>JFBN01010962.1_pt1 | contig 12900 bp, 10 predicted proteins | sample 768741 | NCBI WGS metagenome assembly JFBN01 (sample SAMN01983846, study PRJNA193217) | chicken gut metagenome | biome: terrestrial biome; isolation source: ceca of Broiler chicken | host: Gallus gallus | place: United Kingdom: England | collected 2010-09-07
GGCGGCGGGCCGCCATTTTGCGGGCCGCCCCCCCAAGAAAAATGCGCGTTCGTCGCAACGACTGCGAAACGGGATAAGTCCGTTTTCCCCCGCAAAGGTACGAATAAGTCGGGGGCAAAAGCAAATAAATTTGCGTTTTGCCGGCGGGAGCCCCCGCGAAGAAGCCAAAAAAACGAAAATACTTGGAAATCCCGAAAATTCCGTTTAACTTTGAAAACAAACGAAAACAGCCTCGCCATGAAACCGAAAATCCTGATTTTCCTGCTCGGCCTGACGGGCTTCGGCGCCTGCGGCGAAAAGGAGATACCGGTCGCATACGGAGTCCCCACGGCCCGTTTCACGATCAAAGGCACGGTTACGGATCCTGCGGGCAATCCCCTCGAAGGCATCCGCATCACGCCCGTCGAATATCGGATCCGTCAGGTCCCCACCGAATGGTTCATCCCCGACGTGGAGTACGTTCACGAACCGTTTTATGAACCCGAAGCGGTTTATACCGACGAAACGGGAGCCTACACCATCCGCGACGACTGTTTCGACCGGATTCCCTTCCACGTAGTCTACCGCGCAGAGGATACGGACGGACCTGCGAACGGCGGCGAATTCGCACCTCGCGATGTCGACGTCGAAATCACCTCCGCCGACCGGACCGCACAGAGCGGATGGGTATCCGAGTATGCGAAAGAGGCCGCACCCGTCGTACTGGAAAAAAAGGAATAATCATGACGCGCAAAATCGGACTCCGCCGGCGAATCGGACTGGAGCTGTACAGACGTTTCGAGGACGACCGCATCGCCCGCCACGAACTGCGCACGCTCTTCTGGGAATGCACGCTGCGCTGCAACCTCGCCTGCCGGCACTGCGGAAGCGACTGCCGCTCGGAGGCCGCTGCGGCGGATATGCCCGCCGCGGACTTCTTCCGCGTGCTCGATACGCAGATCACGCCCCATGTCGACACGCACGAGGTGCTCGTCATCCTCTCGGGCGGCGAGGTGCTCGTGCGCCGCGACCTCGAACGGATCGGACGCGAGCTCTACCGGCGCGAATATCCGTGGGGCATGGTTACGAACGGCATGGCGCTCGACGCCCGGCGCTTCGATGCGCTGCTGCGCTCGGGGCTCCATGCGATCACCGTCTCGCTCGACGGGTTCGCCGACGACCACCGCTACATCCGCGGCCGCCCCGAGAGTTTCGAACGGGCCTCGGAGGCCGTGCGTCTGATCGCCCGCGACGGGTCGCTCGCATGGGACGTGGTTACGTGCGTAACGCGCCGCTCGCTGCCGCGTCTGGCCGAATTCAAGGAGTATCTCCATTCGCTCGGCGTCCGACAGTGGCGGTTGTTCACCGTCTTCCCCTCGGGGCGGGCGGCCTCCGACCCCGAACTGCAACTCTCGGCCGACGAATTCACCGCCCTGCTCGACTTCATCCGCGACACCCGCCGCGAGGGCCGCATCCGTGCCTCCTACGGCTGCGAAGGGTTTCTCGGCGGCTACGAAGGCGAGGTGCGCGACACGCCCTATCACTGCGCCGCCGGCGTCTCGACCGCTTCGATCCGCATCGACGGGGCCATCTCGGGCTGCACTTCGATCCGCGCCAACTTCGATCAGGGCAACATCTACCGCGACGACTTCTGGGACGTCTGGCAGCACCGCTTCGAGAAGTTCCGGGACCGCTCGTGGGCCCGCAAGGAGCAGTGCGCCGACTGCGCCGTGTTCCGCTATTGCCGCGGCAACGGGATGCATCTCTACGACGAGAACGAACACCTCAAACTCTGCCATTACGCGCGAATCGTAAAATAATCCGACCTATGAAAAACCGAATCGTTCTGCTGCTGCTCTCGCTGCTGGGGCTTCCCGGCTGCGACAAAGAAAGCCCCGATGCATACGGATGCCCCTATTCGACGTACAGGATCGGCGGCCGCGTAACCGACACGGCGGGCAACCCCGTTCCGAACATCCTCGTCGAACGCTCCCCCGGCCACGACGGCATCCGCACGGACGCCGAGGGGGCGTATCTGCTCACGGGGCGGGATCACTGGTCCGCGGACTCGCTCCGCTTCTCCGATACGGACGGGGAGGCGAACGGCGGACGCTTCGTGCGCCGGGCCGTCGGAATCGATTGGCAAAAAGCCGTACAGACCGGCAAAGGCGACGGCGGCTGGTATCGGGGCGAATACTCGCTGACGGTCGATGCCGAGCTCGAAAAAGAGCCGGACGACCAGACGTCGTGAAATTCCGCCGGCACCGCCGTTCGGGAAGCGAGCGGGTGCCTCCGCGAGCTGCGCACTCCGTTACGGACGTTCTTCCGAGCCCTCAGCCGTTGCTTGGGACGGGGAAGACACCGCGGCCGGTCGGGTGTGTGCGGGAGGGGGCGATCCGGGCGTCGGACGCTGCGCCGGGAGGATGAGCGCCGACACCGGACGCACCTCTCGGGCGGGCGGTGTCGGCTCCCGGTCTGTCTCAGTCGCCGGAAGGGAGGCCGACGGCCGGTAGAAACGGGTGAATTATTCGGCGGTTTCCTCCGTAAACCCGCATGCGGATCGCGCGAAATCATTATCTTTGCGGCATGGACCGTTATCTGGACAGCGACATCAAGTTCGTGAGCGGCGTAGGCGAAATGCGGGCCCGGCTCCTCGAAAAGGAGCTCGGCATCCGCACGTTGGGCGACATGCTCGGCCACTATCCCTTCCGGTACGTCGACCGCACGAAGATCTACCGCATCTCGGAGATCGACGACACGGCGCCGACGCTCGTGCAGCTGCGCGCCCGCGTTACGGGGAGGGCCTATGCCGGCGAGGGGCGCAAACGGCGCCTCTCGGTCTTCGTCTCCGACCCCACGGGGTCGGCCGAGCTGGTCTGGTTCCAAGGGATCAAGTGGATCGAGAAACGGATCGAAGTGGGGCGCGAATACCTCGTCTTCGGCCGCCCGTCGTTCTACCGCAACGAACTCTCGTTCGTACATCCGGAGATCGAGACCATGGAACAGGCCCTCAGCCGCAAGGCCGAAAGCGGCATGCAGGGCATCTACTCTTCGACCGAACGGCTGTCGAGCGTACTCGGTGCCAAGGGCTTGTACCAGATCGTCTGCAATACGTGGGCGCTGGCCGCCGGCCGCATCGCGGAGCCGCTGCCCGACGCCTTGCGGGCGCAGTACGGGCTGCTCACGCTGCGCGACGCCCTCTACAACATCCACTTCCCGCAGTCGCCCGAGCTGCTGCGGCAGGCGCAGTACCGCCTGAAATTCGACGAACTGCTGGGCATTCAGCTCAACATCCAGACGCGCCGTGCGGCGCGTCTGGCCAAAAACAACGGCTTCCTCTTCCCGAAGGTCGGAGGCGTGTTCAACACGTTCTACAACGAAAAGCTCCCTTTCCCCCTCACCGGAGCGCAGAAACGGGTCATCAAAGAGATCCGGCAGGATACCGTAACGGGCTTCCAGATGAACCGCCTGTTGCAGGGCGACGTGGGCAGCGGCAAGACCCTCGTGGCGCTGATGTCGATGCTGCTGGCCGTGGACAACGGCTATCAGGCCTGCATGATGGCGCCGACCGAAATCCTCGCGCGCCAGCACTTCGCCACGATCGGCCGGATGCTCGAAGGCATGCCGGTGCGGGTCGCCGTGCTCACGGGCGCCTCGAACGCCCGCGAACGCAGGGCGGCGCTCGCGGGCATCGCCGACGGCTCGGTGGATATTCTGATCGGCACCCACGCGCTGATCGAAGACCGCGTGCGGTTCTCGAACCTCGGTTTCGTGGTGATCGACGAACAGCACCGCTTCGGCGTGGAGCAGCGGGCGAGGCTCTGGACCAAGAACGAGCAGCCGCCCCACATCCTCGTGATGACGGCCACGCCCATTCCCCGCACGCTGGCGATGACGCTCTACGGCGATCTGGACGTCTCGGTGATCGACGAGCTGCCCCCGGGCCGCCGGCCGATCCGGACGGTGCATTACACCGACGCGGCGCGTCTGAGGCTGTTCGGCTTCATGCGGCAGCAGATCGCCAAGGGCCGGCAGGTCTACGTCGTCTACCCTCTGATCGAGGAGTCGGAGGCGACGGACTACAAGGACCTCACCGACGGCTACGAGGCCATCTCGCGCGACTTTCCGCTGCCGCAGTACGTTACGGCGGTCTGCCACGGCCGGATGAAACCCGCCGACAAGGAGGAGTCGATGAGGCAGTTCAAAAGCGGCGAGGCGCAGATTCTCGTGGCGACTTCGGTGATCGAGGTGGGGGTGGACGTCCCGAACGCCACGGTGATGGTGATCGAATCGGCCGAGCGCTTCGGCCTCTCGCAGCTCCATCAGCTGCGGGGCCGCGTGGGCCGCGGAGGCGAGCAGTCCTACTGCATCCTCATGTCGGGCGAGAAACTCTCGAAGGAGTCGCGCGCGCGGCTCGAAGCGATGTGCGAGACCAACGACGGCTTCCGCCTCGCCGAGCTCGACCTCAAGCTGCGGGGCGCGGGCGACATCAACGGGACGCAGCAGAGCGGCATGGCATTCGATTTGAAGATCGCAAACCCTACGCTCGACGTGCAAATCCTCACCCTGACGCGCGAAGCCGCCGCCGCTCTGCTCGGAGCGGACCCCGCCCTCGCCGCACCGGAACACGCGGGACTGCGCGAACTCCGCCGCCGCTATTCGCGCCGCGACGAGATCGATTTTTCGATGATTTCGTAATATCGGATGCACACGACACGTTAGAAATACAGAACGACCGGAATATGAAACGACTTTTATCTACCCTGATACCGCTCCTCGCGGCCTATGCGGCGGCCGCCCAGTTCTACCACCCGGGCGAAGTGCTCGAATACCGCGTGAGCTACAAGGCCAAGCTCTTCCCCAATACGGAGGTGGGCGCCGTGGTGGTATCCACCTCGCAGGAGGACTACAACGGCCGGCCGGTCTACACGGTCGATGCCCACGGCCGCACGCTGCCCACCTACCGCTGGTTTTTCGATCTGGACGACCGCTACATCGTGCGTGCGGACACCGCCACGCTGCGCCCCGTGCGTTTCGAAGGCGATCTGAAAGAGGGAAGCTACACCTTCTGGAGCCACTACGACTACGATTGGGACAACTACGTGGCCGCGACCCGCTGGCAGAGCCGCAAGAACCCGCCGCAGGCCAAGCGCATACCTCTCGACGACGAGAGCCTCGACGCCATCTCGCTCTTTTTCCGGATGCGCAGCGCCGACCCCGACAGCTTCACTCCGGGCGAAGTGAGGACGTTGCAGATGGTCCTGCAAGACACCGTGCGCGACATCAAATACCGCTTCGAAGGCCGCGAGACGAAGAAAATACGCAATATGGGAAAATACCGTACCCTGCGTTTCGCCTGTCAGCTCGGCACCTCGGAGAACTTCTCGTTCACCGACGGCACCGAGTTCACGATCTGGATTTCGGACGACGAAAACAAAATCCCGCTCTATCTGGAGTCGCCCGTGCGCGTGGGAAGCGTGCAGGCGTACATTTCGGGCTACAAAGGGCTGAAATATCCCGTAACGAGCCTGATTAAATAAATTTTCCTATATTTGCAGAAAAACAAGCTCACGCCATGGAAGAGAACAGCAAAGGATACGCTCCCGAAGAGTACGGGGAGGACGATTACGGCCGGCGGCCCGATCCCGACAAGGCGATGCGGGGCTATCGCATCGTCATCATCATCCTCTCGGTGATCCTCGTGGCGCTTTCGGCACTCTATTACAGCATCCACCGCCAGCAGAAGATCGACAACGAGCTGTTGCGCGCCGACCGCGACTCGATCCAGAGCGATCTGGGCCGCGTGATGGACGAGTACGACAACCTGCGCATCAGCAACGACACGATCACCGCCAGCCTCCACCTCGAACGCCAGCGGGCCGATTCGCTCATGGACCGCCTGAAGAAGGAGCGGAACTGGAATCTCTCGAAAATCCGCGAATATCAGAGTCAGGTGAAACTGCTGCGTTCGATCGCCGAAGGCTATGTCCGCCAGATCGACTCGCTCAATACGCTCAACAAGAAACTCATCACCGAGAACATCTCCTACCGCAAGGAGATCTCTTCGGCCCAGATGCGTGCCGAAATGGCCGAAGAGAAGGCCGCCGAGCTGGACAACAAGGTGCGTGCGGGTTCGGTCATCAAAGCCCGCGACATCCGTCTCGTGCCGCTCAACGAAAAGAGCAAGGAGGTTACGCGCGTGAAGAACGCCGCGCGTCTGAGGACCGACTTCGTGCTGACGGCCAACGAACTGGCGACCCCGGGCAACCGGACCATCTACGTCCGCATCACCTCGCCCGACGGCTATGTGCTCGCCACGAGCGATCAGGCGACCTTCTCCTACGAGGGCGAGCGGCTGACCTACTCGGCTTCGCGCGACGTCGACTATCAGAACCAAGATCTGCCCGTAGGCATCTTCTACAACAACACGGGATTCACGGCCGGCACCTATGAGGTGCAGCTCTTCTGCGACGGGTTCCTGATCGGTTCGTCCGAGATCGTGCTCCGCTGACGGGCGGCGTGCGGCGGACGCTGCTTCGGGGGGGGGCGTTCGGCAGGAAAAACGTTCCGTCGACTCGCGCTTCGCATCCGGTCCAATGCAGAGAGGGTCTTGTCTGACGATTTTTTCGACCTTTCGTGAACCGCCCGTTCGGGAAGACTTCCGGAACAGTACGAATAAAGGGGGGGGGCTGTCTAACAAGTTTTTTTGACCCTCCGAAAATTGCGTATTCGGAAAAGTTCCCGAAAAGCGGTGCGAATGAAAAAGGGGCGTCTACAACGTGTTAGACAGCCCCTTCTTTTGTGTCTGTCGTTCTTGCCCCCATGCGGCGGAGTACGCGCCTCGCCCGATGCGACGGTTGCCGCTGGCGCTGCGGAGCGGCCGTTGCTGCAAAACGGGACGGAACCCATAGCAAAAGACCGCTCCTCGCCCCCCCCGGAAAACCTGCCCGAAAATACGCACACCCTGAACATGGGGAGCATGAAAAGCGATCTCCGCACGTCAGCCTCATCCGGAGTGCCCATCCGACAATCCGCTTCGTGAACGAGGCGGATGAAAGAAGGCCGTGTACGCCCCGGCCCCCCCCCGAAACATCTGCCCGTAAATTGCGCTCCCTGAAAACGGAATGAATGAAAAGAGGCTGTCCGCGACTTGTCGGACAGCCTCTTTCGCCGCTCACCCCGCGGCATCCGCACGCTCGGGACCGGAGCGCATGCGCCGCGCTATTTTCCCAAATTCTGCCAGATGAGCGCCGAGGAGCCGAGAATCGCGGCGTTCTTGCCCTGAATGCCGCTGGGGAGCAGCTTCACTTTATTCTTGAATACGGCCATCATGTTCTCCTCCATGTACCATTGCGTAGGATCGAAAAGCAGTTTTCCCGCTTTTGCGAGTCCGCCGAAGAGAAAAACCGCTTCGGGAGAGGTGATCGTAACCACGTCCGCGAGCGCACGGCCGAGCATCTCGCCCGTATAGCGGAATGCCTCCGCGGCGATGGGATCGCCCTGCTTGGCGGCCGCGGAGATCATCGACGCATCGAAATCCTCGAAAGCCGTCTCGCGCATCTTGCTCGGGATGTTCATCTTGGACATGAGCTCGAATACGGTGCGCTTGATGCCCGTCGCCGAGACATAGGTCTCCAGACAGCCGTAGCGGCCGCAGCCGCACTGGCGGCCGCCCCGCTCGACGATCACATGGCCCAGTTCGCCTGCGAAGCCGTCGTTGCCGTAGATCATTTCGCCGTTGGCGACGAAACCCGAGCCGAGACCCGTCCCGAGCGTAATCATGATGAAGTCCTTCATGCCCTTGGCGTTGCCGAAGACCATCTCTCCGATCGTGGCGGCATTGGCGTCGTTGGTCATCAGGATCTTCACGCCCGGGAAGCATTCGCCGATGTCCTTCGCCAGCGGAAAGATCCGACGGCTGTCGTCGGGGTTGCTCTCCTTGGGCGAGAAGCGCCACAGGTTGACCGGAGCTTCGATCGTCCCCTTATGGTAGTTGGCGTTCGGAGCGCCGATGCCGATGCCCACCAGCTCGTATTCGAACGAGAGGCTGTCGGCCATGGCATGCATCGCCACGCACAGGTCCTTCACATAGTCGGTATAATCCTCGAAATTCGGGTATTTCTTGGTTGAAATGACCGATTCGGCATATAGATCGCCGTTCTCGTCGACCACGCCGAAAGCCGTGTTGATACCTCCGATATCTACACCGATTGCGAGTTTTTTCATAGACAGGATTCTTGGTTTGGTTAAAAATCTTTCGGTAAAGTTAGGGATAAATTCGCATCCTACAAAGTTTTTCCGTAATTTTGGGACCGTTAAACCGCATAAATAAGACACTTGACCGTATGTTAGACAACGAACGTCTGCTCTCGTCGATCGAGAACTATCTGGCCCAGCGGGAACTGCCCTCCGAACCCGAGCGGCTCTATGCGCCGATCGGCTACTCGCTCGCAGGCGGCGGCAAACGCCTGCGGCCCATGCTGCTGATGCTCGCCTGCGGCATCTTCACCGACGACACGGCGCCGGCCATGCCTGCGGCTGCGGCCGTCGAGGTGTTCCACAACTTCACGCTGCTGCACGACGACATCATGGACAATGCCGCGCTGCGCCGCGGCAAACCCTCCGTGCATGCCAAGTGGGGCCGCAACGTGGCGATCCTCTCGGGCGACGCGATGCTCATCTGCGCCTACCGGCTGCTCGCGGAGGTCCCGGCGCCCGTGCTTCCCCGCATACTCTCGACTTTCAACGACATGGCCATCGGCGTGTGCGAAGGGCAGCAGTACGACATGGACTTCGAGGAGCGGCAAAAGGTTACGGTGGTGGAGTACATGCGCATGATCGAACTGAAGACCTCGGTGCTTCTGGGCGGCGCCGTTACGATCGGTGCGATCCTCGGCGGCGCGGGCGGCGCCGACTGCCGCACGCTCCGGCGGTTCGCCGTGGAGCTGGGGCTGGCGTTCCAGCTGCAGGACGATCTGCTGGACAGCTACGGAGACGAACGGCTGGGCAAGCCCATCGGAGGCGACATCCTCGAAGGCAAGAAGAGCTACCTGACGATCACGGCCATGAGCCGCGCGACGGAGGAGGACCGCGACATCCTGCGCTCGGCCTACAAGGACCCGGCGCTGAGCGATGCACAGAAGATCGCGGCCGTGAAGGCCGTGTACGACAAATACGACATCCCGCGCCTCGTCGAACAGCAAATATCCCTCAAGTTCGAACGGGCGCTGGGACTTCTGGATACGCTGGACGTCGAGCGCCGACGCACGGAGCGGATGCGCGAATACGCCGCGGGACTGATGGGCCGGACGAAATAAGTCTCCCGCGGCGCCTCTCCGGTCGGGCGGCGGTAACCGCCGCGATCGGGCCGGAGAGGCGGAGCACACGGAATGAACCGACGCGATATGAAACGCAGCGACATAGAGATCATGGCTCCCGTGGGGAGCTACGAAGCCCTCGCGGCCGCGATCGACGCGGGCGCCGACGCCGTCTATTTCGGCATCGGAGCGCTCAACATGCGGGCCCGCTCGGCCGCCAACTTCACGCCGGACGACCTCGCCGCGATCGTCCGCACGGCCCGCGCCCGCGGCGTGAAGACCTATCTGACGGTCAACACGATCGTCTACGACGACGAGATGGATACGCTCCGCGACACCGTCCGCCGCGCACGCGCCGAGGGGATCGACGCGGTGATCGCCTCGGACATGGCGGCGATCCTCTGCGCCCGCCGCGCGGGAGTGGAGGTCCACATATCGACCCAATGCAACATTTCGAACGTCGAGGCTCTGAAATTCTACGCGCAGTGGGCCGATGTGGCGGTGCTTGCGCGCGAGCTGTCGCTCGATCAGATCGCCCGCATCCGCCGCGCGATCGACGAAGAGGACATCCGCGGCCCGAAGGGCGAACGGGTGAAGATCGAGATGTTCGCCCACGGAGCGCTCTGCATGTCCATCTCGGGCAAGTGCTACCTCTCGCTCCATGAGACGGGCTGCTCGGCCAACCGCGGTTCGTGCCGCCAGCTCTGCCGCCGCAGGTACACCGTCGCGGACAAGGAGACGGGCGCGGCGCTCGACATCGACGGACAGTACGTGCTCTCGCCCAAGGACCTCTGTACGGTCGATTTCCTCGACCGCTTCCTCGATGCGGGGGTGAGCGTGCTGAAGATCGAAGGACGTGCGCGCGGCGCGGAATACGTGAAGCGGACGGTCGCATGCTACGACAAGGCGCTGCGGGCCCTCGAAGCCGGCACCTATACGCCCGCATACGCCGCCGCTCTCAAGCAGGAGTTGGCGACGGTCTTCAACCGCGGATTCTGGGAGGGCTACTATGCCGGACGCCCTACCGTCGAACACAGCGCCCGCTACGGCTCGTCGGCCACACGGCGCAAGGTCTATGTCGGCAAGGTCGTCAACTTCTACAAGAAACTCTCGGTGGCGGAGGTGCTCGTCGAGGCGGCTCCGCTGGCCGTGGGCGACGAGGTTTTCTTCACGGGGCCCACTACGGGCGTCGCCGAGCAGCGGGTCGAAGCGCTGCACGCGGGCGAGGACGGACATCCGGCCGCCCGGGCCGTGCAGGGCGAGCTGTGCGCCGTCCGCACGCCCGGCCTGATCCGGCGCGGCGACAAACTCTACAAGATGGAAAAGGCGGAATAAGACGGCGGCGCCGAACGCCGGGATGCGGGCCGGCGATCCGGCATTTCGGCCGCGGACGCATCCGCCCGCGGCGGACCGGAGGACATGCTGCCCGGAGGAATGCAGATCGCGGCCTCATGCGCGGCTGTTCCGAAACAGCAGGGGCGTAGGCTGCATCTGCCGTGCTGCGGTCGCTCCGACGGCCCGTTTTTTTGGAGAGGGGAGGGCATCGCCGGCGATGCCGACGGTTCGCCGCCGCACGAGACGGACGATGTTCCGCACGAAACACGGGCCGTGCGGGCTGCCGGCGATGAATCGCGCGGGGTATGCCGAAACAGGCGGGGTGCGGGTGAACCGCACCTGAAAATACGCCGCATTGATTTCGTCCGCCAGCAGCATTCGGAGCCCTGTCGCCGTCCGCATGTTCCGGAGCCGTCCCCGCCGGTTTCCCAAGGAGCGGGGCCGAACGAAGGGAGCGTATCCGGCAACGGGCGACCGGGGGGGGCTCATGCAGAAGCAAGCCCCCGGCCGGCAGGGGTCGGGATGGTAAACGACCGCAGTCGGCAGCAAAACCGGCGATCGTTGCGAGACATCATGATACGGAATCTTCGGGCATCCGCTGCGGGCCGTCTCCGTTCTGCCGGCTGCGGACCTTTCCGAATCTGTCTCCGCCGCAGCTGTCCGCGCGGTGAAACGTATCCTTTCACGAGCCCGTGCGGAGGCGTACCTCCGCAAGCTGCGGGCCGGAAAAGTGCGATGCGGGGTGCGAAAGACCGACGCCCGCACCGTCCGGAAAACTCCCGGCCGCCGGCGCCGGCTGGTCCGTCTCTCAGCAATCGCGTTCCGCAAGCGGAGACGGTCGCGTTCGTACGCATTGCCGGTTCGCCCGGGAGGGGAGGGACCTCCCGCCCCGAGACGGAGGCTGCGAGCGGCCGCACGGCAAAACAGATCCTCCCGACGGTCCGAATAAGCTCCGAAACAGGTCCGTCCCGGAGCGACCGGCGCGCCGAAACCGACGTATGACGGACGGAAAACAGCCGCTCGGCCGCCGCCCGTTCTGAAATGCTATGAAAGAAGAAGTTACGCACAACACATCCGCATGGGACGGCCTGCCCATGCCGCGCCGTCTGGGGGCCATCGCCGCCGTCGCGTTCGGCGTCGGTCTCTCGGTGCTCGACGGGGCCATCGCCAACATCGCGCTGCCGACCATCTCCGGCGAACTGGGGATCTCGTCGGCCGATTCGATCTGGATCGTCAACGCCTACCAGCTCGCCATCATGGTCTCGCTGCTCACCTTCTCGGCGCTGGGCGACCGAATCGGCTACCGCCGAATCTACATCGGCGGACTGATGCTCTTCACCGTCTCGTCGGTGGCCTGCGCGCTCGCGGGTTCGTTCTCCACGCTCGTTCTGGCCCGCGTCCTGCAAGGCTTCGGCGCCGCGGCCGTCACCTCGGTCAACACCACCCTGATCCGCACGATCTACCCCCGCCGCCAGCTCGGACGAGGCATGGGCGTCAACGCCACGGTGGTCGCCGTCTCGTCGGTCGCGGGGCCGACGCTCGCGGCCGGCATCCTCTCCGTAGCCCACTGGCCGTGGCTCTTCGCGGTGAATATCCCCGTCGGGTTCGTCGCTCTGTGGCTCAGCCGGCGCTATCTGCCCGAGAATCCCGTCAAGGTGCACGACCGCCGTTTCCGCTGGCGCGACGGCCTGATGAACGCCCTCACCTTCGGCCTCCTGATGGCCTCGGTCGAAGGCTTCTCCCACGGTCTCGATCCGCGGCTGATCTCGGTCGGTGTCGCCGCACTCATCGTCGTGGGCTTCTTCTTCATCCGCAGCCAGCTGCACGAGACCTATCCCATCCTGCCGTTCGACCTGCTGCGCATCCCGATTTTCTCGGTCTCGGTCCTTACGTCGGTCTGTTCGTTCCTCGCGCAGATGCTCGCCATGGTGTCGCTTCCGTTCTATTTGCAGGGGGTCTTCGACTACGACGACGTGCAGACGGGACTGCTAATGACGGCATGGCCCGCCGTCATCATGGTCGTGGCGCCTCTGGCAGGCATATTGGTCGAGCGCATCCATGCCGGTGCGCTGGGAGGCGCCGGTCTGCTGCTGATGGCCGGCGGGCTCTTTCTGCTGGCCTTCCTGCCCGAAGCGCCCTCGCGCGCCGGCATCGTCTGGCGGCTGGCCCTCTGCGGCGCCGGTTTCGGGCTCTTCCAGTCGCCCAACAACAGCATCCTGATCGCTTCGGCACCGCCCGAACGCAGCGGCTCGGCCAGCGGCATGCTCGC
>JFBN01011633.1_pt1 | contig 12893 bp, 10 predicted proteins | sample 768741 | NCBI WGS metagenome assembly JFBN01 (sample SAMN01983846, study PRJNA193217) | chicken gut metagenome | biome: terrestrial biome; isolation source: ceca of Broiler chicken | host: Gallus gallus | place: United Kingdom: England | collected 2010-09-07
TCCCAGGCCGTGGTCGTCTGGCGGCTGCAGTAGACGTTAGACGACCACGCGCGCCTCTTTTTTAAGTGCAGTATGCCGAAAACAGTATGTAGTACGTTTGGTGTTGGTTGACGCGTTGCGGTCGCATCCACGTATCTCGAAAAGATGCAGTGGTCATCCGCACCGCTTAGTTGTCTGATGTCTGATGATAAGATGTGGGGGTAACGTCGAAACGATTCAAGGAGGAACTGATGACGTCGCCCTCGTTTGTTGTGGGAGCATACGCCTCGTTGCCCGAGGGGTGGGAACTGCAACGCGAATACTACCGTTTGCTTGGGGAGCAATCGTGGATTCATGGAGCTGAGTTGCCATATCCCGGTAATCTTGCTGATTATGGCGAGTTGACGTGGCTGTCGATGAATCTGCCCAAACGCTGGCACCGTAATACCGTCACGTTGATTCCGGGAACCATGCAACGGGTTTGGAAAGATGCAAGCTTCGGTCTGGCCAGTCCGGATCCCGAAGGGCGCGCTGCAGCCGTCGAGTTAGTCCGTGATGCATGGAAAGCCATCATGCGTTTGGCCGATGCGCGAGGGGTCAATGACGTGACGTTTGTCGAGATTTACAGCGCCCCCACACGTATCGCTACTGCAGCCTCAATGTGCCGTTCCATCGAGGAACTGATGACTTGGGATTGGGGAGGCTCCCGATTAGTCGTTGAGCATTGCGATCGGTATGTGGAGGGGCGACGTCCGGAGAAAGGCTTTCTGTCCATTGAGGATGAGATCGTAATCTGTCGTCGGACTGGTGTCGGACTGACGGTGAATTGGGGGCGGAGCTGTGTGGAGGGGCGTGATGCGGCCACTCCGCTTGCTCATGTGCGTGCTGCTTGTGAGAATGGTGTATTGCGCGGTCTTATGTTTTCCGGTGCTGGTCCTGATGCCACCCAGTATGGGTATGAGTGGATTGACGGACATTTGCCCATGACGGACGATGAGTCCGGTTCGTTGATGGACGATGAGACTGTATATGCATGTGCCGAAACGGCGTTGAATGCGGAAGGGCTTGAATATCTGGGGGCCAAGGTCTGTGTGCCCAAGGAACTGGATTTGGAAGGCCGTCTGGAGTACCTTGCGCGTATTCACCGGGCGACGCGCGTCTGCGATGCGGGAGAGGCGTTGAAATGAGTGATATTTCGCGAGCGGAAGAATGGTATTTGGCGTTCGATATTGGAGGCACAAAAATCGCATCGGGTCTGGTGGCATTTCCGTCGGAGGGCGATGCGGTCTGTGAGAGCGTGCGATCCGTGCCAACACGGGCGATGGATGGCGGTGACTCGGTGGTGGAGCGTCTGGTTGCTTGCGCCTACGTCATGTTGGATATGGCACGGGCGCAAGGACGAAAGACTCTTGGCATTGGAGTTGGCTCCGCCGGGGTGGTGGACAGTGACAATGGCATCATCGTGTCGGCTACCAGTCTGATGCCCGGATGGGCGGGGCAGGAAATCGGACGTGTGCTCGGTGAAGCATGCGGGATGCCGGTACATATGGTTGGTGATGTCGGGGCACATGGGCTGGGGGAGGCACTGTATGGTGCGGGCAAGCCGTATGCATCGATTTTGTCGGTCGGCGTCGGCACGGGCATAGGAGGGGCGTATGTTGACCATGGGGTATTGATGTCTGGTGCGCATGGAGTGGCCGGGCATGTCGGGCATATGCCGCATCCCTTGGGCAGGGGCGTCCTGTGCTCGTGCGGAACGACGTCCGGTCATATCGAACCTGTGGCATCTGGAACGGGCTTGGCTGCGCTGTATAACCTTCGGCGTCTTGCGAATATCACTCCCGTGGCGGATGGTCGTGAAGTCGTATGCCGCGCGGCGGAGGGCGAACGTTTGGCGATCGACGTATTGCGGGATTCTGCTCGTGCGCTGGGCGAATGTCTTGCGGGATTGGGAAACCTGTTCGATCCGGAGGCGATTGTGCTCTCCGGCTCGGTTGTCGGTGCCGGCCGGTTGTGGTGGGGTGCGTTGCAAGAGGGGTTCCAGGATGGCGCGTTGCTCCTGGTCCGGCAAACGCCTCTCATCCAAGGTACGCTTGGCGATGCCGCGCCGCTGATTGGTGCTGCTGCGGCTTGCCGTGCATCAATGTCCCGGGAATAACCGGACCACAATACCGGAACGATTCGCAGACACTGGGTCTGTGGGGAATGGGCGCCACTTGGCGTTCCGGAAAGGAGGATGAGATGCATCCTGTTATTCAACAATTGCGTGGAGGTCTGGTGGTTAGCTGCCAGGCGTATCCTGGTGAGCCACTCCGGCATCCGGAGACCATGGCCCAGATGGCTATGGCCGCGGAGATTGGTGGTGCATGCGCTATTCGATGCCAAGGGCTTTCTGATATTTCGGCGATTAAAGGCCAGGTAAAAGTGCCGGTAATCGGTCTGTGGAAAGAGGGCGAGGAAGGTGTATACATCACCCCGACGTTGCGGCATGCTCGATGCTGCATCGCCGCTGGTTGCGATATTGTCGCGCTGGACGCGACAAGACGACCGCGTCGCGACGGGTTGACATACGCGGAGACGGTGTCTGCGCTGCACGCTGAGGATGCGGTGGTGATGGCGGATTGCGGCAGCATTGGCGATGCGCGCCAGGCCGTCGAAGCAGGCAGCGATATTATTTCGACTACATTGGCTGGATATACAGGCGAGCGAGAAAAGACGCCGGGGCCGGATATCGAGTTGCTTGATGCGATAATACGGGAGTTTCCTGGTGTGCCGGTACTGTGCGAAGGGCGTATTCATACGCCTGATCAGCTTTCAGAGGTCATGGATCACGGTGCTTGGGCAGCGGTGGTCGGCACCGCGATTACCCATCCGACGTCGATAACGCGATGGTTCTCCGAGAGACTTCCGAGGTAGTGGCCGTCTGGCGACACGCCGACATTGAACATTTTTGAAATCAGACATCAGACATCATACAATTAAGACGGATTCGGACCGAGCTCCGAATCTCAGTTCGAAACAAACTCAAGGAAGAGGAGATTTCAATGAACTCACGATGGCGTAAGGGAATGCGTGCCACGGCGCTGTTGCTGGCAGGCGCGCTGGCGTTCGGCGCGTGTGGTGGGGGTGGCGGAGAAAAGCCGGCTTCGTCCGGTACCGCGGTCGCCGATACCATCACTGCTCAGGTCGCGTATGCAAGCCGCGATTTCGCTCCTGCCAGTACATCTGGTGCTCTGCCTTTGGCTGGTAACTGGCATGTGACTGAAGCGCTATACACTCTGAATATGGAGGATTTCTCTGTTACCGACGGACTGGCCTCCGGTGATCCCGAGAAGATTTCTGACACTGAATACAAGGTGACGTTGCGTGAAGGAGCTAAGTTCTCCGACGGTACCGATGTCACCGCACAGGATGTTATCAAGTCGTATGAGCGGACCACCGTGGACGGCAGCCTATTCCTGCCGATGCTTAATTTCATTGATAGCGTCGAGGCCGGCGGTGACAATGCTGTTACATTCAAACTCAATAAGCCGTTCCCCCTGTTCAAGGAACGATTGACGCTTATTCGCATTAGCCCCGCTTCCGCTAGTGACGAAGACCTCAAGAAGATGCCTATCGGATCCGGTCCCTGGAAATACGTCGAAATCACCGATACTCAGGTCAAGTTCGAAAAGAACGAATACTACAACGGGAAGACCCCGGCGCAAACCAAGAATATGGTGTGGAACGTGACTGTGGACGACACTGCTCGCGTTACTGCCATGCAAGGCGGCAAAGTCGATGTCATGGAGAACGTTCCGGCCAACGCTTTCAAGACGCTTGAGAGCGCGGGGTCGGAAATCATGACGGAGCAAGGTTTCAATCAGGCCTTTATCATGTTCAATACCAAGCAGAAGCCGTTTGATGATGCTCGCGTTCGTCAAGCCGTGCTGTATGCAATCGACACAGAGAAGCTTATCGACAATCAGCTTGCCGGACAGGCTGAACCTGTGACGAGCTTCCTTCCTGAAAGCTATGCTAACTATCACAAGGCCAAGAACGTCTATACTAAGGATGTGGATAAGGCTAAGTCGCTGCTTGCAGAAGCGGGTGTGACCGAGCCGTTGACCGTGACGTTGTATACCACTGACCATGCCTGGGTGACCGGCTTGGCCCCGCAGATCAAGAATGATCTGGCGGAGATTGGCATCACCATCAATATCGAATCGATGAAGTCCTCCGCGTTGTACCCGAATGTGACTGACAAGGATGATGCTGACTTCTCGATGGTGCTGGCTCCGGGCGATCCCTCCGTGTTCGGCAACGATCCCGATCTGCTGATGAATTGGTGGTTCGGCGACAACGTGTGGACCAAACAGCGTACGTTCTGGCATGATTCTGAGGGATATGCCAAGCTGCACGAGCTGATGGACGCCGCGCTGACGACCGAAGGCGAGCAGCAGCAGGAATACTGGAACCAGTGCTTCGACTTGCTGTCTGAGGAAGTGCCGCTGTATCCGCTGTTCCATCGCAAGGTATCGACTGCCGTCAAGAAGAACGTCTTCGATTCCTTCGAGGCAGTGGGCACGACTGGCCTGTCGTTCCTCAACGCCAAGTTGCAGTGAAGCAACCGGATATTGTCCGGATGATTCTCGCAGGACAGGTGATGGCAGGAGGGCTGTAGAGTCCTCCTGCTCCTCCCTCAATTTGTTATTCCGCCAGGCGATTCGTCGCGGAACATCATATGGCGAATGTCTGCGGATCTCTCAACAACGGAGTTGCATTGTGAAAAATCTGCTACGACTATTGGGCCGTCGCCTTATCGCGTTGCCGTTCATGGCGCTTGGCGCAGTCCTTTTAGTCTTCTTTCTGATGTCCTTTTCCAAGTATGACCCCGCAGTGGCGGCACTCGGGGAGAACGCGACAGCTGAACAACTGGCAGCTTACCGTCACGAGATGGGTTTTGATCTGCCATGGTGGCGGCAGTTTGTGAACTATCTTGGCGGGCTGCTCCACGGCGATCTTGGTGTGTACGGGGTCAACAAGGATTCCGTTGCCGCTCGTATTGCCGACTCGTTGCCTATCACCCTGCAGCTGACATTCGTCGGGCTGCTGATTGCCGTTGTGTTTGCCGTGGTCTTCGGCGTGCTGGCGGCGTTGTACCGTGACACGTGGGTTGACCAGGCGATTCGTGTGGTGTCCATCATCTCTATCGCTACGCCGTCGTTCTGGCTGGGTGTGTTGCTGATCTATGTGATGCAGATTCAGCTGGGTCTTTTGCCTGGGTCGGGCGAACTGGTTCCGTTCCACGTTGACCCTGGTGCCTGGTTGTCTCGAATCATCATGCCGGCCTTCGCGCTTGGCTTACCAGTGGCGGGCCAGATGACCCGTATCATCCGCACATCGATGGTGGAAGAGCTCGACAAGGATTACGTGCGTACCGCCATCGGTGCGGGAGTGCCGAAACCGACAGTAGTTGTGCGTAATGTGTTCCGGAACGCGCTGATTACCCCGATCACTGTGCTCGGCATGAAAATCGGTTATCTGCTTGGCGGTGCCATTGTCATCGAGGTTATTTTCCAGCTGCCCGGCATGGGCACCGTCATGTTCGAAGGCATTAATGGTAACGAGCCGACGTTGGTGCAAGGGGTGGTTTTGGTGGTCGCCCTAGCGTTCATTGTTATCAACATCATCGTGGACCTGCTGTATGTCCTTATCAATCCGCGAATCAGGACGGTGTAACCATGTTATTTGGAAAAAACCCGATTATCGATAAGGCTTCGCGCCCCGGTGTCAAAGTGAATCGGTTCAAGGCGATGAGCATCGGTACCCGCATTTCATTGGCGGTCATTCTGCTGCTTGTGCTGATTGCCGTGTTCGCGCCGATCCTGCCGATTCCGAATCCTCTGGAAATCACGGCAAGTTATCAGTCTCCGAGCGCTGAGCATCTGTTCGGAACCGATAACCTTGGACGAGATGTCTTCTCCCGGGTGCTCAATGGTGCCAAGTATTCGCTGACTATCGGCTTGTCCGCTACGTTCTTTGCGCTTTTCCTTGGTTCACTGATCGGCGCTGTGGCGGCCGTGTCTCGCACATGGGTTTCCGAGACGATTATGCGTGTGATCGACGTCTTCATGTCGGTCCCCGGTATCGCACTGGCCGCCGTGTTTGTGTCGATTTTCGGCCAATCCATGATTGGTATCATCATCGCTATCGGTATTCTGTATGTGCCGCAGATTGCACGTATTGTTCGTGCGAACATCATTAGTGAATACGGTAAGGATTACGTTCGTGCGGTCATTGTCTCCGGTGCTCGCGCGCCGTGGATTCTGTTCAAACACGTTGCGCGCAATATCGCTGCGCCGGTGATGGTGTTTACCACGCTATCAGTGGCTGATGCAATTGTGTTTGAGGCGTCGCTTTCATTCATCAATGCAGGCATTCCCGAGCCGACTCCAACTTGGGGCAACATCTTGTCTTCCGCCAAAGAGGGAGTGATTTACGGGTATTGGTGGCAGGCATTGTTCCCGGGTTTGGCGATTATGGTGACCGTACTGTGTCTGAATATCTTGTCCGAAGGTATTACCGACGCCATGGTGGCTGCTCCGACGGCTCCGGTTCAAGAGGATGCCGAGAGTTGCCAGGCCAAGCGCAAAGAGGATCGTCTGCTTGCTGACCCAGTTGCCGCCTACGCCGAACAGGCTGAGAGCCTCAATGAGTCGCTGGCGCAGCTGCGTGACGCTGAACTGCGTCGTACTGACCGACTTGAGCCTACGTCCACTGCGGATCCGGTCATTGAGGTCAAGGATCTGTGCATCAAATTCCCTCGTCATGGTGATGTCGACGTGGTGGACCACGTTTCCTTCGCCGTGCGGCCGGGGGAAACGATGGGACTGGTAGGTGAGTCCGGGTGCGGCAAGTCGATCACATCTTTGGCGATTATGGGGTTGTTGGATCCGAAGGCTGAAATCAGTGGTGAGATTCTATTCGATGGCAAGAACTTGGTCGGTCTCGACCCGAAGGAGCATAACGCGTTGCGCGGGCATGAAATCGCCATGGTCTACCAGGATGCGTTGTCCTCGTTGAATCCTTCGATGTTGATCAAGAACCAGATGAAGCAGCTCACCAAACGCGGAGGTACACGCAGTGCCGAGGAGCTGCTCACCCTTGTCGGGTTGGATCCCAAACGTACGCTTGAATCGTACCCACATGAGCTGTCTGGCGGACAGCGTCAGCGCGTACTAATCGCCATGGCACTGACCCGTGATCCTAAACTCATCATTGCGGATGAGCCCACTACGGCTTTGGACGTGACTGTGCAGAAGCAGGTTATCGAGCTGCTTAACGAACTGCGCGAGAAACTCGGATTCGCCATGGTGTTCGTGTCCCATGATCTGGCGCTTGTCGCAAAGGTCGCGCATTCGATCACCGTGATGTATGCCGGTCAGGTTGTCGAGCAGGGATCCACAAAGGAGATTCTGACGGACCCGCGGCATGAATACACCCGAGGATTGCTTGGTTCCGTCACTTCAATCGAACGTGGTTCGGGACGCCTTCATCAGGTACCGGGCAGTGTCCCGAGCCCTGCGGATTTCCCGAAGGGTAATCGCTTCGCGCCACGTTCCTCGCATCCCGACCGTGGATTTGATGTCCATCCGGTCATGCGGCAGGTCCCGGGGACTTATCACTACTACGCGGCGTTACCCGACGATCCCGATCCGGCTCCGGCGCCTGCGCTTGTGCGGATCCGTCCGAATCAGCAGAAGGGAGAAGCATGATGAACCAGCAGGATGTTCCGATTATTGAGCTCAGGGACGTGGAAGTCGTATTCACGACGCGTGCTGGCACGTTGTTCCACCCGACGAGAATCACAGCCGTCAACAAGGTCAATCTGAAGCTCATGCCCGGACAGACCATCGGCATCGTCGGCGAATCTGGTTGCGGCAAGTCCACTACGGCGAATGTAATGTGTGGACTGCAGCAGGCCACTTCCGGACAAGTGCTGTTCAAAGGCGTGGACGTAACCCATCGCAGCGCCAAGGACCGTAAGGAGATCGGCCGTGTCGTATCCGTGGTGTTCCAGGATCCGGCAACCGCACTAAATGCTCGTATGACTGTGCAGGATCAGCTTATTGACCCCTTGGTCGTTCATCATATGGGCAGCAAGAAAGAGCAGGCTCAACGTGCGCATGAGCTGATCGGCATGGTCGGCCTTCCCAAGTCGGCTCTCAACGCCTTACCTGGGCAATTGTCCGGCGGTCAGCGTCAGCGCGTCGCCATCGCTCGCGCGCTGTCCCTCAGACCGGATGCAATCATTGCGGACGAACCTACCTCTGCATTGGATGTGTCAGTACGTGCGCAGATTCTTAATCTCTTATCGGATCTGAAGAAGTCGCTTGGTCTGTCAATGGTGTTCATCAGTCATGACATCCAGACCGTACGTTATGTTTCCGACCGTATTGTGGTGATGAATCACGGCATGGTCGTGGAAGAGGGTGCGGCACGTGATGTGCTATCCAACCCGCAAGATTCGTACACCAAGCTACTGCTAGGGGCCGCACCGTCACTATTGCGTCCAACTGTAGAGGAATGCAGCTGAACGCCATGATGAAACCCGAGCGCCGTGCGATGAATGGTGCGCGGCACTCGGGCCGGATATGTCTTAACCATTTGTAACGAGATAAGGAATACATATGCATACCGAATTTCGAGGAGTAATTCCTCCTGTAGTCACTCCGTTGACCGCCGACCGACATCTGGACCGCGAAAGTTTCGCTCGGTCTATTGAGCGTATGATCGACGCTGGTGTGAACGGCTTGTTTATTCTTGGTTCGTCTGGTGAGGTTGTGTTCAGCACGGATGAGCGCCGGCGCGAGATCGTTGAAACGGCAATCGCTGTTGTGAATGGTCGTGTGCCAGTACTGGTTGGATGCATTGATACCGAGACTTCGCGCGTGATCGAGCATGCTAAAGTCGCGAAGGAGCTTGGTGCAGACGCAATCGTGGCCACCGCCCCGTTCTACGCGCTTGGCGGCATGACGGAAGTCGAAAATCATTTCCGTCTCATCCATGAGGCGGTGGATTTGCCACTGTTCGCCTATGACATACCCGTGTGCGTGCATGTCAAACTGCCGGGTGACATGCTGGTCCGTTTGGGGCGTGAAGGCGTGTTGGCCGGTGTCAAGGATTCTTCGAACGACGACGTATCCTTCCGGTTCCTGATCGACGACAACAACAAGGCCGGTCATCCGCTGGTGGTGCTGACCGGTCAGGAAGTGGTCGTTGACGGCGCCTATATGGCCGGTGCTGACGGTAGTGTGCCAGGTCTGGCCAACGTTGAAGCGACCGGATATGTGCGCATGTGGAATGCATACCAGGCTGGTGACTGGGACTCGGTCCGCGTCGAGCAGGAGACGTTGTCTGCTCTGATGCGTATCGTGACCGTCACAACGGGCGTTTCAGGATTTGGCGCTGGAGTTGGCGCGTTCAAGACCGCTATGGCGCTGTTGGGAGTGTTTGACACGAACCAGATGCCGCTGCCGGTGAATGCCCTGCAAGGTGAGAATATTGAAGCGGTCGCGCGGGTATTGCGTGAGGTCGGGCTGACTCCGTCTCGCACCTGTGGCGAAGTGGAGGATTCAACCAAGTAACATACCGAATGATGCCTAGCGCCTCCCCGGAGGCGCTAGGCATCATTTTGTAATCAGTCGAGTTCGGTGTGCAATATCTCCTCGATGGGACGATAATGATCGAGCACGGCTTTGCGGTAAGCTTCAGCGTCTCCGCGAATTGCCGCCTCCATCATGTCGCGGTGTGCGGAGGCGGTTACGTTAAGCGCTGTGCTGATCTGCAGTCCAAGTTGAGGGAGCACTGCCATATGAACCAGCCATAGGCTGCGAGCGAGCTGCATGAGAGTGGTGTTTCCAGTGGAGCGCAGGAGTTCGGTATGGAATTCGATATCCTCTTGCAGGAAAGATTCTCCATGCTCCGCGGAGCGGGACATCTGTTCGGTCAGCTCAGCTAAATGAGGTTGATCGGTTCCTTTGAGGGCCTGCACCACCTGTTCGGCTACTCCCAGATCGAGGATGCGCCTGACGTTGATGACGTCCCGGAGTTCGGTGAGGTCTCGGTCGCTGGTCATCATGGCGCGGAACGCCAAGGTTTCGACCAAAGGTTCAAGCGAGAGATCTCCCACGAACGTTCCTTTGCCGTGGACGACGTTGACGATATGCAGGGCTTCAAGTTTGCGATTGGCCTCGCGCACTGACGACCGGGAGGCATTGAGCTCCTCGCACAATGCCGTCTCGGTCGGCAGGATGTCTCCCGGTTTCAGCCGGTGTTGAATGATGTAGGATTTGATGGCGTCCATGGTCAGATCGCAGCGACTGCAGGGAACCGGAAGCGCTGATCCGGCGCGTGTTTGGGCGGGAGTGCCCGCTAGCCCCCAGAGTTGCGACGAATAAGGCTGATGGCCGTCTGGTGTTGCGCCGGACATGGTACGGTTCTCCTTTCTCGTGGGACTGGCGGCGGACTATTGCTTAGACCTTCAGCCAGGACAGGGGAAGACGTGTGAAATACACTCCCGCGGTTTCCCTCTCCCAGAGCAAGCCCAGAGAGCAATCCGGTAGTACCGTCATACATTGATATACATAATGATATGGGTTAAAGCACCGATGTACATCCCAAGTATGTCCACCATTTCTGCTGAGCCGAAGCACGCCGTTGCCTCGATAGGGGAGCATCTGGCTGGCATTGGCGAAGACGACGAGGTCGGAAGCTCCGGTTGTGTTCGTCCAGGTTGCGCGATGTCGTGCATCCGGTAACGTGATGGCGTTGGGTTGGCTGAAAATGTCCGGTAGGGCAGGATCGAACTCATTCTGTTCCCAGGTCTCGCCACCGTCGTAGCTTACAGCTTTGCCGACTCGGCCGGAACGGTTCTGGTTGCGGAAGAAGCACACCACGGCGCCATCGGCTCGCTCGATGAATACTGATTCGTGTGTGGTGGCGTCGTCATCCCATTGATTCATGGGGTCCACAACCTTGCCGTTGACGAGCTGCCCTTCGTTGAGCGCCCGCCCTCGTCGCCAGGTTTCACCTCCGTCATCGGAGATAAGGGCACCTCCTGAGTAATGCTTCAGGCTCGCTCCCGTGAAATAAAACGGGATAAGCAGTCGTCCTCGGTGCGATCCTTGGCTGAGCTGGATCCCATTGCCCGGCGAGACTCCCAGAAAATGCATCCAATCGGCTTTGACCATGTGGTTGATGTGCCTCGGCTCCGACCAGGTTTCACCGTCATCGTCCGAGTGGGTCTCCACGACGTAACTGGTACGGGCGGTCAGCAGCGTTTCGTTCGGATCGATGCCTCGCTTAAGATAGATGTTGCCCGCCGGTTTGTCGTTGCATGTGACATTGCCGTGCTCGTCGACCTGATAGTCGCTATCGTTACCGTTCGAGTCGATTACTTTGCCGTCTTCCAGTAGCGTGTACACTGCTCCGTCATGATCGAACAGCAGAAGCCGTCCTTGATCATCGACGCCGATTCCGGGCTCGTTGTTCGGTAATCCGATACCGCCGGGGAAGTGGTCAATCAGTAGAATGACCCGACCGGAGTCGCGATCGCAAACCAGACATGAGTCGATGACACTCGCGCCGTCCAATCCTTCTCCGGGGTAGTCGATGACGGTCTGCATCGGCAGCCAGGTTGTTCCCCCATCAAGTGATCTGCGGATGACGAAATTGATCTGGTTGGGGGCGTCGTTGGCGATTGCGACGCGCTGATCCGCTCCCGCGATCACGACGCCTCGCGGTGTGGTGATAAGTGAGGGGATACGATAACTGGCCGAATGCTCGTAACCTTTGTCGAAGAGCGCAGTATCGGTGGTCGGTTCGACCATCGAGATGCGTTTGATCTGCCCGTCGGTGAGGGGGTAATGGTAGATGCCTCCGTTGCGGACTTCGCCCATAAGACGAACGCCAGTGGTGTCCTGTCCGATTGAGATGAGCTCCAACTCCGGATAGTCGCCGAAGAATACTTGTCCGGCTTGGTGCAACTGTCGGTCGCCGTCCACGTAGCAGTCGATGGCGCCTCTTGCCGCTCGAATGATCAGATCATGCCATCGGCCGTCATCCCAGACTCCGTCGATGTGATAGACGCTGGTTCCTTCGCGCAGCGGGGTGTCATCGGCGGTGAGGGTGAAGCCGGTGTCGTCGATGCTGATGTTGAGAACTTCGCGATCATGTTGGCGCGCCGCGAGGATTGTGCCATACTGGCGTGGCCCGCGAACCCTAAACCGTGCATATATGGTGCCGTTGAGATATGTGGTTGCCTTGGCGAGATCCCGCGGTGCGAGTGAGGCGGAGGCAAAGGAGATCGTTGGTTGGGGGATGGCCGCATGGGCTGCGATCTGTTCGCTGGAGATTGCATATTCGAGAATCTCAAGGGAGTCTGATGCCTGTCCCGCGATAATCGTTCCGGTGTCAGCAATGCGTGTAGGGGAGAGATTGGAGGCGCATGCGAAGCACTGGTATCCATCGAGATATACGCGGGTGCCGAAGTCGCCAAAAGTGAAATGGACCGTATGGGGGGTACCGGTGGTCAGGCCCAGAGCGTCTTCCATATCGAGAATGATGGGGACGTCGCCGTCGATAGCCACGCTGAACTGTAACGAAGTCTGTCGGATTTCACAGCGCAGCGAATTGGTGGAATCTGCAAACAGCGTGCCATCTGTGTCAGTTGCGAACCGGCAGATAATGGTGCCGGTGTGAATGGGAGTGATGTCGGAATTCCAGCTTGCTGATAATGTCGCTGGCATAGTGGCTCTCCTTCGAGTACGTGACATGTCATCAGACATCTGATGACATGTCAAGTGTAGCAAAATCGCCGGAATTTTGCATGTTGCTGAGTTAGGTCATGAATCGTCCCGGACCTTTGGTGA
>JFBN01304922.1_pt1 | contig 12893 bp, 15 predicted proteins | sample 768741 | NCBI WGS metagenome assembly JFBN01 (sample SAMN01983846, study PRJNA193217) | chicken gut metagenome | biome: terrestrial biome; isolation source: ceca of Broiler chicken | host: Gallus gallus | place: United Kingdom: England | collected 2010-09-07
TCTTGATGGTTATATTATATGCCTTTTGGTTCTCGTTTTCAATTGGCAGAATGTACAAAAATATGCCTTTTGATTCTCACTATTGCACAATACACGCCGCATATGCCGACAACCGGCGCAGGAGCCGGAGAAGGCAAAAAAGAACCGCCCCCGAAGGGGCGGAATAAATCAGGCGATAATAAGCGATTCAATGTAAGCGCTCAGACTCATGTCGGCCTTAGATGCCGCACGCCTGGCGGACTCTACGGCGCTGGCGGAGAGCGACAGGGTGACGGTTACGCGGCTGTCGTCCTCTGCAATCTCCCCGAAAATGGACTCGTACTCGTCGGCAGACAGCTTTTCCTCAGCCCATTCACGGGCGGAGTCATAGGACAGGGGGATAATCTTACTCCCGCCGCTCCAGGTGTTCTGCCCGGTGCTGACGGCGTATTTTGTCATCGGGCCGCCCTCCCCGAACAGGAAAAACTCCCCGTTTTTCTTCTGGTAGAGGGTTTCCTCCAGGTGTGCAAAATCGTTCCACCCGCCGGCGTTTCCCCAGGAGGCAACCTCCCGGGCGGTTTCGGTGTCGTAAGAGCGGCCGTTAATGATTTTTTTCATGCAGATACTCCTTTTACCAAATCGTGTCGAAAGAATCGCTTGCAGGGTCGCTGGTCTCTACGTTGTACCAGTCGCCGTCATTATAATGTGCCTCGAGAGCAGCGACTCCGGTCAAACCTTCGGGATCGTCCGAAAATTCGTAGCGGATCGCCAGGCCGAGCTCCCGGGCCGCCGCCAGGGTGTGGTGCTTGTCGGACTGAATCGCCATCTCTACACCGTCCACCTCGCCGATGGGCCAGCAGGGGATCGTGACCTCGGAGACACCGCTGTGGGACAGTTCGTCCATCTTCTGCTCTACGATGTCCCAATCAATGAAGCGCTGGCTGCTGACGATCATCATTTTCTTTCCCTCCTGTCCTTACTGTAACCATAGTATAGCATAGAGTTTAAATAAAGTCAATAGTAAAGTAGAGAATAAATAAAAATATTTTTGATTGGGCCACCAAATCCGCATGAGGGGCGGCGGAGGTACCAAATCTATGAACAGTAGGTGGTGATATGCCGAATGAACAGAACCTTATCCCGTTTGACGAACGAACAGAGAGCGAACAGAGAGAAATCCGGTCTGCGGGAGGGCAGGCGTCCGGCGTGTCCCGCCGGCGGAAAAAGAGTTTGAGAGAGGCCGCCGAGCTGTACCTGTCCCTCCCTGTGGCGGACAAGCGGACCTGGAATCGGCTGGCCCGGGACGGCGTGGAGCCAGAGGACGTGGACAACCAGATGGCCATTATCGCGGGGCTGGCCTTGAAGGCCATGAAGGGCGACTCCAAGGCGGCCAAGGTTATCTTTGATCTGGTTGGCGTCCAGGAAGAAGCAAATAACGCCAGCGTGGAAGAGTTCCTGCGGGAACAGGATGAGAAGGACGGCGGAGAATATGAGTATTAGCCTGCGGAACGCCGGGGCGTACGTCCAGAGGTTCCTCAAAATCCGGACGAAGGCCGGGAAGCTGGTCCCGCTGCGGTTCAACCCGCCCCAGAAAAAGCTCTATGAGGCCGTGGCGGAGCAGGCCAGGGCAGGGCGGCCCATCCGGCTGATCATCCTGAAGGCCCGGCAGATGGGGTTCTCCACCATGACGGGCGGGCTGATCTTCCACCGGACGGCTACCAGAGAGCTGGTGGAGAGCCTGGTGGTGGCCCACCAGGAGGACGCCACGGCAAACCTCTTCTCTATGTACCGGCTGTTTTACGAGGAGCTGCCGGCGGAGATCCAGCCGCTGAAAAAGGCCAGCAACGCCCAGGAGATCCTATTCGAGAACCCGACCAAGAACCCGGAGGAGAAGCGGCGGGAGCCTGGGCTGAGAAGCAGAATCCGGTGCGCCACTGCGGGAGGCCGGGGCGTGGGCCGCTCCTTCACGGTAAAAAACGCACACCTGTCCGAGTTCGCCTTCTGGCCGGGGCGGAAGCTGGTGACCTACGCGGGCATCATGCAGTCCATCCCGGACCAGTCGGACACCATGGTGGTGATCGAGAGCACGGCCAACGGCTACGACGAGTTCAAGGATCTGTGGGACGACTCGGTGGAGGCGTGGCGGCAGGGGGAGCGAGACGGATTCCGGCCGGTGTTCTTCGCCTGGTGGGAGATGCCGGAGTACCGGAGACCGGTGCCGGCCGATTTCCAGCCCACACCGGAGGAGGCGGAGCTGAAAGAGACCTACGGTCTAGACGACGAGCAGATCACTTGGAGGCGGTGGTGCATCCGCAACAACTGCGGCGGAGACCTAGACCTGTTCCACCAGGAGTACCCGGCCAGCCCGGACGAGGCGTTTATCGCCTCCGGCCGGTGCATCTTCAATCAGGCGGCGATTATCCTGCGCCGGGAGCAGGTGCGCCGCCGGGAGAAGCGGACGGGCCGGTTTGCCTACGACTACGACGGCTCGGCCATCCGCAACATCCGGTGGACGGACGCCTGGGACGGGGAGATCTCCATCTACACCGCGCCAAAGGATGGATACCCCTATGTGATCGGCGCGGACACTGCCGGGGAGGGCTCGGACTTCTTCGTGGGGCAGGTGCTGGACAACACCACCGGCGAACAGGCGGCGGTGCTCCGGCAGGAGAACGGGGAGGGCGAGTTCGTGCGGCAGCTCTACTGCCTGGGCCTGCACTACAACGGGGCCCTGCTGGGCGTGGAGGCCAACTTCTCCACCTTCCCCAACGCGGAGCTGGAGCGGCTGGGTTACCGGAACCTGTACGTCCGGGAGGCCCTGGACACCTACACCGGGAAAACCCGGAAGTCCTTCGGCTTCCGCACGGACAGCGTGTCCCGCCCCCGCATCCTCAGCGAACTGGTGGAGCTGGCCGAGCACCACATGGAGCTCATCCACGACTACGACACCCTGGGGGAGATGCTCACCTTCGTCAAAAACGAGGCCGGGCGGGCCGAGGCCCAGGAGGGCAAGCACGACGACTGCGTGATGGCCCTGGCCATCGCCCACCATATCCGGCCACAGCAGTCTTATTTGGTGGAGACGGCGCCGGAGAAAACGGTGGACTGGGACGAATCCATGTGGGAGGACTACAACAACGCCAGCCCGGAGCAGCAGCAATATCTCATCAAAAAGTGGGGCAAGCCCAGGAGGTGACCCTATGCCAAGGAAAAAGGACAAGGACAGGCTGAGACTGTGGCAGGACCGTCTCCGGCGGGCGGAATCGGCCTACCAGCATGAAGTGGAGAAGATGGATGAGCGGGAGGAGATGTATCAGGGCTCCGACCATATCCGCCCCATTGTAAGCACTGCCCGGAAGACAGAGACCCCCCATGTCCGGAATCTGGCTGCCGAGATGATCGAGTCTCAGGTGGACAGCAATATTCCCCAGCCGAAGGTGACGCCCCGGCGGAAGCAGGACGAGTGGCGGGCCAAGCTCATCGAGGACATGCTGAGGAATGAGCTGGACCGGCTGCCCATCGAGCAGATCAACGACATGCAGGAGCGGACCGTCCCCATCCAGGGGGGCGCGGCCTATCTGGTGGAGTGGGACAACGCTAAGCGGACCCAGAGCACCATCGGAGAGATCAATGTCTCTGCCCTCCATCCACGGCAGATCGTGCCCCAGGACGGCGTCTACACGGGGATCGAGGACATGGACTATCTCTTCCTCAAGGTGCCCCAGACCAAGGGATACATCAAACGGACCTATGGCGTGGACGTGTCTGACGAGTCCGAGGAGGAGCCGGAGGTCAAGGGGGACGGAGGCAGCACCGCGGAGGACATGGTGACCCAGTATGTGGCCTACTACCGCAACAAGGACGGCGGCATCGGGCTTTTCAGCTGGGTCAACGACACGATGCTGGAGGACCTGGAGGACTATCAGGCCAGGCGGCTGATGCGGTGCGCCGTCTGCGGGGCGGTGGAGCCGCCGGAGGGCATCGAGCCCATGGACACGCCGGCGGAGGAGGGCATCCTCCCGGAGGAGGCGCGGAGCATGAGGCGGGAGGCTGGGACCTGCCCCTACTGCGGAGCGAGACAGTGGGAGGATGGACCGGAGGACTTCGAAGAGGTCTATGTCCCCATTCAGCGGAGTGATGGGACGGTGATCCCGGGGGCCACCATGGAAGAGGTGGTCACGGAAGAGGTGGATGAGCTAGGGCTGCCTGTGGTGGCAGTGGTGGAGGAGCCGACGCGCATCCCCTACTACAAGCCGGACATCTACCCGGTCATCCTCCAGAAGAATGTGTCGGTCTATGGCAAGTTCCTGGGGGACAGCGATATCGACAAGATCGCGGACCAGCAGAACACCACCAACCGCATCGAGGCCAAGATCATCGACAAGCTGGTGAAGTCCGGCTCCTATATCACCCTGCCCAACGATGCAAAAATCCGGTACGACGAAGAGGACATGAAGAAAATCTATCTGCCAAACGCGGCGGACAAGAGCTTCATTGATGTCTATGACCTCCAGGGGAACATCGAGCAGGACCTGACCTACCTGGGGCAGATTTATGAGGAGGCCCGGCAGGTCATCGGCATCACCGACTCCTTCCAGGGGCGGAAGGACTCCACCGCTACCAGCGGAACGGCGAAGGAGTTCAGCGCGGCTCAGGCCGCCGGCCGCCTGGAGAGCAAACGTGTGATGAAGAACGCGGCCTATGCCGCCCTCTTTGAAGCCATGTTTAAGTTCAAACTGGCCTATTCTGACGAGCCACGTCCGGTGGTGGCCCACGACATCGAGGGTAGGGCGGAGTACAAGGAGTTTAACCGCTATGATTTCCTGGAACAGGACGAAAGCGGGGAGTGGCACTGGATCGACGACTTCCTGTTTTCCTGTGATACCTCGGCCCCCCTGGCCAACAACCGGGAGGCCATGTGGCAGGAGACGAGGATGAACCTCCAGACCGGGGCCTTCGGAGACCCCACAAACCTGCGGACGCTCATCCTCTTCTGGACCAAGATGGAGCTTTTGCACTATCCGGGGGCCGGGGACACCAAGACCTATCTGGAGCAGGAGTCCCAGCGCCAGCAGCAGGAGCAGCAGATGATGATGCAGCAGCAGATGGCCATGCAGCAACAGCAGATGGAGCTCCAGGCGGTCCAGAGCACCGTATCCCAGGCCAGAAAGGACGCGGAGCGGACCGCGGGGAGAAATACACAAAGCACACAGACAAACACGCCGACCCGCGTGATTTGAGCATGAAGGAAAGGAGGAAGCGAGGATGGCAAGCGGATACATCGGGAAGGTCAGCCACAGCGGCGTCCAGAAGGTCAGCGCCCCCAATCCCTCCACGGGGAAAAAGGGGAATGGCACCGTGAAGAAGGGCAATGACCTGAGAAGCGGGAAGTAAGGAAAGGAGAAAACCATGACCGACATCGACTACGGCGCAGTGTTTGGGACCGAAGAACCGGTGACCACGACAGGCGAAGAAGAGACGGAGGTCGCCGAACCGTCTGAGACCGAATCCACGGACAACACCGCGCAAGGCGAGGAAGCGCAGGAAGCCGCCGACCCTGCCGGAGACGATAGACCTGAGCCGGAAACGGCAGAGGGGAAGACAGAGCAGGACGCCAATTTCGCCGCCGCCCGGCGCAGAGCGGAAGCGGATCGGGACGCCGCCATTGAAAAGGCAAAGGCCGACGCTCAGGCCGAAGCCAAGAAGACCATTGACCAGTTCTTCCGGAATTCCGGACTGGTCAACCCCTACACCAAAACGCCCATCACCACAAAGGCGGAGTATGAAGCCTATCGGGAACGGTTTGAAGCAGACCGAAAGCAGAGCTTTTTGGAAAAGACCGGAATGACCCAGGAGGAGTACAAGCTCTTTGTGGATGGGCTGCCCGAGGTCAAAGCGGCCCGGGAGGCCAAGGAGGCAGCCGAAAAGGCCGCCAGAGCCGCCAGGGAGCACGACGCAAGGGCAAAGGTGGAGGAGCAGCTTCGGGAGGTACAGGAAATGGACCCTTCCATCAAGAGCTTGCAGGACCTCTCCAAAATGGAGACCTATCCCAAGCTCTACGAGATGGTGAAGAAGGGGTATTCCATTGTAGACGCCTATAAGCTGGCAAACTATGACACCCTGACCACTAAGGCAGCAGCCGCAAGCCGTCAGGCGGCGGTGAATGCCGTACAGTCCAAGCAGCACTTGAGCAAAACCAAGCCCCGGGGCGATGGGGCGGTCTCTGTTCCAGACAGTATTTTGGAGGAGTACCGTGTCCTGAATCCAGGGGCAACCAAGGAAGACATTCAGAAGCATTACCAGAGGTATATCAAGAGCACGAGAAAGGAGTAACACCATGGCATTTTATATCCAGCAGGTGGACGGCGGCCGGAATCCCGGCCACGAGTACCTGCCCGCTGGGGCCATTGTGCCTAAAGTAGGCATGGCCCTGACCATGACCAGCGGCAAACTTGCCATCGCCAGCGGGACCACCGCACCCAGTTACATCAGCATGATCGAAAAAGAGACGGCCTTGACCGACGGGGACGTGATCCCCGTGATGAGAGTTCTCCCGGATATGATGTTTGAGACCACCTTCCAGGCGGCCGCCACCTCGATCAAGCTCGGAGACAAAGTGACCATTCACACTGACGGCCTTCAGGTCACAGCTACCACCACGGGAGGCGTAGCAGAGGTGGTCCAGATGGACGGCACCACCGCCGGAAGTCCGGTTTGCGTCCGGTTTCCAGGCGTAGTTGTGGCTGCCGCGTCGGGCGGCGGTGGCGGTGGCTAAAGATCCCGCAAAAATGACCAAAAGAAAGGAGAGAAAGCGGGCAGAAGCCCGTGAATGAATATGGCAGGAATCACATTCACTGAGGGCTCCGGCCTCCAGGACAGCATTTTTGGGAAATCTCAGGCTCCCATCCGCATGTTCCTGGAGAAGCGGGGAGAAGCCTTCGAGCAGCAGAGTATCCTCAAGGACGTCTTCAATATGGAGACCTCCAACAAGTTCGGGGAGAAGATGGGGACCATGACCGCCATGGAGGGCTTCCAGCCCGTGGGTGAGAACGGGACCTATCCCATGGACTCCATGCAGGAGGGCTTTGACAAGTTCCTGGAGCACATGACATGGAAGGATTCCTTCGCGATGTCCCAGGAGATCGTGGAGGACGCCAAGATCATGGACCTCAAGAAGCGCCCCGCACAGTTCATCGCCGGTTACCACCGGACCAGGGAGAAGTTCGGCGCTGCCCTGTACGGGAATGCCATCAGCGGAAACACGTCCTTTAACTTCAACGGAAAGAAGTTTGACGCGGCCACCGCGGATGGGAAGGCCCTCTTTGCCACAGACCACCCCTCCGTCCTCACCAAGAACAAGAGCACTCAGAGCAACAAGTTTGCAGACGCATTCTCCAACGACGCTCTGGGGGCCATGGAGACGGCCATGCAGGGCTTCATGGGGGACAACAACGAAATCCTGGACGTGTCCCCGGACACCATTCTCATCCCCAACGACTACAAGCTCAAGAAGGACGTCTTTGCCGCCATCGGAGCGGACAAGGACCCCACCACCTCCAACAACGGCTTTAACTACCAGTACGGGCGCTGGAATGTAATCGTCTGGCCCTATCTCAACCAGTTCATCACCGCCAACACCTCTCCTTGGATTCTGCTGGACTCCAAGTATAACGAGACCTACGGCGGGGCTCTGTGGTTCGACCGGATCACCCTCAACGTGAGAAGTGAGATCGACCCCGGCAATGACGCCAACATCTGGAAGGGCAGGGCCCGGTTCACTGCCGGCTTCAACGACTGGCGCTTCGCCGCGGTGGGCGGCGTGACCGGCGGCACGGAGCTGATCGGAAGCTGATCCTTGGCCGGGCGGCGGACAACCGCCCCCGGCTTCTTTTCTATCGAGGTGAACGGCTTGACCATAGACAAGTGCATCAAGGCGGTGGACGAGATCAAGCCCAACGCCTTTTCCAATGAGACCAAGACGGAGTGGCTCAACGAGGTGGAGGGGATGGTCCAGACAGAAATCTTTCTCTTCCACCCCGTGGACCTGGTCCGGTACAGCTATGAATCGGACAAGAATACGGAGCTGCTGGTGGAAGCGCCCCATGACAAGCTCTACCGCTCCTTCCTGGAGGCCAAGATCGACTATGCCAACGGGGAGTATGAGAAGTACACCAACACCATGCAGATGTTCAACGCCGACTACGGCGAGTTTTTGCGGTGGTTCGCCCTGTATTATGAACCGGCGGACGCCCACAGGGAGGGACTGCTATGAGCTTTGACAGGAGAAACGGAGACAACTGGCGCGGCTACTACCTCACGGCCTATGGGATTGCCGTCAAGCACGGCTTCTCCGGGACCGAGGAGGAGTGGCTGGAGAGCCTGAAGGGCGAGACCGGAGAACCCTTTACCAACGGATACTACGATACCTATGAAGAGCTGGTATCCGAGCACCCCACCGGGAAAGAAGGCGATTCCTATCTGGTGGGCATGGACCTCTATGTCTGGAACCAGGACGAGAGCCAGTGGGAGGACAAGGGCAGCATTCAGGGCCCGGCCGGCGCGAAGGGAGACGCCGGAGCGAAGGGTGACACAGGACCCCAGGGACCAGCCGGACCGAAGGGAGACACCGGCGCACAGGGTCCACAGGGCGCTCCTGGAGCACAGGGTGCAACGGGCCCGCAGGGCGACCCTGGACCCGCGGCTGGATTCGGGACGGTATCCGCAACGGTGGATGACACCAGCGGGACGCCCTCTGTGGAGGTGCAGACCTCCGGCCCGAACACGGCGAAAAACATGACCTTTACCTTTTCCGGGCTGAAGGGGCCCACCGGCCAGAAGGGCGAGCCTGGAGAGCCGGGAGAAAAAGGTGCCCAGGGAGACCCGGGCCAGCCCGGCGCGGCGGCAGGGTTTGGCAGCGTCACCGCCACAGTGGACAACACCTCTGGCACACCGTCTGTCCAGGTGGAGGCCACTGGCTCGGACACCGCAAAAAACATTGCCTTTTCCTTCACCGGCCTCAAGGGGACACAGGGGGAGAAGGGAGAGAAGGGCGACAAGGGCGACACCGGAACGGGCCTGGATATTCTCGGTACCTATGGCAGCCTGGAAGAGCTCCGTCAAGGGGTCCCCTCTCCCCAGCAGGGCGACATGTATAACGTGGGCGCGGTGGCGCCCTACACCATCTACATGTGGGACGCCACTGGCGGCTCCGGCGACTGGGTGAGCCAGGGGCAGCTCCAGGGACCGCCGGGAGAACAGGGCGCACAGGGGGACCCGGGTGCAGATGGCGCGGCGGCGGGGTTCGGGACGCCCACGGCCACCATTGACAACAACACGGGGGTTCCCTCTGTGACCGTCACAGCCTCCGGCCCAGACACCGCCAAAGTCTTTTCCTTCTTCTTCCAGAACCTAAAGGGGGAGAAGGGGGACCCGGGCAGCTCTGGAAGCGGGTCTGGGGACTTCATGGCAGACGGTACGGTCCCCATGACTGGAAACCTCCAGATGGGCAGCCACAAAATTACCGGGATGGCGGATGGCACAGACCCGGCGGACGGTGTGAGCAAGGGACAGATGGACACCGCCATAGGGGGAAAGCTTGACGCTCCAGAGGGCGGGACAGCGGGGCAGGTCCTCACAAAGACCGCCAGCGGGCAGGCGTGGCAGGACGCACCAGACGGGTTCCCAGATGGGGGGACCACTGGGCAGGTGCTCACCAAGACGGCGGAGGGCTCTGCATGGGCAGACGTCCCGAAGGAGCTCCCAACCGGAGGCACCCAGGGACAGATTTTGACGGTTGGCGCTGAGGGGGCTCCAGAGTGGGAGAACGCACCCGACACCGGAGTGACGACCTTCAATGGCAGGACCGGGGCCGTGACGCCCCAAAATGGGGACTACACCGCGGAGCAGGTGGGGGCAAGGCCCAGCACATGGACGCCCTCTGCCGCTGATGTGGGGGCCGTCCCGGTATCCAGGACAGTCAATGGAAAGGCGCTGAGCGCGGATATCACATTGGGCGCGGAAGATGTGGGCGCGAGAGCGTCCAGTTGGACCCCGACTGCGGAAGAGGTCGGGGCAGTGCCCACCACCCGCACCATCAACAGCAAGCCGCTTTCCTCTGATGTGACGCTGAGCGCCGGAGATGTAGGGGCTGGCCTCCCCTCTAATTCTGCGACAGTCACCCTGTCTTCCGCCGGATGGACAGGAGACAACGCGCCATTTAGCCAGCAGGTGGCCTGCTCGATTGTGGCGGCGGACAGCAAGGTGGTAACTGTGGACGTGGATACCCCCGGGACCGACTCAGACGCTGACACCGAAGCCATCAACGCCTGGGCGCTGGTCTCCCAGAGGAACCCTGCTCAGGGGGCCGGGACGCTGACCTTCTACTGCTACGAAAAGCCCACAGTCAATCTCCCGGTCAAGGTGGGGGTGAGCGGATGATCTTTCTGCACCGGGCCAGCGCGGTCTCCACAGAAATCAGGGCGGGGGATTTGGAGGTGGGGCAGGAAGTCCTCCTCCATGAGAACGGTGTCCCCGCGAATTACCTTGTAGTCCACCAGGGCCGCCCATCCAGCTCCTATGACACCAGTTGCGACGGGACCTGGCTCTTGCGGCAGGACATCGCAGAGAACCGGGTGTGGGACTCCGGGAACTCCAACGTGCTGGAGAGTTCGGACATTCACTCGTACCTGAACAACACCTGGATCAACCGCTACGACACCGACATCCGCAACGCGATCAAGCAGGTCAAAATCCCTTACCGTCAGAACGGAGGTTCCGGCGGCACCGACCGGAACGGGGCCAACGGCCTGTCCTGCAAGATTTTCCTGCTGTCCGGCAAAGAGGTCGGATGGGACAGTAGCGACAACCAGTATTTTCCCAACGATGGCGCGAAGCTGGATTACTTCATTGATGGAACCGGCTCCTTTGCCGACCAGAAGCGTGTGGCGACGCTGAACGGAAACGCCGCCTTCTGGTGGCTCCGCTCCCCGTACACCCGCTACACCTACAGCGTGTGGGCCGTCCTCTCCGACGGCAACTGCAACGGCTGGAGCGTCATCAGCGCCTATGGCCTCCGCCCCGCTTTGATCCTCCCCTACGACTTCACCTTCCAGGAAACGGAGGTGGCAGCCTGATGGTATTTTTTGCGACACGGGGGCTTTTGACCAAATCCCTTGACCCGGTCCTGGAGAACAACTCCTGGGCGGACATCGCAGAGGCGGCTTCCCTTGGAATTGCGCCGTGGAGTCCTGGCGACACAAAATCCTTTGTGCTCAATGGGCAGGTGGGGCACACCACCTTTTCCAACCTGGAACTGCAAGCCTTTATTCTGGGCATCAACCACAACGCCGCGTTGGAGGGAGAAAACCTCATCCACTTTGGCATCGCGATGCTGGATGGGACGCTGGTGGCCCTCTGCGACGCCCAGTATGGAACTTCTCAGAGCAAAAATGGGTATTTCAACATGAACCCGAACAACAGCAATTCCGGTGGCTGGAAGGACAGCTATCACAGGCTGGCACTGTTGGGGAACTCTGGGACTCCCGCAAGACCGCCGGCTAATTCCTTGTTAGCGGCCCTGCCAGCCGATCTGCGGGCCGTTATGAAAGCCGTAACCAAGTACAGCGACAACACCGGCGGCGGGTCCAACACGGCCAGTTATGTGACCAGCACCACGGATTATCTGTTTGAACTGGCGGAGTTCGAGTACCACGGCGCCCGTACCTACGCCAACAGCGCGGAGCAGAACTACCAGCAGCAGTACGCCTATTACCAGGCGGGCAACAGCAAGATCCACTATAAGCACAACGCCACCGGCACGGCGGCCAGTGTGGCCTGTCGGTCCGTCTATGCGACGAACTCCAACCCTTTCTGCCGACTCAACGGCGACGGCAGGGCCAACACCACGAGCGCGTCCAGTTCCTGGGGCGTGGCGCCCGGCTTTGCAGTATAGGAGGAAACCATGTACTTAAAAATCGGAAAGAAAAAATACACGGTCTCCCGGCGGGTGGTGACAGATGACACCATCAAATATCTGTCTGTCTCCCCGGACCCCGGCACCGTATCCGGGAAGGTCCAAATGTACCGGGATGACGGGTTCCTCATGAGTGAGGATGACGCTGGAAGCTATGCCCGGCAGACCTACGCCGGGACCCTCCTGACCCTGACCAACAAGCCCGAGCCTGTGCCTGTGGAGCATGTCCATGTCCCCACCGACGGCGAGGTGCTGAATGTAATGCTGGGGGTGATGTGAATGGACAGGCTGCAAATGGCGGAACAGCTCCGGCGGGTCCTCCAGATATTCGCCTCCACCCTCACTGAGACCCAGGCCCTGGAGGTGGCGGCTGTCTATCCCGCCTGGGAAACGGGCAAAAGCTACGCTGTGGGAGAGATTATCCGGTATGGGGAGGACCCGCTGGGGGACCCCAAGCTCTACAAGGTTATCCAGGCCCACACCTCCCAGGAGGACTGGACGCCGGACGTCTCAGCCTCCCTTTATGACGCCTTTGGAATGGACGGGCAGGGGACGCCCCTCTGGTCTCAGCCCGCCGGGGCCCACGACGCCTATCAAACCGGGGATATCGTGAGCTACAGCGGGATTCGGTATGAATCCATGGTGGATGGGAACGTCTGGAGGCCGGACGCCTATGGCTGGAAGCAGGTGGAGTGATGGTCTTTGTGTCAAGGATGATAAAGCCCGGTCTCCTTCCTCCGCCCCATATCTACGGCGTGGAGTGGGACTGGACCAGCAGCGGCCCAACAAAAGGCACCCGCACCGACCGGGCCGCCGGATTCAGAGACCCCTCTCCGGCAGTCAGCAATGGGACCGGTTCCTCCCCCTTTGACAATCTGTATCCGTGGAGCGGCATGGTGAAGGAGACCCGAACCGGCGGTGTGATGGTCAAGGAGCCCAAGTA
>JFBN01301359.1_pt1 | contig 12892 bp, 13 predicted proteins | sample 768741 | NCBI WGS metagenome assembly JFBN01 (sample SAMN01983846, study PRJNA193217) | chicken gut metagenome | biome: terrestrial biome; isolation source: ceca of Broiler chicken | host: Gallus gallus | place: United Kingdom: England | collected 2010-09-07
TATAGTATTTTCTATGTGTCTGTGTCTAAAAATGTGAGAAATTTTGGACAGCTCCGTACTCTAGGGCTTACCAAAAAACAGATGAAAAAAATGATGTGGGCAGAAAGTCGCTCAATGCTTGCTAAAGGTGTTATCGGTGGTGTTTTTATCAGCGGTGTTATAGGCTTCTTGGGTAATAGCAATGGTTTCCGTGTAAACAACTTCCTTTGGTATGGTTTTATCGTAGCTATATGTATTTGTTTTATGGCTTTACTTGCGGTTCGCGTTCCAACTAAAATAGCTGCTAATGTATCCCCCTTAGAGGGAACGAGATTTACTTTCTATAATGGAAAAAAAGCCAAATCTTCAAAATCAAAAAGAAAAGCTCGACATAAATTAACCCCTCAAATATTAGGGAAAATAAATCTACGGCGAAGCCTGAAAAAAACAATACTAACCACGATCATGCTGTCTTTAAGTGGAATTATTTTTGTCACGGTTATTACGGTTGCTAACTCATTAAATGCCGAAAGAATGGCAAGATTTTATATGTTTCCCAATGGGGATTTGCAGCTGAGAATACAGTCGGTTGAAACATCTACATTTGACACAAGTGGAAACTCCGAGGATAGAGTATCCAAATTGCAGCGGGAGAATAATCCCTTGAACGACGAATTGATTAGTCAGCTATATAGTATTAAAGGCGTTGAAAAAGTTACCGCTGAAAATGCAGTCAATCTCTATATTCAATATCAAGAGAATACTTTATTTTCTTCCATTGCGGGATCAGGGGGCCTAACATCAACTTTAACGCAAGAACAATGTGCTATGATTTCGGACGCACTCATAGAGGGAACTTCTGACTATGATACTTTGAATACAAAGAACGGTATTCTTGTACGACAGGGGGCCTCAAGTCTTAATATAGGCGATATTGTTCAACTCTCTGGGACAGATGCAAACGGCAACCAATTTCACATGGAGGTTCCTGTTGTAGGGATTTTTGAGCAGGGAGAGCAACAACAAATATTGCCCCTGTCGTCTGGAAGCGATTTTTATGTTACGGATGTAACTGCTCAAAACTTTACAGGGATTGTGGATCAAACAGGCATTGTTTCAATCAGTTCGGAGGCTGGATACGAGCAGCAAGTATCTGAGGCCGTCAAAGGACTATCCGATATGAACGACCAACTTGACCTATATACTTTAGAGAATAGTGTCAGTACAAGACAGGCTTTGTTTGATATGCAAATTCAGCCCCTATTTATGATTGCATTGATTTTGTTCCTTTTCAGCGTGATTAGTTTAACAAATACTCAACTTACAAATTTGTTGGAACGAAAGCAGGAATTGGCTTTACTGCAATCTGTGGGTATGACAAAAAAGCAGCAACAGGAAATGATTTCAACAGAAGAACATTTTTATCTTAAAATAGCTTTACTATCTACCCTTATATTAGGAAGCCTATTAAGTGCAGGAATATGTTTTTATATTGAAAACACTTCTCATTGTATTCAATTCCAGTATCCGTGGCTACTCGTAGGTGCATTTTTAGGCGTTGTAATTATTACAAACTTTTTAGTCGGAAAACTGGCATTTCAAACAACAATTAAAGGTAAGTTGATAGATAGGCTCCGTACACAAGAATAATAACCGAACACTGCCGGACGATGGCAAAGAAAAAAACGTCGTACAGCAGCTCTTTAATACGCCTATGAAAGCGGCGGCTTTGAGAAATCAAGGCCGCCACTTTTTTATGGTGGCTCACAATGGAGGGGACACCATTATGAAAAAGAAAATTGTCATTCATATCAAAAATCTCACAGCCGCCCAGGAAGTTTTGCTTCAGGAACTTCTTCAGCTTTTTGGTGCAGAGCAGATTGAAATGTTTGAAGATACCACCTCTACCCTGCTGGTCGGTGACCTGCAGATCGATGTGCAGCGGCGCCAGGTGTGGCGGGCCGGCAGTCTGATAGGGCTGACTCCAATGGAATTTGATATTCTCCACCTACTGGCCCGCCGCCCAGGGCAGGTATTTTCAGCTCGGCAGATCTATGAGTCTGTAGCTTCGGATTTTGCAGAGGGCAGCTGGTCAGGGATTGGCAATATGGTTTATAAGCTGCGCCGTAAAATCGGAAGCGAGGCCATCAGGACGGTAAAGAACTGTGGCTATAGCTTGGCTACAAGTCAACCAAACATAAGATAAGAAACGCCGGGCGTGGCAGCCTACCAGCCCTGCGCCCGGCGTTTTACGCATTTCAAAACCCGTTTCAGCAGGGATTGGAGCAATCCTATTGCTGCCTCGTTAATCATCCACCAAAAACTCACTATGGCGGCTTATTCAACGGTTTAACTGCGTAGTATCTTTTCCGCAGCCTTTCGGCCTCTTGCTTTCAGCATATGGTTTGCTGCACCGCTACATTTTATAATTCACACTCTGTTCCTTGTATTCTTCGAGCAATAGAAATATAATGGAATAGATTGCAGGAGGTGCAAAAATGGATTACATGACGCTCAAAGAGGCAAGCGAAAAATGGGGCGTTTCGTCCCGACAGATAAATTATTACTGCACCGACGGACGCATCCCCGGTGCTGTCAAGATGGCTACAATCTGGCTGATCCCAAAAGATGCGGAAAAGCCCGTGGATATGAGGACAAAACAAGGAAAGGTCTAGAAACATGAATGGTATAATGAAATTGATTAGTGGCTGTCCTCTCTTTTTCGGGCAGATAATGAGAGGACAATACCATGCTCCTCTGCTAAAATTAAAATATCAGGAAAGGGATTGGAAATGGAATGGATTGAAAGATTTAACAATGTAATCAACTATATCGAAGAAAACATTACGCAGCAGATTGGTTATGAAGAAATTGCAAAAATTGCTTGCTGTTCTTCCTATCATTTTCAGAGAATGTTTACTTACATGGCGGGTATTCCACTGTCTGAATATATCCGCAAGAGAAAAATGTCATTAGCCGCTGTTGATTTACAGAGTGGTGGTGAGAGAGTTATTGATGTAGCAGGAAAATATGGTTATAATTCCCCAACTGCTTTTAACAGAGCATTTCAGTCCATTCATGGAATTTCCCCTTCTGCTGTTAAGCGCGGAAATGTATATGTAAAATCATTTCCGCGTCTTTCGTTCAAACTTGTAGTGAAAGGAGTAGAAGAATTGAATTATCGAATCGAAACAAAAGAATCGTTCCGTATTATTGGAGTGTCTGCGCCCCTAAGCAAAGAGTTAGAAAAAAATTTTTCTGTTGTTCCGCAAATGTGGCAGGACTGTATTGATAATGGAACGCTTGAAAAGCTGTCGCAAATGGTTTCCGCTTCGCCAGCAGGTCTTTTGGGCATTAGCGTTTGCAATGACGAGGAGCAATGGAAATACTTTATTGCTGTTGCAACATCACAAGAGAAGCCCGAATTTGAAGAATATATGGTTCCTGCGACAACATGGGCGATTTTCCCCGGAACCGGCACGAATCAATCTGTCCAAGAATTAGAACGCCGTATTTATACCGAATGGCTTCCTGCTTCTGGTTATGAATACGGAAATGCTCCTGATATTGAGGTATATATAAATCCAGACCCTAAAAATACGGTATTTGAAGTGTGGGTGCCCGTAAAGAAAAAATCATAGACTGAAAAACTTTTTACAAGAAATAGAAAAGCAAGCCGAGCCAGTCAACGATAAAATGAACGCCGCTTCGCGTCGTCGTTGACAGCCCCGCCCGACGGGGAAAAGAAAAAACCGTTGCCGGGCAGGTTAATTTCGTGCGTTCATTCTACATATCCAAGCGGCAGTTTTGAGAAATCAAGGCCGCCGCTTTTTTTATGGTGGCTCACAATGGAGGGGACACCATTATGAAAAAGAAAATTGTCATTCATATTGAAGATCTCACAACACCCCAGGAAGTTTTGCTTCAGGATCTACTTCAATCTTTATGTGTAGAGCAGATCGAAGTGCTTGAAGATACCACCTCTACCCTGCTGATTGGAGACCTGCAGATTGATGTACAGCGGCGCCGGGTGTGGCAGGCCGACAGTCTGATAGAATTGACCCCGATGGAGTTTGACATTCTCCATCTGTTGGCTCGGCATCCAGGGCAGGTATTTTCAGCTCGGCAGATCTACGAGTCTGTTGCTTCGGATTTCGCAGAGGGCAGCTGGGCCGGGATTGGCAATATGGTCTACAAGCTGCGCTGTAAGTTGGGTACGAATATCATCGAGAATGTGAGAAACCTTGGTTATCGTTTTCCTGGATAATAATAAAGCAGCGCTGTCCCAGTGAATTGGGGCGGCGCTGCTTTATTGTTGCAGATGTTTTACTCCTCTATTTCTATGTTAAATTGACTGGCAACTGTTTCGACCGACATTCCATTCTTGATTGCCAGCTTAACGATCTCCTGAATCTTTTGTTTTTTGGTTTTGCGCGGCTTACGCGGCGGCTTGGGAGCAAGGATATCCTTCTTTTTAGCTTCCAGTGCTTTAATCCGTTCCTGAACAGCAGTGATCTTGGCATCATAATCGCTGACCGCTGCCTGTTTCTTTGTTTCAAGTTCCGAGATAGACTGATTCAGCTTTTCAATTTTGCCACTTATCTCAGCAGCTCTTTCCTCTGGAGTACGACGAGGACGTTTGTTTTCAGACTCTGCCATTTAGATCACCTTTCTTCTATTTTCAGTTTGGGTTATACTATTTAAAAGTTTATCACACAAAACATCGAAACTCAAGCTTGCATGCACATTGTCTGATATTTCACGGTTAGAGTTCTTTAAGATACCGAACCTCTTCTGAGTTTCTGTTGAAAACCACCTCGCTTTTCCAGTAAAGGGTATATATCAAAAAGTACACTTTCTGGGACATGCTAAAATCCACTGGTTTTATGTATCAAAATGCTTGCATTTTTAGTTTTGGCATATATCACTTTCGATTGATACTTTTTGATATATTTTATACGAGAGGAGCTACTTTTATGGCAACCTATGGCTATCATCGTACCAGTACAAAAGAGCAACATCTTGATCGAGGTCTATTGGAAATCCGGCGCCACTGCGAGACGGCACATTTGGAACTTACCGACATTTTCACCGATCAAATGACTGGTAAAAAATTTGACCGTCCAGAATACCAGTTTTTGAAAAAACGAATTCAGCCTGGAGATATTCTCATCATCACAGAACTTGATCGACTGGGAAGAAACAAAGCAGAAATTTTGAAAGAACTTCAGTATTACAAGGAACGCAAAGTCATTGTCCGCATTTTAGAAATTCCAACCACCTTGATTGACTATTCCAGCATGGATAATTCCTTGGCGTCTTTAATGATGGAAACTATCAATAATATGCTTGTTGAGATGTATGCGGTATTAGCACAAGCTGAGATTGAGAAAAAAGAAAAACGTCAACGTGAGGGAATCGCAGCGAAAAAACTTCGTGGTGAATGGGACGATTACGGCCGGCCTTCAGTCATGTCTCATGATAATTTTGCCGCTGCGTATGCCCGGGTAGAAGCTGGAGAAATCACACCAACTGAATTGCGCCGGGAATTGAATATGACCCATGCCACATTTTATCGCTATCGGAATCGGTACATGTCTAAAAAAGGAAATCTTTAAGCCCACGGGAAAAGCTCCGAGTTTAATGGCTCGGAGCCTTTCTCATTTGCTCAAATAATTATCTACCACCGGAAATGTTTGATGCACTTCAGAACAATTAGACACAACTCCTGGTACAGATCTTCATCCAATTGACCTTGAATAATCGAATTTTTGATTAGGAGCGGACGATACATCTGTAGGATCTCTGCAACAGCGTGTTCATCTCCGCCCTGTGCACATCGGAGTAGGTGCTCAAAATTCATTTTACGTTCACCTCCTCATTCTATCTCTTATTTTTTTAATTGCCCTGTAGTAAATTGCTGCAACGCCTTTGTAGCCAATATTCAATTCAGATGCAAGTTCGTCAAAGGTCTTCTCCTCCACAGCTCTCTCTAGCAGGACATAAAGTTCACGGTCATTGAGTTGATTTAGTGCGTTCCATAATTCAGTGTTATCCAGTCTGTGCATAATTGGAAAGCTTTCGAACTCTTCTGGTTCTGGTTCAATCGCAGAACATACTATCTCATCTACAACGACCTCGCGGTTCATCTGCAAATACAGTTTTCCAATGTATTCCTCCTTCTTTCGCTTGATTGCTGTTAATAAGTACCCTGTAAAATGGTTTTGTATTTCATCTTTGGTCGTATGACCATTGTTCCTTTGCCACATACCAATTCCTCCAAAAGATCGAGAATTTCTTTTATTCCCAATCTTTGGAGGTGAACGGCATCTGACGAATGACTTTTTAAGTCGACACCCTAAAAAGCGGCCTTTTCCACGCTGCAGGAGCGATGGAACGGCCGCATACACATAAAGAAATCTGCCATCAATTTCAGATCTGGCAGGCGGAGGTTTATCACTGGATTGGCGAAATTCACGCCTTGCCCCCCGATACAGAAATCGAAAGTTTGATCCTTCGTAGTAAGCGGTGTGTAGAAATGTCAGCAGATGGGTGGTCTTCTTTATGTGCATGCATTCTTTCCATGCCATGCACAACACCTTTGCCATCTAAACCATTTTTGCACACGAGCCCATCATTTGATTGATAGGCTTGCCAATTTATACGGTTCAGTATTTAGTAACGTCGAATCATGTCGAAATTAAAAGGGCAACAGTTCCATTCTACAGGGAATAGAACTGTTGCCCTAAACACAAACGCAACAAGCTACTGAAATTGGTTTTTATCATTCATGTTTCCTCCTTTTCTTCTATTAGCAGTACCTGCCCTTCTACAATATTCGCTATAATTCTACCAGCCTATTTTCACCGGAGTTTCACCGAAATAAAAAATCGTAAAAAGGCGACTCATAGGCCACCTTTTTACGATTGTAGGACATATTAGTTCATTCCATCCTCAGCCGCTCTACTATGCTCTGCTTCTCCAGGTTCTTGAAACAAACAAAGGGAATCAGCACTGCAAAAACAAGCAGAATGGGTGTACAGATCGCCAGAGGCAGCAGCGTAAAATGGAAGGTGGTAAAACCGCCGGCCACCATGGCTCGGATTCCTACGCCAACCGCAACGGAGCTGACCAGCCAGGACACCACCAGCGTGATAACTGCGTAATCCAGTCCCTCATACACCAGCATTTTGCAGAGCTGCTTTTTGGTCATACCCACACTCTGGATCATGGCAAACTCTCGCTTTCGAGATACAATGGCAGTGACCATGGAATTTACGAAGTTCAGTACACCTACCAGAGCGATGATTATACTAATGGCGTTACCCATGACAGCAGAGGAACGGGTCTCACTCTCATATTGCTCTGCTATGCTCTGTCGAGAAGTGACCGGAAGGCTGGAGTCAACTGTGGCGGTATAGTCATCCAGCCAAGTCTGTACTGCGTCGATATGTTCATCATCCACATCCAAAAACATTTTTCGCAGCGTGTTATCTGGCCAGTTCTGACGGAAGGCTTCAGCGGGCAAAATAAAATGCTGTTCCATAGAAGCCGGAGTGCCCGATTCCGCCGCGCCGTCATCAATGGACATCACCGGATAGACAACCGCCATCACGGTGTAATCCTTGCCCTCCAGCGTGACTGTACTGCCCACAGATGGCACAGGTAGAACGGGATACTCCTCCCCCGCTCCGATTGCCGGACCAATCGCCAGAACATACTCACCGGTGGCAAAAGCATCCGGATCGAAACTGCCCTGCATGATATGCTGTGTCTGCGTGATGGTATTCAGCGGGATTCCGTCCAGACCAAAGATAACTGCGTTCATCTGTCGAGTATCCACCGCCTGATGAAAAGCGTCCACACCGGTTGGGTCATAGCTGGCCCAGTCGTTCAGCATTTCTTCTGTATAAAATCCTTTCAGGTTTTCTGTCATCTGGTCATCAAACTGCCAGACAAACTGGTGGGAATATTGATGGCCCGTCGCTTCTACACCATCCATGGATTCCAGTTCCTGAACCAGCTCAGTTCCCAGTGTTGTGCCTTGAGGATCATAGCCGTTGATATAGTCCTCACTGGTTGCTTCGGCCAGTTCAAAATCAGCAATCGACAATTCGGCCAGATACTTTTCCATGTCAAAGGCCGCGTTTTTGGCGTAGAAGCAGCTGAGCAATACCAGCCCCAAGGTCAGAGAACAAATCACGGTAATAGTACGCTTTTTATTCCGCCACAAGTTGGCCCAAGCCATACCCGCAAGGGACGCACCAGTACGGCTGCGTTTCGCTTTTTTTCTATTGGAGACAGACGCATCACTCATGCGCAATGCCTCGATGGGCGACACCTTACCAGCCAGACGTGCAGGGCGCAGGCAGGAGATCACGACGGTAAGCCATGCAAAAACTGCTGAACCGAGGAAAATCAGCGGATTTGTTGACACACTTCCGCCACCCTCTATAATGCCAGTGAAAGCAGGAACCAGTACCAATCCAAGCACCCAACCCAGCACAAGGCCCACCGGGATACCAATGAGGCACAGGCGGTTTGCCTGACCGTAAATGAGCTTTTTGATTTGCCGGGTAGTCGTACCCAAAGTTTTTAATTTACCATAGAACTGAACATCAGCGGTAACACTGATTTGGAAGATATTGTAGATAATCAGATACCCGGCCAAGAACACCAACACCATGCCCAGATACATGGGAAGGGTCTCTTGCAGAGCAGTAGCGCCCATCTCAGGAGAATAGGCCAAATTCACATTGTAATCGAGGCCAGTCAGACCAGTATCAGCGAGTATCTGTTCCATGGATGCCTCGATGTTGCTGTCGCTGTATAGGTTGACCTGCGCCATGAACAAGCCAAACACACCATTTCCCGCCGTCAAATTACCGTCGGTCATCTGGTCAGCGTACTCCCGGCTGACCCATGCCATGCTGGCATAGCTGGATTCGTTGCCCTCCCAAAATCCGCAGAGGACAAATTCTGCCCGAAGAGGTTCAGAGTCTTGGTCGGACAGATCTTTGCGCCATTCCAGCGTTACGGTCTGTCCCAGTTCATGAGGGATGCCCAGGCGATCCAATGCGATGGTATCCAGCGCAACCTCATTGGCAGCCTGGGGCATTTGACCGGTGGTAGGTGCTGCAAAGCTGTGGGTCGCATAGCTGTCGTTGGCCCAGCGGATCTCCACCTGGCGGCCGGTCAGCTTATCGTTTTCAGCAAGGCCCAGTACGATACTTTCACCCAACTCCTTTACATCCGGATGGGCAGCCAGTTTCTCTGCTTGTTCTGGGGTAATGTCCTTAAAGCTGGCTTGTGCGTCATAGCCGGTCTGGCGGAAGGTCATTTCCACCAGATTCTTATTCATGCTCTGGGCCAGAGTAAACAGTGTAGTGAACATAAGTGTAGTCATCAGGATAGCCAAAACTGCCACCAGATTGCGGCCCTTATTTTTGCGGAAGGTGCGCTGATTCAACACCCGGATGGGATCAAATTTTCTTTTCTTGTTTTGCTTGGTCATTCCGCCCACCACCTTTACTGTGCCACGATGCGGCCGTCCTCGATGCGAATAACTCGGTCAGCCATTTGCGCGATTTCCGGGTTATGAGTAATCATCACAATGGTCTGATGGAACTCCTTGCTGGTCATTTTCAGCAGACCGATCACATCATCACTGGTTTTAGTGTCCAGATTTCCGGTCGGCTCGTCAGCCAAGATAATGGAAGGCTTACTGGCGAGAGCGCGGGCAATGGCCACTCTTTGCTGCTGGCCGCCCGAGAGGTTGTTGGGCAGGCTGTCCAGTTTCTTTTCCAGCCCCAGCAGCTTTACCACCTGCATGATGAAGGTCTTGTCAGGCTTGCGACCATCCAGGGAGATAGGGAAGATGATGTTTTCCCAGACGCTGAGCACCGGGACAAGATTGTAGTTCTGAAAGATAAAGCCGATCTGCTTGCGGCGGAAAATGGTAGCCTGCTCGCTGTTCAGTTTGGCAAGCTCAGTATCGCCAACCTTGATGCTGCCGGCACTGGGAGTATCCAACCCTCCCAGCATATTGAGAAGCGTGGATTTCCCGGAACCGGAAGTGCCAATGATGGCAGTGAATTTTCCCCGTTCAATATCAAGATCCACACCGTCCAGGGCGCGCACCTCAGTTTCACCTTTACCATAATATTTTTTCAGGCCACGGACCTGCAGGATTGTGTTGTCAGTCATAATTCTTTCCTCCTTCTTGGTTTCTGAGGAAAGAATACCAAACCAATGTCACAATCAAGGTACATGAAAGGTACATTTTTGTAACTTTGTAGGCTGTACCTGTTGCGAAGAAGAAAATTTTAATTGCCTATTGAAAACAATTTTAATTGGGTTTATCATCTTCCAAACAACAAACAGTTTTTTGGAGGGATATGTTATGGAATGGTTCACAAAGCTTGAAATTCAAAACTGGAGCAAGTCGCCCGCTCTATATATGCGCCGCGTTGGCCCGTATGGCCCGGAAAACCATGTGCTTATGGAAACATTCAAACAATGGTTGCGAACACATGATTTGTTTACTGCTGATTGTGTTATTGTAGCTGCGGCCTTGGATGATCCTGGCCAAACCGCGCCGGAGAAATGTAGATACGACATTTGTTTTCTTTGCCCTGAAGGTATTGCAAAGAAATATGCACATGAAATGCCCTGCCAACAACTGGCCGCAGGTCGTTATGCAGTGTTTCAAATTAAACACACAGCCGAAGCCATGCAACAAGCATGGAATGAGTGCTTTTCATATTTATTAGACATTGGACACAAGCCTGATCTACAAAAACCCGTCTTGGAAAGGTATCAAAAGCAGATGGTAGACAACCATTCGTGTGAGCTGTGTGTGCCGCTTCTGGATTGAGAGTGTATAAATTAACTGTCAAGGCCATCACTGTTTCATACAGTAGCGGTCGGTTAATTTCCTCCATATTCTTTCCTATAATATTGGTGCGGTTGTAAAGCACGCTGAATCAATATATAATAAGAACATGTAATAGTTGGGGGGAAAATGCAGTATGTTTTCGTATGAAGAAATACAGAAATATACCGAAACAGATATTCATATTTACAAATATATTGTTTCAAATTTTGATAAAATCCAGTATATGACCATTCGAGAGCTTGCAAATGAAATTCATGTATCCACCTCCACAATATTACGCTTTTGTAATAAAAACAATTTTGAAGGATACTCTGAATTTAAAGATGCGCTAAAGCAAGAAATTACTTTTCAAAACTCTTGCCCGCCAATGGAGGATTTGCAGGAGCTTTCCGATTTTTTTGCAAGGGCCAATTCCAGTGCTTTTGAAGAAAAATTATTATTTGCGATTGACGCTCTACGAAAAGCTGATTTAATCATTTTTATAGGAATGGGTTCGTCTGGTACATTAGCAAAATATGGTGCGAGATATTTCTCTAATATGGGACACTTTGCTGTAGGATTAGAAGATGCTCTTTATCCTATTGAATCATTCCAATGGAAGAACACCGTTGTAATAGCTTTTTCAGAAAGCGGCGAAACTGAAAGACTGATTGAAGCAATTCACCAGTTCAAGAAAAAGAACTGTTGTGTGTTAAGCATTACCAATTCATCATCGTCAACTTTGGCAAGATTATCTGATTGGAATTTCTCGTATCACTTAAATACGAAACGTATCAACGGGGGTTATAATGGAACTACACAGGTTCCGGTAATATTTGTGATTGAAGCGCTTGCGAAGAGAATATAAAGAAAACAGCCTGTTACTTGCCTTGTAACAGGCTGTTTTCTATCATAAGGTTGGGGGTGATACCATGACCGAATTGGAGAAATGCATGGCTGGAGAATATTACGACTGTCATGACAAGGTTTTTCTGGAATTCAAACGCCACGCGAGAACCTTGTTACAAAGATACAATACCCTAGCCTATGAGGAAGCGACGGAAAAGACAGCCATCCTGAAGGAGCTGTTGGGAGAAATCGGTACAAAAGTGACTGTTGCATTGCCTTTCCTGTGTGATTATGGGCGAAATATTCATATTGGGAACAATGTGTCGATCAATATGAACTGTACCTTCGTGGACTGCAATAAAATTATTATCGGCGATGATGTATTGATAGCATCCAATGTGCAACTCTATACCGCAACACACCCTATTGAGTTCACCGAAAGATATGTAAATGATCGAGTATCTGGACAACTACTTCGTCGCACCTACGCGTTACCAATAAAGATTGGAAATGGTTGTTGGTTAGGGGGCGGTGTCATTGTTCTACCAGGGATAGAAATTGGCAGTGGAAGCGTGATTGGTGCGGGAAGTGTCGTGACAAAAAACATTCCCCCCAATTCTGTAGCAGTTGGAAACCCTTGCAAAGTGATACGAAAAATAAATGGAGAATCGATTCATGAAGAAAGTGGTTGCTTTTGATTTTGACGGTACAATAGCTGAAACAATCACGATGTGCATAGAGGCTTTCTGTGAAAGTGTTTCTCCTTATTCAGATCATGAACTCACAGAACAAGAAGTTGTGCAGACTTTTGGGCTCAATGAAACTGGCATGGTCAAAGCAGTTGTAAAACACAATTGGCAACAGGCACTATGTGATTTTTACAAAAGATACACAGCACTACATCGTGCAATAACAGAGCCCTATCCTGGGATTCGGGAACTCATCATATGGCTGAAAGCACACAACGTCTTTGTAGCTTTGATTACCGGCAAAGGGGAACAAAGCTGTGCGATTTCTCTGAAAGCGTTGAATATGGAAAATATTTTTGATGAAATACTGTGCGGCTCAGAAAAGTCCCCTAACAAAGCCGAGCGCATAGAATGTCTACTCAAGAAACACGCTGTTTCCAAAAGCGACTTCTACTATATTGGAGATACTGTTCAAGACATATATGCATGCAGAAAAGTC
>JFBN01301418.1_pt1 | contig 12888 bp, 8 predicted proteins | sample 768741 | NCBI WGS metagenome assembly JFBN01 (sample SAMN01983846, study PRJNA193217) | chicken gut metagenome | biome: terrestrial biome; isolation source: ceca of Broiler chicken | host: Gallus gallus | place: United Kingdom: England | collected 2010-09-07
CCGCCGCGGGGGAGGCGCTGCTTGCGGAACACGCGCTCGACGCGCAGACGCACAACCGCGCCATCCGCAAGGCGTGCGAGAGCTTCCGGGTGAGCGCGGAACGCAAAACCATGCTCCGCGCCATGAAACGGTAATACTTGTCACGAAAATGAGTGACTTTTCCGCACTTGTTTGCGGGAAAAGTATTGACAAATCCCCGCGGATGGGGTAGAATATGAATAAATATACGCGCTCCCGTATTTTTGCGGGGCGAACGGAGGATAGTCATGTTTGAAAAGGTTTGCAAAATGCTCGCAGAGCAGCTCGATATTTCCGCCGATACGATCACGCCGCAGTCCGAAGTCGTCAAGGATCTCGGCGCCGATTCGCTCGACGTCGTTGAACTCATGATGGCGCTGGAAGACGAGTACGGCATCACCCTTCCCGAGGGCGAGGTCGAGAACGTCAAGACGGTGCAGGATATCGTCGACATGATGGAAAAACTGCAGAAGTAAACTGCGGATCCGCAGAGGTCCCGCTGCCGCGGCAGCGGGGCTTTTTTTGCGTTTCCGGGTTCGCAGCGGCCGCCGCATATATGCGCGGATTTCCGCGAAATATGCCGAACAACGCTAAATATTGCGCAAAAGACTTGCTCTGAACCGCAAAATATGGTATAATAAGGTAATCTTACTTTATTTTACGGGAACACACGAGGAAACTATGGCACAACAGCATTACGATGCGGGCGATATCACCATTCTGGAGGGGCTGGACGCGGTGCGTCTGCGCCCCGGCATGTATATCGGCTCGACGGGAACGCGCGGTCTGCACCATATCCTGTGGGAGATCGTCGACAATGCGATCGACGAGGCGGCGAACGGCTATGCGGACAGGATCGACGTCGTCCTGCACAAGGACGGCAGCGCCTCCGTCGAGGACAACGGCCGCGGCATTCCCACCGACATCCACCCCAAGACGAAGGTCTCGGGCGTGCAGGTCGTATTTACGCAGCTCCACGCGGGCGGGAAATTCGATGAACACAATTACTCCTTCTCGGGCGGTCTGCACGGTGTGGGCGCGTCCGTCACCAACGCGCTCTCCAAATGGCTGAAAGTGCGCGTCAACAAGGGCGGCGATACCTGGGAGATGGAGTTCCATTCCTATTACGACGAGAAAAAGCAGAAAGTGGAGTCCGGGATCCCCATCGCGCCCCTCAAAAAGACGGGCAAGTGCGGCAAGGCGCACGGCACGCTCGTGCAGTTCCTGCCCGACGACAAGGTGTTTTCCTCCGTGCAGTTCCAGCTCGCCACGGTGGAGCACCGCCTCAGAGAGCTCGCTTTTCTGAACAAGGGGCTCACCATCACGCTCACCGACGAGCGCATCACGATGAACGAATACGCCGAACAGGCGGGCCCGGACGAGGGCGAGGCGCGCCAGCTCGATCTGATGGGCGCCACGCAGCCGTACTCCGTGACCTATTGCTATCAGGGCGGCATTGCCGATTTTGCGGCGTATCTCAACGAAGGCAAAAACAAGCTGTATCCGCAGCCGCTCTACTACAAGGGCGTCCGCGACGGCATCTATGTGGAGTTTGCGATCCAGCACACGGGGGAGTTCACGGAGAACCTCTTTTCCTTCGTCAACAATATCCCCACGCCGGAGGGCGGGTTCCACGAGATGGGCTTCCGCGGCGGCATCACGCGCATGCTCAACGACTACGCGCGCGAAAACAAGCTCATCAAGGATAAAGATCCCAATTTCCTCGGCGACGACTTCCGCGAGGGCATCACGGCGGTGCTCTCCGTCAAGATGAAGAACGTGCAGTTCGAGGGGCAGACCAAGACGAAACTCGGCAATCCCGAGGCGCGCGCGCCCGTGGAGAGCATCGTCGTGGAGGGGCTCAGGGAGCTTGCCGCCTCGGTAAAGAACAAAAAGACGTTCGACGAGATCATCAAAAAGGCGCAGGGGGCGGCGCGCGTACGCATCGCGGCGCGCCAGGCAAAGGATACCGCCCGCGCGAAAAACAGCATCGATTCGCTGCAGCTCGTGGGCAAGCTCGCCGCATGCTCCGGCAGAAAACCCGAGCTCAACGAGCTCTTCATCGTCGAGGGCGATTCGGCGGGCGGCACGGCGAAACAGGCGCGCGTCAGGCAGTTCCAGTCCATCCTGCCCCTCCGCGGCAAGCCGCTCAACGTCGAGAAAAAGCGCCTCGATCAGGTGCTCGCAAACGAGGAGATCCGCACCATCATCTCTGCGCTCGGCGCGGGGGTGGGGAACGACTTCAACCTCGAAAAGCTCAACTATCACAAGGTCATCATTCTCTCCGATGCCGACCAGGACGGCTTTCATATCCGCTGTATCCTGCTCACCTTCTTTTTCCGCTATATGCGCCCGCTCGTCAATGCGGGGCATGTGTATATCGGCATGCCGCCGCTCTATAAGGTGTACCGCCCCAACGGCAGCATGGAGGAGTACGCCTACGACGAGGAGGAGCTGCAGCAGAAGATCGAAAAGGTGGGACGCGGGTATCTTATCCAGCGCTACAAGGGGCTGGGCGAAATGAGCGCCGAGCAGCTCTGGAGCACGACGATGGATCCCATGCGCCGCAATCTCACGCAGGTGACCATCGAGGACGCCGTCGCGGCGGAGGATATGATCACCACGCTCATGGGCGACAGAGTGGAGGGGCGGAAGGAATTTCTGAACAGGAACGCCAACTTCAACAAGACGGATGCGTTCATGGATAAGGTCAAACTCAAGAAGGAGGCGGGCGATGAAGAGTGAAGAAAAAAAGCAGGAGCCGAAGGGCACCCTGTTTGTAACGCCGCTCGAGGAAGTCCTGCCCTCCGCGATGCTCCCGTATGCGGAGTTCGTCATTCTCGACCGCGCCCTTCCCCGCGTGGAGGATGGCCTCAAACCCGTGCAGCGGCGCATCCTGTACACCATGTTCGAGATGGGGCTCACGCCCGATAAGCCGCACAAAAAATCGGCGCGCATCGTCGGCGACTGCATGGGCAAGTATCACCCGCACGGCGACTCGTCGGTTTACGACGCGATGGTGCGCATGGCGCAGGATTTCAACATGGGGCGAACGCTCGTCAACGGACACGGCAACTTCGGTTCGGTGGACGGCGATCCCGCCGCCGCCATGCGCTATACCGAGGCGCGCCTGGAGCCGCTCGCCCTCGAACTCCTTCGCGATATCGATAAGAATACCGTCCCGTTCTCGCTCAACTTCGACGACTCCTTAAAGGAGCCCGATATGCTCCCCGGGCGTTTCCCCAATCTGCTCGTCAACGGCGCCTCGGGCATCGCGGTTGGACTCGCCACGAACATCCCGCCCCACAATCTGGGCGAGGTGATCGACGGCGTGGTCGCGTATATCGACCGCCCCAACATCAAGTTCAACGAGATGCTCAAATATATTCCCGCGCCCGATTTCCCCACGGGCGGCTATATCATCGCCAACGAGCTCAATCAGGCGTACAAAACGGGCAAAGGGCGCATCCTCATCCGCGCAAAGGTGCGCGTGGAGGACGGTGAAGGGGACAAAAAGAACATCGTCATCACCGAACTTCCCTATCAGGTGAACAAGTCGTCGCTTCTGCGCAAGATCGCCGATCTCAGGGAGGAGAAGAAGGAACAGCTCGCCGCCATCTCGCGCGTGAGCGACGAATCCGACCGCGACGGGATCCGCGCCGTCATCGAGGTGCGCCCCGAAGGCGATGTGAACAAGATCCTGAAAGTCCTCTACAAGTATACCGATCTCGAAGTGACCTTCGGCATGAACATGGTCGCCATTGCGGGCGGGAAGCCCATGCAGATGGGGCTCATGGACATCATCCGCTACTACGTCAACTATCAGCGTGAAGTGGTGCTCCGCCGCACGAAGTTCGACCTCGCCGCGGCGAAGGAGCGCTGCCACATCCTCGAAGGGCTCATCATCGCCGTGCGCAATATCGACGAGGTCGTGAAGATCATCAAGAACGCCGAATCGACGGCGGACGCGCGCGACAAGCTGAGAAAGCGCTTTTCTCTCTCCGAAAAGCAGGCGCAGGCGATCCTCGATCTCCGTCTCGCCCGCCTCACCAAGCTCGAGGTGTTCAAGCTGGAAGAGGAGCTCAAGCGCCTCAAAGAGCTCATCGAACGGCTCACCGCCATCGTCAACAGCCAGCGCAAACAGCTCGAGGTCGTCAAGGAAGAGATCCTCGAGATCAAGCGGAAATATAAAACGCCGCGCCGCTCGCAGCTCGTCTTTTCGGAGGACGAGGCGGAGGCGGAGCGCGCCGACGTCAAGGAACCCGGCGTGCAGAGCGTCGCGTGCATCACGGCGGACGGCAGGATCAAGTGCGTGACCGAGCGCAATTTCAGCGCCTCGAACAAGTCGATCGGCCCCAACTCCAAGCTGAGTTCCGTCGTCATCAAAGATATCCGCATCCTCTCCGACGAACAGATGCTCGTCGTTTCCGACTACGGCAACTGTTACCGCATCTATGGGGAGAAGGTGGGGTGCAAGTTCTCCGATCAGGGGTTCCGCCTTGCGGAACTGCACGAGGACGCCGCCGAGGACGAAAAACCCGTGGCGCTCTTCCGCGCCGAAGTCGGCAACGGGAACCTGCTGTTCATCACCGAAAAGGGCATGCTTAAAAAGACGGCGTGGGCGGAATACGCCGTGGGCAAGAGCATGTTCCAGGGGATCCGCCTCAACGACGGCGATAAACTCCTCTACGTCCAGCCCGACGCCGACGAAGAGGGCGTCACCGTGTTTTTCGTCACGCAGGACGGCATGTGCCTCAACGCCAAAAAGGACGATATCCCCGTGCAGGGGCGCGTCTCGGGCGGCGTCAAGGGCATCAACCTCCGCGAGGGCGACCGCGTCGTGTTCGCCTCGCAGATCGACGGCGAGGGCGAGATCGTCGTCGCCACGTCCGAAACGCGGTTCAAGCGCGTCATTGCGGCGCAGATCGATCCGCTCCCGCGGTACAGGAAGGGCGTGCAGATCGCCTCGCTCAAGGGCGCGAAGATCATCTTCGCCAACTACGTCACCGTGCCGTATATGCTCGCCGTCGTCAAAGACGACGATACGATGACGGAGATCACGACCGAGGATATCCCCATCGACGCGACCAACACCCGCGGCAGAACGCTCAAGGGCGTAAAGTGGAAGGCGAAGGCGGTGTACGCGATGCGTTACCGCGAACTCGAGGAGTGACCGCGCCGCATGCCGCGGCGCGCGGCAGTCCGCGCGGAGATTACTGCCGCGCGGGCAATGGTTTTACGCAAATAAAAGGCTGCCGTGCGGCGGCTTTTTTGGTTTTCGCAAAAAAAGCAATTTGTAACGCACTTGTCACGCAAATGTAATATTATTGTAAAATAAGGAAAAAAAAGGGGAGCCGTCTTGACAATCGCCCGCGGAAATAGTACAATACACATTGGAGGATTTTATATGAAATATGGGATTTTGACGAGCGGAGGGGACTGCGCGGGGCTGAACGCGGTCATCCGCGCCATAGGGCTGTATCTGAAACGCAACGTAAAGAATGCCGAGATCGTCGGTATTCCCGAAGGATACGGCGGGCTCATCCGCGGGGAGAGCTATCCGCTCACGGAGGAGGATTTTTCGGATATCCTCGACGTCGGCGGCACCATCCTGCGCACTTCCCGTCAGCCGTTCAAGAAGATGACGGCGCCCGAAGAGGGGGGCACGCGGCTCTCCAGAATGATCGCAAACTATAAAAAAATGGGGCTGGACTGCCTCTTTACGCTGGGCGGCGCGGGCACGCACAAGACGGCGGCGCTGCTGAGCATGGAGGGCTGCAACGTGATCGGCGTTCCCAAGACGATCGATAACGATATCTACGGTACGGATTTCACCTTCGGGTTCCAGACGGCGGTGGAAGTCGCCACCGATGCAATCTGCCGCATCGAGACGACCGCGCGCAGCCACAGCCGCATCATGCTCGTGGAGGTCATGGGCAACAAAGCGGGATGGCTCACGCTGCATTCGGGTATTGCGGCGGGCGCGCAGATGATCCTCATCCCCGAGATCCCGTTCTCGGTGGACGCGGTCTGTTCCTTCCTGTCCGCGCGCGTGCAGGCGGGGGAGCGCTATACGATGGTCGCCGTTGCCGAAGGCGCTTTGCTCGACAGCGAGGCGCGCTTCAAAAAAGAGGATCGCGCCTTCGTGCGCACGGAGCTTGGCGAAAGTACCGTCACCCGCCATCTTGCCGAGGTCATCGGCGAGCGCACGGGGGTGGAGACGCGCTACTCTGTACTCGGCTATCTGCAGCGCGGCGGCGCGCCCTGCGCCTACGACCGTCTTCTCTGCTCGCGCATGGGCGGATATGCCGCGCGGCTTGCCGCAGAGGGGCGTTTCGGCGTGACGGTGGCGCTCGAGGACAATAAGATCACCTTCAATGCGCTCACGGACGTCGCGGGGAAATATAAATTCGTCGATCCCGCAGGCGAGACGGTGCGTTTTGCGCGCGAGATCGGAATTTCCTTCGGGGATAATCCATAAACTAAAAAGATACCTGTTTCAAGGAGATATATGATTATGAAATATTCGGTCATTGACGTCAGTTCGAGCAGTCTTTCCCTTATCGTCGCCGCGGCGGACGAGCATAAAACGGAGATCCTGTTCAAGGAACGCTATCCCATCAGCCTTGTCCATTACCTCGACGGGCGCAGATTCACCGAGCGCGGCATCGACAAACTCGTCGACTGCCTCAAAGAAATGAAGACGACCTGCCGCAATTTCGGCGCGGAGCGCAACTATCTCATTTCCACCGCCGCGCTGCGCTATATCGAGAATTTCGACGAAGTGAGCAGACGCGTCAAAGAGGAGACGGGGTTTGCCGTCAACTTTATCGACGCGGTCACAGAGGCGTACTGCGACTACGTTGCCAACGTCTATTACGCCTCGTATGAACGCCCCGTGCTCATCGACCTCGGCGGCAAGAGCATCGAGGTGTGCGACCTCGCCAAGCGCCGCAAGGAGGATATGACTTCGATGGCGTTCGGGCTTCTCGATCTGTACCGCAAATTCGTCTCCAACATCTTCCCCGACGAAAAGGAGGCGCGCCTCATCAAGGCGTACGTCAAGGATAAGTTCGACCGCGCCGAACTGCCCCGCGAGGGCGTGTATTCCACGGCGGTCATGGTCGGCGCCGCAAACGCCGCCATTTACGACGTCTATGCCGATTACGCCAACGTAAAGGCGGAGGGCGGCGTAAAGGTCATCGAGTACAAAAAGTTCAAAAAACTGGTAAAACATCTGCTCACGGGGGCGGATCGCTCCAAGCTCGTCCTCAATAACGCGCCCGAAAAGCTGTATCTCATCGGTTCGGCGGCGGTCGTCCTCAAAGTGCTCTTCAAGCGGTTCGGGGTGAACAACATCATCGTCAGCGACCGCGGCGTGAAGGAGGGATTCCTTCAGCTCGTGCTCGAGGGCAAAGAGACGGGGCTCTGGTACGATTTTGCCACGGACGAAACGGGCGGCGAAGAACGCGCCGTGCCGCAGGAGAACGTGAAGCCGGAGAAAAAAGCGTCCGCCAAGGAGAAGAAATCTTCCGCAAAGAAGAACGCGGGCGAAAAGAAGGCGACCATGTCCGCGGATAAGGCGGAAAAAGCTGAAGATGAGGCACCCGTGTCCGAGGGCAAAGCGGAAAAAGATGCGCCCGCCGCGGCACCCAAACGCCGCGGCAGACCGCCCAAGACTTCTGCGGTGACCATGTCCGGGAGCAAGGCGAAGAAAGCGGCTCCCAAGGCGTCCGGGGCGCCTGCGCCTGCGTCCGCACCCAAGCGCCGCGGCAGACCGCCCAAGGCGGCACAGCCCGCTCCGTCGCCCGCGCCCGAAACGCCTTCCGGGCCCTCCGACGAACAATAAGCCCCATCCGTGAGACAGAGAAATTAAGGAAGAAAATATGAAACTGACAGTTCCGCAAAAAGTGAAAAACAAGTTCATCCGCGATATTTACGTCAACCGGGAATACAGCTGGCTGCTCTTCAATAAGCGCGTCCTCGATCAGTCCGTCGATCTGACCAATCCGCTGTTGGAGCGCTGCAAGTTCCTTTCGATCTTCACTTCCAATCTGGATGAATTTTTCATGGTGCGCGTCGGGAGCCTCTACAACGAGAGCATCTCCGAACCGCAGGCGACGGAGAATAAGACCCGTCTCACGTCCGCAAAACAGCTCGACGGCATTGCCGAAGTCGTGCAGAAACTGTATGAGCTGCGTGCGTCGTGCTATTCCGCGCTCCGCAAAGAACTCGGCAAGAACGGTCTGCGCATCCTCCGCGCCGAGGATCTCACGCCTCGTCAGACGGAGGAGTGCAGGCAGATCTTCCTGCGCCACGTTCTGCCGCTCCTTTCGCTGATGGTGCTCGATGCAAAGCATCCGCTCATGCAGTTCGAAAACAAGCGCAGCTACATGATCTGTCAGCTCGAAAAAGACGGCCGCCGCATGATCGGCGTCATCTCCGTCAATCCTTCGCTCGACCGCCTGTATCGTCTGAGCGGCGAAAAGAAGGTGCGGCTCATCCCGCTCGAGGAGCTCGTCCGCCTCTTCGGCAAACTTGCGTTCACGGGCTATACGGTCAACGAACAGATGCTCATGCGCGTTACGCGGAACGCCGATTTCGATACGCATATCGACGATTCCGACGTGGAGCGGGATTTCTCCGAGATCATGAAAAAGAAGGTGGAATCGCGCGCAAAGCTCAACGTCGTCCGTCTCGAGGTGGATAACGCGGAGAGCAAGCTCAAAGATTTCGTCCTCAAGCTCCTCGACCTCAATCCGAAGTTCTGCTTCTGCGACGAGCGTTTCTTCGACTACAAGTTCCTGTTCTCGCTCGGCAATTATTTCTCCGCGGAACAGGGCGCGCCGCTCAAATACCCGCCCTTCAAGGGCGCCGTTTCCGATGAGCTCGCGCTCACACCCTCGCTCATCGATACCGTGTTCCGTCACGATGTGTTCCTCTCTTACCCGTACGACGCCATGACGCCCGTCGTCGATCTTCTGGAGGAGTGCTCCAAAGATAAGCGCGTCAGTTCCATCATGATCACCATCTACCGCCTGGCGCATCATTCCCGGATCGCGGAACTGTTGTGCCGCGCGAGCGAGAACGGAAAGCAGGTGGTCGTCGTCATCGAGCTCTGCGCGCGGTTCGACGAGGAAAACAATATGTACTTTGCTTCCAAGCTCCAGGAGGCGGGCTGCACCATCATCTACGGTATGGAGAACTACAAGGTGCATTCCAAGATCATCTCCATAGTGCTTAAAGAGGGGGAGGAGCTCCGCTACATCACCCATCTCGGTACGGGCAACTACAACGAGTCCACGAGCAAGCAGTACACCGACCTCAACATCGTCACTTCGGATAAAAAGATCGGCGAGGACGCCGTCGCCTTCTTCCGTAATGTCTCCATCTGCAACACGGAGTTCGAGTACGAGCGCCTGCTCGTCGCGCCCAAAACGCTCAAGAGCGGACTCATCCGATATATGGATCGGGAGATCGAAAAGGCGAAGAACGGCGAAGAGGGGTACATTCTCGCCAAAATGAACAGCCTTACCGATAAGGAGATCATCGATAAGTTTGCCGAGGCGAGCGCTGCGGGCGTGAAGATCGAACTTGTGATCCGCGGCATCTGCTGCCTTCTTCCCGGAGTGCCCGGCAAAACGGAAAATATCCGCGTCATCAGCATCGTCGGAAGATTCCTGGAACACTCCCGCGTGTATTCCTTCGGCAGAGGCAAGGATCGTGTGACGTATATCTCGAGCGCCGACCTCATGACGCGCAATACCGATAAGCGTGTGGAGATCGCCGCGCCCGTGCTCGACAGCCGCATTGCCGACAGGATCGTCGGGATCCTCCAGACGATGCTTGCCGATAACATCAAGGCGCGCAAACTGTGCGCCGACGGCGAGTACCGCAAAGTGGAGACGCTCGGCGACCCGCTCGACGCGCAGGCATACTTCCTCAGCGAGGCAAACAGAAAATAATCGGCCGTATAAGGCGTGGCGCCGCTCCGCGGAAATTCCGCGGAGCGGCGCTCTTTGCTTTGTCGGAAAAAAAGGGAGGAAAAGAGAGTTTTGCGTCGGCGAATTCGGCTCTCACGCATTCATTTCGAGATTTGTCAAAATAAAAATATAGGTAAATTTTCTATATTTTCCATACTTGTTTCGATAAATTTCGAAATATATACCCTCTTTTGCTCAATATCTTATATTATTTTTGTATATCTTTTCTTTCTGTAAAGATGCAGGAATGGAAAAGGAGGCGTGAGGTTTTCTGAGAGAGCGGGGAGGACGGACGACGGCTTTTTTCAATATATATAGGCGGTGCGTGAGATCGGCAGGCTGCCGGGAAGTGCCGCATGGCGGCGTTGCGTGCGGCGCCGATAAAATTTCGGCGTACGAAAAAAGGCACCGCGCTTTGCGGTGCCTTGCCGTGGTGGGGACAACAGGGCTCGAACCTGTGACCTCATGCATGTGAAGCATGCGCTCTAACCAACTGAGCTATGCCCCCGATCGATTACTGTGCTATTTTACTCTTTTTTTGTGGCGCTTGTCAATCGTTTTTCGTGCGATCGTGCAAAATATTTTCCTGAATTCACAAATCGCGGATTTTTCGGGCTGCATCATCCGCAGTATGAAAATTTTCAGAAAGGGGCGCTATCCGCTTGAAAGGCGGCGGGGCGTTGTGCTATAATGTTTACGCGATAATACAGAGAAACGGCAGAAGTATTGAAGATGGCGAAAATTCGGCGCTCCATGATCCCCGCAGAGTCCAGAGAAACGCTTCTGGATCTGATCGACGAGATCACGGTCACTTTGGAGGAGCTTCAGGCAAGCGAACGGAAGGGGACGCTCTGTCCGTATGGCGAGGGTTCGAAGGCGGCTTACGTCCATGTGCTGGAATTTATCCAGCAGCGCTGGTCTGAATCGGAAGAGGCGGGGTTGGGATTTAATATCGAAGAGGAATTCCCCGTCTGAGGCGGAGTTCTGTCTCCTGCAAAAAAAATTTGCGAAACCGCGGCAAAAACGCTTGCTTTTTTTGGAAGTTATGGTATAATCATAACACAATTGCATGGGGATATGGCTCAGTTGGTAGAGCGGTACGTTCGCAACGTACAGGCCACGAGTTCGAATCTCGTTATCTCCACCAAACGCGACGTATACGCACACTCTGCGTTTATGTCAGAAAAAGAAACCGCTTTGTCGGTTTCTTTTTCATTTTCGGGCATTTTTTGGGCGTTCTCGCCGTCGTCGCCGTGTCCGTCGGGATAATCGGGGAAAAGCAGGTTTAAGAGCAGGTCGCCCTATTGCCCGCCTTTGAGGTGGAACAACACTTTCATTTTATCGTCGTACAGTATCCATTTGTAGTACTTTTACTGTATTGAATCGCTTGCCTTGTTTATGCGGTTATGATATAATTAAATGGGAGAATTTTATAAATTTACCGTTAAATTTTTAACTTTTTGGCATTGCAGTAAAAGTACACATAAACTGCAAGGTCGAGGGAGGTTTCGTTATGAAAAAGAAACTGCTTGCATTCATCACGGCGGCAATGAGCCTTGTTTTTGCGCTCTCGGCTTGCAACGGCGGCGACGAAACTACGGGCGGGAACGGCACGCATACACATACCTATTCGGAGCAATGGGCGTATAACGATACCGACCATTGGCACGCCTGCACGGGCGCGGAGTGCGACGAGGTAAAGGACAAAGCCGCGCATACTTGGGATAACGGCACGATTATCGCTGAGCCGACCTGCACGGCAAAGGGCGAAAAGACCTATACTTGTACGGTATGCAGCGCGACGAAAACTGAAGAAAATACAACAACCGAACACACCTTTTCGGACGAGTGGGAAAAAAACGAAGCTTATCATTGGCACAAGTGCGAAAACTGCAATGAAATAAGCGGCAAAGCGGAACATTCGTATAGTGCGGACGGCGTATGCGTGTGCGGTTATAAGACTATACCCGAAGAAACTCTCCCTACTACGTTGAATGAGCTTATGCAAGAGGGAAACGAAAAGTATCGGGCAGTCGTCGTTAAAACATTGAACGACCATTTGCTCGAAGATATGCTGTATAAAACACTTAGTAATAATTATGATGTAAATTGCGTTGAAATCGAGCAATGGGAAGTCGTTGATAGCGATAAAAACGGTATTATCGATTGCATAAAACTACATTTCTTCTACGATAACGCAATAATTTCGACGCTTTACAGAATATCTTGCGTTGAACCTAAAACGGAAATAACTTTACAGGATTTGTTAACCGAAAACCCTGACGCCGCAAAACTTGACGAAGCATTCGACAGAGGGACTCCTTATGCCAACGGCGCCAAATATTCTACTGAATATGCTTTTGGTTATAACCCTACAATACAGGAGATGCGGAAAGGATTGTTAAATGCGGTCAATAAGAAGCTTGCGGCTAACGACGATATTTCTTCGGTTGGCGAGAATAGCCGCTCGTTTATAAATGATTACGGAACAACGGAAGATACAGAACTAGGGAAGGCAAGACACATAAAAGTTATGAATTTAACAGAGAACGGCTATGAAGAAATTGCCATAATAATTCAAGAAGCGCAAACCGACAATGACGATACAAAACTGATAGAAAACTTAAACGAGGGCTATTATAAAGTTATAGGTACTGCAACAAGCGGGAAATTTACAGGCGCGCTTCTAAAAGCTGATATGTCCGAAAATGGCAGCTCGGTAACAACGGATTGAGCCGCCGAGTGTAGGCAAAAGACAAAGAGAAAAACGAAAACAACTAAATAGCAAAATTAAGGCGTTCACGCACAAAAGCGTGAGCGCTTTTTTTATGCTTTGCGAAAAAAGTCGCATTATAAAAGCCCGAAGTCCTCCCGCGCGAATTTTGGA
>JFBN01305304.1_pt1 | contig 12888 bp, 7 predicted proteins | sample 768741 | NCBI WGS metagenome assembly JFBN01 (sample SAMN01983846, study PRJNA193217) | chicken gut metagenome | biome: terrestrial biome; isolation source: ceca of Broiler chicken | host: Gallus gallus | place: United Kingdom: England | collected 2010-09-07
GAGCTGCTGCCCGTTGCACGTGCGTTTAGTCAGTTTCTGAATCTGGCCAACACCGCTGAGCAATATCATAGCATTTCGCCGAAAGGCGAGGCTGCCAGCAACCCGGAAGTCATTGCCCGCACCCTGCGTAAACTGAAAAACCAGCCAGACCTTGACGCTGCTACGATCAAAAAAGCGGTGGAATCGCTGTCGCTGGAACTGGTTCTGACCGCGCACCCGACCGAAATTACCCGTCGTACGCTGATCCACAAAATGGTGGAAGTGAACACTTGTTTGAAACAGCTCGATAACAAAGACATCGCTGACTACGAGCGAAACCAACTGATGCGCCGCCTGCGTCAGTTGATCGCTCAGTCCTGGCATACCGATGAAATCCGTAAACAGCGCCCAAGCCCGGTAGATGAAGCCAAATGGGGCTTTGCCGTGGTGGAAAACAGCCTGTGGCAAGGCGTGCCGAATTATCTGCGCGAACTGAACGAACAACTGGAAGAGAATCTCGGCTACAAACTGCCAGTGGAATTTGTTCCGGTCCGTTTTACTTCGTGGATGGGCGGCGACCGTGACGGTAACCCGAACGTTACCGCGGATATCACCCGACACGTTTTGTTGCTCAGCCGCTGGAAAGCGACCGATCTGTTCCTGAAAGATATTCAGGTTCTGGTTTCTGAACTGTCGATGGTTGACGCGACGCCTGAACTGCTGGCACTGGTCGGCGAAGAAGGCGCCGCAGAACCGTATCGCTATCTGATGAAAAACCTGCGCTCCCGTCTGATGGCGACACAGGCCTGGCTGGAAGCACGTCTGAAAGGCGAAGAACTGCCGAAGCCAGAAGGTCTGCTGACGCAAAACGAAGAACTTTGGGAGCCGCTCTACGCTTGTTATCAGTCACTTCAGGCATGTGGCATGGGAATTATCGCCAACGGCGATCTGCTCGATACCCTGCGTCGTGTGAAATGTTTCGGCGTACCGCTGGTACGTATTGATATCCGCCAGGAGAGCACCCGTCATACCGAAGCATTGGGCGAGCTGACCCGCTACCTCGGCATTGGCGATTACGAAAGCTGGTCAGAAGCCGACAAACAAGCATTCCTGATCCGTGAACTGAACTCTAAACGTCCATTGCTGCCGCGCAACTGGCAGCCAAGCGCCGAAACACGTGAAGTGCTTGATACCTGTCAGGTCATTGCCGAAGCGCCACAAGGTTCGATTGCCGCCTATGTGATCTCAATGGCGAAAACGCCGTCCGACGTACTGGCCGTCCACCTGTTACTGAAAGAAGCAGGTATTGGATTTGCGATGCCAGTCGCACCGCTTTTTGAAACCCTGGATGACCTGAACAACGCTAACGATGTCATGACCCAGTTGCTGAATATCGACTGGTATCGCGGCCTGATTCAGGGCAAACAGATGGTGATGATTGGCTATTCCGACTCAGCAAAAGATGCGGGCGTGATGGCGGCATCCTGGGCGCAATATCAGGCACAAGATGCGTTAATCAAAACCTGCGAAAAAGCGGGCATTGAACTGACGCTGTTCCACGGCCGCGGCGGTTCCATTGGTCGCGGCGGCGCACCGGCCCATGCGGCACTGCTGTCGCAACCGCCGGGAAGCCTGAAAGGCGGCCTGCGTGTGACCGAACAGGGCGAGATGATCCGCTTCAAGTACGGTCTGCCAGAAATCACTGTTAGCAGCCTTTCGCTGTATACCGGGGCGATTCTGGAAGCCAACCTGCTGCCGCCACCGGAGCCGAAAGAGAGCTGGCGTCGCATTATGGATGAACTGTCTGTCATCTCTTGCGATGTCTACCGCGGCTACGTGCGTGAAAACAAAGATTTTGTACCTTACTTCCGCTCTGCCACGCCAGAGCAGGAACTCGGCAAACTGCCGTTGGGATCACGTCCGGCGAAACGTCGCCCGACCGGCGGTGTCGAATCATTGCGCGCCATTCCGTGGATTTTTGCCTGGACGCAAAACCGCCTGATGCTGCCAGCCTGGCTGGGCGCAGGTACGGCGCTGCAAAAAGTGGTGGAAGATGGCAAACAGAACGAGCTGGAAACCATGTGTCGCGACTGGCCTTTCTTCTCAACGCGCCTTGGAATGCTGGAGATGGTTTTCGCCAAAGCGGATCTGTGGCTGGCGGAATACTACGATCAGCGGCTGGTCGCAAAAGAGCTTTGGTCGCTGGGTAAAGAGTTACGCAATCTACAAGAAGAAGACATCAAAGTCGTGCTGGCGATTGCCAATGACTCCCATCTGATGGCGGATCTACCGTGGATTGCCGAGTCTATTCAGCTACGAAATATTTACACCGACCCGCTAAACGTACTGCAAGCAGAATTGTTGCACCGTTCCCGTCAGGCGGAAAAAGAAGGCCACGAACCAGATCCTCGCGTTGAACAAGCGTTAATGGTCACTATTGCCGGGATCGCGGCAGGTATGCGTAATACCGGTTAATCCTCCTCTCCTGAAAACCCTCGTGCTTTTGTGCGAGGGTTTTCTGAAATACTGCTGTTCTAATACCCTCGTTTTCAATATATTTCTGTCTGCATTTTATTCAAATCCCGGATATCCCTTCAGATATCTTTAAGGTTTTGTCGTTACATTCAGCGCTATTTTTTTCGAGACAGGTTTTTACTATGCATTCCACAGAAGTCCAGGCTAAACCCCTTTTTAGCTGGAAAGCCCTGGGTTGGGCACTGCTCTATTTTTGGTTTTTCTCCACCCTGCTACAGGCCATTATTTACATCAGCGGCTACAGCGGTACCAACGGCGTTCGCGACTCGCTGTTGTTTAGTTCGCTGTGGTTGATCCCGGTATTCCTCTTCCCAAGGAGGATTAAAATTATCGCGGCAGTAGTCGGCGTGGTGCTCTGGGCTGCCTCACTGGCCGCATTGTGCTACTACGTCATATATGGTCAGGAGTTCTCGCAAAGCGTTCTGTTCGTGATGTTTGAAACCAACACCAACGAAGCCAGTGAGTATTTAAGCCAGTATTTCAGCCTGAAGATTGTGCTTATCGCGCTGGCCTATACAGCGGTGGCTGTTCTGCTGTGGACACGCCTGCGCCCGGTCTATATTCCATCTCCGTGGCGCTATCTGGTGTCGTTTGCACTGCTGTATGGTTTGATTTTGCATCCGATGGTGGTCAATTCCGTCATCAACCATAAACCTTTCGCGAAAACGCTGAATAACCTGGCTTCACGCATGGAACCTGCGGCTCCGTGGCAGTTTATTTCCGGCTATTATCAATATCGTCAGCAACTCTCTTCACTGACCCGGTTGCTTAACGAAAACGATGCGTTACCGCCACTGGCAAACTTTAAAGATAATTCCGGCGATGCGCCGCGTACTTTAGTACTGGTGATTGGTGAATCTACCCAGCGTGGGCGTATGAGTCTGTACGGTTATCCGCGTGAAACCACGCCGGAACTGGATATGCTGCATAAAACCGATCCGAATCTGACTGTGTTTAATAACGTGGTCACTTCACGTCCGTACACCATTGAAATCCTGCAACAGGCGCTGACTTTCGCCAACGAAAAGAACCCGGATCTGTATCTGACGCAACCGTCGCTGATGAACATGATGAAACAGGCTGGTTATAAAACCTTCTGGATCACCAACCAGCAAACGATGACCGCCCGCAACACCATGCTGACGGTATTTTCGCGCCAGACCGACAAGCAGTACTACATGAATCAACAACGCACGCAGAGTGCCCGTGAATACGACACCAACGTACTGAAGCCATTCCAGGAAGTGCTGAAGGACCCTGCGCCGAAGAAACTGATCATCGTTCATCTGCTGGGCACACATATCAAGTACAAGTACCGTTACCCGGAAGATCAGGGCAAGTTTGATGGCAATACCGATCATGTCCCGCCGGGATTGAACGCGGAAGAGCTGGAGTCGTATAACGATTACGACAACGCTAACCTGTACAACGATCACGTGGTTGCCAGCCTGATTAAAGACTTTAAAGCGACCGACCCGAACGGTTTCCTGGTTTATTTCTCTGACCACGGTGAAGAGGTTTACGACACGCCGCCGCACAAAACTCAGGGGCGTAACGAAGACAACCCGACACGCCACATGTACACCATTCCGTTCCTGCTGTGGACGTCGGACAAATGGCAGGCGACTCATCCGCGTGATTTCTCGCAGGATGTTAATCGTAAATACAGCCTGGCAGAACTGATCCACACCTGGTCAGATTTGGCTGGTTTATCTTACGACGGTTACGACCCAACCCGTTCAGTGGTGAACCCGCAGTTCAAAGAAACCACTCGCTGGATTGGTAACCCGTATAAGAAAAATGCGCTGATCGATTACGATACTCTGCCGTATGGCGATCAGGTGGGTAATCAGTAATTATCAGCCAGGTGCTCTTTGCCGGATGCGACGCTTGACGCGTCTTACCCGGTCGACAGATCGCGGCGGTAAGCCGGATTAGGCGTTTACGCCGCATCCGGCAATACAACTGCCGCAATGTTTACATCGAACTCCCATCAGGCCACGCTTTTCAGGTGGCCTTTTTTCCTAATGCCAGTTACTGTTTTCCCGTCTGCATATCGAAGGGAATAACATGTATCACGACGTCAGCTATTTGCTCTCCCGCCTGATAAACGGCCCGCTGCCGCTCCGTCAGATTTACTTTGCCAGCACTAATGGTCCGGTCCCCGATCTTGCGTATCAGGTCGATTTCCCACGGCTGGAAATTGTGCTGGAGGGTGAATTTGTCGATACCGGCGCGGGTGCGGCGTTAGTTCCGGGCGATGTACTGTACGTCCCCGCTGGCGGCTGGAATTTCCCGCAATGGCAAACACCCACCACGACTTTTAGCGTGCTGTTTGGCAAACAGCAACTCGGCTTCAGCGTCGTGCAATGGAATGGCAAGCAATATCAAAACCTGGCGAAACAGCACGTCGCCCGACGCGGCCCGCGTATTGGTTCGTTCTTACTGCAAACACTCAATGAAATGCAAATGCAGCCGCAGGAACAGCAAACGGCCAGACTTATCGTCACCAGTCTGCTTAGCCATTGCCGCGACTTACTCGGCAGCCAAATCCAGACCGCTTCGCGTAGCCAGGCGCTGTTCGAGGCTATCCGCGATTATATCGACGAACGTTATGCCTCCGCGCTGACTCGTGAATCTGTCGCGCAGGCGTTCTACATTTCACCAAACTATCTCTCTCACCTGTTTCAAAAAACAGGCGCTATTGGCTTTAACGAATATCTGAACCACACGCGGCTGGAACATGCAAAAACGTTATTGAAAGGCTATGACCTGAAGGTAAAAGAAGTGGCGCACGCCTGCGGGTTTGTCGACAGCAACTACTTTTGCCGTCTGTTTCGCAAAAATACCGAACGCTCACCGTCGGAGTATCGTCGGCAATACCACAGCCAACTGACAGAAAAACCAACTACTCCAGAATAAGATGGGTTTGTTGCGGTGCAGAAAGCACTTTGCGCACTGCACTCATTACTCGCTGTGGTTCCCGTAAAAACGCACTAATACCGCATTGCACATAGCGACAATGCTCGAATCGTTCCGCACCAGAAAGCTCAATATCGGTAATCAGCAGCGCCACATCAGCCCGACGAATATCTTCTTCCGATAAACGATTTTCAGTTCCCAGCGCGCCCTGCGTTTCGATGCTGACGCCCCACTTTTCTTGCTGGCACAACTTTTCCAGCCGTTCTGCCGCCATATAAGTATGCGCCACGCCGCTCACGCAGGCGGTTACTGCTACCAGGTATGCCATTTTTAACCTCCCACGGTAACCTGAAACCCGGCCCGTTCTGCCATTCCACGCATCAATGCAACATCGGTTAACGATGGCGCAGAAACGTCTGTCATCGACCATGTTTTCCCCAGCAGACGGTATTTCGGCTCGCCGTACTGGTGAAACGGCAACAGGTGGATCTGCCTGATATTCAGCGGAATCAACACATCCAGCGCTTGCTGCATATTTTCTTTAGTGAGCGTATAACCGGGAATCAGCGGCAAACGAGGAATTACGTTGACGCCTTCGCTCACCAGCAAACGCAGGTTCTCCAGCACGCGTGGCAGGTTCATCTTCACCACCTGCCGCGCCTGGTTCGGGTCCATAATCTTTAAATCAAATAACACTTCATCGCACAGCGTCGCCAGCGGTAATAATCGGCTTGCTGGCGCATCTCCAGCGGTTTCGATAGCGCATGACACGCCCCACAGCCGCAGTCGTTGCAAAAAACGGGTGGCAAACTCCGCCTGCATTAACACTTCGCCGCCAGAAAGCGTGACGCCGCCGCCGGAGGTGCGAAAGAAAATGTCATCTTTCATCACTTCCCTCTCCAGCGCATCAAGACTGATATCACGACCAATCCGCTCAAATGCTCCAGAAGGGCATTCATCCGCATCACGCAAACATTTCGCGCAATGCAGACATTTCGACTCTCTGCGCACCGTCTGGATTTTGCCGGAGATCGATTCTGGGTTAGCACACCACGGACAAAGATGCGGGCAGCCTTTAAAAAAGACCACCGTGCGGATGCCTTCGCCGTCATTCAGCGAATAGCGCTGAATGTTGAAAATACGCGCCACGTCATCGCGGCGCGTTTCCACAACATTACAACTGATGCGCTGTCCGGCGGATGATGTCATCCTGGATCTCCTTTGACAATTCGACAAAGAAGGCGCTGTATCCGGCAACTCTCACCACCAGCCCGGCATAATCTTGCGGGCGTTGCTGCGCTTCCCGCAACGTGTCGGCATTCACCACGTTAAATTGAATATGTTGCAACTTAAGCTGGGTAAATGCCCGTAAGAAGTCGGCCAGTTTGCGTAATCCCGCTTCACCTTCCAGGGTTGCCGGAGTGAATTTCACATTCAGCAACGTCCCGTTAGAAAGCAGCGTGTTATCCAGTTTACTGACTGACTTCAGTACTGCCGTTGGCCCTTGTGCGTCCTGGCCCAGCATGGGTGACAAACCACCGTCTGCCAGTTGCTCCCCGGCAAAACGCCCGTCTGGTGTCGCGCCAACCACCGCTCCCAACGGGACGTGAGCAGAAACGGTATACGACCCCGGCGTGAAGTAACCACCACGCGGGTTCTGATATTTTTCCACTTCTTTGCAGTAATGGCGCAACAGCTCGGCGCTGATGTTATCCACCTCATCGATATCGTTACCGTATTTCTCGAAGCGGTTAATTAAGCGAGCACGGATTTTTTCGCCTTCTGGCGTGGCGAAGTTGGCTTTTAATACCGACAACAACTCGTCAAAACTTAAACGCTGTTGTTCAAAAACCATCCCTTTCAACGCATGGAGAGAATCACTCAGGTTAGCGATACCGATCCCCTGTACGCCGGAGAAGTTATAACGCGCGCCACCGTCGGTAATATCACGGCCTTTTTCCAGGTAATCGCTGATAAACGACGAGAGCAGCGGCACCGGCGCCCAGTCACGGTGACCGATATCGCAAATATTGCTGCCCTCAACCATCAGGGTGATGTAGTGACTAATCTTGGTACGAATCTGCTCCAGCAAATCTTCATAAGTCAGCACAGCATTGCCTTCATTTTCATGCAGGCAGATTTCCATCACTTTCAGCAAGTTAAACATCGCAATATCGTGCAGACCGTAGGTTCTGCCGGGAATAGATAATTCCACGCAACCCACTACGGAATAGTCGCGCGCATCTTCCAGCGAAACGCCACGGTTGAGGAACGCGGGCACCACCACTTCATCGTTGAAGATTTGCGGAATACCGGTGCCGAGGCGAATGGTTTCTGCAGTTTTCATCAGGAACGGTGTGTCTATCAAAGCATTAGTGCGCACGCCGAGGTTCGGTTGCGGTAATTGCACGCTCTGATAGGCATCGAGGCAAAGGAACGAAAGCACGTTCACCGCGCTACGTCCGTTCTCGGTTAATCCGCCGAGCAGTGCGGTATAGCCGGTCGGGAATCCTGCGAAATAACGCGCGCTGCTGGTGGAGCGCAACAGCACGATGTCGTTGCATTTCACCCATAAAGATTCGAGCAGTTCTTTCAGGAACGCCGGATCTTCGCCCTGGGTTAATGATGCCTGATAGAAAGGCAACATATACTGGTCGAAGCGCCCTAAAGACAGCGAGCTGGCGTTGGATTCGTATTGCAGAATGATGTTCATGTACCAGAATAACTGGCACGCCTGCCAGAAGGTCTGCGGCTTATGTTCGGCGTTATGGCGGGAGATCTCCGCAATGGTCAGTAACTCTTCGCGACGCTGAGCATCCGGGCAGTTTGCCGCCAGCGTTTCCGCCAGCTCGGCGTAACGCAAAATGTGTTTCTGCGAGGCTTTGAGCAATAACAGCGCCGCCTGATAAAAGTGATTCTCCGGCTGTTGCTGGCAATGTTGCTGCATCTGCGCCACCAGCTCACCCAGCCCGTGATTCAGCAAGCGCGGGTAATCAATAATGATGTGCCCCTGGCCTTTATCCGTCTGGTTGATGCTGAAAATCTGCGTGCTGGTCGCGGCTTTTACTTCATCCGTCATCTGACCGTTGATGAAATCTTTCATCGAGCGTTTTTCCCAGTATGGGAACAACTCTTCGCGGTAGGTACGTTTATCTTCTTCGCTAATAGCGAAACGGTCCTGCGGGCGCGTCGGGAACTGGTCCAGCTCTTTGAGCAGCCAGTAAGGGTCCATTTCCGGCGACATAATCCCGGCGCGCGGTTTCACCGTGCGGTTACCGGCAATCAGTTCTTCATCACGAATCGAAATTTCAACGTGTTCAAGGATATACGCTGTTGCTTTCGCCCGGCGCAATATCACCGGTTCGCCTTCGGTTTGCCGATGGCTGGCAGTATAAAGCAGCGCCCGCTCCAGTGAGATTTCACGGATATTGGCAAACAGCGCAGTTTTAAGGCGAGAGATACGATTCGTCATGAAGAACTCCTCCAGGAAAGCGAACCCGCCCTTACGGGCGGGATAAGAACTTAAGCGGTTTGTGCCAGGTGAGCTTCAATTTTGCTCATGATGGCGTCAGCGCGTTTTACTGCGTCGCTGATGTTGACGCGCACGATGGTTTTTCCGGCAAAACTCTCTTCAAACTTAATGCCGATATCCTTAGTCAGAATCACCATATCGGCGCTCGCCACGTCTTCCGCAGTCAGCTCATTTTCCAGACCAATCGACCCCTGAGTTTCAACTTTCACTTCCCAGCCTTTCGCTTTCGCGGCGCTTTCCAGCGCCTCTGCCGCCATATAAGTATGGGCAACACCTGAAGGACATGCGGTTACTGCGATAATTTTCGTCATGGCTCGTTCCTCAATTAATTAATTTCAAAATCCAGATCCAGGTCGTCTTCCTTCCCTTCAGTTGAAGACCCATTTTTACGCGCCAGACTTTTCAGCACGTTTACGCAAACCGCGGTTACAACGGCGCCAACTGCGACAGCCGCGATGTAACCCAGCTTGCCTTCAACCACTGGCAACACAATCAGGCCACCCCAACCGGCATAACACTGCGCCCCCACCAGCGCTGCGGTAACCGCTCCACACACAGAACCGATCATGATGGAAGGAATAACACGCAACGGATCGGCAGCAGCAAAAGGAATCGCCCCTTCGGTGACGCCAACACAGCCCATCACCAGCGCCGCTTTACCTGCTTCACGCTCTTCGGAAGAGAAATTTTTGCGCCCAATCAACGTCGCCAGCCCCATGCCCAGCGGCGGAACACAAATCCCTACAGCAGCAATGGCCACCACGGTATAAACACCCTGAGCGACGCAAATCAGCATGAAGGCATAGGCCACTTTGTTGACCGGGCCGCCCATATCGAAGGCCAGCATCAGGCCCATGATCACCGCCAACATCACCACGCTGCCTTGCTGCATCCCCTGTAGCCACTGGGTCAGGCTGCTGGTCAATGCCCCTACCGGCTCGCCAAGCCCCCACATCATGACGCCTGCGGTAATCAGTGTGCCGACAATGGGAATAATGAAGATGGGCATCACCGAGCGCAGAACTTTATGCACCGGAATTTTTTTCAGGTAATGCACGACGATGCCGCCAATAATCCCGGCAATTAGCGCACCGAAGAAGCCTGCGCCAAAGCTGTTACCCACCCAGGCGCCGATGGCGCACGGGGCCAGCGCAGAGCGCTCTGCAATGGAATAACCGATGTAAGCCGCAAGGAAAGGCACCATCAGCGTTAATCCAGCCACGCCGATATCAAACAATTTTTTCAGATTCGGATCGGCTACAGCATCCGGCACCGCGCCTTTACCATACAGCATGACGGAAACCGCCAGCAAAATACCGCCCGATACCACGAAAGGAATCATGTGTGAAACGCCCGTCATTAAGTGCTGACGGGTATTTTTCAGGATCTGTACCAACTCATTCATAAGCTGCTCCCGGGCCTGCGAAAGCCCATGTCCATATTTTTGATGGGAGAAACAATAGGCAATCGCAAGCAGGGCAAACAGTGGATAAAAAGGCCATTTACTGGACTTTTGTAATATCAGTACAAAAATGCGATCAGCCTCATAACTTGCGTTAACTCGGAATTTAAACGAGGCGTCGCGTCTTGTGAGGCGTGTCTCACTTTGACGGTTACATTACATTTGTCCAGTTTTTGGCAGATTTGTCACATGGCAGGCCGTCGCCGAGCGCTCTTATCCTGTAAGCAGAAAAGCGTAATGGGAGAGAGGCAATGGCCCTGATTGTGGAATTTACTTGTGAGCTGCCAAATGGCGTACATGCACGCCCGGCAAGCCACGTTGAAACGCTGTGTAATACTTTTTCATCACAGATTGAGTGGCACAACCTACGCACTGACCGCAAGGGTAACGCCAAAAGCGCTCTGGCGCTGATTGGTACCGATACTCTGATGGGCGATAGCTGTCAGTTACTGATTTCCGGGGCAGACGAACAAACAGCACACCAGCGTTTAAGCCAATGGTTGCGCGATGAATTTCCCCACTGCGATGCACCGCTGGCAGAAGTAAAATCTGACGAGCTGGAGCCGCTACCGATTTCACTGACTAACCTGAAGCCGCGAATTATTCGCGCTCGCTCCGTGTGCAGTGGCAGTGCAGGCGGCATTCTGACGCCGATCTCTTCTTTAGATCTCAACACGCTGGGTAATCTTCCCGCTGCCAAAGGCGTTGACGCCGAGCAATCCGCGCTGGAAAACGGCCTGACACTGGCACTGAAAAATATTGAGTTTCGTCTGCTGGATAGCGACGGTGCTACCAGCGCGATTCTGGAAGCTCACCGATCATTAGCGAGCGATACCTCTTTACGTCAGCACTTACTGGCTGGCGTCAGCGCCGGATTAAGCTGTGCCGAAGCAATTATCGCCAGCGCGAATCACTTTTGTGACGAGTTTGCCCGTTCCAGCAGCAGCTACCTGCAAGAGCGTGCACTGGATGTACGCGACGTCTGCTTCCAGTTACTCCAGCAAATTTATGGCGAACAACGCTTCCCTGCCCCCGGAAAACTGACGCAACCCGCCATTTGTATGGCGGATGAGCTGACTCCCAGCCAGTTCCTCGAACTGGATAAAAATCATCTGAAAGGTCTGTTGCTGAAAAGCGGCGGCACTACCTCACACACAGTGATCCTTGCCCGTTCGTTCAATATTCCGACGCTGGTTGGCGTGGATATCGACACGCTTACTCCGTGGCAACATCAAACGATTTATATCGACGGCAACGCTGGGGCGATTGTGGTGGAACCGACAGACGCGGTAGCGCGTTATTATCAACAAGAAGCCCGCGTGCAGGACGCCCTGCGTGAGCAACAGCGTGTCTGGCTGACCCAGCAAGCCCGTACCGCTGACGGTATCCGCATTGAAATTGCCGCGAACATCGCTCACTCCGTGGAAGCGCAGGCCGCATTCGGCAATGGTGCGGAAGGCGTCGGTTTGTTCCGTACTGAAATGCTCTATATGGATCGCGCCAGCGCTCCTGGCGAGAGCGAGCTGTACAACATTTTTTGTCAGGCGCTGGAATCCGCCAACGGTCGCAGCATTATTGTCCGCACTATGGACATTGGCGGTGACAAACCTGTTGATTATCTAAATATTCCTGCGGAAGCGAACCCGTTCCTCGGTTATCGCGCAGTACGTATTTATGAAGAATATGCGTCGCTGTTCACCACACAATTACGGTCGATCCTGCGAGCATCTGCCCACGGCAGCTTAAAGATCATGATCCCGATGATCTTCTCAATGGAAGAGATCTTATGGGTGAAAGAGAAACTGGCGGAAGCCAAACAGCAGCTGCGCAATGAACACATTCCGTTTGATGAGAAGATCCCTCTTGGCATCATGCTGGAAGTGCCATCGGTAATGTTCATCATCGATCAGTGCTGTGAAGAGATTGATTTCTTTAGTATCGGCAGTAACGACCTGACGCAATATCTGCTGGCAGTAGATCGCGATAATGCTAAGGTAACTCGTCACTACAACAGCCTGAATCCGGCATTCTTACGGGCGCTCGATTATGCCGTGCAGGCGGTGCATCGCCAGGGCAAATGGATTGGCCTGTGCGGTGAACTGGGAGCAAAGGGTTCCGTGCTGCCACTGCTGATTGGTTTAGGTCTGGATGAACTCAGCATGAGCGCGCCGTCGATTCCGGCGGCGAAAGCGCGGATGGCGCAACTTGATAGCCGCGAGTGCCGCCAGTTGCTCAACCAGGCGATGGCCTGCCGTACTTCACTGGAAGTGGAACACCTGCTGGCACAGTTCCGCATGACACAACAGGACGCACCGCTGGTCACTGCCGAGTGCATCACGCTGGAAAGCGACTGGCGCAGCAAAGAAGAAGTGCTCAAAGGCATGACCGATAACCTGCTGCTGGCAGGGCGCTGCCGCTATCCGCGTAAACTGGAAGCCGACTTGTGGGCGCGCGAGGC
>JFBN01304693.1_pt1 | contig 12886 bp, 7 predicted proteins | sample 768741 | NCBI WGS metagenome assembly JFBN01 (sample SAMN01983846, study PRJNA193217) | chicken gut metagenome | biome: terrestrial biome; isolation source: ceca of Broiler chicken | host: Gallus gallus | place: United Kingdom: England | collected 2010-09-07
GACAGCACCCTCGACAAGCTCCACGGCATGACCGACGCGGAGTTTGACGCCTTGGAGCTGTACCCGGACTTTATTTAAGGAGGGGCTTATGGCAGACGAAAAAGACAGCAAGTGGCAGTTCTATATCATCCCCGATCTGGCCACCTGGACAGGGGCGGCCGGGAGTAAACCGTACACACCCATTGAATTTTACGACACCTACGAACAGGCAGCGGCCCGATTTCAGGAATTACGGACCGAACCCTACAACAGCGAGGATTTGACCGGTGCCCGGCTGACCTTCGGCATCCAGCGGGAGGACCCGCCCGGCGCAGCCGATTTGCTTCACGTCCGGCAGGGCAAGAACTACCTGGTGGACGATTACACCCGGATGGCCTCTCTGAACCAGAGCCCCGAGGTCATGGATGTTTTGAAGCAGATGCGGAAAGACCTGGGCTTTGACCGCATCCGCGTCTATGAAAAGGGAGCAAGTGAACCGAAGGATATAGCCTTTAGCCGGTGGAAGCACCCCCTCAAGCCGAGCCTGAGAAAGTCGGTGCTGAAAGAATTGAAAGAGACTGACAGTAAGACTGTACCTGATTCTAAAAATACACATCGAAAAAGGACACAGGATAGAGAATAAGAGCTGTTTCGAGGGTTGATGAAAAGTGCATGAGAACCTATCATTTTTCTATTTTCAAAGGAAATCGGTTCCGATATAATGGTTAAAAATGCAAGCCGGTGGGAGGAGTATCAAGATGGAGGCTTCACGGAATATTGCCAACGATGTTGAGGCAGTTGTCACAAGTTTTAATCAAGGGACTATGATTATGGAAGCTGTCCGCTCTTTATGCGAACAGACTACACCGCCCGCAAGGGTAATTCTTGTGGACGATGGCTCTACGGATCAAGAGTCACTGGAAGTCCTAAAGAAAGTAGAAACAACTTTTTCTAAACATCTCCCCATTACACTGATACGGAAATCAAATGGAGGAGTATCAGCAGCTAGAAATACCGGAATTGCCAAGACAAAAGCGCCGCTGGTTCTGGTGCTGGACGGGGATGATAAACTGGAGCCATCTTATATTGAAAAGGTTAGTCAGCTGCTCCGCGACAATTCCTCTATGGTCGCGGCATCGTCATGGATGCGGACTTTTGGGGTTTTGAATGCAGTTGTTTGTCCATGTGGGGGCGGGTTAAAGGCTTTCCTTTCCAAAAACTGCTGTGCTGCGACGCATATGATGCGCCGCAAACACTGGGAGAAGTGCGGCGGCTATGATGAAAGCATGCGCTCAGGATTTGAAGATTGGGACTTTTTCCTGAGTATGCTGGAAACTGAACCAGATTTGCAGATTGGCGTGCTTCAAGAACCTCTGATTGACTACCGGACTGCGCCTGCTTCGTCAAATATAACAAGTATGGAGAAGCGCCTGGATCTTATGCGTTTCATCATTGAAAAGCACCTGAAATCTTACCAGAATCATGTGGCGGACGCAATTTTGGGAGTCGAATCCACCGCAATGGCACGGCTGTTTGGATGGGAAGGTGAAATCCTCCGCGCGGTGAGAGATCACCAGGAACTGAGTGAAGCGTCGGATGAGTTTATGAAACATCCAACGTATGGAGATGGAGGCATGGCTGCAGCAGTTCGCATTGTTTCCGCAAAAAAGTAAAATGCGGAGTCTCAACGAAAATCAATAGAAATATTTATGACCCAGCGGGAAGCGCGTTTTGGCTTCCCGCTTTTCTTTTTCCCAAATCTTCAGAAAGGAGAATGTTCCTATGCCCACAAAAGTCGAGTTATATTCACAGCTTGCGTCTGACACCGCCCGCCGCCTGACAGGGAACTGGGAGCGCTGGGCGGACTTTTTGTCTCTGGCGGGTAGACTATACAAATACCCTTACCCCGACCAGCTCATGATCTACGCACAGCGCCCCGACGCCACGGCCTGCGCTGAGTACGACATCTGGAATAACCGCATGAACCGCTATGTCCGGCGCGGCTCCAAGGGCATCGCTCTGCTGGACGATAACAGCCAGCGCCTGCGATACGTCTTTGACGTATCGGACACCGGCACCCGCCGAAACTCCCTGGACCCCGACCAGTGGCGGATGACCTATGAGTTCCGCCAGCCGGTGGCGGAGATGCTCGAAAAAACTTACGGCGTCAGCGACCCGAACTTTGCCCAGCAGCTTGCGAACCTGTCGGGCAGGCTGGTGGAGGATTACTGGGACAACAACAGCCGGGATGTCCTCGACATCGTTGACGGATCGCTTCTGGAAGGGTATGATGATCTCAGCATCGAGATGGAGTTCAAGTCAGCTGGGGCCGCCAGCATCACCTACCTGCTGCTGTCCCGATGCGGCATTGAACCGGACGGCTGGTTTGACCGGGACGATTTCGCGGCGATTTATTCCTTCGATACCCCGGCAGCCGTGGGGGTGCTGGGCACCGCGGTCAGCGACAGCTGCCGCCAGGTGCTGCGGCAAATCGAACGGACCATCAAGACCACCATTCGCAGACGAAACATAGAAATGGAAAGGAGCGCAGAACATGAGCAGCTTGACCTATTCTCAGAACGGGGATTATCTCATCCCGAACCTGACCCTCGACCCGGCCCCGGCCCAACCTCTGGGCAAGTACGGGCGGATGCGCCAGACCTACCTCAAGCAGAACCGGCCGGTGCTGTACAACCGGATGCTTCTGGCCGGGACCCTGTTCTCGCACCTGCAGGAGGTGGACGAGACCGCCCGGGACCGTCTGGAACGGATGATGCCCCAGCTGGCGAAGGACGCAGGCGCGACGGAGCAGCTGAAGGCCCGCGACCCGATGCAGTGGGTAGGCCTGATGAACACCTGCAAGGCCCAGGCAGAGGAAATCCTGATGGTGGAACTCATCAACAGCTGAGTTTCTTCCTCTCGGAAGCAGAGCAAATTGAACAGATTGACCAGCGAGCGGAGACCGAAAAAGTCTCCGCTTTTTCTTTTTCCAGCGAGGATATTGCGCTGGCGCTGGCCAGTGGCAGCGGCTTTGCCCACGGTAAAGAGCGGATCGCGGCCTATTTCGAGGAAGAGCACACGCCCAAGGAGCGAGCCGAGTTCCTGAAAAAAGAGTACGGTACCGGTGGCCGGAGCTGGACGTTCCTGGACGGTAGCTCCGGCTTTCTGGATTATGATTCCAAAGGCATCAAGCTGCGTTCCTATCCCACCGGGCAAGAGCAGCGGCTGAAATGGCCCGAGGTGGAAAAGCGCATCCACATCCTGATTGCCGCGGGCAAGTATCTGGACGAGCCGAGCAAGGAAGAACCCATTTGGGAGTACAACGGCGTCAAGGAACGCCACCCGGATGACCTGATCCTGTACCAAATGGGCGACTTTTTCGAGCTGTACGGCGAAGATGCCCGCACTGCCGCTGCTGAGCTGGGGATTCAGGTTCACAGCCGCGCTATTCCGGGCGGCGGCCGGGTAGGTATGTGCGGCGTCCCGGCAGACCAGCTGGAACAGATTGTGGAGCAGCTGCGTAACAAACATAATGTGACCATTTCCGCTGTCCCGAAAAACGGCGGGGAGCGTCAGGAATATTCCCTGCGTTCCATCGACCACAAGGCGGAGCAGGCCATTGATACCCATGAAGCGGAGTTTGGTGCAGATGGGGTCCGGGCGTTCCCGGATGGGGAAACCGGCAAAGCAGCTACACTTCGGGAGCTGCATGAGCAGTATAAGCCCATTGTGCTGGAGGCGGTCAACCAGGATACCAGATACGGGAATGTTTGCAGCGACGGCGACCGAGAACGCGCTGTGATCGAAGGTCGGGCAGCCGTCCAGCGGGCCGTTTTGTCATCTGGCAATCAGGAACTGCTTCATCTCTATTCACACATCCCCGAGTTCCGGCAGCGCCTGACCCGGGAAGTCATCGACGAAACCTATCCCAAACTCCATGAGCTGCTGCGTCCTCTCTCGGATGCGGACATCGACAAGGCCATCCAGGCTTGGAACGGCAATATCGAGAGCAAACACACTGTTGTTCGCTACATGGAAAAACATGGACGGGAGAAAGACACCGCCGCATGGCTGGCCCATGAGTTTGACGGCGGCGAAGGACGCACCCCGTTCACAGTCCGCCCGGACAGCCCCAAAGGAACGGTGCTGCCCTGGCCCAAGGTCCAGCGCCGGATCGCGCAGCTCATCAAGGAAGATCGCTTCTACACCGAAGCGGAGCAGGACCGTTTTGACAATATCGACCCCATCGCCATCCGGGAGGCCCTGGCCGCGCGCGGGATTGCGGACGGTCAGGTGGTTGATCCTGAAAAGCTGGACAATGACCCGTTCATCCGGCAGGTTATGGCGGATGTGGAGGCCGTTGCCGCCGCAGAAGTGCCCGAGCCTTCTCACGCCCGCGACCCGTTGGCCCCTGCTTACCGGGAGGGCGACCAGGTGTTTTTGGAGGGCAGTCCCTACGAGATCACCCGGGTGGACACTTACCATGTGGAGCTTTTGCCGCCCGGGCTGCGGTATCCTGTTTTCCGGGAGGAACCGAAGGAGCGGTTTGAACACCTTCTGCGCCAGGACGAGAGGAACGCACATATCACCGACTTTCTGGCCGAACCGCTGGCCTCCATCGACGCGGACATCCGGGAAGCCCTGACCACCGAAGGCGGCCTGCTGGATGCGACCGGCTGGGAAACGCTGTCCGAGATGTTCCGGGCCGGTCAAGGCAACAGGCAGATTGCACAGCATTTGGCGCAAACCTATAGCGGTTTCGCCGATATTGTGGAACTTACCGGCGGCGAACTGGCGGATTGCTTTGGGAGTGAAGCCGGGCTGGAACTGAACATCAACGACAAGTACGAAACCAAAGTCACCCGCACCTGGGAAGAAGTTGCCCAGACCCTGCGCACCATTTACCAGCTCGGGCAGGACGGTTTTGCACAGAAGGCAAACCAGCCGGAGCCTGTTCAGGCTGAACCGGATACTGAAAAACCGGCAAACGAGGAAGCCCCAAAGCCTTTGACGGCGGAAGATGTAACTGACATCCGGCTGGAAAGCAGCAGCTATTCGGCTGTCTCCCGGGAAAAAGAGTATCGCCTGTCATGCAAGATCAACGGGGTGCCGGATACGCTCATTTATACTGTCTCGCAGCATGATGACGGGGAAGGTTTTACTATTCAGAGCAGCCAGCGTGGGGCAGATGACATCTGGAAAAAGATGTCCGAGCCGGAGCTGGAAAAGCTGGAGACCGTTTTATCCCAAGCGGTGAAGTTTGACTACTGGAGCAAATCAATCGAACACGCAGCCGATGCAGACGCCCTCGAAGTGGTGGCGCTGGATTACCGCTGGGCGGAAGATTTGGATTTGAGCGATGAACAGCGGGATGATCTTTGGAACCAGATTGAGGCCCGTAGGGTGCAGCTCACCGTACAGCCCGATTTTACAGCGGAACCTGTGACGGCCTACCCGGCAGAGGAAACGCATCTGCCCTACGATATAGTAATCGAAAAGCTGCACATTGAGAGACCGGAACATGAAATCTCCACACCTGCCGCCCGGAATTTCCATATCAGGGACGATCACTTGGGCGAAGGCGGCCCCAAGGAAAAGTTCTGGCGCAACATCAAGGCCATCGCCACGCTGAAGCAGATCGAGCAGGAGAACCGCCAGGCTACCCTGGAAGAACAGCATATTCTCTCTCAGTACGTCGGCTGGGGCGGCCTGCCGGATGCCTTTGACCCTGATAAAGCCTCCTGGGCTGCGGAGTATTCAGAGCTGAAAGGACTGCTGACCCCAGAGGAATACGCCGCCGCCCGGGCCAGCACCTTGAATGCTCACTATACCAGCCCTACGGTTATCCGCGCCATCTATAAGGCTGTGGAGCAGATGGGCTTCAAGACTGGCAACATCCTGGAGCCGTCCTGCGGCGTGGGCAATTTCTTCGGGATGCTTCCCGAGAGCATGGCCGGAAGCAAGCTGTACGGCGTGGAGCTGGACAGCATTACCGGGCGCATCGCCCAGAAACTCTACCCGGAAGCGACAATCACTGTCGCTGGCTTTGAGACTACCAGCCAGCGGGATTTCTACGACCTGGCAGTGGGCAATGTGCCCTTCGGCAACTACAAGGTCAACGACAAAGCCTACAACAACCTCGGTTTCTCTATCCACAACTACTTCTTCGCCAAAGCCTTGGACCAAGTCCGCCCGGGCGGCGTTATTGCTTTTGTGACCTCACGGTACACGCTGGACTCCAAAGACAGCAGCGCCCGCAAGCACCTGGCCGAGCGGGCCGACCTGTTGGGGGCCATCCGGCTGCCCAACAATGCGTTCCGCGCCAACGCCGGCACCGAGGTCGTTTCAGACATCATCTTCTTGCAGAAACGTGACCGGCCCATCGACCGGGAACCTGACTGGGTGCAACTTAACAAAACGCCGGAAGGCTTCACCATCAACCAGTATTTTGTGGAGCATCCCGAGATGGTTCTGGGCGAACTTTCCACCGAAAATACCCAGTATGGCCGGGAGGACATAACGGTTCACCCCTTCGAGGGGGCGGACCTGGCCGCGCAGCTCAAAGAGGCCACAGCAAAGATTCACGGCGAGTACCGGGCGGTGCAGCATACCAAAGCTGAACGAGCCGAGGACGCTCCCAATATCCTGCCCGCCGACCCCGGCGTCAAGAACTTCTCTTACACAATAGTGGACGGCGAGGTCTATTACCGCGAAAACTCCATCATGACCCAGGCAGAATTGAGCGGCGACGCCAGGGAACGGGTCAAAGGCATGGTGGAGCTGCGGCGGGTGGTCAACGAGCTGATCCAGTATCAGCTGGAAGATTACCCTGACGCCGACATCCAGGCGAAACAAGCCGAATTGAACACCGCCTACGACGCCTTTGCCGCCAAGTTCGGCCTCATCAATGACCGCAAAAACGGCCGTCTCTTTGAGGATGATTCATCCTATTATCTGCTTTGCTCATTGGAAAACCTGGACGAGAATGGCAAGCTGAAAAGCAAGGCGGATATGTTCACAAAACGGACCATCCGGCCTGAACACAGCGTCACCCATGTGGACACCCCTGCCGAGGCGCTGGCCGTCTCGATTGGGGAACGGGGCCGGGTAGATCTGCCCTATATGTCCGAGCTGCTGGGCACCCCGGGCGACTACGAGCGCATTACTTCCGACCTGCAGGGCGTCATCTTCAAGGACCCCTCCGCGGATGCGACCGACCCGGAAGTCGGCTGGCAGACCGCCGACGAGTACCTGTCCGGCAATGTCCGCAACAAGCTGCGGATTGCACAGCTGGCCGTCCAGACCAACCCGGAATTTGCCCCCAACGTGGAAGCTCTGACCAAAGCCCAGCCTAAGGAACTGGAAGCCTCTGAAATCGACGTGCGCCTGGGTGCCACCTGGCTGGACCCCAAGGTCATCCAGCAGTTCACGCTGGAGACTTTTCAGGTGCCGTTTTATCTGCGGCACGCTGTTCAGGTCAAATTCTCGCCCGCCACCGCCGAATGGCGCATCGAGGGTAAGACCAAGACCGGCTTCAACGATGTGGCTGCCTACGAGACCTTTGGCACCAAACGGGCCAACGGCTACAAGATTCTGGAAGATACTTTGAACTTGCGGGACGTCCGCGTCTATGACACCATCGAGGAAGCGGACGGCTCCAAAAAGCGGGTGCTGAACAAAAAAGAGACCACTTTGGCCCAACAAAAGCAGCAGGTCATTAAGGACGCCTTTGGCAACTGGGTCTGGAAGGACCCTCAGCGGAGGGAGACGCTGGTAAAGCAATACAACGAGCTGTTCAACACCACACGCCCCCGGGAATACGACGGCAGCCACATCCACTTTGTGGGGATGAACCCGGAAATCAAGCTGCGGGAGCACCAGCGGAATGCCATTGCCCATGTCCTCTACGGCGGGAATACCCTGCTGGCTCACGAGGTGGGCGCGGGCAAAACCTTTGAAATGGCCGCCTCCGCAATGGAGGCCAAGCGTCTGGGCCTGTGCCAAAAATCGCTTTTCGTTGTTCCGAACCATTTGACCCTTCAGTGGGCGCAGGAGTTCCTGCACCTGTACCCCAGCGCCAAGCTGCTGGTGGCCAGCAAGAAGGACTTTGAAACCGCCAACCGAAAGAAGTTCTGTGCCCGTATCGCCACCGGCGACTACGATGCTGTTATCATCGGCCACAGTCAGTTTGAGAAAATCCCCCTCTCCTTCGAGCGGCAGGAGCGAATTATCCAGGATCAGATCGACGAGATCCAGAACGCCATCGCCGAGCTGAAAGCCGGCGCGGGCGAGCGCTTCACCGTTAAGCAGATGGAGAAAAGCCGCAAGCAGCTGGAAGCCAAACTGGAAAAGCTCAAGGCCACTGAGCGCAAGGACGATGTGGTGACCTTTGAAGAATTGGGCGTAGACAGGTTGTTTGTTGACGAGTCACATGCGTTCAAAAACCTTTTTCTTTATACAAAAATGCGTAATGTCGCGGGTTTGTCCACATCCGAGGCCCAGAAGTCCAGCGACATGTTTGGCAAGTGCCGGTACATGGATGAACTCACCGGCGGCCGGGGCGTAGTCTTTGCCACAGGCACACCGGTGAGCAATTCAATGAGCGAATTGTACACGGTCATGCGCTATCTGCAATACGGCACCTTACAGCAGAAGGGCCTGACCCATTTTGACTGCTGGGCGTCTACTTTCGGTGAGACAACTACTTCCATCGAGCTGGCCCCCGAGGGCACCGGATACCGGGCCAGGACCCGCTTTGCCAAGTTCTTCAACCTGCCCGAACTCATGACCATATTCAAGGAAGTGGCCGACATCAAGACCAGTGACCAGCTCCATCTCCCGGTGCCCGAGGCAAAGTTTGAAACCGTTCTGGTCAAGCCCTCCGAGATACAGAAAGAGATGGTGCAGTCTTTGTCCGAACGGGCGGGCAAAATCAATGCGGGGAAGGTGGACCCGTCCGAGGACAACATGTTGTGTATCACCAATGATGGCCGGAAAATCGGCCTCGACCAACGCCTTATGAACCCTATGCTGCCGGATGACCCGGGCAGCAAGGTGAACGCCTGTGTCGGCAACGTGCTGCGCATCTGGGAAGAAGGCAAGGAGCAGCGGCTGACCCAGCTCCTGTTCTGCGATTTGTCCACGCCCAAAGGAGACGGGCAGTTCAACATCTACGATGATGTGAAGAAAAAACTGTTGGCGGCAGGTGTGCCGGAGAGCGAAGTGGCCTTCATCCACACCGCCGACACCGAGGCAAAAAAGAAAGAGCTATTCTCCAAGGTGCGCGCCGGCCAGGTGCGCATTTTGCTCGGAAGTACGTCAAAAATGGGGGCGGGAACCAACGTGCAGGATCGGCTGGTAGCGGTCCACCACCTGGACGTGGGCTGGAAACCCTCGGACATGACCCAGCGCAACGGACGTATCATCCGGCAGGGCAACCGGAACAAAGAAGTGCAGGTCTATAATTACGTCACCGAAGGGACCTTTGATGCTTATCTCTATCAGACCCTTGAAAACAAGCAGCGCTTCATCGGCCAAATCATGACCAGTAAAAGCCCGGTCCGCTCTTGCGAGGACGTGGACGAGCAGGTCCTCAGTTACGCCGAAGTCAAAGCCCTGTGCGCAGGCAATCCGCTCATCAAGGAGAAGATGAATCTGGATGTGGAAGTGGCAAAGCTCAAAGTCCTCAAGGCGGACCACCAGAGCCAGAGATACCGGCTGGAAGACAGGCTCCTCAAAGATTTCCCGGCCAGCATCCAGTATAAGCAGTCTGAAATTGCTGCGCTGCGGCAGGATGCAGAGACGGCGAAGGCCCACCCCCAGGGCAAGGAGTTTTGCGGCATCGAGATCCGGGGGATGCACTTTGACGATAAGTTGGCCGCCGGTGAGCGGCTGCTGACTGCCTGCCAGGAAATGCCCTCTGCCGAGGCGGTGACCCTCGGCAATTACCGCGGTTTCGGGCTGGACTTGCAGTTCGATTCCTTCCGCAACGAGTATCAGGCGATTTTGCGGGGCGAGACAAGCCACTTTGTCTCTCTGGGCACCGATGCCCGCGGCAACCTGACCCGTATCGACAACGCCCTGGACAACCTGCCGGAGCGGGTGGAGCAGGCAGAAAATGCTTTGCAGGCCCTTTACCAGCAGCGGGACGCGGCCCAGGCTGAGCTGGAAAAGCCTTTCCCGCAAGAGGAAGAACTGGCCGCCAAGTCTGCCCGTCTGGCCGAGCTGGACTCCTTGCTCAACATGGATGCCCACCCCGAGCCGGAGCAGGATGTTGCAGAATCAGAGAGTGGTCAGAAACAGAAAAGTTCTGTACTAGCAGAGTTGAAAGCGGCCGCAGCCGAAAAGCCCACATCCTACAAGCAGCATAAAAAGGAGGCGCAGGAGCGATGACAAATGAAGAACTGAACACAGCACTTTATAAGAAAATGTTTGCGGAGCAGGACAAATTCCGCGACTGGCTGAAAAGCCAGCCCTCAGCAGAGGTTTTGAACCATGCTTATGAGTACACCGTCCGGGAGGACATCCTGCTTTCTCTGGAATACAACGACCTAACCGACGCCCAGGCGTCGGCTCTGCTGGCATCGCCGTCCCCGCTGGCAGATATTTACCAGGAGTTTGATCGGATGGAGTCCAGCCACATGGAGGACATTTGGAGCTGCATTGAGAACCGGGCCGACGCCATGCGGGTCTCGCAGCTGGACCAGGCCAAACAGCTGATCAACGAGTTCTGTATGAGCGAGTACGATGCCCCCGCAGATTTTGATGATCTGAGCCGCATCGACGTAGCCTACACAACCGTAGGCAACGACGGCTATCCTTTGCAGGTGTATGTAGACCTTAAAGAGTACAAAATCGAGCGGGAGCTGGAGGAAAGGCCGCTGGATGTCCGGCAGTATTCCTCGCTGGAAGAGCTGATCGAAAACGAGCTGAAAGGGATGGATTTTCGGGAGCTTGTGGCCGTGACCGAAGCGGAAATCCAAACGGCGCTGGCCGCCGCAGAGGAGAAAGTCGCGTTGTCCGACTTGCCGGTCTACCGGGAGAATTTTGATTATGCCCGTGAATGCAGGGAGGTGGAAACCTACCGGATTTCTTTGCAGGCCAACATCGCCTGCAAGGAAGCAATCGAGCAGGCAATCAGCCAAAGCTATGATGGTCGGCGTTTAGCCGAGGGAACTGCCGCCAAGGTGATGAATCAGTTTGGCGCGGAGCGCGTCCTGTACGTTTTGGCCAATACCATCCAGCAGAAGGAGTGGGACGGCCGCTTTACTTATCCCAACAAAGAGTGGGCCAAAACGGTGAGCATCCCGCCCAATATGGATTCTTTCGGCATGGACCGGAACTATGCGATTGCAGTGAGCAGCCATCCCGGACTGATCGACCTGTTCGTGACCCAGGCGCGGAAAGAGATGGAGCGTCAGCCCCGTACCTCGGTGCGGGAGCAGCTCCGGCAGGCACAAAAGGAGACGGGAAAGAAAGCGCCCGCCACCCACAAAAAGAAAGAGCCGGAGCGATGAACCGGCCCAAACGCAAGCGGGATGTGCAGCTCAATTTTCGGGTTTCCTCTGCGGAGCTGGCTGCGATTGAGGACAAAATGGCTGCGCTGGGCATTTTCAATCGGGAAGCCTATCTGCGGAAGATGGCGCTGGACGGTTATGCGGTCAAGCTGGATTTGCCGGAACTGAAGGAGCTGCTGTCCCTTCTGCGGCGCAGCAGCAGCAATCTGAATCAGCTTACGCGGCGGGTCAATGCGACGGGCCGCATCTATGAGGCGGACATCGCAGACCTCACCCGCAGGCAGGAGGAACTGCTTGAGGGCGTCCGGGCTGTGCTGCTGCAGCTCGCAAATATTTCGTGAAGGAGTGGGAGGCGGCGCGGCTGCCTCCCGCTCTTTTTTTGTTTGCGGCATCCTTGCTTTTTGGACGTTTATGGGAGATAATGAGTGCAAAGCTGGAGGTGATAATCAATGCTGACGTTTGAAGCTGTTCTGGATATGTTCCAATCCTATCTGAAAGAAGATTTGGAGGAAGAAGTTCTGCCCTGCAGGCGCGGCTATGTCCGGGTGACGTGGAACGGGGATGACCGCGATTGCGTGGATGGCATCCTCTGCCGGACGCCGGAGGAACTGTTTGATTTACTGCTGGAAGACTGCCTGGGCTACGAGGAAATCCGGCGCACCAAAGGGCGCGGAGAACTCGATGAAAAAGAGCAGGCCGAACTGGACGAGATACGCAGGTCGTATCTGGCGCAGCGCCGGGAGGTAGCAACATGAGCATATTCTGGTTTTTGATTCGCCTGGTATTGAAGGTGGCGTTCGCCCCTGTGGTGCTGGCCCTCATGCTGTTCATCTGGATTTGCGCGGGGATCGTGTTCCTCTCCGGCATGGTGCTGGGTCTGGTCAGCGCGGTGCTTTGCCTGCTGGCTGTCGCGTTGCTGTTACTGTGCGGCTCGGTGGAAGGTTTTGTGATTTACCTGTTTCTGGCCTTCCTTGCCAGCCCCTTCGGCCTGCCGACGGCGGCGTTCTGGCTGCTGGGCAAGGTGCAGGGCGTACAGTACATGATTCGGGATGCTGTGTATGGGTGATGGCTCTTAAGACGACAACTTTACTTTCATGCTAATTCCGTGTATAATATTAGCATGAAAGAGAGGTGAATGCCATGAGCCAATTTGAACAGATGGATCATCTGCTAGAGAATAATGACGGTGTGCTACGCACCGGGCAAGTCGTTGCCGCCGGAATCTCAAAACCCGTTTTTTATCAGTTTGTACGGTCTCGTGGACTGGAACAGGTGGCACATGGGATTTATCTTTCCAAAGATGCTTGGGTGGACGCTATGTATCTTTTACATTTACGCTGCCCACAGGCAATCTTTTCCCATGAAACGGCGCTGTTTTTCCATGACCTGAC
>JFBN01011155.1_pt1 | contig 12874 bp, 14 predicted proteins | sample 768741 | NCBI WGS metagenome assembly JFBN01 (sample SAMN01983846, study PRJNA193217) | chicken gut metagenome | biome: terrestrial biome; isolation source: ceca of Broiler chicken | host: Gallus gallus | place: United Kingdom: England | collected 2010-09-07
GTGCCCGCCATAATCTGGGCATCGGTGAGCATCTGAGGGGTGAACAGCTCGGCCCGGGAATCCACAAAGGAGGAAAAACCGGCCTGTATGGCCATGCCGCCCACATTGTAGCTGGTATACAACCGTTGGGGGTCTGCCTGTTCCAGGGCGGCCACCAGTTCCGGCGGAAAGACCCGGTCAAAGGTGTTGTTCCAGGCGGCAGGAGCCGACCGGACGCACAGACCCAGGCAGACCACTGTCACCACGGGTAGGGCCAGGGCTGTCACCACCCGCAGCAGCGGGCGAAGAACCCGGGTCAGCAGACCGGGCAGAACCTGAGCCAGACGGTCGGCGGCGCGGTGCAGAGCGGGGCGCTGCCGCAGCAGAAACACCCCCAGGCAGACCGCAAACCAGAACGCCCCCCGCACATGCAAAAGTGTCACCCCGGCTGTGAGCAGAAGGGGGACCAGGGGTTCCAGGGCAAAGGGACGGCGGGCCAGCAGCCCGGCCAGGACCAGCAGGCCCAGCGCCACAAAGAAAGCGGGGGCGTTATCCCAGGCGGCGGGCTGCCATTCGCTCACCCCGGCCAGGGCGCTGTTGGCATTCACCCGGAAAAACTGTGCGTACAGTCCCGGCCCGTAGGGATTGCAGCACCCGGCCAGCAGTTCCAGCCCCAGCAAAAGGGCAAAGCGGCGGGCAGGCCCACCGGGCCGGTGGCAGATGTTGCCCCACTGAAAAGGCGGCAGCAGCGCCAGCAGCCAGTAAAGCCCGGTAATACCCAGCAAAAGGGGCAGACTGCCCCCGTGGAGGTTAGCCCACAGCAGGGCCAGCACCGGCAGGGCCAGCCAGACATGCCCCCGGGGCTGCTGCCATGCCTTTTGCAGCAGCCACAAAGCCGGAGCCAGCAGAACAAGGGCCAGCTGTTGGGGCCGGGGATTGCCCCAGGTATACCGCAGACAAAGCCAGACGGCGGCGATCACGGCCCAGTCAGTCAGGCGATGGGCCAGGGAACCCCGCTGCAAAAGCCCGCGCCCCCACAGCGCAAATAAAAGAAAGGCCAATGCCCCCAGGCAGACGGCCAGATACACCACCGCGCCGGGAATTTCGGTTTGTCCCAACAGGGACAGACGGTACAGCAGCAGGTCTGCCAGCCAGGAATGGTCCCGGTAGACAAGACCCTGTTGTTCCGCTGCCCAAGAAAGACAGTCCGGGCCGGTCAGGCTGCCGCCCCCGGCTAGAATACGGCCCAGGGCTATGTGCCAGTAATAGTCGCTGTCGCAATAATAAGCACTACCGCCCAGCACCCACAAAAGAGCCGTCAAGGGCGGCACCGACAGGGCCAGCACCCGTCCTGCGCGGGCCAGACCAGAACGCATAAACACCCTTCTTTCAGATGGAATCTGCTATCAGCATACCACCTTTTCCGGCGATGCAAAAGAGGACGGAGCAGGTCGTTCGACTGCTCCGTCCCCATTTTGCTTTCTGTGCCTTATTTATGAATAGGAACCGTCCCCTATTTCTTATTTGTCAACTGCGGGTTTTTCATTCGGCGCTAAAAGCCGTTATATGCCTACACTATTACAAATCTGGAACTTCACCGGCGCCATCACCATTACCACCACCGGTAATGACCGTTCCCCCGAGGGAACCACCCTGGCCCTGTCCATAGTCGTTTCCTCCAGACGAGCCACTATCACCGCTCGGTGCCGGGTCAGGAGCCGGGGCCGGGTCGGGCGCACTTGGTGCGCTGGTCGTACCACCGCCGGAGCTACCACCGGAACTGCTGGAGCCACCGCTGCTCTGTGCAGCTGCTTGCTGCTGGGCGGCCTGAGCCGCAGCCTGAGCTGCCTGCTGCTGTGCAGCCGCCTGGGCTGCCTTCTTCTGGTCAGCAGCCTTTACCGGGCAGCTGGAACTGGTGTGTCCGGTCTGGCCGCAGTAACTGCAGGTGACCTTCTTCACAGTCAGGTCGTAACTTGCGCTTACATCGCCCTCAGAGTTGCTCGCCGTAATGGTGGCGCTCCCCTCGGCCTTGGCCGTTACCTTCCCATTGGAGTCCACGGTCGCTACATTCTGGTCGCTGCTCACCCAGTTCAGAGCCTGGTCTGCCGCGTCAGACGGAGTTACCGTTGCCTTAATCGTGTGCGTATTGCCGACGTTGAGAACGCCCTCGCTGTTATCGAAGGTGATGTTCTCAACCCGCTTCGTAACAGTCACCTTAGTGACTGCAGTAAAGCCGTCGGGACTGACAAGCATTTCGCTGTCAATGGCATTCTCGGCAGTTTCTGCCGTTGCAGGCACATCCGCGACAATCGTGGTTGTGATAGTACATTCGCCCACGCCAACTGCCGTAACCATGCCGTCTTCATCGACCGTAGCAATGGATTCATCGCTGCTTGCATAGGCCAGCTTGACCTCAGTGGCGTCCTCCGGCGTCATGACGGCGCCAAGGGCCTTGGTGTTTTCACCGTTCAGCTCCAAGGTCATGCTCTCCGGAGCGGACAAGCCCTCGGGAAGAATCACGACCTTGACATGGGTGGTCGAACTGAGATTCAGCTTTTCAGCCGTCACAGTGACATCAGCTTCGCCGGCGCCTACAGCCGTTACCATGCCGGTGTCGTCAACCGTAACCACGCTCTCATCGGAGCTGGTCCAGGTCAGCGTCAGCTTCTCAACGGCCTTGGCAACCTCTGCAGTGCTGACATCATCCTCAGTACCATACTGGATTTCCAGCAGCTGGCTCTCGCCCTTCTCAAGAACCAGGTCACTCGGAAGACCGATATTGCTGATATCGACCCCGCAGCCGGCCAGCCCCAGCGCCATAACCACTGCGAGGATGAGCGCGGCCATCTTCGCTTTCATCGTCTTCATGCGTATATCCCCTTTCTTTGTTTTGGCGGCTGGTCTTACTGATGCCCAGCCGCCTTGATTTTCTTTTCGCGGGGGACGGTTTCTCGCCCCTCCTCCAAGGCGTTCGCTCTTTGGTGAAGGCTGGGGACGGGGCCGACCGCTGCGCGGCAGACCCGTCCCCGAGCCACTTGTTAGATGGCTTCATTATACAACTTGCGCATGTCCTTTTCAATATAAACGTGCTTATAGGTACGATTTTTTGCCATGCAAAAGCATACACTAATAATAATTCGTACACATATGGACGCTTTCAGGGAGAACCGGGGGATCATGCTTTTACAGGATGCCATTAAAAACAGAATCTTGGAACTGGCAGCCAGTCGAAAATGGTCTATCAACAAGCTGGCTGAACGCTCAGGAATTGCTCCCAGCGTTTTGAAACGTACCGTTAAACCCTATGCCACAGTGAAAAACACTTCCACTGAATTGATTGCCCGCCTGTGCATTGGTCTTGAAATTCCATTCAAAGAATTTTGGAACAGCCCACTGTTTGATAATATAGAAACGCGACAACAGAAAGAGGACGAGAGCAGCCGTTAAATGCTTTCGTCCTCTTTCTGTTATTTTATTGTCAGTCGAGGTCAGTCGAGCAAATCGGAAAAGTAATGTAACATTTGACGGACACAATAATATACCGCTCCATGCACCTGCTGAATGTCCGGTATAGCAGCAGTGGCGATATCGTTATTGTCGCCATCGATATGTTTCAGAATTTGATTGCCACTGCGTAAAACCAACTCTGTCGGCTGATCTTCAGTCTGAGTAAACGTCATCTGATATTTGTGCTGATCGTCGATGGTTATAAGCCCTACAACAGACAGCGTACTACGTTCGCTGTCGATGGTGTAGCGGTGAAGATTAAAAGCTACTGATTGCATAAAGGTTCCTTTCATTTTGAATGTTCACATTAAAAAACGCTTGATCTCACCGCGGGCGATGCCGGTTAAGCGGGAGAGTTGCGCGATGGAAGCACCTTCTTCGCAGTACAGGCCATGGAACAGATTTTCCATCTTGTTTTCCGGCAAGGAGTTAACAGCCATAGGAGTGCAACCTGCCAGTGCCTGGATAAGATGAATGACTTCTTCATCTTTCAGCCGCTGATGGGTACGGGGTTGATCGATATCGCAGATTCCCTTGGAATTGAGTTCCTGCTGTTCATGCCATTCCCGCAGCCAATTCAGCGGACGCAGCTGCAGAGCATACTCTGTATGGACCCGACAGAGAACAGTTCGGCGTTCGCCAAAGTAGTCTTGATAGCTGCTGTACGGATAGTCTGCTGGATTCTCGACCATGCCCGCGGCCACCGGGTTATTGTGGATATAGCGAAGAACGCGAAGAAAATACCCAACTGTCGCCACGGGCTGACTGACAAAGCGTCCTTGAAACAGCGTGCCGACCCGTTGATTTTTTGAATTAAAAAAGTTGACATATCGAACGCCCAGGGATTTCATGGCGACTTCCATCTGGTCGGTCTTGTCTTTGTCTGTTTTGGCAAGTAAATGCACATGGTTTCCCATCAGGCAGTATCCGAGAATTTCAAAATTTTCATTTTGAACAAAATCCAGAATCGCTAAAAAATGCAGGTTGTCATCTGTGGAAGGAAAAATCTGCATCTTGTCAATGCCGCGGACCATGATATGATACACACCGCTGGGGGACAGCTGCCGTGCCTTACGGGGCATGGTCGGCACCTTCTTCCAGCTCATCTTTTTTATAGAGAAGCAGTTGAATCAGGCGGGAGGCGTCCCCGCGGGTCATCTTTTTGGCATCGATTTTATAATCGGGGGCCAGACGATGAATCAGAGTATATTGTTGATTTGTGATGGGCTGATGGTCCCACACATGACGGCTTGACTTGTCCCAGATGTGCCGGTCGTGCGGATGGTTCTTTTGCAAGTCTTGGAATACATAGTCAAACACAAACTGCGGTGGCATGGCATTTTTTGCGCATTTTTTATTTTTTCGCAGATAGACATTACCGGCAATATCGGGAGCAGATACACGATAGACCATGTTAGGCACCGGCAAAATATATCCGCCATTTTTCAGCGCCACCCAGGCCACATCGTGCAGATCCACGCCTTTGCCCTTTTCCATAATGCTCACCTCCTGTTGTTTTTGAATCCAGGTTTCGGGAATTTCGTCCCCGCTCAAAACTTTGACTTTTTCCTCATCCGGCTGCTTTTCCGTGGTCGATATGACTTCGGCGGGCTTTTCTTCCGGCAGCGAATGGCCGATTAAAGTTGCTGCCGTGCATACGGGATAATCAGAGATGCCAACACAATCAACGACCAATGCGGTGGATTTGCCGGGGTAAAGCCGCAGAGCGCGGCCTACCATCTGAGCATACAGTCCTACGTTTGTACACGCGATAGGACGGGCGATGATAACGGTTTCGGTGCTGGGCAGATCGGTTCCCTCGGTCAGCACACCGAAGTTCACCAGCACCTGCAGAAGCCCCATTTGATAGGCTTCCAGTACCCGGTCACGGTTCTTGGTATTTCCGAGAATCAGCCCGGTCACTTTTTTGCCTGCGTGTATGTTGAGCAGACTGGTAATATCGCGGGCCTCATCAGTGGAAGCGGCGAAGATGATGGCTTGACCGCGGGCGTGCTTTTCGTAGGCTTCTACCACACCAGCGGCGGTGCCGGACATGACACGGGCCACATCGGCCTGGTCAAAGTCGCCATACTCGTTGATTCTAACACTGCCCATTTTAAATTTGAGCTGGACCTGCACACAGTCCATGGGGGTCAAATAGCCGTGTTCGATACCCCACAATGTATCATACTCGCACAGAAGGTCATCGAACACACAATCGAGGCCGATACCATCGCCACGGTGGGCGGTGGCGGTGAATCCGAAAATGCGGGCGGCTGGGAAGTAGTCCAGGACCTTGCGATAAGTAGGTGCGGCGGCGTGATGAGCTTCATCAACAATGATAGTGTCGATTTCACGGGGATTGTACCTGTCCAGCCGTCCGACCAGACTCTGCACGGAAGCACTGATAATAGGTTCCCCGCGTGCATGGTGCTGGGCCAGTTCAATGCCACACGGAAGATCGGTTAAATAGGTCAGGGGCTGCCGGACCAGTTCTTCTCGGTGTGAGAGAATTAAACAGCGGTGATCGCTTTCGGTTACGTCCTTGCGGATAAATTCTGTAAAAATAATCGTTTTTCCCAGACCGGTGCCGAGAACACCGAGAGCGGCCCGACCGTCATAATCCACCATTTTGTCAATGGTTTTGATTTGGTAGTCGCGGAGCGCCAGCGGCGGGCTGGCGCGAGGGGTGATGGCGGGTATCATAGGCGTTACTCTCCTTTATGGTAATCAAAAAAATGTTGACGGATATGAGTGGGCACCACGTCCGCACCGATGGAAGGCAGCCAACGGGTAAACATCGCGCACAAATGGTCCTGCTCGCGCTCACGCATATAATCGCTAATGTGGTTGACAGCAGCGGAAAAATCCTTTTCAACGTCTTGCTGGCCGGACATATAACCGTACCAATAGGCGACGGCCAGAAGAAGGTCGTCCCGGCCAAAATGGGAAGATGACTTTTGGGTACGAGCCACAACGCGCTGAATGTGATGTAAGATAGTCATCATGGGTCCTCCGCTGAGTCTGCGGCTGTATTCCTGTCTACCCCAAACGCATCAAATAGATCGTCATCGTCCTCAAGTGTCGTGAACCCAAAATCATCGGGAGCACCAGCATCGTCAGAAACGGCATCATCGGCGGCAGTATTAGCATTAGCGGACACGAAATGCCGCAACGCTGCAATCAGCGCATCAATGCTGCTGTGCGACAGCACCCACAATGCGGCCTCCTGCTGGGTCAATTCTTTCGGCTCATCATCGATCACATTGCCACCGTGCAGCATGCCCTGTGATTCATAGAGATAATATACTTCGTCAATGTTGTCGCGGCACAGATAGTAGGTGCTGTCAGCGGACGTGGGCAGACCGGTACGAGACACAGCCATCACCACCTTGAGATTGTATTTGGAACAAATTACGCCGATGGGCAGAGGCAGACCAGAGTAACGCTCAAAGGCTGCGCGATAAAATGTACTATCATACGTCATATTGTTCACTCCTTCCTAAAAAATAGGCCTGCACAATTTTATCAACGCCAGAACCATCACGTATGATGAACCTGCCAGGTACGGCGGGCAGTTTGGCGCCGGAACCATCGTCCAGGATGACGATGGAGCTTTGAGCATCGGCACAATGGCCGCAAATACGACCATCAAGCTGGGCTTTAAGAGCCCCAGGCACACTGGCGACATCGGGGCGCTGGGTGGCCACGATTAGATGGATACCAAGGGCGCGGCCCAGGCGACCGATTGTCAACAAATGCCCGGTAATTGCGGCAATTTCCGATTTTTCGTCTTTGCCCTTGCCGGTAGGGTCGAGAATCATGGATGTTTCGTCCAAAATCACGATAATGCGATTAATTTTTACATCATGACTTAAATTGTACACATCAAGATGGCTGCAGTGGCTGGCTGCAAACAGGTTGCGGCGACGTACCAACTCATCAGAAACGACATTAAGCATGGCCAACAACTGAGCGTTGTCGGTGGCATAATGACCCTCAAGCTGATACTCGGCAGGATAATCCACTCCCTTGTAATCAGCCAGATAGATGCTGTAATCGTGCAGATCGAATTGGTGAAGCAGCAAAAGCAACAGCTGAGTTTTACCGCAACCGGTCGCCGCGCCAAGTAGCCAGTGAGGGACTTTAGCCAGGTCAATGGATGCCGGGACCCCAGCGGCATTGACACCGAGGCAAAGTTGTGAGGGAGCAGTGGGCAAGAAATTGTCCTGCCAAGGCACCACATCCTGCAACGCATTGGTGGCAGGGACAGCGTCAAGCACGATAGTCTGGTTGTCTACACCCTGCTGCATCGATAGGATGCAGACATTAAGGGCACTCTCAATCAGTGCTTGATCTTCCTGCCACCGACACAGCGGATAGCCCTTGACGCAGAAGGTCAACCGCAGCACATTGTTATCACCCGTATGACGGGCAATCAAGAGCGGGGCCTCTCCGGCGAAGTTGATAATTCCGGCGCGGGTCAGATCATCGTACATGGACCAGCTACCCGGGATGTAGCCACATGCGGGGATTGCAACCAGGCACCCGATCAGCCAAAGCATTGTGTAGATGCCGCCAAGCAGCGGCGCAGCGGCACCTACGCGGGGACACAATGAGATACATGCCAACGTGATGATGGCAACCATGACCAGATAACGCTTGCGGCATCCGGTGTCGATAACGATACCCTCTGCCCCGCGCCGGGCCATGGCCAGAATGTAGCGCCGCAGAGTCTGCTGGCGCAGATTATATTTCTCATGTTCCATCGGTATTAACCTCCTTCTTGTCTTCTGAAGACGATAAAAGATACTGACGCGTCCACCGGAGCGTCTTCTGATCACGCGCAAAAAAAGAGCCAAGGTCATCCAAATCGTCGTATATGCGTATATGTGTTAGATACGATTCCATCGTGTTGTTTTCATACATTTTGATGGATTTAAAATCTTGAAGAGAAATCGGCGAAATAATAATGAGAGTTGTGAAACACGCAACAGCATCCGTAAATCTGGCCGGAAGGGTACAGTAATTACCGCTCATAATACGGCGTAGATCACACCAAGGAAGCTGCCCGACAAAATTAAGCAGCACAACAGTTTGCTCGGCGCAGTAACTATCCCATGGATGAGAATAATCGCTTACCACATAGGTATCCCTGTCGGCAGGGTATAGCGCATGCAATTGCTTTGGCGGCATGTTGGCTTGTACATATATGATGGTCAAATCGCGGTATACGGATCGATATTTTGCACTCATTATTGCAAAGCGAACTTTTCGCAATTCCGCGGGACGACGCCAAGCATTGGGGTATGCGCTCAGTATTTCGGCATCATTCCAGCCGGCTTTGATTGCTTCGATTATTCTGGCATCAAGTTTGCCTCCAGATGGAGAATCTTTTTTTGCCCCAGTATCAGTGGGTGTCGGTATATCGCCCCATACCCAATAATCGGCCTGGTCGAGTGGCAATCGCTCTCCGAGCTTTTCAGGGTGTGATGTGTACCACGCACCAGTAGTGTCTTTTTGTATATACTTCACGATCGAGTTAAAATTCGCGTCGCACGGCATCAAGGCCGCGTGCGGAAAATACTTGTACAATTGTCCACCGTAGGCCTGATTTGGTATCCGTATGGCAAGGTGATCGTGCAGTGTGTGACGATTGCTATCGTCGGTTATCAAACTTTGCTCTCTTATGTGCACGATTGCTGCAATCCGATCTTTACCGATCAGCGGCGCCAACAACTGCAAAATTGCATCTCGCGACATATCTACACCATACTTGTCAGCGTTATTTTGTGTGATTAACCAATTTCGGGCTTTTATACCCAAAACACTCACACCTTTACCGCTTGCGCGGTCGACCGTGGTGCTGCGGCTCTCGTCTCCATTGTAATCAACCGCGCGTGGCATGATGTTGGACCAATCTAGCCAAATCGTTGCCCGTACTGGTAGACGGCAAGCACAGATACAGATGCTCGTGCAGATTACCTACCGTATTACGCTCGGTCACAACACACAGGCATCCGACTTCGGGCAATTTCTTTGCCATTGTGATCACTCCTCTCAATAAATATGTCGCTTATCTCAATCATTCTTGTGGGCTGTTGAGATGATAATTCTGCGGATTATCGCCGGAATTTATACATATCTCAATATCTCAACCAGAGCCGAGGAGTAATATTCCCCGGCTGCGCCGGGGCCCCACTCCTCGGCAGCCCAGAGGGCAAAACAGGTGCAGGCCCAGGCTGGGACACTCTGCGGCATCCCTTCCCTGGGCCTGCCTCAGATCAACCATCAACGACCGTGATGCCAGTGGCCGTTGCTTTGAGGCCGATTGCATCGATACCGCGCTGGCCCTTAATGTAGCTCGGGTAAATCCGCAGATCGAGAGCATCAAAATGAACCAGATGATCAATGGCACTTTGATCCAGCATCTGCTTGCCGGGAATCCGCACACCCAGCTGTTCGCCCGCGAGGCCGCTGCAAGCTACAATGTAGGTGTAGCCGATCAGATCGGTGGTCCGCTGTCCGTCGCGGTAAGCGTAGGCAGGATATACTGCGTAAAGACGCAGACGATCACCCAATGTTGCAGGGTCAACGATCACCCGCGGAAGGTTGCTTTTTGTTAATTTCATTGGTATCACTCCTTTGTGTATATGTGATCAATCGTCTTAGATCAATCATCGTGATTACAGTATAGCTTCTGCGGTTGCAAGCCGCCTCCCGTAGATTTTCATCGATCGGATGGTGGAAAACGATGCGGGGTAATGCTATAATATATATGTATCTTATTAGGAGGTTTCTGGGATGGAATATGTAGTCATTGATTTCCCGGAAGCGGGGGACCTTTCTCTGGTCGGAATCGATGAAGACAAAACCACGAAATTACTGAAAAAATGGAAGCCTGGAACCTTGCACCAGGAGGTATACAATACCATTGTGTCAATGTCATCACGGCACAAGGGAGATTTGATGCCGGAACTATTTTTGATACCTTTACATCAAATTCAAGAAGATAAGCTGCAAGCTAGACACTGGTTGTTTTTGCAGTATCATACGACAGTACAGCAGGCAAAGGAAATCTTTTGGAGTATCAGAGATTACAGTGCATCATGTTCTGACCCGGAACTAAGTAGATGCATAGAAATTGATTTAGTATCTAAAAGGGGAAAATGCATTCAGGTGGGAGAAACGACCTATTACGGGTACAAAGTAAAAACGGCGGAAGATGTCGTAAGTGTTGATATACGTTGCACGCCCAACATTCAATTAGAAAGATTTTGCAGATATTGCGGTAGGCTTTTTACAAAATCAAAAACGGGGGTATACTGTTCTGCATCGTGCAACAGCCGGTTCGTTGAACAAAATAACTGGCCGTATGAAAACCGTATAACCACATACAAAGATTTTTACGATAACAACATATCCCCCCAGCTGGAAGAAAAGCGTATGCTGGTAAGTGGTTATAAAAAGGAGCTGGACGAAGCAAAAAGAAAAGGCATGGCGGAATCTGTTTATGTCCAGCAACTGAAAAAAGCCCAGCAAGAATTCCGCCGATATTACAATGCGGCAGAAAAATGGATGGAGTGGCAACAGCGAGAAAAAGAAAAAATCATTGAGGCGGTGGAGAAGGGGCGAACGGAATACATCGAAAAGATCAAAAAACTATCATCCGAAAACCGACTGGAAGAAGAGCGTCCGCCAGAATGGCATGTTGGAGTTCTGGACAGCCAGACCGACAAGATGTGGGCAGCATGGAACACATACCTGCATCAAGAAAACGAAACTTAAAAAAGGCTTCCTCATTTGTGAGGAAGCCTTACTTTTTACGCAGCTGGTGCTATTTTTCCGCGTTCAATCTGTTCTGTCAGATTTTTGTCCAGTAGTGAAGCGACATTATCCATGTCACCATCCAGGGCATGAGCGTAAACCCCCAAAGACATGCCTTCATGGGCATGGCCCATCACCACATCCAGAATCCATTCTGGCAAGAATTTGTTCACGCTGGCAAAGGTATGGCGTATCTCGTATGGCGTGATATAAGGTATTCCGTTATGCTCACAGAAAAGCCCCCACCTTTTGCGGTAGCAGAGCTGGCCAAAATCACCGAAGACACGTTCCGTCTTATCATGGAAACTCACGCGGTACTTTTCTTGATTTTTCAACAGTTGCTTTGCCATAGGTGTTAAAGGAAGAGTTCTATACACGAAATCATTCTTTCCTTTCGTAACCTGGCCCTTTGCATTGACCGAACGCTGTACCGTGAAACTGTCAGAAAGAAAATCTCCCCATTCCAGTCCGATCAATTCCCCGGGGCGGAGTCCATAAAGAAGGTGAAAACGGTAAGCATTGATATAATAATCTTCCACGACCTGACCGTTATAGATTGTTTTATTGCAGGTGAACAAGGTGTAAATATCCTTTGCCGTCATACTTCTTTTATGGGACGGTGTTGCACCTGCCGGAATTTTGATTCTTGCAGTTGATAGGTCGTGCCTTATATTGGCGTCATCAAGGTAGGCACAAAAGGAAGATAAATCCCCTCGAAGGTTCTTCAATGTTTTTTTGCTGAGATTGCAGTTCTTGTAAGCGGTCATAATAACACGCTTCATATCCTGGACCGTTAAATACAGCACACGGATTGACCCGATAACGGGTTTGATGTGATTCTTGTAACGGTTTTCTATGGTATAAATATCAGTTGTTTCCAACGCCTTGTCTTTCAAATACTGTTGGTATATCTTGTCAACGGTTGTTCTCTCACTGATGGATGAAACGTTTTCGTCCTCTAACCACGCAATAACCTTGTTGGCGCAATCGCGGCGACCGGCTTCACCAGGTACAGAAGAATAGAAGGTTTTGCGTACGCCACAGTGTTGCACAGAAATCTTCCATTGATTTCCTTGTTTGTAAACTCTTTGATAATATTTCTGTTTGAGAGTCACGAGTCCATTCTCCTTTTTAAGATCGGCAGAATGAAATAGGTGTAATAATCGGCCTCTGAAAAATCAAACAAAGTTCCGATGCTCGCCATTTCCTCTGCGGTGAAAGAAGATTTCCCGTTAATTTTTTTGCTGAAAGCCTGCGGTGAGATGTGCAAATAACTAGCCACATGGGCACACGTTTCGCCAGAGGCGACAATGTACCCATACAAATGGCGGTGCAATTTATGAATATGCATAGATGAACAGCTCCTTTCGTTCGGTCTATGCAACTATCTTAATTTGTTTTCGTAATGTCTGCATCCCGTAGATTCGCCTCGCTTTAAGACCTCATTTTTGTTGAAAAAAAAGAAAAGCCTGCACACTATACCGCAACAAATTAACGGTATATCGCGCAGGATTCGTTTAATATATAATGATGCTTTGTGTTCGATTCCCGTACGGGTCAC
>JFBN01306380.1_pt1 | contig 12871 bp, 13 predicted proteins | sample 768741 | NCBI WGS metagenome assembly JFBN01 (sample SAMN01983846, study PRJNA193217) | chicken gut metagenome | biome: terrestrial biome; isolation source: ceca of Broiler chicken | host: Gallus gallus | place: United Kingdom: England | collected 2010-09-07
GTCGCAGTAGGCGAAACAAGCCATGTTGGTTGTTCTAAATGACACGGTTTTATCATCGTTAATTTCATACTGATAACTAGAGCCAACTTTTAAAATAAAGTTAATTATATTGGGATAGATATTTCCATCTTCATCAACTTCTCCAACAATTACCTTTTCAACTAAATTATTAAAAGTTTCTTCATTAAAATCATTAATTGTCTTAGGGGCTGATAGTATTTCTTCGACTATTTTTAATTGCTTAGAAATATCTTTATTAGTTTTTAACCTATTTTGATAATTACTAATTTTATCATCTATCTCTTTTATTTTATCATTAATTTCTTTTTCTTTAGATAAATAAGCATTTTTATTCATATAGTCATCTAGTTTCATATCTATAAGATTAGATAAACGATTTTCTAATGTTGTTTTTTCTTGCATAAGTCTATCAATATTTACTTCATTATTATCTTCACTTAATGTTTCTTTAATAGCAGTTAAAAGTTTATCTTTAGTCTTATGTTTTCGTTCGATAATAGAATTATATATTTGAATAAAAATCTCTTTTAAATTATCTTCTGTTACAAAAATTGAATGATTACAGTTTTCAATATAAGTGATTCTTCTTGAACAAGCCCAATAAATTTTGCGTGTTCCATCTTTTCGTTTTTCATTAACTCGCCTTACATAGTTTGCTCCACAAATACCACATTCTATCTTGCTACTAAAAACATATTTTAGACTGTACTTACCATTATGCTTTTGTCCATCAGGAAGCATTTTGCCACTTCTTCTTTGATAGATTTCTCTTGCTTTATTCCAAGTTTCTCTATCTATAATAGCAACATGATGATCTTTGACATAATACTTTTCTTTCTCGCCAAAATTAATAACTTTTTTATGAGTAAGAGGACTTACTGAATATGTTTTTTGATTTAATAAATCGCCAACATATTTTTCGTTCTTTAAAATTGTTCTAACAGAACTAGGTCGCCATTTCTTACCCCTATGGGATTTTATGCCTTTTTCATTTAACATTTTAGAAATAGTATAAGAGCCTATTCCAGAAATATACCAATTAAATATAGCTTTAACTATTTCTGATTCTTCTTCATTTATTTCTAACTCTTTTGTATCTTTATTCCAGTTGTAACCATAGCAACCTACATTTCCAACATATTCTCCACGTTTCATTTTAGCTTTAAGTCCTAACTTAACATTCATCGAAGTTGATTCACTTTCAGCTTGAGCAAAAGCACTATATAAAGTTAAAAACATTTCGCTATCTAATTCTAAAGTATGAATATTTTCTTTTTCAAAATAAACATCAACTTTATGTTCTCTTAACTCTCTAGCATATTTTAAAGTATCTAAAGTATTTCTAGCAAAACGTGAAATAGATTTTGCAATGATAATATCTATCTTACCATTTAAGGCATCATCTATCATCCGTTGAAACTCTGTTCTATTTTTAACTTGTGTTCCCGAAATACCCTCATCAGCATAAATACCAACAAACTTCCATTCTGGATTACTTTTAATCTTATTGGAGTAATGTTTAATCTGTGAATTGTAACTATTAATTTGTTCATCAGAATCTGTACTTACACGACAATAAGCACATACTTTTTTAGTATTATTAACGATTTCTTCTTCATTAGTTTTGAGATTAGCTTTAATAATCTCAACTTGTGCCATTTAACCTCACTTTCTATATATATTGAACAATATATTTGTCCTCGTACATATTATACTAAATTTTTTGTAACTTCTGTAGTATTTATTAATAAAATCCCTTTATTTTTTTCTTTAAAACATAAAATTGTTTATCTGTAATGATATTTAATTCTTTTAATTTAACCAAAATTGATAAGTTAATAGTTTCATCAATGATATTATCAATTTCTAATTGTGTTAGTTTCTTTTTATCTGTCAATATTTAATCCCCCTTTCTAATAATTTTTTAACTATAATTTTTCATAACTAATCTCATTCCTTTCGTTATATACTATTGATATTCTTTTAATAGTTCTTCCATTTCCTTAATTTCTTCTTCTGTTGCTGGTGTATCCTCACATCTTTTTCCGTTCCAAACTAAAACACCATCATCATCTTCTCTGATATGTGGTACCTTTCTACCATTTAAAATTTCTTCCCTATTATTTGCTACATCAGTAACAGTAACAAAACTTTTAATTCCTTTATTCTTATCAATATAAGAGTTTAGATAACCTTTAATATAAATCTTATTATCTTTCACAAAATAATCTTGATAAACATTATAAAGTTCTCTTGCTATATTTAAACTGACATAAACGTTTTTATCTTCCTTTGTCGTATATTTCTTTGTAGTAATACCAAACTTAATATATTTATCATTAGTATCAGTAATTGCATTAATAACTCCTGATATTATGACTTCATTTAAATTACTATCTTCATAACGCATTTACCAAATCCTTTCTATTTTAGTTCTTTAAATATAATTAAAATATTTATTTATTATACTTATCTATTATTCTTATTTATTTAAGTAGAAATATCGTGCTATGGGGTATAGTAATATTCTTCCATAGAGTATAGAAAAATCTTGCTATACATCATTTACCAGATAGATGTTTCTTTGATAGTTTATGGTCTCAACTCTAATATAATTTGCTTTTCTTAAATTGCTTATGGATTTTGATACTGTTCTTTTAGATAAATTGATTTTTTTAGAAATATAATCATTGCTAGCATAACAATAGCCTAAATTATTTGTAAGTGCTTTAATAATTCCATATACAAGTTTATCAGTTGAATTAATAGAATTACTTTTAACTATGGAACTTTCAATTACTATACAGTCCATAGTATTTAAATTCCTATTTCATAATCTTTTTCTTTTAAATCTTCAAAATGCGAAATTTCTTTAGTTGTTTCATCATAGTTAAAATATAAATGTTTATCTTCTTTATCAATAACTTTTAAATTATTACGATCAACAATATAAACATCAAATTTACCAATATTTAAGTTTTTCTTTAAATAATCTAAAATATAAAATTGTGGTATGGTATCAACATTATTTTTTAATATATCTTCATTACTTAATAACCTCATCGACATTCTCCTTTCTTTTTTATTTTCACAACAAAAAAACTTGTATCAACTACAAGCACATCTAAAAAACAGCAATATTTCCCATAGGGTTTATTTTAAATCCTCCCTTTAGGATTTTTTGAAATAACACATATATATATTATTTTTTAATAGTTCTTTGAAATATGTCTTATTTCAAATTAGATTCATTCTATTACTAGAATAGGTACTAACATAAGCCTTATATCTTACTGTACCTTACTTAACTAACGCTTGGTAGCTCTTTAGTTAAGGGTTATGGTGTACATACCATTGGAATATTCATGATATACTAGATACTTCGATTGTTCTAGTCTATCAAGATTTTTCCTCAAACCTTTGTTAGTGATTCTAACGGTTTGTTGTATCTCTCCAACATTTATATCTGTAAAGTATCTATTATAGCCTTTACTATAAATGTAGGAGTAGATGTACTTGGCTTCCTTTGGAATAGATTTATCTTTCCAAATACTCTGCGGTACTCTTAGTTGGTCTTTAGTCATTCATAGATTTCCTCCTCTCTATTTATCTTTTGAGTACTTCTGTACTCGTTTGGCAAATTAATCATATCATAGTAAATACTATCTTGTCAATACTCATTTATTCATTTTGCTTTATTTTATTGACAACTGTACTCGTTTGATGTATTATTAGTATGTGAGGTGAAACAGATGACTAGTGATAAAACTATCGGTCAAATAATAGCCGAAGCAAGAGAAGAAAAGAATTTATCTCAAAGAGCTTTAGCAAAACTTGCTGGAATCAATAGTTCTGGTTTGTCTAAAATAGAAGCTGGAGAAAGAGAGCCTAGTCCTAAAATATTAAGAAAGATTAGTAAATACATTGATGTCAATTATAGTGATTTAATGTATAAAATGGGATTAGGTATAGAGGTAAGTCCATTAAATCCTTTTATAAAAGATTATTATTCAAACTTAAAAGGACAAGAGTTAAATGATGCTGAAATAAATGTTTTAGGAAATAAGCAAAATCTTGAAAAATTAGTTTTATCTTGTGAAAAAAAATTAAATGATAAAAACATATTAGAAAGTGAAAAAGATTTATTACTACATACTATCGAAGATACAAAATATCAAATAAAAACTCAAGATGAAATTATTAATTTAATTCAAAGTTTAAAAGTAAGGGAGAGAAATAAAAATGCGAAGTAGAAAAATATTAAATATTGTAGTTGTATTATTAACTGTATTTTTTATAGTAAGTTTTATACTATCACAAGTTATAGTAGATGATATTTTTAAAAATTTATTTTGGGTTGCTACACCACTTCTCTTTTGTAGTATATTGTTAGATCTAAATGCGTGGAGCAAATTAGGATTAGATGTGGATAAAACTAAATCAAGTACAATAAAAAGAGGCTTTAATGATAGTACAACATTGTTAGTTGTTTTCTATGGTACGTTACTAATATTAATAATATTATTTGATAGTTTCAGTAATGAGATAATGAAAAACAACTTTGTCATAATAGGTACATTTATTATGACATTAGAATTTGAATTATTTACTTATTTATCTATTTGGAATGCTAAAAAAGAAACTAGACAATTATTAAAAGGTAGTAAATAATTCAAATAAAAAAATAACCTTTTACCTTTTCATTAGATTAGGTATTAGGTTATTTTTTATATAAGAATGTGTGGCACGTTTTGTTTGCGTAAGCAAATGAAAGTGGCGATAGCATTCTTCTTTTTTATGAAACGTAAGTTGAAATAAAAAAGGCACTATATTACTACATATCATAAATACATACATAGTAATATAGTGCTTGAATGGGGTTTCAAAAGGGCTCTCCCTTTGCACACATCGTTATTGGCTCTGCCAATATCGTAGTGTGTTACTATCTTGTCTAAAAGATAGTTTTTTCTGAAATCATTATTAGATATAAAACATTTTAAATTTTTACAAATAATCTATCGTGTTTTTCCCTTTGATTCCTTATTCATTTCATACGAATATAATCTATCAAGTTGTTCATCGTCTATGTGAATTACTTTCCCACCAACCGGATTAATCTTAATTCCACCAAAAACTATCCATATTGCATCTATTGGTGTACTTGGCATATCTGCATCTCCATCTGTAAAAATTATCTTATTTTCGACTCTTCTTGTAAATGCATTAACAGCCGCGTCAAAGTTAGTTCCACCACCACCATAAAATTCCAAATTGTCAATATCGGATACATCTTTAATTTCAGTAAAACCATAAAATTGTGTATCAAAACATCCAACTTTAACTTTAGATGTTTGTAATATATTTTTACATTCTCTTAAAAAGTTTCTAAGTAGTGTTTCATCTATAGAACCACTTGTATCTAAAACGATTTCTGTCTCTGGTCTTGGCATTTCCTCTAAATATGCTGTTACTACACCATCCTCTATTCCGGCATTTTGATATGACCAATCAATATCATATTTTACAGCTTCTTTTAATAATCTTCTCCAATCAATAAGTGGTTCAGACGTCCCAATGTCAGTTATATTTCTTCTTTCACTATTTGTAATGCTTCCATAACCATGTGATTGACTTGCTAGTGCTTTTCTTAATTCTTCTAGTTGTTTTTTCCTTGCTATTTTATTTTGTTTAAATGTTTCTTTTTCTCCTAATTCTGTTAACTTTTTTATCTCTTCATCCTTTTTCTTTTCTTGTTCTTTATTTTGGTTTTCATCAAGTTGTTGTAGATTTTCTTGTTGTTCTTTTTTCTTATCAAACATTTTACTTAATTTATCTAACAAGCTTTGCTTATCTTCATCCTTGTCGTAAGATTTTCCTGTATTAGATTGTGATTGCTCTTCTTGATGTTTCTTTTCTATTGCTTTATCCCACATAGAATGAGTGTCATGTCCAACATCTTGTTGTTTTTCTTCTTTCTGTGAATCTTCGACTGATCCACCACAACTTTGTTCTTGTGATTGTTTCTCTTGTTCTTGTGAATTTTCAATACTAGAATTACTTTGTTGTTGAGATTGTGATTGTTGTTGGTCTTCTCCAGTTTGTCCACTGCCACTACTTTGTTGTTGCTTTTTTTGACTACCTTGTTGATTTTGACTATTACCCTGTCCATTTTGTTGTTGCTGTTGTTTCTTTTTCTCTAAAATTTTTTTATACATTTCTTCTGCATCATAATTAATTGCCTCTGGAATATCAATGCCACCTTCAACTATAGGTAATCCATCTTGTTTTAGAAAAGCGTTTACAACCGAATCAGTTGCTATATTCCATAAATCTTTATCTTTACCTTCACTTCTAAAAATGTGATCAAATGCTATATGACATATTTCGTGAGCAAAAATAAATGTTTGTTGATCATCTGTAATAGATTCAATAAAGTTAGGATTATAATAAATGGTTTTGCCATCTGTTCCTGCTGTCCCTACTGCTGGTTCAGCAATAAAGTTAGAATTAGCTACTACACTTCCAAAGAAAGGATACTTAACTAATAATCTTCTTTTAATAGAGTCTACATTCATAAGTTATCCTTAAATTTGTGCTAATAATGAATATACTTCTTCATTTATTTTATTAGCAGTTAAATCAGAACAAGTAACAATAACCAAACAATTTTTAGGTAATTCAAATGTACTAACTTTTTTATATTTAAGTATCTCAATAAATTTAGTTTGTTCTTCTAATGGGATTTCATTTATATTTTCAATTACTAAAACTGACGTGTTTGTTTTACTTTTATCTAATAATTCTTTATACCAAAGTGGAGGACAAAAATCTGTATTTTCATAATGCCCATTTAATTCAGATCTATCAATATTTGATTTTATAATAACTGAATTATTAAAAGAATTAGAAGGTATGGTTTGAACCAATAATGGAGATACTCCAGATTTAATATAATTTTCTAATAAATTTAATCTTTCTTTATTCATCTTCTTATTCCTCCTTGTGATAAGCTATCAGCCATTTGTACTTCTGCAAGGCGTTCTAATCTTCTCTCATCTCCATGTGTCCACATAGATTCAAATGCAGCTCTTGGTTCAGCACCTACTTGCTTCATAAAATCTCTTACTACTTCAAAATGCTCATCATCAACAGAGGACAATCCGACTGCTGTTGCAAATTTTTGTGATACATCCATTTCTAAATCTCTGCTTGAATAATTATGATTAATTACATCTTCAACACTTATTACTTGTTGTCTTGCAAATGCTGTAAAGTCTCTTGTCAATTCTTCTCCTATTAATGCTCTTAACATTTCTGGCTGTTTAGTTTTATAAAGTAACTTAGATGCCATTTCCCATTTTCTTGGGTCTGCATTAGGTTTATCTCCAGTATATGGAGTTCTTAAGACATCATGACCACTATAAGACTTATATGCTATGTAAGCATATACAGAAGGATGAATTTTGGCCTCTGGTTCTTCCTCTTTATAATCTAATCTTTCGTATTTTTCTTTAGGTGTTGATGCCCATTTTAACCAACTATCTACTGTTGTATGAATATAAACATGAGCAAATCTGTTGAATAATGGTTCTGCCATTTGATTTGCAGCTAATGAATCATTTAAATCGTTTCCGGCAGCAACTATTCTTGCATTAGGTGGTAACTTCCATTTACCATTTACTTCACCATCTAATACTATGTTAAATGCCATACCTTGTATGGAAGGAAGTGCATTTGTAAGTTCATCAAAGAATATAATATGAATTTTATCTGGTTCAGCTTCACATTTTTCTTTTACTTTTGAATACCATGTTGGTGGTACATCAATCATTTCTCCTGTTGCAGCGTTATAAACACTCTTTCCATTTAAGCTATCAGGAGTTGCATTTCTCATATATATTATTTCACAATCTGGATCTAATTGTTTTACTCTTGCTGATTTACCTTCACTTGATCTACCATGTAAGAATACTGAAACATTACTTTCTACTGCTCCTCTTATTATATCTTCTTCTGATACTCCATCAAAATTGAAACCATAAGGGTTTTGTTTTCTTACCGGTTCTTTTTCTTCTAAATTTTGGATTTGTTCTACTGATGTAGTTTGTGAATAAACTCTATCAGAAACTATTTCTTTTGAGAAATAATTATCCATAAATTGTTTTATATCAGTTCTATCAAAATCGCCTTTGTAATCTCTACGATTTTTAAATTGTACTCCAGAAAAAATTAATTTCTTCGAAAGTGCTATATTTGCTCTTTCATCTACTAGCCAAGTTATTGGTTCAACACGAACCCAATATGTATTTCCTGATTGAATTGTTCTACCATCAGACAAAACCTCTCCATCACAGTTTGAATCACCAACAAAACGAATATATTTACTTCCATTATATTCATATTCAGTATGAGCTCTAGGCCTAAAATTTGTATCATAATCTTGGTATCTAACTGAATCTGTTGTATAATTTTTGCCTGTAGTTCTTAAACTTCCATTATTGTATGCTCTTTCTAATTCACGAGAATAATTTTCATCAACAATTGTTTGTGGATATTCACCATATTCAATTTCCTTAATTCCACTGGCACCTCTCACTCCGTTCGAGGAGATTGATTGGATTGAAGAGTAAGGTAAAGCTGGGCGAGCCCCACCAAGGCGTCTATTAACATTGTACCAATCTCTATCACCATTTTCGTGCACGACGCGCGCGTCATTGTTATAAGGTGTTTTTGTCCACCACCAACCAGTTCTATCTTTTCTAGTATTTCCTTCACTAGTATAATCATCTGATGATACATAACCACCTAATAAAATAGAAAAATCAGTTATAGCACATTTTGTACCATATCTACTTATTATATCTAACTGATTATTTCCAAATAGTTGCTCATCAGTTAAAAATGTAAAGTTGTTCATATATAAATCACCATATATATCATAACATATTTTTAATTTTTTTAATAGATTTTAAGGCAATTTAAAGTTTTTTTGCCTTTTTAAATGGAAATGTGTCGATTTTAAGTTTTGTACTCTCATTTGTGCCTTTAATATGATTATAAAAAGAGTTTTTTCTTTGATATACATATTCATCATCAACTATTCCCTTATTATATAATTTACTTACAGTTTTTAAATGTTTTTTCAAACGTTTTTTTGAAGAATATCTCAGCTTAATTATAATCTTACCTGAACTACTTAAAATGTGTCTATAACCTAAAAAATCTATTCCATTTTTAACCATTCCTATTTGAGTTTTTTCATTCAACTCTAAATCTAATAAATCATTACAAAGTTTTTTTATTTTATTTTTACACTCAGATAAATATTTTTTGTCTCTATGAACTAATATCATATCATCCATATACCTCACATAACATTTAATTCCTAATTGTTCTTTAATATAGTGATCAATTTTATTTAAGTATAAAAGTGCAAACCATTGACTTGATTGATTACCAATTTTATGTAAATATTTACATAAACTTGGTTATAGAAACTATAATATTATGCAAACAGTTATTATGAAACTGTGTTTTTTATTTTATAACTGAGTTTTTTACTTTACATAACTTGGATGAATAAAATTAAAAAATTGTCACATATTATCAACAAGGTGATATATGTGGATAGATTAAAATTAAAAGAGTTAATAAATACTGCTATTAATAAATTACAAGACGATAAATATCGTAATGATACAATTGAAGACTATAAATTCACATGGAAGAAATTTTATGAAATGTGTGAATTATTTAATGTTGAATATTTTGATTATAATATAGCTATGAAATTTTTGGAAAAATATTATCATATCGATATTAAAAATGGTAAAGGAAGAACACATACTAGAAGAATGAGAGCAATGCATATATTAAACTCTCTTGATAAAAACGAAAAAATTGGAATCTATAAAAAAGTTTTAGATAAAAAAATTCCTAATTCTTATAGAGGTGTTTTCAATGAATTTGAAGAATTTTTAATCAAAGAAAAATATGTTCAATCAACAATTAATGATTTTAAGAATACTTTATGTAAATTCTTTCAATTTTTAAATTTTAATAAAATCGATTCTATCAATAAAGTTAAAATTAATGATATTTATAAATTTATTAATTTCATTAATACTAAAAATTATTCGCAAGCGACTGTATATGCAATTAAATATAAACTAAAATATTTTTTTCAATATTTATTTGAAAATGGAAAATTCAATTATAGTGGCAATGATATCTTTCCACGAATTGCTAAATTCGATAGATTAAAATTACCATCTTATTATTCTATGGATGATATCAATAAAATTATTGAACAAGTTGATACAAATACAAAAAGAGGTAAAAGAGATTTAGCTATATTGTTGCTTGCCACAGTGTATGGATTAAGAAATTCTGATATTGTTCATTTAAAAAAAGAAAATATCATTTGGAACCAAAATAAAATCGAATTAATTCAATATAAAACCAAAAGATTGTTAGAATTACCACTAACTGATAATGTTAAATTTGCTATTTTAGATTATTTGAAAAATGCAAGACCAAATGTGGAAAGTGAATATGTCTTTTTACCCACCAGACCTCCATATAAATATGTTGATATGGAACATTTCTCTTCATTACATAAATCAATGAGCGATTATGCTAAAAAGGCCGGAGTTTATACTAAAAATAAAAAATTAGGATTACATGCTTTAAGACATAGTCTAGCTTCTAATATGCTTAAAAACAATATCGATGTTAAAACCATATCAAGTGTTTTAGGACATAGTAGCTGTGATGTAACTAATATATATTTAAATATTGATATAGATCAATTAAGAAACTTATCATTAGAGGTGAATTTATATGAGTAAAGATTATATTGGACCATTTAAAGAAGTCGCACCTCTTTATATTGAATATAAAAGAAGTTTAGGTTATGATGCAATTTCTGAAGAAGGTGAATTGAAAAGATTAGATAAATTCTTTTCTAATAAAGGAATAACAGAAGTTAAGTTAACAAAAGAAATGATTGAAGAATATTGCATGAGAAGAAAAAACGAAAACCAAGATACACAAAGGCACAGATTATCTCTCGTAAAACAATTTGCGGTATTTTTAAGTAAATCTGGGTATAAGAATATCTATGTTCACAATATAAAATTAAAAAAAGAAGATTCACAATTCAAACCATATATATATTTACAAGATGAATTAAAAAGAATATTTGAATATATCGATGCACATCAATATGATAATAAAAGTATATATGATTTTATATTACCTATATTTATACGTTTCTTATATGGTTGTGGGTTAAGAAAAAAGGAATTAATTAACCTAACTGAAAATGACATTGATTATATACAAAAAACAATAACTATTAATGATAGTAAATGTCATGTTTCTAGAATTGTTCCTTTATCAGACTCTTTATTTGATTCTTACATAAATTATAAGAAAAAACACAATATAAAAAGTAAATATCTTATTTGTAATTCAAAAGGTGAAAAAATTTCGCATCATATTACTGAATATTTTCAAAAAATATTAATGAAATTAAATATCAAGCGTCCTGATGGAACACCTCCAAGATTACATGATTTTAGATTTACTTTTGCAGTTAATGCTTTAGAAAAAATGGAAAAAAATGGACAAAACTTATATACTACATTACCAATTTTAAGTAAATATTTAGGACATAAAAATATAAGTTCAACAGAATACTATTTAATGCTTGTTCAAGATTATTTTATAAATATTACATCTAAAGAAGAAAAATATTATTCAGATTTATTAAAAAGTGAGGATATAGATAATGGATAAGAAAAAAGATTTAACTTATTATTTACCAAAGTATTTTGATACAGAATTAAAATGTAACGCAAATTTCTCAGAAAATACAATAATTTCTTATAAATATACTTTTATTTCATTATTACAGTTTATTTCTGAAAAGTTAAAAAAGAAAATTCAAAATATCACATTAAGTGATTTTAATAAGGCAATGATTGAAGAATATTTAATAAATTTAGAAACAGAAAAATGCAATTCCATCTCTACAAGAAATCAAAGACTGGCAGCAATTAAATCCTTTTTTAATTATTTAGCGAATGAAGATTTAAAATATATAAATATTTCAAATGGAATATCTGCCATTAAATCCAAAAAAAATATTGATAACACAATAAAATATTTATCAAAAGTAGGTATAAAGGGAATATTATCGTTGCCTAATACTTCAACAAATATTGGTGTAAGAGACTTAGCAATTTTAACTTTACTTTATGATAGTGCTTCAAGAGTAGATGAACTAATTTCATTAAAATGTTGTGATATTAATTTTATAAAAAAGACAGTGAATTTATATGGTAAAGGTAAAAAACAACGTGTAGTACCATTAATAAGTTCAACAATAAAAATTATTGAAAAGTATATGCAAATATACAATTTAAGTGAAAATTCAACTGAATTATTATTTTTTAATAGTAGAAATGAAAAATTAACAAGAATGGGTATTAATTATATAATTGAAAAATATGTAAAAATTGCTAAAGAAAACAATCCAATCGAATATCAAATAAAAGTATCTCCACATACATTTAGACACTCTAAAGCAATGCATTTATTAGAAAGTGGTGTTAACTTAATCTATATCAGAGACTTTTTAGGGCATTCATCTATTACAACTACAGAAATATATGCTAAAACAAACCCAGAAATAAAAAGGAAAGCTATTGAAAAACATTCGGAAAATTTATCTAAAAAAATACATTATTCTGAAAAGGAAAAACAAGATTTATTATCATGGTTAAAACAAGACTTAAAGTAAAAATAAAGGTTTTATTCATCCAAGTTATGTAAAGTAAAAAAC
>JFBN01307220.1_pt1 | contig 12863 bp, 16 predicted proteins | sample 768741 | NCBI WGS metagenome assembly JFBN01 (sample SAMN01983846, study PRJNA193217) | chicken gut metagenome | biome: terrestrial biome; isolation source: ceca of Broiler chicken | host: Gallus gallus | place: United Kingdom: England | collected 2010-09-07
CGGGGAGAAGTCCTACACGATCGGCATCTCCCAGTTCGCGGAGCACGGTTCTCTTGAAAACTGCAAGGAAGGATTTCTGGAGGGGCTTGCAGAGGAAGGCATCGTTGAGGGAGAGAACCTGACCGTTGAGGAAGGAAATGCCGCGGCAGACGCGGGAACGGCAAGACAGATCTCGGACGGATTCGTCTCAGACGGCGTGGATCTGATCTGTGCGATCGCGACGCCCAGCGCGGAGGCAGCGTATGTGTCCGCCATGAACACGGACATTCCGGTCGTATACACAGCGGTGACCGATCCGGTCACAGCAAAGCTCGCTGGTGAGGACGGCACTCCGGTGGGAAATGTGACGGGAACAAGCGATGAGCTTCCGATCAAGGAGCAGCTCGAGATGATCCGGGAGATCCTGCCGGATGCAGAGAAGATCGGTATCATGTACACCACAAGCGAGGTGAATTCCGTTTCCGCTCTGGAGACATACAAGGAGCTGGCGGGGGACTATGGATTTACTATCGTGGAGTCGGGCGTGACGCAGACGGCGGACATCTCACTTGCGGCGGATAATCTTCTCTCGGAGGTGGACTGCCTGACCAATCTGACAGACAATACAGTGGTCAATTCTCTTGCGACGATCCTTGACAAGGCGAACGAGAAGAACATCCCGGTCTTCGGAAGCGAGATCGAGCAGGTGAGAAAAGGCTGCCTGGCGGCGGAAGGACTCGACTACATCGAACTTGGAAAACAGACCGGAAAGATGGCGGCAAAGATCCTGAAGGGCGAGGCAGAAGCGTCAGAGATGAATTACGAGACGATCAGTGAACCGGGATTCTATGTGAACCTGCTGGCTGTGGCGGAGAAGTTCGGGATCACGATCGATGATGAGCTTCTGTCAACAGCGGTGGAGAGCTTTGACAGCATCGGTTAGGCGTAAACAGTTACTTAACAGATAATAAACAAGTAAGAAGAAAAATGCCGGCAGACGAACAGGTCTGCCGGTAAAGTATGAAATGACAGCCCGCCCGGCGGGCGGATGACCGGAGGCATATTTATGGGTATCTATATCACAATTTTAGAGCAGGGACTGATCTACGGGATCCTTGCGCTGGGAGTGTATATCACATACAAGATCCTGGATTTCCCGGATTGACCGTGGACGGCAGCTTCCCTCTCGGGGCGGCGCTGACAGCGACAATGATTACAAACGGAGTCAATCCGTATCTCACCCTTCCTGCATCGTTCCTGATCGGCGCGGCAGCAGGAGTCTGTACCGGACTGATCCATGTGAAATTCAAAGTCCGGGATCTTCTCTCGGGGATCATTATGATGACGGCTCTCTGGACGATCAACCTCCGTCTGGCGGGAACGGCGAACGTACCGATCTTCGGGGAGGACAGCATTTTTGAAAATTCATTTATCAACGGAATCTTTTCCGGAGGACTGGGCACATACAAGACACTGATCATCGTGCTGGTCATCACAGTGATCAGCAAGATCCTGCTGGATCTCTATCTCAAGACCAAATCCGGCTTCCTGCTCCGCGCGGCAGGGGACAATGATGTGCTCGTCACTTCACTGGCGAAGGATCAGGGCAATATCAAGATCCTGGGTCTTGCCATTGCAAACGGACTTGTGGCTCTGGCGGGATGTATTTTCTGCCAGGAGCAGAAGGTATTTGAGATCTCCAGCGGTACAGGCTCGATCGTGATCGGACTTGCCAGTGTGATTATCGGCACAAGCCTGTTCCGGAATCTGACCTTTATGAAAGCGACTACGGCGGTCCTGATTGGATCTGTCATATACAAAGCCTGCGTCGCAGCGGCTCTGAAATTCTTCCAGCCGCAGGATATGAAACTGATCACGGCGGTCCTGTTCCTGATCATTCTGATCATCGGCATGGAGCGCAGGAAGAAGGTGAAGAAAAATGCTTGAGTTCAAGGGAATTGACAAATATTATAATCCCGGCACAGTAAATGAGATGTGCCTCTTTGAAAATTTTAATCTGAAGATCAACGACGGAGAGTTCGTTTCAGTCGTCGGGAGCAACGGATCGGGAAAAACCTCCATGCTCAATATCCTCTGTGGAAGCATTCCTGCGGACGCCGGACAGATCATCATGAACGGCGAGGATATCACGAACAGGAAGGAATATAAGAGAAACCGGAAGATCGGACGTGTCTATCAGAACCCGGCGATGGGAACCTGCCCGTCCATGACGATCCTTGAGAACATGTCTCTTGCGGATAATAAAGGAAAGTTCTACGGACTGAGCCGGGGGATCAACAGGGGAAGAAGAGAGTATTACAGAGAACTGCTCAGCCAGCTGGGACTGGGGCTGGAAGATAAGATGGATATCAGGGTAGGCTCTCTGTCCGGCGGACAGCGCCAGGCAATCGCGCTTCTCATGGCGACTATGACGTCCATCGATTTCCTGATCCTTGACGAGCACACGGCCGCTCTGGATCCAAAAACGGCAGAGCTGATCATGGAGCTGACAGATAAGATCGTGAGGGAGAAAAAGCTCACTACGATCATGGTGACCCATAATCTGCGCTATGCCGTGGAATACGGAACCCGCCTTCTGATGATGCATCAGGGGGAGTTGTGATGGATCTTGCGGGGAAGGAGAAGACAGAGCTGCAGGTGGACGATATCCTTGACAAGTTCAATGAGATCAGTATCGAGTGCGGAAACTGATCCTGAATCAGAAGAAGCTGTTCGAAGGTCAAAAAAGAAGAAAAAGAACAGTCAGAAGGCCGCGGCCTTCTGACTGTTCTTTTTCTTATTCGTCCCATCCTTCATAAAAGCGGATGTTCACAGAAATATTTCGGATGATGTCGCCCTCCTCTGTCTCGATGTCCTCGTGGTCTGAGACATAGGGCAGAAGCGGATCGTCCTCCTCCAGTTCTACCGTGATCCAGGTGCGGGCTGCCTCATTGGCGTTTTCAATGGCGTCTTCCAGAGTCTCTCCGGATGCCTCACAGCATTCCAGGTCCGGGAACCAGGCTTTGTAGCCTCCGTTTTCTGTCTGCCGAAAAACAGCAGGATATATAAATTTCATGGTCTTCTGCTCCTTTCCAATTTCATTCTTTCTTATTCTTTCCGCGCGGAAGCGTCTGTCATTCTTCAGATGATCTCTCTGTATTCTTTCAGGGCATCTGAGGTTTCGGAATTTTACCTTTCTCATTATAACGGATGTATCCGGCTGTTACAAGCAGGTGATTCCAGCTCAAGAAAAAATAAATAATTTTTTTGGAAAAAAGTGTTGACTTTTCTTAGGGGTTATAGTATAGTACTTATTGTTCCGGTCAACGGAACACAGGAAATGCGACAGTGGCTCAGTTGGTAGAGTACGACCTTGCCAAGGTCGGGGTCGCGGGTTCGAGCCCCGTCTGTCGCTCTTCATACACCTGAATTTCTTGAAAGAGAAGTTCAGGTGTTTTTTTGTTTAATGGAGAACTTCGTTTACAGGGCTTTTCTTCTCCCTGACATCTGTGCTATACTGTGAATATTGCCATCTGCCCCCGGCGTGGGACAGAATACGCAAGAAATGCTTAAGTGAGGTGTCAGGATGAAGAAGATCAAGATCGGCCTGTTAGGGCTTGGTACAGTTGGTACAGGAGTGTATAAGCTGCTCAGAAAGCGTGCGGATATCATGGAGAAGACGATCGGAGCGGAGCTGGAGATCAAGAAGATCCTCGTGCACAATATGAATAAGAAGAGAGAAGGGATCGATCCGGCTCTTCTGACGGATGACTGGCACGAGATCGTCGGAGACGATGAGATCCAGATCGTTGTCGAGGTGATGGGCGGCATGGAACCTGCAAAGACGATCATCCTTGAGGCGCTGAAGGCTGGGAAGAATGTCGTTTCCGCGAACAAGGACCTGATCGCAGAAGAAGGAAGGATCCTTCTGGATACCGCTCAGGAGTATGGAAAGGATTTCCTCTTTGAAGCTGCCGTTGCCGGCGGGATCCCGATCATCCGGCCGCTGAAGCAGTGTCTTGCGGCGAATGAGATCTCAGATGTGCTGGGAATCGTGAATGGGACGACAAACTATATCCTGACGAAGATGTTTGAAGAGGGAATGGAGTTCGCGGACGCGTTAAAGCAGGCGCAGGAGCTGGGGTATGCGGAGGCGGATCCCACGGCGGATGTGGAAGGGCTGGACGCGGGAAGAAAAGTGGCGATCATGGCTTCCATTGCATTCCACTCGAGGGTTGTATTTTCAGATGTGTATACAGAGGGGATCACAAAGATCACGGCAGCGGATATCGAGTATGCCAGAGAGTTTGACAGCGTGATCAAGCTGCTGGGCGTGGCGCGCTGTACAAAGACCGGGATCGAGGTCGGCGTGTATCCGATGATGATCGGAAAGGATCATCCGCTTGCATCTGTGAGGGATTCTTTCAACGCGGTATTTATCCACGGAGACGCGGTGGACGACGCCATGTTCTACGGCCGTGGAGCGGGAGAGATGCCCACGGCCAGCGCAGTGGCCGGAGATGTGATAGACGTGGCGAGAGACCTGGCATATAACTGTACGGGGCGGATCAGCTGTACCTGTTACCGTCAGATCCCGGTGAAGGATTTCGGAGAGGTGGAGAATAAGTTCTTCCTGCGGATGCAGGTGGAGAACCGCCCTGGAGTCCTTGCACAGATCGCTCAGGTATTCGGGGAACACAATGTGAGCATTGCCCGCGTTGTGCAGAAGAACGCCCGGGAAGAGCACGCGGAACTCGTCGTGGTCACGGAAAAAGTGAAAGAGAAGCATATGAAGAGCGCGCTGAGCGAACTCAGGGAGATGGAAAGCATCTCCGAGATCAGCAGCGTGATCAGAGAATACTGATCCACTGCGGAAAGAGAGCCGGTTCCGGGAATAAAACTGAGTGAACGCAGAACAGAGGAAGACAGGGTGAGTGCGGAATGGAGGATCGGAGCAGACCGATCGGTTTTATGATAAAGCAGATAAACAATGTATATGAGAAGGATCTGAATGAGCGGCTGCGGAAGATCGGCATCACATCTTCCCAGTGCGCTGTGCTCGACTATCTCTTTCATACCAGCAAGGATGAAGTCAGCCAGAGAGATGTGGAGAAGGGGCTGAATCTTAAGAATCCCACAGTGACGGGGATCTTGAAGCGTCTGGATGAAAAGGGGTATATCCTGTGTGTCCCGAATGCCAGGGACAAGAGAAAGAAGAATATCTATCTGACAGAGAAGGCTTACGATATCCAGCGGAGGATGGAGACGGACCGGCGGAAGCTGGACCGGGAGCTGACAAGAGGAATGACGAAGAGAGAAGTGGAATCCCTGACAAAAAATCTGGAGAAACTGCTCTATAATATTGCAGATCCGTGACCGCAGCCGGAAATCGGAGAAGTTTTGAACGGATAAAATGCATGGCGTGATATGAAGGAGGAAACTATGAGCTACGCAGACAGAGTATTTATCGATATGTGCCGGGATATCATAGCGAACGGCACGAGTACGGAAGGCGAGAAGGTGCGTCCGGTGTGGGAGGACGGAACTCCTGCGTATACGATCAAGAAATTCGGGGTGGTGAACCGATATGATCTGTCGAAAGAATTTCCCGCGCTGACCCTGCGCCGCACGGCGATCAAGAGCTGCGTGGATGAACTTTTGTGGATCTGGCAGAAGAAATCCAACAATGTGCATGAGCTGAAGAGCCACATCTGGGACAGCTGGGCAGACGAGACGGGTTCGATCGGGAAGGCGTATGGTTATCAGATGGGCGTAAAGCATCAGTATAAAGAAGGCATGATGGATCAGGTAGACCGGGTGATCTATGACCTGAAGAACAATCCGTACAGCCGCCGTATCATGACCAATATCTATGTTCACCAGGACCTGCATGAGATGCATCTGTATCCCTGTGCGTACAGCATGACATTTAATGTGACGAAGGAGAAGGACAGTGATGTGCTGACACTCAACGGGATCCTGAACCAGAGATCCCAGGACGTGCTGACGGCAAACAACTGGAATGTATGCCAGTACGCAGTGCTCCTTCATATGTTTGCCCAGGTATGCGGCATGAAGGCGGGTGAGTTTGTCCATGTGATCGCAGACGCCCATATCTACGACCGTCACATCCCGATGGTCGAGGAACTGATCTCAAGAGAGCCGCTCCCGGCGCCGAAGTTCTGGCTGAATCCGGAGATCACGGATTTCTATGACTTTACGCCGGATGACGTAAGGCTTGATGACTATGAGACACATCCGCAGATCAAAAATATTCCTGTGGCGGTATAGCAGTGAAATGACCAGCAGGAGCAGAAAGGAGAAGGACAGATGAAGGCAATCTTGTCGGCAGACAGAAACTGGGGGATTGGATACCAGAACAGGCTTCTGGTCAGCATTCCTTCAGATATGAAATTTTTCAGGCAGACGACTACGGGAAAGGTCGTGGTGATGGGGAGAAAGACGCTGGAGAGTTTCCCCAACGGACTGCCGCTTAAAAACAGAACGAACGTCGTTCTGACGAAGAATCCGGATTACAGTGTGAAGGACGCGGTTATTGTCCACAATGAAGACGAGCTTTTTGAAGAACTGAAAAAGTATAATACGGATGATGTGTACGTGATCGGCGGAGAGAGTATCTACCGTATGCTCCTGCCTTACTGTGATACGGTGTATGTGACGAAGATCGATCAGGCGTTTCAGGCGGACACTTTTTTCCCGAACCTGGACGAGATGGATGAGTGGGTGATGACGGAAGAGAGTGAAGAGCAGACCTGCTTTGATCTGGAATTTGCCTTTACAAAATATGAAAGGCGAAAGGATACCCCATGACAGGAAAGACGATAAGGAAGAGTTATCGGAGGAGAGCAGTGAGCATTCTGACGGCCTGCGGACTGTTTTTCACGGGCGTACTCACAGGATGCGGGGCGGTCCGAGGAGAAAATGAAGCGGATGACGGGAAGATCAGTGTTGTGACGACGATCTTCCCTCAGTACGACTTTGTGCGTCAGATCGCCGGGGACAGTGTGGATCTGCAGATGCTGCTGAAGCCGGGGGAGGAGACGCATTCTTATGAGCCTACGCCTCAGGACATTATTGCCATACAGAACAGTGATATCTTCATCTATGTGGGCGGGGAGAACGATGCATGGGTGGAGGATATCCTGGATTCCATGCCGGAGGCGGACATGGTCACGCTGAAGCTCATGGACTGTGTGGATACGCTGGAAGAAGAACATGTGGAAGGGATGCAGGAGCAGCCCGGCCACTCGCATGAGGAAGAGGAAGATGCGCATCATGAGGATGAGGCGGAGGAAGAGGATGCCCATTCTGCACATGAGATCGATGAACATGTATGGACCTCTCCGGTCAATGCATCGAAGATCGTGGAGAAGATCAAGGATCTGCTTGTAGAGTGTGATCCGGACAATGAGCAGACCTATGAGACAAATGCGGCAGCCTATGAGGAAGACCTGGAGGAGCTCGACGGAGAATTCCGAAGCGTGGTGGACAGCGCAGAGCGCAGGCTGGTGATCTTCGGAGACCGTTTTCCGTTCCGCTATTTTGCTGATGAATACGGGCTGGACTATTACGCGGCTTTCCCGGGCTGCGCTTCCGATACGGAGCCCAGCGCGGCAACGATGGCATTTCTCATCAATAAGGTGAGGGAGGAGAAGGTGCCGGCTGTCCTGAAGATGGAACTGAGCAATGAAAATATCGCCGGCGCCATCGCTGAGGCGACAGGGACAGAAGTGCGGACATTCTACAGCTGCCACAATCTGTCGGCGGAGGAATTCGAAGAAGGGGAAACTTATCTGAGCATGATGCAGAAAAATGTTGAGACTCTGAAGGAGGTATTGAACTGATGGCCCTGATAAAGTGTGAAAATGTATTCATCGGCTATGAGGGACAGACCGTGGTCCGCGATCTGAACTTCCAGATCAATACGGGTGATTATCTGTGTATTGTCGGGGAAAACGGCTCGGGGAAAAGCACCCTTGTCAAGAGCCTTCTCGGTCTGAAAGGCGTAGAGAGCGGCAGGATCGTGTTCGGAGACGGACTGAAGCAGAATGAGATCGGATACCTGCCCCAGCAGACGGATGTACAGAAAGATTTTCCTGCCAGTGTGTATGAGGTGGTCCTTTCCGGCAGGCTGAACAGCCGGGGACTCAAGCCATTTTATACGTCGTCTGACAGGCAGCAGGCGTATGAGAAGATGGAGATCCTTGGAATACGTGACCTGGCGAAGCAGTGCTTCCGTGATCTCTCAGGCGGACAGCGGCAGAGAGTGCTCCTCGCGAGAGCGCTCTGCGCCACAAAGAAGCTGCTTCTCCTGGATGAGCCGGTGACAGGGCTGGACCCTCTGGTCACGGCAGAGTTCTATCAGCTGATCCGCCAGATCAACAGAGATTCCGGAATTGCTGTGGTCATGGTATCCCATGATATCGAGAGCGCTGTGGAAGACGCAAGCCATATCCTCCATCTGCAGGAGAAGGTGCTGTTCTTCGGGACGGCGGAGGACTACCGGAGGAGCAGAGTGGGAAGAACATTTCTGGGAGGTGAGCGTAAATGATTGATACACTGATCGAAATGCTGTCTTATCCTTTTATGGTGCGCGCGTTTATCGTGGGTGCGCTGGTGGCGCTGTGTTCTGCGCTGCTCGGAGTGAGCCTTGTGCTTAAGAGGTACTCCATGATCGGGGACGGACTCTCCCATGTGGGGTTCGGCGCCCTTGCAGTGGCGACGGCGCTGAACGCCGCTCCTCTCGCGGTGGCGATCCCGGTCGTGATCCTGGCGGCGGTCCTGCTCCTTCGGATCAGCGGGAACAGCCAGATCAAGGGGGATGCGGCGATCGCGCTGATCTCCACCAGCTCTCTGGCGGTGGGGGTGATGGTGATCTCACTCTCAACGGGGATGAATACAGATGTGTATAATTATATGTTCGGCAGTATCCTTGCCATGAGCAGGGAGGATGTGGTGCTCAGCGTTGTCCTCTCGGTGATCGTGCTTGTGCTTTTCGTTTTCTTCTATCAGAAGATCTTTGCGATCACGTTCGACGAGACCTTCGCCCAGGCGACAGGCGTGAAGGCGGGACTGTACAATACGCTGATCGCGGTGCTCACTGCGGTGACGATCGTACTCGGCATGCGGATGATGGGCGCTCTGCTCATCTCGAGCCTGATCATTTTCCCGGCGCTCACATCCATGCGGGTGTGCAGGACGTTCCGCGGAGTGGTGATCAGTGCAGCGGCAGTCTCGGTTGTGTGCTTTGTGGCAGGTATCACGGTGTCCTATCTGTGTGCGACTCCTGCCGGAGCCAGCGTAGTGATGGCAAATATTGCAGCTCTGGTGATCTATGCTGTATCGGCGCAGTGAGAAATCTTGGATCCGGCAGCAGACGAAAGTGAAGTTAAAAAAGATCAAGAATACGCGATTGACAAAGATAATAATACACACTATAATGTATTTAAATTTCAGCTTTTAGATTATAATGAAATGCAGTGACAAGGAGGAGTACACAGTTTTCTGATGCAAAGAGAGGAGATGGCAGGTGAGAATCTCCGTGAAGAGATTGTGGAAGTAGCCTTCGAGCAGTGGACCGAACGACAGAGAGCAGGATGTACAGTCCGGCGCAGGATCCGCCGGAAGAGTCTGATCGGATGTGCAAGTAGGCTTCAACGTTTTTCCCGCGTTACAGGGAAGCGGTATCGGAATTCAGGAGCAGCTTTCGGAAAGAACAGCAGGAGATGGGTTCCCGTATCGGCAGAGTGCAGAGAGTTTTCTCTGAATTTAGGTGGTAACACGGATGAAAGATTCGCCCTAAGCATTTCGGTGCTTGGGGCTTTTTCTTTCTGCCGGATAGATCGCAGGGCAGCAGGGCATTCCCCGCAGGGACGGAGGCTGCGCAGCGAGCTGAAAAGAAGGAGGTAGCAAATTGAGACAGATTTCTGGAAACAAATTACTGGTGAGAGCGTTAAAGGAAGAAGGGGTGGACACAGTCTTTGGTTATCCCGGAGCGTGTACGATCGATATCAGCGACGAGCTGTACAAACAGAATGATATCAGGGTCATCCTGCCGAGGCATGAACAGGCTCTGGTCCATGAGGCGGACGCCTATGCAAGGACGACAGGAAAAGTAGGCGTATGCCTGGTTACCAGCGGACCCGGGGCGACCAATCTTGTGACAGGCCTCGCGACAGCAAATTATGACAGCGTCCCGCTTGTCTGCTTTACAGGGCAGGTGGCGCGACATCTGATCGGTAACGACGCCTTTCAGGAAGTCGATATCGTGGGCATCACGCGGAGCATCACAAAATACGGCGTGACGGTGAGAAACAGAGAAGATCTGGGCAGGATCATCAAGGAAGCGTTCTACATCGCCCGGACAGGAAGACCGGGCCCGGTACTGATCGATCTTCCGAAAGATGTGATGGCGGAGCTGGGAAGCGCGGATTATCCGGATTCAGTAAATATCCGTGGATATAAACCGAATACAAGTGTCCATATGGGACAGCTCAAGCGTGCTCTGAAGATGCTGAAAAAGGCGGAGAGACCTCTCTTCCTGGCCGGAGGCGGCGTGAACATTGCGCGGGCGAACGCGGAATTTACAGAGGTAGTGAATAAGACGAATGTTCCGGTCGTGACCACGATCATGGGGCGCGGCGCAGTACCGACGAACCATCCGCTGTTTATCGGGAATCTTGGAATGCACGGGGCGTATGCGGCAAACATGGCGGTGAGTGAATGCGATCTCCTCTTCTCCATCGGGACAAGGTTCAATGACCGTATCACCGGCAAACTCCACGCTTTTGCACCGAAGGCGCAGATCGTCCATATCGATATTGATACGGCATCCATCTCCAGAAATATTCATGTAGATATTCCGATCGTGGCGGATGCGCTGGAAGCGGTCACGAAGATGAATGAATATGTGGAGCCGTGTGATACAGGGGCATGGATAAAACAGATCGGAGCATGGAAGGAAGAGCATCCGCTGACTATGAAGAACAGGGCGCAGATGAGCCCCAAGGATATCATTGACGAGATGAACCGTCAGTTCGATGACGCGATCGTCGTGGCGGACGGTGGGACAGCATCAGATGTTTGTCGCCCAGTATACGGAGATCACCGAGAAGAAGCAGATGATCATGTCCGGCGGACTGGGGACGATGGGATACGGGTTCCCGGGAGCCATCGGCGCGCAGCTGGGCAATCCGGATAAGAAAGTCATCGCGGTTTCAGGGGACGGCGGCATGCAGATGAATATCCAGGAGTTTGCGACTGCGGTACTGGAAGAACTTCCGCTGATCCTCTGTGTATTCAACAACGAATATCTTGGCATGGTGCGGCAGTGGCAGAAGCTGTTTTACGGAAAACGCTACAGTATGACGAACCTTCGTTCCGGAGCTCTGACGAGGAGGACCGGCGGGGAAGAGATGCCGGCGTACACGCCGGACTTTGTGAAGCTGGCGGAGAGCTACGGAGCAAAGGGAATTCGTGTGACAAAGCGGGAAGAGATCGCAGCGGCGTTCGAGGAGGCAAAGAAGAGCGAGAAAGTGCCGACACTGATCGAATTTATCATCGATCCGGAAGAACTGGTCTATCCGATGGTGAAGCCGGACGGCACGCTGGAAGAGATGATCATGGACTGCTAGCGGATATACGCATAAAATGCAGATGCGGCTGATCCGCACACCGGGCAGGAATGCCGGCGGCAGTCTTGAATGAAAGGAGAAAGAAAAGATGGATAATAATATGAAGAAGAGATGGATCTCCCTTTATGTCGAGAACCAGGTGGGCGTGCTTTCCAAGATCTCCGGGCTGTTTTCCGGAAAGTCATACAATCTTGACAGCCTGACAGTAGGTACGACGGAGGACCCGACCGTGTCTAGGATGACGATCGCCACTGTCAGCGATGACGAGACTTTTGAGCAGATCAAGAAGCAGCTCAACCGTATGGTAGAGGTCATCAAGGTCATTGATTTTACAGATTTTTTGTCAGGATGAAAGAGATCTTGTATGTCAAGGTGTTTAAGTGTACGCCGGAGGACAAGGTCGAGGTGTTCCAGATCGCTGAGACGTTCAAGGCGAAGGTCATCGACTACGGGAGGGACAGCGTCCTGGTAGAATTCGTCCAGACGGCGACAAAGAATGATGCAGTCGTAAAGCTGATGAAGGAAGAGTTCCGCACGATCGAGGTCGTCAGAGGCGGAAGCGTCGGGATCGAGTCCATCAGTATGATGGAGAGGTAAGGTAAGACGGAGAAAAGCCGGCCGGAAGAGGTTCAAACATAAAAAACAGAGCGCACTCTTGATTTTTCTTAATTATAGTATTATAATGGCACCGTAGAAAATTAAGGAACTGCCAGGGCAGAAGAATGGAGGAGTTACAATGGAGAAGAAAAACATTGACTGGGAAAATCTCGGTTTCGGTTACATACCTACAGACAAAAGATATGTGGCAAATTATAAAGACGGTAAATGGGATGAGGGAGCGCTGATCGATGATCCGAATATCGTGATGAACGAGTGTGCCGGCGTTCTTCAGTATGCCCAGACTGTTTTTGAGGGTATGAAGGCGTATACGACTGAGGACGGACACATTGTAACCTTCCGTCCCGACCTGAACGCATCACGTATGGTGGATTCTGCAAAACGTCTGGAGATGCCGGTGTTCCCGGAGGACCGTTTTGTTGATGCGGTGGTACAGACAGTAAAAGCAAACGCAGCGTACGTTCCGCCTTACGGATCGGGAGCAACCCTGTATATCAGACCGTATATGTTCGGTATCAATCCGGTCATCGGCGTGAAACCGGCAGACGAGTATCAGTTCAGAGTGTTTACGACACCTGTGGGACCGTACTTCAAGGGCGGCGTGAAGCCGAT
>JFBN01307223.1_pt1 | contig 12827 bp, 9 predicted proteins | sample 768741 | NCBI WGS metagenome assembly JFBN01 (sample SAMN01983846, study PRJNA193217) | chicken gut metagenome | biome: terrestrial biome; isolation source: ceca of Broiler chicken | host: Gallus gallus | place: United Kingdom: England | collected 2010-09-07
AGCGGCTTCACCGCCTTCACATGGTACGGGCTGGTCTTTGCTTCCTCTGCCAGTTTTCCGGCTTTTTCTGCACTGACTCCCTCGAAAACAGCATTTTCTTCTTCCAGAAGGGACGCCATCTGCGCCATCCGGTCATATCCGCCCGGCTTCAGCAGCGTCGTCGCAACCGTCACCGGCCAGATTCCTGCATCCACGATGCCCTTTATATTATGGAAATCTGCTCCGCCTGAGTAGGAGATCCTCAGTTTTCCATCGAACTCCTCCGCCAGCTTCGCCGCAAGGGAGATGGACAGCGGATAGAGCGACTTCCCGGACATGTACATTTCTTCGCTTGGAAGTTCATTCTGCTTCACATCCACCGGAAATGTGTTTGTGATCTTTACACCGAACTCCAGATTTCTCTCCCCGCAGACCTTCATCAGCCTGGTCAGCATGGGGACCGCGTCTTCATACTGCAGATCGTCCTTAAAATGGAAGTCGCCGAACGCCACATAATCATACCCCATGTCATCCATGGTCTTTCTCGCATATTCATACCCGAGAAGAGTCGGATTACATTTGATAAATGTATGGAACCCTTTTTCCGTGATCAGATACATGGCGATCTTCTCGATCTCCTGAGGAGGACATCCGTGAAGAGTGGAGATCGTCACAGAGTTACAGATGTCCCCTGAGATGCTCTCTATGTCTTCCTCTGTAACATGCTCGAACAGATCAGTATTCCTGAGCAGGTACTCCTTACAGGACCTGAAGATCTCTGAATCCTGCGCATGCTTCATCGTATTCAGGAAGCTGTCGATCTTCTCTGACTGAATGCCCGCCAGATCATATCCCACACTGATGTTGAACTGAAATCCGTCCATGCTTCCGAGAGCGAACTCCTTCGCCATCACCTTGCAGAGGAACCACGCCTTAATGTACTCTTCCATCGCCTGCGGCACATACAGCTCTGTAGACCACTCACAGTTATAGCACTCGTCATCCGCCTTGATGCACGGCTTATTGACGCAGGCCGACAGCTCCGCTCCGTCCATGATCTGAACCGTCTTCAGTTCGAAGAAACGGCTTCCCGTATAGTATGCCGCAGCGATATTCTGCGCCAGCTGGGTGTGTGGTCCGGCCGCCGGACCGACAGGCGTCTCAAGAGAACGCCCGAAGATCGTTCTGTCATATTTTTTTTCGGCATGGTAGGGGTGGTGTGTCCCGAATACTGTGCCGCTCTGCTTCTTCTCCGTCAGAATCCAGTTCAGAAGCTGTTCAAAGGCCATGGGCCGCATTATATCACTCATGCTCTCTCCTCCTTTTCCGGCATCTCCGGATCCTACTCTGCGCCCGGCTTGTCTTTCGGCAGGATCAGATTCAGGATCACCGCAAAGATCGTTGCCAGGACAACCGGCGAAGATGCAAATGTATTATTAATGATAGACTGGAAGCTCTCCAGGCTCATGCTCATGTTCAGTGCATTGTGGATGCTGGCTGACATCTGGTTCAGACATCCGTCGTTTAAGGATACGCCCATTCCGATGGCGATGGACAGTCCTGCCACTGTTGTGTTGCGGTAAGTCAGTTTCTCTGTCACGAGCAGCTTGATTCCTGTCATTGCGATTGAAGCGAACACAGAAGCGACCGCTCCGCCGAGCACGCACTGCGGAATTGTCCGGAGCAGTGCGGAGAACTTCGGGATCAGTCCCGCGATCAGCAGGATCACCGCGGCTGCGGAAAATACTCTTCTCGCGACAACCTTTGTAGATCCTACGATACCTACGTTCTGGCTGTATGTAGCCGTCGGAGGACACCCGAAGAATGCGCCTACGATGTTGCTGGCTCCGTATCCGATGATACCGCCGTTCAGTTCATCATCCGTCGGCAGTCTGTCCATACCGCCGCTGGTCGTTGCCGAGAAATCTCCCATTGCCTGGATCGAGTTGACAAGGAACAGGATCGCCAGCGGGAGGATGGCTGAAATATCGAACTTCATGCCGGCAAGCGGCATCGGAATCTGGAACCATCCTGCAGAAGAGAGTGTTGAGAAGTCCACCATTCCGAAGCACAGTGCCACCACATATCCGCAGAGCAGGCCGATCAGGATGGAGGCCAGCTTAAACAGGCCCTTTCCATAATGGTTCAGGAGCACCACGATGATCAGTGTGATAAATGCCACCAGCCAGTTCTGCCAGGAGCCGTATACAAGCGCCTCTGTCTTTCCCTGCTGCTCCACGATCAGTTCATAGGTGTTGGATGAGTTTCCTGCCATATAGTTGACTGCCGTACTGTACAGGGAGAGTCCGATCGCCAGGATCACAGTACCGATGACAAGCGGGGGAAACACTTTCCTTATCTGCCTTATCGTCAGACCGACGATGATCGCGACAACGCCGCCGATTACCATGGCGCCGAATATGGTATCCACGTCCTTCGCCTGCGCCGCGATTGCAGTCATCGTCGGAACATATGCAAAGCTGACTCCGATGATGACCGGGAGTCCGGATCCCATTTTTATCCTGCTTCCATATAACTGCAGCAGCGTCGAGAGCGCCGCGAACACAAGGGAAACCTGGATCAGAAGTCCCATGTCCACATTTCCGCCCGCATTATTCGCCGCATTCGCCACGAGGATCGCCGGAGTAACGCATCCGACTACCGCGGCGAGCACATGCTGGGCTGCCAGAGGCAGTGTCTGTCCCATGGACGGACTGCCATTCCATTTAAAAAGTTCTGAATTGTCTTTTGCTGCCTTTTTGCCGTTCATTTTCTTATTCCTTTCTCTTCAAGCCTTTTGTCTTGTTTCTTGCCGGACCGAATCTTTCCCGTGCGGTCCGCTGCCTTACCGGCTGTTGATCCTGTCTGCCAGCTCAGCCGCCGCCTGCCTGCAGTCTGCCATGATCTTCTCTTCATCGATCTGTGTGAGCTGTCTGTCCTTCATAAGGACCTTTCCGTTGGCCACTGTGGTCACCACGTCATGTCCGGTCACGCCGAACACAAGATGACCGTTGATATTGCCTGCATTCATCGGTGTGAGCGGATCATAGTCCACAATGATCACATCTCCTGCCGCGCCTTCCTTCAGAACGCCCAGTTCCTGCGGGAAATATCTCCCGGCGATCCTGGCGTTGTTCTTAAAGAGCATCTCCGGCACTTCCGCCCACGCTGCGTTGGGATCGCAGAGATGATGCTTGTGCAGGACGTTCGCCACCTTGAAGGATTCCATCATATCATGGGTGTATCCGTCGGTCCCGAGCCCGGTGAGGATGCCCCGGTGCACCAGCTCCATCGTAGGAGGACATCCGCAGGCATTTCCCATATTTGACTCCGGATTATGCACCACCATGGTATCCGTCTCCCTGATCAGGTCCATCTCATGGGGATTGATATAGATGCAGTGTCCCAGGAGCGTCTTCTCTCCGAGAATCCCGTGATCCATCAGGCGGTCCACGATCCGTTTTCCATAATGCTTCAGGCAGTGGTGAAGATCTTCGATCCCCTCTGCGACATGGATATGATACCCGACCTCATCCGGCTTGTTCTCCGCGGCAAATTCAAATGTCTCATCCGAGATAGTGAACTGTGCGTGCATGCCCATCATGCCGGCGATCATCCCAGTGTCATCCTTCAGCGCGTGACGGATGAATTCTGCATTTTCCATGACCGACTCTCTCGCCTTGTCCATTCCGTCCCGGTCTGAGATCTCATAGCAGAGACAGGAGCGCACACCGGTCTCCTTCGCCGCCCTCTCGATCTCAAAGAGCGATCCCCTTATGGAGCCGAAGCTGGCATGGTGATCGAACACTGTCGTCACACCGTTCTTGATACTGTCAATATAAGTAGCCATAGCGCTCAAATATGTATCGTGGAGCGTCAGGTTTCTGTCGATCGTCCACCACATTCCATCCAGGATATCGAGAAATCCCTTCGGGTCATACCCCCTGATCGAAAGTCCTCTTGCGAACGAGCTGTAAATATGCTCGTGCACATTGATAAATGCCGGCATGATCAGGCCGCCCGCCGCATCTATGTACTCTGCCCCCGGATATGCCTTTCTTACCTCTTCGTCGCCGCCCACCTTACAGATCGCGGTTCCGTCGATCGCCACTGCCCCGTTCTTGATCAGCGGACATGCATCATCTCTTGTGATAACTCTTCCATTACCTAAAATCAGCATGTTTCATTCTCCTTTTTATTTATTTTTACATACCATTTTCAGCACGCTCGGACAGATCTCTGTGCAATTCGCACACCAATCCTGGTCGTTGTCTATAGAATAACATTAATAATGTATAAATGCAACAACGGTGCTAAATAATTTTTAGAGCATCTAAAAAATTTTTAGGATACTTTCGGACACTCCACGCCTTTAGCAGAAGAAAAGGCGTTTCCACTGTCTGTTACAGAGAAAACGCCTTTGTCTCACGGTCTTTTCAACCGGTCCTTTTTCATTTTTCAGACTCCTGACAGCTGCCAGCCGTCCTGCTATGGAGGTAAGTATATACAATTTTCAGGCTTCCGTCAAGACTGATCCACATGGCTTTTGCAGTGATTCTAAATATTTTTTAGATAGCCTAAAAATTTTTTAGAAAAACTATTGACTCCGCCCTTTTTTATGCTATGATGGATTTAACGATACACATACAGAGACACATTTCTGCAGAATACTTTCAGGAAAGGGCAGGTGAAATAATGGATCAGAAACTGGATTTTCTAAAGCAGCTCGCACACGGCCTTGCGGTTCAGTTCGGAAGCTCCTGCGAGGTCGTCATCCATGATCTGACGAAGAAAGATCTTGACAAGTCCATCGTCTATATTGAGAACGGACATGTTTCAGACCGTCACACCGGCGACGGGCCTTCCGGAATCGTACTTGAGACGCTGAGTTCGGATCCGTCCAGGATCAAAGATAAGCTCGCCTATCTCACGCGGACAGATGACGGCAGGATCCTGAAATCCAGCACGCTCTATATCCGCGACGAAAAAGGCCGCATTATCTATATCTTTTCAATGAACTACGACATCACCACCCTGCTTGCCGCGGAGAACTCTATCCGCGGGCTGCTCCGGACAGAACCGGAGACGGATGCAGAACACGACGGTGCCGGCTCACCCCAGAGGATCACTCATAATGTAACAGAACTTCTCGACCTTCTCATCGAGCAGGCCATCGCCAAGGTCGGGAAACCGGTCGCGATGATGAACAAAGACGACAAGATCGCCGTGGTACAGTATCTGAACAATGCCGGTGCTTTTCTCATCACAAAATCCGGCGATAAAGTTTCTTCACTTCTCGGAATATCAAAGTTTACATTATACAGTTACATGGACAAAGGATAATAGTATAAGAAGGAGGTTCCACAATGGACACAATCAAATGGACAGTGAACAAAATGCCGAAGACAGCGGATGCCAACCTGAAGATCATGGGACTGGACGAGGTCCGGAAAGCCCGTACTTTCCACGAAAGCTTTCCCCAGTACAGCGTCACTCCTCTGGCAAAACTCGACCACATGGCAGCGCGTCTGGGACTCAAAGAAGTCTACGTCAAGGATGAATCTTACCGGTTCGGGCTGAATGCGTTCAAGGTGCTCGGCGGTTCGTTCGCCATGGCGCGCTACATAGCCAAGCAGACCGGGAAGGATGTCTCAGAGCTTCCTTACAGTGTACTCACATCGGAAGAACTGAGGAAAGAGTTCGGGCAGGCCACCTTCTTCACCGCAACGGACGGCAACCACGGACGAGGCGTTGCATGGGCAGCCAGCATGCTCGGACAGAAGGCAGTCGTTCTCATGCCCAAGGGCAGCACGCAGACCAGGCTGAACAACATCCTTGCCGAGGGCGCCCAGGCTACGATCGAGGAATACAACTATGACGAATGCGTGCGCATGGCAAATGCCATGGCGGAAAAGACAGAGAACGGCGTCATGGTCCAGGATACTGCATGGGACGGATACGAAGAGATCCCTTCCTGGATCATGCAGGGATACGGCACAATGGCAATGGAGGCAGACGAACAGCTTCACGGATATGGCTGTGAACGCCCGACCCACGTTTTCATCCAGGCCGGCGTCGGTTCCCTTGCCGGAGCCGTCCAGGGGTATTTCGCCAACCGCTATCCCGAGAATCCCCCGAAAGTCATCGTAGTCGAAGCAGAAGCGGCAGCGTGCCTGTACAAGGGAGCCTGCGCCGGAGACGGAGACATCCGCATCGTAGACGGCGACATGGTGACGATCATGGCCGGACTTGCCTGCGGAGAACCGAACACGATCTCCTGGGATATTCTGAAAAACCATGTAGATACCTTCACGGCAGTGCCTGACTGGGTAGCGGCACGCGGCATGCGCATGCTGGCCGCTCCGATCAAAGGAGACCGGCAGGTGACTTCCGGCGAATCCGGAGCCGCCCCCTTCGGCACACTGGCGTGCATCATGACAATGGATGAGTATCAGCCCTTAAGAGAGCATCTGGGGCTCGACGAAAGTTCAAAGGTCCTCCTCTTCTCCACTGAAGGAGACACTGACCCCGAGAGATACGAGTCCATCGTCTGGGGCGGGAATGACAGATGATCTGCCATTTCCCGAACGCCTTCATAGACAGGAAACTTTTCAACTTTATCTGACCGGGCATCCGGACCTGCTTTCCCGGCAGCCCGGCGCCTGATGAAACATGCACACAGGATTTTAAGAAAAGGAGAATGAGAACCATGGACCTGAACAAGATCAAAGAAGCTGCACAGAATTATGAGAAAGATATGACGGCATTTCTTCGCGCCATCGTGAAAAATCCGGGAGAGAGCTGCGACGAGAAAGCCCACATTGATACGATCGCTGCGGAGATGAAGAAACTGGACTTTGACGAAGTGGTCATCGATCCCCAGGGAAATGTCATCGGCTACATGGGGACCGGGGATAAGATCATCGCCTACGACGCGCACATCGACACCGTCGGGATCGGGAATATCGACAACTGGAACTTCGATCCCTACGAAGGTTATGAGAACGACACAGAGATCGGCGGACGCGGCGTATCGGATCAGTGCGGCGGCCTCGTATCCGCTGTTTACGGCGCAAGGATCATGAAAGATCTTGATCTGATCCCTGAGGGATGCAGGATCATGGTCGTCGGAACGGTACAGGAAGAAGACTGCGACGGTCTCTGCTGGCAGTATATTATCAATGAAGACAAGATACGTCCTGAATTTGTCGTATCCACAGAGCCGACAGACGGAGGCATCTACCGCGGACAGAGAGGACGCATGGAGATCCGCGTGGACGTCAAAGGCGTCTCCTGTCACGGCTCTGCCCCGGAGCGCGGAGACAACGCGATCTACAAGATGGCTGATATTCTCCAGGATGTACGCGCGCTCAATGAAAATGACGACGCGGACGAGACTGAGATCAAAGGCCTTGTTAAGATGCTGAACCCGAAGTACAACCCGGACTGGGAGGAAGCCCGCTTCCTCGGCCGCGGCACGGTAACTGTCTCCCAGATCTTCTACACCTCGCCCAGCCGCTGTGCAGTGGCAGACTCCTGCGCGGTATCTCTTGACCGCCGCATGACATTCGGCGAGACCTGGGAGAGCTGCCTGGACGAGATCCGCGCACTCCCCAGTGTACAGAAATACGGGGACGATGTGACCGTATCCATGTACAACTACGACCGGCCTTCCTACACAGGATGCGTCTACGAGATTGAATGCTACTTCCCGACCTGGGCGATTCCGAAGGATCATAAGGTCACGAAGGCACTGGAGAAAGCTTATACTTCACTTTACGGCGACAAGAGGATCGGCGCAGAAGAAACTCTTGAGATGCGTCAGAGCCGTCCGCTGACAGACAAGTGGACCTTCTCGACCAACGGCGTCTCCATCATGGGACGGAACGGGATCCCGTGCATCGGATTCGGACCGGGCGCCGAAGCCCAGGCACATGCGCCGAACGAGAAGACATGGAAACAGGATCTGGTAACATGCGCAGCTGTATATGCAGCCCTGCCGAACTGTTACTGCGAATAAAACGTGAACAGGTTTTTAATATGATTTTTAGGAGGATAAACAAAAATGAAAACATTACAGGATTACATTGATAAACTGAATGCCCTGAACTTTAAAGATATGTACAACGGAGACTTCTTCCTGACCTGGGAGAAGACAGACGATGAGCTTGAGGCCGTCTTCACCGTGGCAGATGCGCTCCGTTATATGAGAGAGCACAACATTTCCACAAAGGTATTCGAGAGCGGTCTCGGAATCTCCCTGTTCCGCGACAATTCCACCCGCACCCGCTTCTCCTTCGCCTCCGCCTGCAACATGCTGGGCCTTGAGGTACAGGACCTGGACGAGGGCAAATCCCAGGTGGCCCACGGCGAGACGGTACGTGAGACAGCAAACATGATCTCTTTCATGGCTGACGTCATCGGAATCCGCGACGATATGTACATCGGCAAAGGAAACGCCTACATGCATGAAGTCGTGGACGCTGTGACACAGGGAAATAAGGACGGCATCCTGGAGCAGAAACCGACTCTCGTGAACCTGCAGTGCGATATCGACCATCCGACTCAGGCAATGGCGGACATGCTCCACATCATCCACGAGTTCGGCGGAGTTGAGAATCTGAAGGGCAAGAAGATCGCAATGTCATGGGCATATTCTCCGTCCTATGGCAAGCCGCTCTCCGTTCCCCAGGGCGTCATCGGTCTGATGACCCGTTTCGGAATGGACGTTGTGCTCGCCCATCCGGAAGGATATGAGGTGTTCCCGGAAGTGGAGGCTGTTGCCGCAGAGAACGCAGCGAAATCCGGCGGATCCTTCACAAAGACAAACAATATGGCAGAGGCATTCAAAGCCGACATCGTATATCCGAAGAGCTGGGCCCCGTTCGCTGCCATGGAGAAACGTACGGAACTGTACGGCAGCGGCGACTTCGAGGGCATCAAAGAGCTGGAGAAGGAACTGCTGGCTCAGAATGCACAGCACAAAGACTGGGCGTGCACAGAAGAGCTCATGGCAACGACAAAAAATGGCAAAGCGCTCTACCTGCACTGTCTGCCGGCTGATATCACCGGCGTGAGCTGCGAGGAAGGCGAGGTTGACGCAAGCGTATTCGACCGCTACAGAGATCCGCTCTACAAAGAGGCAAGCTACAAGCCTTACATCATCGCAGCGATGATCTTCCTTGCGAAGTTCGCCGATCCGGCCGACATCCTCAAGAAGCTGGAAGAAAGAGCGACGCCGAGGATCTTCGAGTAAACATATCAGATTCTGCAGGCGGAATATTCCTGCAGAGATCAAATCCGGGGCGCAGGAGGACGAAAACGGAGCTGCGCCCTGAAAATACATCAATAAATTCATCAGGAGGTAATCTGACCATGTTAAAATATGTTGAAACAAAAAACGCACCTGCAGCAATCGGACCGTATTCCCAGGGAATCGTCCTGAACGGAATCGCATTCTTTTCCGGACAGATCCCGCTTTCTCCCGAGACAGGGGAAGTTGTGGGGACTACCATCGAAGAGCAGGCAGAGCAGGTCATGAAAAATGTAGGCGCACTTCTGGAGAGTCAGGGCGCGTCCTTTACAGACGTTGTAAAGACCACCTGCTTCCTTGCAGATATGGGCGATTTCGCCGCATTTAACGAAGTATATGCAAAATACTTCACAGGGAATCCGGCCCGCTCCTGCGTCGCTGTCAAAGATCTTCCGAAGGGAGTGCTCTGCGAGGTAGAGACCATTGCTTCTGTAAAAGAGGACTGATCACAGGAGGCAGGTTATGAAAAAGAAGAAACGAATCGTCATCGCCCTGGGCGGGAACGCCCTCGGCAATACCCTGCCGGAACAGATGAAAGCCGTAAAGATCACATCCCGTGCGATCGTTGATCTGATCGAAGAGGGCTGTGAAGTCGTCGTCGCTCACGGCAACGGTCCCCAGGTGGGCATGGTGAACAACGCCATGATCGCGCTCACACACGAGGATCCGCAGCAGCCCAATACGCCGCTGTCCGTCTGCGTGGCGATGAGCCAGGCGTACATCGGATACGATCTGCAGAATGCGCTCAGGGAAGAACTTCTCAACAGAAATATCACAGACATCCCTGTGGCTACCATGATCACTCAGGTCAGAGTAGATCCCGGCGATCCGGCTTTCGAACATCCATCCAAACCGATCGGAAGATTCATGACCAAAGAACAGGCTGATATGATGTCTGAAAAATATGATTATATCATGAAAGAGGATGCAGGCCGCGGCTACCGCCGTGTGGTCGCCTCTCCGAAGCCGCAGGAGATCATTGAGATCGGAACGATCCGCAATATGGTAGATTCCGGTGATCTCGTCATCGCATGCGGGGGCGGCGGCATCCCTGTCACGCGCCAGGGGAACCACTTAAAGGGCGCCAGCGCGGTCATTGACAAAGACTTTGCCAGCTGTCTGCTTGCGAAGGAGCTGGACGCAGATTTTCTGATCATCCTGACCGCAGTGGAAAAGGCTGCGATCAATTACGGTAAACCGGATGAGAAATGGCTGGATGACATCACAGTGGATGAGGCGAAACAGTATATCGCCGAGGGGCACTTCGCTCCCGGATCTATGCTGCCGAAGGTGCAGGCCGCCGTTGATTTTGCCGCGTCGAAGCCCGGCAGGCAGTCGCTCATCACTCTGCTTGAGAAGGCCCGCGACGGGATTCTCGGGAAAACAGGGACTCGAATCCATCTGTAGACTGAGTCAGACCGCATCAGTGCAGTCTGAGACAGATTCCATTTGACGACTTACTATAACTCCTAAAAATAGAACAAGGGTATCCTGAAGCTTTGCCATGTTGCTTCAGGATACCCTTCATTTTTCAAAACCTAGTGACATTTGCTCCATCCGCAGCACTTGCAGATATTGCAGCCTTCTTCAAATACCAGCGGTTCGCCGCATTCAGGACAGTACATCCTGTCCGTCTCAGTTTCCGTGTTCACAGCCTTCGGCTTCGGCGCCTTCTCTGTCCTGCGGGCTGCCGCGGACCTGTTCCCGCCGTTTTTCTCTGCCAGCTCCTCCTGCATCTCATTGTACATATCCATCAGGGCGTTTCCCACAGCCATCGGACAGCAGGCACCCTTGCTCGTATCTTTTCTCGACACTCTTCTTGCCGTATAAGACGGGCAGGAACCGCTGGAATTGAGCTGATCTACGATCGTCTCAATATCGATGCCTCCTCTGGCACTGATCGAGATCATACGGGAGAGGCCGACCATAAAGTTATTGCAGCCTCCGGTGGAGCCTTTGCTCAGATAAGTCTCCAGCAGTGCTCCGGTATGGGGATCAAAGAGCGCGATGCAGTGCAGGCTTCCGCAGCCGGTAGTCAGCTTCCTCTTCTTTCCGACAACGTCATCTGTCACCAGGAGGATCTCGCCGCGCTTCAGTCCTTCCCCTGCTGAGAGCTTCTTTGTCTCCTTCTTGTCACTTGTGTTCAGTATTCCGATCCTCTTGCAGCCGTCGCGGAAGATCGTGATGCCCTTGAGTCCCTTTTCATAGGCATACATATACAGATTCTCCGTCTCCTCCACAGTAAATCTGTTAGGCACATTCACTGTGGAACTGATAGAGGCATCAATGTGAGTCTGCCATACAGCCTGCATATCAATCCTCTGACGGTAGTCCAGTGTCATCGCAGTCACGAAATAATCCGGCAGATCCGCATCATTTCTGATCCCGTGCTGCTTCATATAATTCTCCACGATCTTGGTATATACTTTGTAGTACACATCCGTCCCGTGGAGAGACTCTGTCTTGCGCTCATAATAATTCGCATAGACCGGCTCGATGCCCCCGGAGATGCCCAGCATCGTGGAGAGCGTTCCTGTAGGCGCTATGGTGAGAAGCTGGGAATTTCTCATGCCGTATTTCCGGACCAGCTCCCTTGTCTTCTCCGTTGTATTGGCTTCAAAATACGGAGTCGACATGATCTCCTCTGTATTGCACGCGGGCGGCGAACGGTCCCTTTTCCTTCGCCAGCATCGCTGATGCCGCGATCGCCGAATCCGCCATGGCGAATCCGATATTGTCGCACATCTCCACAGCATCCTCTTCCCCGTAGGTAAGGCCGAGTTTGATCAGGCAGTCCGCCAGTCCCATAATCCAAGACCGATCTGCCTCCACTCGCCACGCTCTCCCTCTGCTCTTCCAGGGGATGGAGCGGAAGCCCTTCCTCGAGCACCTCGTTCAGCGCGCGCACCGCCACGTCCACACAGTGCTTCAGCCCTTCAAAATCAAACTGGGCATGGTCCGTAAACGGATCCTGCACGAACTCCGACAGGTTGATGCTTCCGAGCAGGCAGCTCCCGCCCGCAGGCAGAGGTTCCTCCGCGCAGGGATTGACTCCCGCATAAGAGAACTCTTTCGTATTGCTCAGAAGGTTCCACCCCTCGATCCTGTCCCAGAACAGCGCGCCCGGCTCTGCATAATCCCAGTTCGTCTCCGCGATTCTGCGGAAAAGCTCCCTTGCATTGACGCTGCGCTCGATGACTTCCCCAGTCGCTTCCCTCTTATAATGGAGCAGATACTCCTCATTCTTCTTCACTGCCTCCATGAAATCCTCATGGATCCGCACGGAAATATTCGCCTTTGTCACTTTCTCAAGATCTGTCTTCAGATCAATAAATTCCTCCACATCCGGATGGGAACAGTCGATGGAGATCATCAGCGCTCCTCTTCTTCCGTTCTGCCCGATCAGCGCTGTCACAAGAGAATACAGTTCCATGAAGGAAACCGAGCCGCTCGTCTCCTTCGCTGCATTGTTGATCTTCGCGCCTCTGGGGCTCAGCTTTGAGATATCCACGCCGCATCCGCCGCCGTAGCTGTA
>JFBN01306870.1_pt1 | contig 12786 bp, 12 predicted proteins | sample 768741 | NCBI WGS metagenome assembly JFBN01 (sample SAMN01983846, study PRJNA193217) | chicken gut metagenome | biome: terrestrial biome; isolation source: ceca of Broiler chicken | host: Gallus gallus | place: United Kingdom: England | collected 2010-09-07
TACAACGCCATCAAGCGCAACGCCCTGCTGGAGAACGTCACTCTGGACGAGAACGGCAAGATCGACTTCAACGACAAGAGCGTGACCGAGAACACCCGCGTGTCCTACCCCATCACCCACATCGAGAAGATCGTCCGCCCCATCTCCGCTGCTCCCGCTGCGAAGAATGTCATCTTCCTGTCTGCTGATGCTTTCGGCGTTCTGCCCCCGGTTTCCGTGCTGACTCCCGAGCAGACCGAGTACTACTTCCTGTCCGGCTTCACCGCCAAGCTGGCCGGCACCGAGCGCGGCATCACCGAGCCCACCCCCACCTTCTCCGCCTGCTTCGGCCAGGCCTTCCTGGAGCTGCATCCCACCAAGTATGCTGAGGAGCTGGTCAAGAAGATGAAGGCCAGCGGCGCCAAGGCTTACCTGGTCAACACCGGCTGGAACGGCACCGGCAAGCGCATCTCCATCAAGGATACCCGCGGCATCATCGACGCTATCCTGGACGGCTCCATCAAGAGCGCTCCCACCAAGACCATCCCTTACTTCAACTTCGAAGTTCCCACCGAGCTGCCCGGCGTTGATCCGAAGATCCTCGATCCTCGCGATACCTACGCCGATGCTGCTGAATGGGATGCCAAGGCTAAGGATCTGGCTTCCCGCTTCCAGAAGAACTTCGTCAAGTACGAGAGCAACGAAGCCGGCAAGGCTCTGGTTTCCGCTGGTCCTCAGCTGTAAGCTTCCTTTCGCACTGACAAAGCAAACGGCTTAACAGACTCCCCGTCCTGAACATACAGGGCGGGGAGTTTTTGCGTCCTGTACGGCCATTGCAGCCGGACGGGCGGCATGTTATACTGAAAACGATCCTGCCGAACATGATTTTCCGGCAGATGAAACAGCGGCTGACCATCCGGCGGCCGCTCTGAGGAGGAATCCTATGGATTGGTTCAAACTGGACCGGCCGGCGCTGCGGCGGTTCGGGCTGTTGGCGGCAGGCAGCCTGATCTATGTGCTGCCCATTGTGCTGGCAGACCGTTATTACCAGGACGATCTGGCCCGGTCACTGTACGGCGCCACCGGCTGGGCGGGAGACGGCCGCCCCCTGACCGAATGGGTGATGCAGCTGTTGTCCGGCGGCCAGGCTACGATTGTGGATTTGTATCCCCTGTCCCTTTTTCTGGGTGTGGCCATACTTGCCTACGCCATGACACTCTATGCCCGGCAGGCGTTCCCCGCCTGGAAGGACAGTGCCCTGCTGACCGTTGCGCTGGGGCTGGTGGTGGCACAGCCCTTTGCCATGGCAAACCTTTCCTACCGATTTGACAGCCTGACCATGCTGCTGGCGTTGGCACTGTGCTTTGTGTTGTACGCGCTTTCCCCCGCCCTGGGCGGGCCAAAGCTTGCCATTGCCGGTGCGGTCGCCGCAATGCTGGTGATGGGGCTGTACCAGCCTGCGTCCGGCATGTTCCTGGTACTGGCCGGTATCTGGCTGGTTTTCTGGCTGCTGGACTGGCTGGGCGGCACAAAGCCTCTGCGCGGGCAGCTGCCTGCCCTCTGGACGGAAGTCTGGCGGCTGGGCGGTGTGGGCGCGGGCGCCCTGGTCTATCTGCTGGCCATCGCCCCCCGGTTTGTGGACTCGGAAGGCTGGCGGCAGGAAGCGTCCCAGACCGTGAGCGGCACCGATGCCCTGGGCAAGCTGGTGACCAACACCCTCAGTGCAGCGTACTACATCCGGGAACGGATGCGCATGGCGCCTCTTCTCTACCGCATTTTTCTGGTTCTGGCGGTTGCCGGGGCCGTCCTCTTTTCGCTGTGGCAATTCCTGCGCAGCAGCAAATCCGGCATCGGGCGCAAGGTGCTGGGCTGCATTGTCATCCTTGGTGCGCCCTTCGGCATGCTGTTTGTCAGCTATATGCCGCTGATCGTTTTGCAGAACATGGACTGTTCGGCACGGATGTTCCTGGCTTACGGCGGGACGCTGCTCTTCATCGGCCTGCTGTGGCTGCGCGCACTGCCGCGGCGGCGTGTTCTGGCCGGGGTCCTGCTGGGAGGATTTCTGTTCTGTCAGACCAGCTATATTTACGCCTACGGCACCGCCCTGAAAAGTCAGAAAGCCTATGAAACCTATCTGGTGACCCAGATTGCCCACGACTGTGAGACCATCAACGGGGCAGGCAACTACAAGCAGCTGAGTTTTGTGGGCACGGCGCCCAGACCCCGGGAAGTACAGATGATCTGCAGCCAGTACCCCTTCTTTTCCGAGCTGATCCAGCCCTGTTTCACCAACAGTACCTGGCTGGGCGGCGCCTGGGTCTATCATTATCTGCAGTACGATCTGGAGATCGTCGGCCTGACAGATCAGGACAACGCCGCCTGTGTGGACGAAAATCAGCTGACGCAGAATTCCCGCTATGCCTGCTATGAATCCGGGGAGAAAATTCTGGTGGCCTTCCGCTGACTGCCGCTGTTCCTGCCAGGTGTCCCACCGTATTGTTCCGGCAGTTGCATTGTCCCACTTCTCTTAATAATAAAAAACATCCGTCTCCCTTGCCCCAAAAGGCAACCGGAAACGGATGTTTTCTTTTATTCGGGCCGGTTTTTACCGACGGCATATTTTTTCAGTTCCAGGAGCAATACGGCGCGGTCATTGGGAAGCAGACCGTCCATCACCTGTTCCAGCAAGCCATGCAGGGCCTCCCCCACCGCCGGACCGGGACGGATACCAGCCGTAAGGGCATCGCCGCCGCCTACCTGAAGCCTGTGCAGGGTATAGCAGCCGGTGCGGGCCAGAAAGTGCATTTTTTCCTCGAAGGCGCGGACCTCCTCCTCCCGGGCAGCGACCGCCGGGTTGCGGGCATGGGCGGCCAGATCGGCCAGCTTGACTGCGCAGAGCCGGCCAAGCCAGGTTTCTCCATGCTCCGCCAGCAGGCGCAGGATGGCAGGGCTTTCCTCCGGCAACGGTCCGTCGTGCACGCCCACCAGGCTGCAGACCTCCAGCCGCAGGGCCGTAGGCGCCCGCAGCCGCCGAAGAATCTGGTCTGCCAGCCGGGCGCCCCGCTGGTTATGCCCCGGGAAATGGGCTGCGCCGTCCGGGCTCTCGGTGCGGCAGAGGGGCTTTGCCATGTCGTGCAGGAGCATTGTCCACCGCACAATCCGGGCGCTTTCCGGTGTGAGATCCCTGCGCACAGCCCCTACCGCCGCAGCTGTATGATGCCATACGTCGTAACAGTGCCAGCGCCCCGGCTGGGTACAGCCGATGCAGGCGGCAACCTCAGGCAGAGCCCCGGTCAGAATCCGCCCATACTCGGCAAGGACGCGTCCCGCCGCCGGGCCTGCCAGCAGCTTGTCCAGCTCGGCAAAGATGCGCTCGGGCGAGACGGTCTGCACACTGCCGCATTGTGTCTCGGCAGCGTGGGCTGTATCCGGATCGATGGTAAAATCCAGCTTGGCGGCAAAACGCACCGCACGCAGCACGCGGAGGGCATCCTCCCCAAAGCGAGCGGAAGGCTCCCCCACGCAGCGTACCACGTGATCGGCCAGATCCTGCCGCCCGCCGAAGCAGTCCACAAGCCCCGTTCCGGGATTGTATGCCATGGCGTTGACGGTAAAATCCCGCCGGGCCAGATCCCCCTCCACCCGGGGCACAAAGTGCACGTCCTGAGGGTGCCGGTGATCCAGATAGTCGCCATCCTCCCGGTAGGTTGTGATCTCATAGGCCTTTCCGCCGCAGAGCACCGTGACTGTGCCGTGTTTGATACCGGTCAGTACCTGCCGGCAGTCGGCAAAAATCGCCTGGGTCTGCTCCGGCATGGCGGAAGTACAGATATCCCAGTCCCCCGGCGTGATGCCCAGCAGGCTGTCCCGCACACATCCGCCCACCACGTAAGCCGTATGCCCGGCAGCTTCCAACCGGGCAAGCAGCGACGCAACCCCCGGCGGCAGCGGGATCGAAACAGGTCCCGGCATGATCATTCACCAAACTGCCATTGCTCGTTCAAATCTACCAGGCAGGCAATACAGTCGCCCTCCTGACGCAAGGCCTCCACCTTCTGGCGGGCAGCCTCAGCATCAGGCATCCAGGTCACGAGAAAGAAATTCTCCGCCGGGACGCCGTAATAAACCCAGGTGCCGTCTGCACGGACCAGGTCCTCGATATGGTCCAGCTTTTCGCCGTCCACCAGTCCCTGGCCCTCCTCGGCATAAATCATCTCGGGCTGGATCTGAATGGAATTGATGACATTGATGCTGCTGGTGATATAGGTATCCCGGTCGGTTTCCTGTTCACTCTCGCGCCAGGCGCTGGCAAAAGCCTTGATGAGCAGTTCCCGGACTTCCAGCATCGAATCTCCTGCAGTATACATAAAAGGTTCCCCCTCTTTCAATTTTTACGTGTAACGATTGGCGCACAAAATCCCCGTTCCGCCCGCCGCGCCGCGGTGATTACGGCTTTGTCAGAAGGCTTTCTATCCCTCCCGGCAGAATCGTGCGCCTTTTTCTCGGTTTTGTATTGACCTTCCACCAACTGGAACCGGTATAATGAGGTCAAAAGAAAGGCATCGCAATGGGTACGCCGGGCATGTCGTCAAGGACCGACCTCCCCCCGCACAGAAACTACTTCCGGTTTTCTTTCAGTTGACGCACGGTCTCTTTCAGCTCCTCATACTCCTGCTGCTTCAGCCAGGCGCGGTAACCCGTACAGGGAGCCACCACGACCAGGCAGCCGAGCATAACATAGCTGCAGTTCCTGATGACCACTGTATCGAAACCGTTGAATAGAGCGAGTCCCATGATCATCAGCGCCAGAACCCAGACAACAAGGGCGACCACACTGCCCCAAAACGCAATTTTCTTCATCCGCCATCCCTCCCTGGTCCCGTATGCAATGCTGTTGTCCAATTATACCACATCCATTCCCAGCGCGAAACACTTTTGCAGCAGGAGTCTTTCCTCAGAAAGGAGAATTTTCATGAACATCAAACAGGCCGAGACTGAGACCGGCATTTCCCGCCGCAACATCCGTTTTTACGAAGCCCAGGGCTTGCTCCATCCCGAACGCAACGCCAACAACAGTTACCGGGAATATACCAATGAGGATATCCACACTCTCAAATTGATCCGCATGCTGCGCATGACGGACATGCCCCTTGAGGATATCCGGGACATCCTGGCCGGCATCTGTCCCCTGCCCGAGGCCGCCGCACGCCACAAGGAACGCCTGCTTCGCCGTCAGAAGGAGCTGCAGGGTGCCATTCAGCTGTGCGACGGGCTGCAGGGACAGCAGATTCAGACGCTGGACATTGACCAGGTGCTGACCCAGGCCTCTGCCCCGCAAAAAACCGGCGGCTTTTTTACCGGGTGGGTGGACGACTACAAAGCCTTTGCCCGGGCACAGCATGAACTGCGGTTCACCTTTTTCCCCGACGGCGCGGTCACCACGCCCCAGGAGTTTTCCGATGCCCTGTTCGCCTATGCCAGAGACAACGGCCTGGATCTGGTCATCACCAAGGAGGGGATGTACCCGGAATTCACCATTGACGGCATTCCGTTTACCGCCCAACGCAACTACACTCATGTGCAGGGCATCCCGGTGGCCTCCATTCTTTGCACAGCTGTCCATGCTGACGACATGCTGCCGCCCGCCAGCCCGGTCCGCCGTTTTTTGCAGCGGTTTCTGAATGCCGGTCTGCCCATGGTTCTGCCCCTTGTGTTTTCCGTCTATCTCTGGTGTGTCAGCGATGACGCCAGCCGCCGGGAGCCGGGCTTCTGGGTCTTGCTTGTCTCCTTCTGGGTGCTGGGCGGTGTCTTATCCGTCCGCAACTACTATCTTACCTTCAACGAGAACGGCAAGCGCAGGCCGAAACGCCGGGACAAAACTGTCTGACTTCCTCCGAGTCTCTCTGCTATGTGTGGAAAGCGCCCCTCCCGGCCAGCGATACGCGCGGCTGTGAGGGGCGCTTTCCTCCAGTGCAGTGGAGAGAATCAATTGAATTTGAAGATCTTCTGCGCGATGCGGTAACCGCCCAGGCAGATCTTGCGGCCGACGGCACCGGGCAGATCGCACAGGCCCGCCAGCGACAGGCGGCAGCGCTTGTACAGGCGCTGATCCCGATGACGCATATAGGCCCACAGGATTTTCTTCTTTTCCAGAGCCTCGGCGCTGCCGTCCATGGTGAGGAAAACCATGGAAATGGTCATCATCATGAACAGGTAGTTGAACATATAGGCCCGCAGTTTTTTCTGCTCCTGCGGCAGAGCATAGAGATCGACGGCGTCGATCATGATCTTGGTGACCAGGACCTGCTGATCCACACGCTTGACCATGATCTTTTCGTTGACGCTCTGGTCCTCGCGGCCGATGAAATAGCGGTAAAGGTCCAGGTTGAAGATAGTACAGCGTCTGCACGTAGGGGCAGCGGCTGATAGACAAAGATGTTGTCCACGTAGAAGGTATGCTTGGGCAGCTCAATGCCGCTGTCCCGCAGCACCTGAGTGCGGTAAATGACGCTGTGCATGAGGATGTTCTGGCTCGGCGGGAATTTGCCGCATTCCTGCCAGACAAAGACCCGGTCCTGGGGCATGATGCCCTTGTAGGAAATGACATGGCGGGTATTGTCCGCTACATGCTCATAGACATAATTGCAAAGGAGCAGGTCCACCGGCTTTTCCATTTCGGCGAACTTGCGCAGGCAGGCCATGACCTTTTGCAGGGCGTCGGCGTCCAGCCAGTCGTCCGAATCCACCACCTTGAAGTACATGCCCTGTGCATTGCGGATGCCCTGGTTGACACCCTCCCCGTGGCCGCCGTTTTCCTGATGAATGACGCGCACGATGTCGGGGTATTTGGTGGCATATTCGTCCGCAATGCGGCCGGTGTCGTCCCTGGAACCGTCATCCACAAGAATGATCTCCGCATCCTCGCCGGCAGGCAGCAGCGTCTCGATACAGCGGTCCATATAGTCGGCGGAATTGTAACACGGCACAGTAAAGGTGATCAGTTTCATAAAAATATTCCATCCTCTTTCTCAGTAATCGTTGGCGCACAGGTTATCCCTGCATCTCAGCGCACCAGGCAGGCCAGTCGGTAAGCACGGCATCCGCATCGCGGCGCACTTCCTCCCAGTGGGGCCTGGTATGTTCATCCAGCACACCGATGGTGTAAAAGCCTGCCTGACGGGCAGTATGCACCGCCACCGGAGAGTCCTCAAACACCATGATTTGCTCAGGGGGCGCCCCCAGCTTTTGCGCGGCACGCAGGTATACTTCCGGCTCCGCCTTGCCCCGCGGCGTCCGGCAGGATACCGTAAAGGCAAACCGGTCCAGAATTCCAAACTGTTCCAGGGCGGCATCCACCAGCGGCTTTTCGGTACCGGAAGCGACACACAGAGTCATGCCCCGGGACTTCATCAGATCAATGGCCTCCCGCACACCGGGTTTGAGCTTTGCAATGGTGCCATAGGCCTGACGGGCACGGTCCCGGATCTGCCGGGCCAGTTCCTGGGGGGTGACCGGAAGGTGGCACTGCTCCACAAAATAGGCGGCGGCTCCATCGATGGTCATGGTCATGGTGTCGTCCCCCTGGCCCTGGGTGTAGACGGCATCCCACTGGGCAAGCAGCCCGCGGGCAACGTCATCCCACATGCCGGAGGAATCCAGCAGGGTGCCGTCCATGTCCAGGATGGCATAAGGCAAAAGCTGCAAAGCGTTTCCCTCCTGTCGCGCAATGATACGGGTATACTGCTAAAAGTGTACCTTTTTTTGAGCAAAATTACAAGGGGACGCGGAGAATTTCCCGGTCGGTCTGCCTTTGCGGCTGTCAATCCGAAATCTTTTTTCAACGTAAAACCGCACTTTGCAGTCAGGCCCGGCAGTTTTTGATGGGATGGAAAACATTGAGCAGAAAGGCCGGCACTCTGCTCAGGCGCAGAGCTCGCGCCAGGCCTCCTCCATGGTATCGGCGGAGAACAGAAACTCCCCCGACGCATCATACACTTCGATGTGACCGCCTACATTCCGAAACTGATTTGTCATGGTTGAGACCACCTTTCTTTCCTTTGATTGCAGTATAGCAGAAAGAAAGGGTCATAAACGGTACTTCAGCCCATCAGGCAGTTATTTTTAGTCCCTTTGCAAGGACTTTCAATTCATGGTCCGGATTCTTGCCGGCAATCGTATCAGCCGCATGTTGATCAGCAGCCAAAGGCACAGAATGTACCACAGCATGGTATATTTGGGGCAGACATACCCCAGAAGATTTCCCCACTCGGCGCTGTAATCCCACACACGGACCCTGAGCAGCTGGGTGCAGAAAATACCTCCCACCAGTTCCATGGCACTGATACCCGCCGCACCGATCCCCGCCCCCGCCAGGACCGGCAATCCCGGACAGGCGTCCAGCCAGGTCAGGCAGCAAAGGCTGATTCCCCCGGCAAAGAACATGGTCCAGTGGGTCACACCCCGCCAGGCGATCTCCGCCCCCAGGTAGGCCACCCCGCCCATCCAAAACAATACCAGCTTTTCCATCCACCGCATGACATCCGCTCCTAAATCGTATTCCGGATTTTTCCCTGTCTGACCGCCGGAAAGAAATCCGTCTGCTTTATTGTGTGCCCGATGCCGTCGGAGTAACCAATTCGTAATGAATTTGGCGGATTTTTCCTCCTGATACAGAAACCGGGCCACCGGGGATACTGAATCCTCCGGCGGCCCGGTACTCTTTTTCAGACAGCGTATTTATTTGGACAGGCGCTTGAGCAGCTCGCTGCGGGTATCCCACAGTTTCTGGCTCAGGTCCACATAGTAACGGTGCGGATTTTCAAAGCGCTTGACTTCGTCCCACAGCGTGTTGACCTGGGCCTTGCAGAATTTGCGGATGTCGCTGAGGTTGGGAGAGGTATAGACCCGCTTGCCCTGCTGGTAGATGGGTGTGGACAGGCAGCGCGCCGTGCAGTTGACGTAGGTGCGCTCCTTCCAGGTTTCCACCGGGTCAAAGAGGGTAATGCCGTTCTTGGTCTCCACCTGCTCGTCTGCCATGGTGATGAGGTCTGCCATGGCCTTGCCGTCCTCGTCGTAGATGCGCCAGACCTTTTTCAAGCAGGGAATGGTCATCTTCTCCGCTGTCTCGGACAGCTTCATCTTGGGGATGTACTCGCCGGTCTCCTCATCCTTGACGGCGGCCAGCTTATAGACGCCTCCAAAGACAGGGTCACTCTTGGCAGTGATCATGTTCTCACCGATGCCGAAGCTGTCCACCCGTGCGCCCTGCAGGATCAGGTCGCGGACCAGGTACTCATCCAGGCTGTTGGAGGCACAGATGGTGCAGTCGGGATAGCCTGCGGCATCCAGCATCTTACGGGCCTTTTTGGACAGGTAGGCAATATCGCCGGAATCAATGCGGATGCCTTTGGGGCGCTTGCCCATGGGCTTGAGGACCTCGTCAAAAACACGGATGGCATCGGGAACACCGTGGCGCAGCACGTTATAGGTATCCACCAGCAGCACACAGGCATCGGGGTACAGCTCGGCGTATTTCTTGAAGGCATCATATTCTGTGGGGAACATCTGGACCCAGCTGTGGGCCATAGTGCCGGAAGCGGGAATTCCGAAATCCCGGGCCGCCATGACGCAGGAGGTGGACCCGCAGCCGCCGATATACGCCGCACGGGCGCCGAAATAGGCGGCATCATAACCTTGCGCACGGCGGGCGCCGAACTCCATGACGGGACGACCTTCCGCCGCGCGGCAGATGCGGTTGGCCTTGGTGGCGATGAGGCACTGGTGGTTGAAGGTGACCAGCAGCAGCGTCTCCAGCAGCTGGCATTCGATGGCAGGGCCCTCCACCGTGACGATGGGCTCGTGGGGGAAGATGGGTACCCCCTCCTCAATGGCCCAGATGTTGCAGTGCAGCTCAAAATGGGTCAGGTAATCGAGGAATTGCTCGTTGAACACTCCGGTGGAGCGCAGATAGTTGATGTCTTCCTCGGTAAAGCAGAGGTGGTCCACCGCGTCCATGAACTGCTGCAGGCCGGCCATGATGGCGTAACCGCCGTCATTGGGGACGTGGCGGAAAAACATATCAAAGACAGCGATCTTGTCCTGGTAGCCCTCGTCCAGGTAGCCCGCCGACATGGTCAGCTCGTAAAAATCTGTCATGGTGGTCAGATTGCGTTTGACGTCCAGCATAATTATCAGCTCCCAGTTTTGGATCCCCGGGCACTCGTCCGGGATCGGAACATAAACGGCCGGGCGGCACGGCATCTGCAACAACCGCGCTGCGGGGTCGATACGGCTTGAATCAGGAATGCGCCGTCACTTGCGGCGCTTGGGGCCGCGGTTGCCCTCGATGAGGATGGCGCAGACCCAGACAAAGGCATATACGGCCACAACGATCATGGTCAGGATGACCACGACCTTGAAATAGGTGCCTGAGAAAAACTCTCCCACCTTGGTCAGCGTGTACAGCACCTGGTTGCGGGACACGGTACTGCCCGCAATCAGATCGACGGTACCCAGCTTTTCCCCGTTGATGGAGAGGGTCACGGTCCCCACCACATCCCCCTGCTGAATGGGGGCGGTCAGGTATTCCGGCAGCGAGAAGGTCTGCTCCGTCAGGGCAGCACCGCCGTCCGCGGGCAGAAGTGTCATCATATCATCCGCCGGGTAGAGCATGATGGTATCCGTATCGGTGGAATAGCGGATGGGGCGCTCGGTGATGGGACGTGTGGTGTCCAGCGCCGACTGGATGGTAAAGGTCTTGAACACCCAGTCCATCAGGCTGCCTGTCTCGGTCAGGGCGGGGCGGGGGTCCACATTGGGGTCGGCGAAGCTGTGCAGCAAAATGCTGATGTAGGTCTCCCCGTTCTGGGTGTGCCAGCTGGCGAAATTCTGCCAGCCCTCCGACAGGCTGCCGGTCTTTCCACCCTGGTTGTAGGCCCGGTAATAGGTCGTGCCCTGGGTGAGCATCTTGTTGGAGGAAAGAATGATATAGGGTTCAGCGTGCTGGGTATTGGCAGGCATCCAGTAGCTGGAGGTCCCGGCAATCTCCACAAAAGCATCATACTGGATCAGTGCCCGCAGAATCAGGTAGGCATCCCGGGCGGTCGTCATATTGCCCGCATCCAGGCCGCAGGGGTCGGTAAAGACGGTGCCTGTACAGCCCAGCGCTTTCGCCTCCGCGTTCATCATGGCGACGAAATTGTCCACCGTGCCGCCCATATAAAAGGCCACGATATAGGCGGCCTCATTGCCGGAGGGCAATTCCATGCCGTACAGCAGATTTCGCAGCGAGACCGTCTCCCCCGGTCGGATATCCGCCAGGGAGGCTCCGGTTCCATACAGTATGTCATCTATCGCCCGCGGCATCTCTACCGTGATGGTATCCAGCTGATCCTGATAGCTCTTGAGCATGAGCAGCATGGTCATCATCTTGGTCAGGCTGGCGGCCGTCAGCTGTTTTTCGCTGTCCTTCTGGTACACCACAATGTTTGTGTCCAGATTGACGATATAGGCCCCCTCCGCCGTGGGCTCAAAGTCGGGCGTATAGCCCTGCATAGCCGAGGCAGGCAGAGCCAGCATGACTGCAATGACAAGCACGGCAAGAATACCGGCAAAACGTTTTTTCATAAGCAGGTGTGTTCCTCTTGCGTTTGGCGGGCATCATGCCGCCGGGATAAACGATATGAACAGTATACCAAAAATTTCCCGCCGAGAAAAGGGCGAATCTGGCGGCCCCGTTCCGGTTCAGTTCATGGCCCCGGCTGAGGAGAACAGCCGTTCCACCTCATCGGCGAGAAGCCGGTGCCCGGGCTGCACCAGGTTGGGATCTGCGGCAAGCAGCGCCTTGGCCTCGTCCTGGGCCACACGGAGGGTGCGGGTATCCTGTACCAGGTCTGCCACATGCAGGGTGGGCAGGCCGTGCTGTGCCTCCCCGAAAAAGTCGCCGGGGCCGCGGGTCTCCAGGTCATATTTTGCGATCTCGAAACCGTTCTGTGTATGGCACAGGAAGTTGAGCCGTTCCCGCACCGTCTTGCCCTCATTGTCCGAAATGAGGATACAGCAGGAATCGGCACTTCCCCGCCCTACGCGCCCCCGCAGCTGGTGCAGCGCCGACAGGCCGAAGCGCTCGGCATTCTCGATGACCATGACGGTGGCGTTGGGCACGTCGACCCCCACCTCAATGACAGTGGTGGATACCAGCACATCCAGCTCCCCCGCCTTGAAGGCCGACATGACGGCGTCCTTCTCCCTTGATTTGAGCTTGCCGTGGAGCAGTCCCACCCGGCGGCCGGGCAGCAGCGGGCAGGCGGTCTGCTCATAGTAGGTGGTGACGGCCTGGATACTGGCATCCATCTCGTTCTGCTCGATGGCCGGGCAGACGATGTAGACCTGGTGCCCTGCGGCGATCTGCTTTTCCAGATAGCCGTACATATCCCGCCGTTTTCGCCCCGTAATAAACCAGGTCTTGATGGGTTTGCGGCCGGGGGGCAGCTCATCCAGCACCGAGATGTCCAGGTCTCCGTACAGCAGCAGTCCCAGCGTACGCGGGATGGGCGTGGCGCTCATGACAAGGAGATGGGGGCTGTGGGCCTTGCCAGCCAGAAGTCCCCGCTGCCGCACACCAAAACGGTGCTGCTCGTCCACAATGGCCAACCCCAGATTTTTGAACTGCACCGCATCGGTAAGCACCGCATGGGTACCCACCACCAGCCCGGCGCGCCCGTCCGCAATGGCAGAGAGGGCCACCCGCCGCTCGGCGGCTTTCATTCCCCCCACCAGCAAGGTGACATTGACGCCGAAGGGTTCCAG
>JFBN01305889.1_pt1 | contig 12767 bp, 15 predicted proteins | sample 768741 | NCBI WGS metagenome assembly JFBN01 (sample SAMN01983846, study PRJNA193217) | chicken gut metagenome | biome: terrestrial biome; isolation source: ceca of Broiler chicken | host: Gallus gallus | place: United Kingdom: England | collected 2010-09-07
TTTTCTGTTTGTTGCAAATGTCACAGACAAACATCTCATTTTATGCTATAATTATACATGTAAATAGGTTGTGACCTATCAATAGTAGATTGAAAACTTAATAGCTTTTGCCTTGACTTTTGCGGCGGCGTTTTACATGAAACAGAGGTAAACGAAATGAAAAAAATAATCAATTATTATGACTTTGTCAATTTTGCCGAAAAGAGTTCGAACAAAACGCTTGCGTTTAAGTGGTGCAATGCGCGCATATCGGTTGACTTAGATGGAATTATTTTTTTACGTCATACAACACAAAAATGCTTGTGTATAATAGAGAATCGGGTCGGCTATACAAATTGAGTGATATAGAAACGACAACCACACTGCAGCACTTGCGAAAGTTTTTCGAAATGATTTCATGTCGACAAGATTACAACGATTTTAGAAAAATTAAAAAAGGAGAGTTTTTGATTATTTATGAACAAGAGTAACACGCGCATAACAATCAAGCACAAAGGCGGGGCGGCTAAGTTTATCGTCGAAATTTTCGTAAACGGAAAACCCGCCGTTGTCACGTCGCACTGCTTTACATTCGCGCATTGTGGAATGTTAGATGACAACGATACATTAAACTTCGACGAATTAAAAGACGTTTTGGACGTCGTGGACGCGTACAAGCGTTCTCGCGTTTGGGCGTAAACTAACCGAAACGCCGCCGCAAAAGTCAAGGCAAAAGCGCGGGCAAAAATAAATTAAAAAGGAAGTAATAACATGAAATCTATTGAACTTTACAAACAGAAGCTTGAAAAGCTGGAACTTGCCGCAAGAAAACGTAATAAAGAGATTGATGGCGCGGTTGTTTTTTTATGCAATGTGGTTGATGGCTTGACCGAAGCCGCCAATTTTGAGGGCAAATCCGTTAAATCTCTTTACAACGAAGCCGCAAAGCGTGTTGAAAAAGCTATTCTTGTTTTGCGCGGTGAGTTTGGAAAGCGGAAAAATGCCGATGAGGTGGACGCATGAAGAAAGAAATCGCAATTTTTTGTCACAAAGTCACCACGCGCGCGGGAAAGACGTTCGACGCTTTCCATTGCTTCGACAAATTGAACCGCAAAGTGCAAGTAAAATTTACCACCGCGTGCGAGGAAAGTTGCGGCAAGGCGTCGCCTGGCGTGCTTGTCGCGGAAAGCGAGAATTTGAACCTCGATGAGCGCGGACGTTATCCTACTCTCTGGGTGCGCGCCTACACCGAAATTAAACCGTTCGAAGCCAACACAAAGCGCATTGATGAAGCATTTTAATAACTTGTGACCCATGCCCGCGCGGGTCGCCCTCGCATTGAAATAGGGACTACGTTTTGTAGTCCCTTTTTCTATTTTACCGCATACTACAATCGGCAATATAAATGAAGAATATTGTTTGAATACTTGTTCAAATGTTCCATCATATTTTCATGAAAAAAGAACATTTGAACGCTTGTTCAAATGAACAACTGTTCAAATGAACAACTGTTCAAACATACTGCACATGACGTCTCTACACACATAAAAATTTCTTCAATACAAGAATAAAAATAATAACATATTAAAGGAGGTTTTTATCTATGCAACAAAAACAGACCCCCCTGTCTGAAAAAAAGCCAAGAAAAGGCGGGGGATGGTCAAACAATTTCGATGTGGATATCCCCCCCGCACTACTATGCGAGCAAGTGTACACACACAACACGCCGAAATTGCCGAGATATCGAAACGGTTTTTACTCAAAATATTCGGCACACATATTGTATCATATGCAGCGCTTGATATTACATGGTGTTGTTCAAAATTTTATTGTAGATTCTGAGAGGGATGATATAACCGTCGCTGTTCAAGGAACAACAGGAAATTTTTATTATTTTTCTCATCGAAAAAGCGACACATCTTTTTGCACATTTATAAAGAAAATATTGAAGGAGGAAAGTTGCGATGATTCTCGACTGGACAGAGAGAAGAATTAAACAATTTATAGGAAGGCAAAAAACATATGAAACCACAGCAGAAAAAATAGGGCAACTAAACGAGAGAAAATTAAGCTCATACATAAGACCGCAGACACTCAAAACACAAGAACGATTTGACCGATATATTGAAGCGACACATTCGACGCCCGAAAAAGCGCTAAAAAGACTAAGGAGACGGCAGCTCGAAGAACAAAAGTTTTTAGAAAAGGGATACACAAGCGCAATTTATGAAGCAATCGAAGGAATAGTTTACGAAGTTAGAGAATATATTCCCGCATACGGACAGTTCTCACATGAAATATCCCCAAAAGTAACGGCGGAGGAAATAGAGCGGTTAGATAGACTTGTTCAAAAGCTGCACAAATACGAGCAACTTGAAGAAACAGGCGAAATTGAAGCCGAATTAGCCGATAGCTATATTCAACAAGTAAAAGGGGAAATTTATGATTTACTCCTCGAAATACAAGGACGATAAGATATCATTTGATTTATCTAAATATAAGTCGATATATACCGCAGACTTCGAAACGTCTACACCCGAATGGAATGTTGACAAAGCAAGAGTGTGGCTATGGGACATATGCGACGAAAAATTAAACCATATAAACGGAACAGACATATTTTCTTTTTTCTTTGAAATAATGAAGCCGAAATACAATGATACAACAATCGGATTTAGGAACATAGGTTTTGACGGATTTTACATATTAAACTTTTTGCTTGAAAATGGCTTCGAATGGCACGAAAAATTACCTAAACAAGCGCTTACTTTTTCAACAGTTATAACAGATATGGGATTACACTATGTGTACAGAATAAGATTTCAAGACACCGTCGTTACACTATTTGATACGTTTAAGCATTTTCACCAATCAATACGAAACAGCGCAAAAACATATGGACTTCCCATCGAGAAGGGCGAAATAGATTATAAACAATTTCGCGAAGAAGGACACCAACCAACGGAAGAAGAATTGAAATATATACACAACGACACGGAAATCGATATGCGTTGTTTGTTGATAGACATGGAGCAAAACATGACGCAAATAACACAAACAGGAAATTGCAAAAAATTATTAAAGAAAAAATTATCAGATTTCAAAGTGTTGTTTCCGCAATTAGAAGAATACGAAGATTCGTTTTGTAGAAAAGCGTATCGCGGTGGATTTACTTATCTAAACAAAAAGTATTTTAACAAAGACATCAAGCACATGATTTCATTAGATATAAATAGTATGTATCCCGCGCAAATGCTGCACGCCCCAATGCCAATAGGATACCCACTATACGACAAAGGTTGCTACCTTGACTGCAAATTCAAAAAATACAATTTATTTATACAGAGAATAACGTGTATGTTTGAATTAAAAGAAAATGGTATCCCAACAATAAGCAAGCGTTCCTTCAAAACACATAGCAATGACTTATACTTGACATCATCTGAGGATAATATTTACGAACTATATCTATCATCACCCGACTTAGAATTATTTTTCGATAATTATAACGTCTATTTTCTTGAATATATAGACTATTTAGCGTTTGAAAGTGTCTGCGGCAAAGAGATAAACGAAAAAGATATCAAACACATGACTAAAATAGACGCAATAAAACACGATGGCGTCGGCTCAATTTTTTATGATTATTTACTTCCGTTAAGAATAACAAAAGAAACAAGCGAAGGAGCTGTCCGAGATAACGCCAAAAGGATGCAAAATATTGTTTACGGCGCATTTGCTTCATCACCGAAAGGCGACATATCAGAGCCTTATATAAATGAAAAGGGATTGCTTTCGTTCAAGCACCACAATGGCGACAAGCGAAAAACAATGTATATTCCCGTAGCTGTATTTATAACTGCATGGTCAAGAAAATTTTTAATTGATTCCATAAAAAAAGTACAAGACAGATTTGTCTATTGCGACACCGATAGTCTATACTTGCTCGGCTGGGAAAAACCAGGCCTTCCGATTCATAATTCTATTTATGGAAAATTCAAAATAGAACACATCATATTAAAAGCCCGTTTTCTCGGTCCAAAAAGATATATTTATTTCGCAAGAACGCCAAAAGACAGCAAAATAAAAAAAGAAGTTGCCTGTTGCGGCGCTACAAGTGAAATAAAAAAACAAATGCGTTTTGCCAATTTTTCACCAAACCAGACTTTCGAAGGAAAGTTACAAAATAAAACAGTTTTAGGAGGAAAACATCTTGTCGAAACAACCTATAAACTCAAAATTTGATATAGAACAAATTTTGACCGCCGAAGAAGTCACTATTGTCAAAAAAATAGTTAGCTTTTTGAACGCTTCTCTAAAAGAAGCTCACGCATACGACGAAGTAAAGCAACCACCGCCGCTATATATTGTCGAATTGAAGATATATGCGGAAGTTTTACTAAATTCAAGTGAAATTACCATTTTAATAACAACATTATCCGCATTCAAAGAACTTGCTGTAAACGCCAACCACAAAAAAATTCTCAAACAAATAATCAAAAAACTTGAAAAAGAGAGGGGATAACCCCTCTCTTTTATTTTAATTTACAAGCGACAGCATTATCATGAACAAGGTTGCCGTTTTTTGTGAGTTAAACCTCGTCAGTCCTCTTCCGTAGTGCATTTTATTTATTTTAATAAAACTCGAATTAAAACTGACAAAATACGTATTTATAGACATATCATCGGTTGTAACGCTATAAATAGGCTTTTTCTTATCAATTTTACAGTCATCTGTCACATAGTTTATAAGCGTTTCCGTATCCTGCCAAACCGTCAAATATGTTCCATTTACTTTTAGATTATATAGCAATATCGCCTGTGGCGGTCGTTCGCAAATCAAGTCATTGCTAACCTCTCCGAGAGATTTTTTGCCGTTGCTATAATCTCCATACTCCGTTCCTTTCCAGCGTCTGCCCGTTGAGGTACTTTCCTTGAACTCTGTCATAGCGTCTGAGCTATCAAATTCATAAAAAATACCTCTCTTTTTATCTCTCCAAGATTTTAAGCCGTAAGGTATCCCGAAATATTCGTTATATGGATTAGTCGGAGAGTCGTTATTTCCGAGCATAACAATCCAATTATCTCTATTGCGGAACAGCGTTTCGTCAAGGCGGGCAAACATTTCTGGCTCGTGTATTCCGCCTTCCCCGCCCTTATACTTGCCGCGCGTAGGCTCTATATACTCATCAAAAAGCATGACATCGGCGTCCTCGACCGATATACCTTTTACGGTATTCAAATCACAATAATACCCGACATGGATTTTCTTTTTGTCTTTCGTGAAGTAAATATCGCCGCCGTTACATTCTTCTACATAGCCCTTCATGAAGTCGGGCGATTTATTCCTAACTCCGTTATAAAGACCCTTTGCAAAGACCAGCTGCAACTGCTTTTCTTCACGACGAACAAAAAAGAATTTTCTTTTACTGTAATTATCGCCGTTTTTTAGTATATCCTTGACGGCTCTTTCGGTTATCGTTTCAAGCCACCAAGTTGTCTTTCCGCGTCCGCGTTGACCCGCGCAAAGATAAGTATTGTATGTTTTATTGCCTATAACGAACGAAGTTCCGCTATAATAGAGATTATTTTCCATATATTCTATTTCCTAAATAACTCGCCTGTTTTTCAAACCAAATATCATAATAGCCAAACTTGATTCCTTTCCATTTCCTGTAAGCGGCTCTAATAGCCGACGGAATATAAACAAGAAAGAAAACAAATACGCCATACATAGCATTCTGAACACAATGCCCCATCTCGTGGCACATTGTATCTCTGCCCGACGTGCTTGACATTACACACACAACGCCAAAGGAAAATGCACCCCAATTCGGCTTATCGGACACGACGACAAAAATGCCGTCGCGCCGACCGATTTGATAGCCGAGAATTTTGCACACAAGCAAGACAATAAAGGAAAGAAGGGTTGCAACAATTCCCCATGTGTAGTTGAGAATAATAATTAAAGTTTTCATACCTCGGTAACCTCGTCCTCTATCGAGTTAATCCCTTGCCAAACAACACTGCTTGTATCAAGCCCTGCGATAGTAATTTCCGCATCTGCAACTCTCCCGCCCGGGTCGGGGAAAAGACCGATATAATAACCGCCCTCAGCGCTCGGAAATTCGGGGTGCGGAGAACTGTTGTCTATGTAAAAACTTCCAAGCAAGAAAGGATAATCACCAATATCGCTATAAAACTGTTCTATGCTGGCATATGTATATGGAGCGGACTTTGAGCTATAAATGGTAGTATAAAAATCATAGCTATGCCCCGTTTGACCACTTAAATTAGCAACAATTCCAAGCCTTATTTTGTGTCTGTATATTTTACTTCCCTTCGTAATCTGAAATTCTGTTTTGTTCCAGGCAAGAGTAGAAATTGTGATAGTAATTGTTTTAATGAAATACTGCAGGCTATTTGTCATTCCAACATGACTAAACACAAGATAGCCGCTGGAACTCATATCGTCACTATAATAGTAAACTTCACCGTCGTTTTTAATATAGACGCTCGGATTATCTCTTTGCAAAATAGCAAGCGTTCCAGCGTCAACCGTCCCACTCGCGCCGCTAAGTTCTACCTCGGTAAACTCTGCATTTTGGTCGAGCGAAATTTCAATGCTTTTTCCGTCGCTTCCAATATCCATAGCAATGCCCGAACCAGCTTTTACAGGCAAGTTGATGGGTACGGGATAACTTTCGTCGTTGAAGGACATATTTGTCGCTTCATAGCTATACCCGTTAGAACTCTGAGAAACGGAAGCGTTTTCATTGTCACTAAAAGACGGAACAGGAATAACCGTAGGCGGAGGAACATTGATTGTAGAAGAAGTTCTGCTATATGCGCCATCGCTCGAAGAAATCGTGTAGACATAGAGTGTGATACCGTTGTCTCCCGTAGATGAGGCATAAATATAGCTTCCGCTCGGCGTTCCGCTACACTCATAGCGCCTGTTCTGTTCGTCGATAAGAACAACGCCCTCGGGAGAACTCGCAATAGCAGCTAAATCTGCTCCGCCAATCGTGCCGCTTGCCTGCACGTTTACGGACCTAAAAACCACTTGCCCAGTTTCGCCCGACTGTCCCTGCGGAATACCAAACTTTAACCGCGCCGCGCTACTCGTGCCGATATTCTCAACCGTCGCCGAAGAGCCAGCGGGAAGCGTGGTCGTTTCTGCGACTTCAATAGTTGCCGCCGCGCCGTCTGTCCCGTTTGTGCCATCCCTGCCAGGCTCGCCCTGCGGACCTTGCGCGCCCTGCTCGCCCTGCGGACCTTGCGCGCCCTGCGGAATACCGATTTTCAATCTTGCGGCAAACTCCGTTCCCTCGTTTTCAACGTATGCGTCAGAACCAGCGGGAAGCGTTTCCACGTCGCCGATTTCAATAGTTGCCGCAACGCCAGCGATAGAGCCGTAAGATTCCCACTCTCTGCCGTTCCATTGCTGAACTTCCCAAGTGGTGGTGCTAATTTTAATATCGCCGATATTTACTTCCGTTCCTTCGGGAGGATTATCGAAATAAATGTGGTCACCGCCGTATTCGTCGACCCAAGCAACTACTGCATTGAGAAGTTGTTCGGGGGAAAGAGGGAGAGCATATCCGTTAAGATTTGCGTACCACATCGAGATAGATTTTACTTTATCACTGAACCGTATCATCTTTGTCCTCCTCGTTTACATTTTCTTCGTCTTTTTCGACGGGCTTATCGCGTTTGTCCTCCTCGTTTACATTTTCTTCATCTTTTTCGACGGGCTTATCGCGATTTTTAATCATGCGATAAATTTGCAAACCGCAAGTAACAACTGCGATTGCTACCGAGCAAATAACCGACACCCATTGCGGCAGATTCTCGATAAAAGAACCAAAACCGCTAAGCAAACAGCCAACAAAACCGACTGCGCCATTGCCAAAATCGTTCATACAAATACCTCCATAAAAAGACTTGCGAAATCGCCGACAAAGTTATCGATAATATCGGGGGACGAAATCATAGCCAAAATTCTGCCGTAATCATAAATCATGCGCTTATAGTTTTGATTTTGTGTTTCAGTAATAGTATCTTCGCCGCTGTTCGTGATTTGTCTTGTATCGTTGCGCAAATCAGTGGTTGTGTCTTTTCCACCGTATTGAGTATTATACCTGCCAGTCTGCTTGCTGGTACTTTCGACAGACATGTTTTCAGTGCCATCATTTTTATTGTTGTCTGTAATTGTGCCGTTGTGCGTGTTCTCGGAAGTCAAAGAACCCGTTTCGTTTGATTCGGTAGTCGTGTTAGAAGTCGTGTCGGTGTTAGTAATTTGCCGCTCGTACTGCGTTGTTCCTGCGTGAGAAGCGTTGTTATTCGTTGTGTTTGTTTCTTTCGTTGTATTATCTTCTCTATTATCGGTAGTATTTTCTGTGCGTGTGTTGTTCTGCGTATTAGAAGTAGTTGTTTCACTCGTATCGTTGCGACTATTTGTGTTGTTTACCGTGTTATCAACACTTCTGCCGTAGCTCGTAGAACTTTCATTATCTCGGGTATATGTTTCATTGACAGTCTTACCTGCCTTGTCGGTAGTATTTATATTTTTATTTGCGGTGAAATCCTCGCCAATGTTTATGTTGTTTTCCGTTGTCAATTTTGCTTTTAATAGCGGCACATATTTTACAACCTTAGAATACCATCTGCCTTGAAAATAACCAACAAATTCGTCTGCATAGTATGTTGCAATTTCGCTGTTTCGATAGTGTCGTTCAAGACAGTCAAAAAGAAAGTGTTTAATGTTCCCAGCCGATTCGTCGGTCAAACCCTCTAAGTTAGGCAAGGTAAAATCGACTATATCGGGATATTCTTTAAGTACGTCCTTAAACAGCGTTCTCGCCCTGTAACGGGGAAGGTTTCTGTTCATTTATTGCACCTCCTTGATATAGACTTGTAAGACCGCCAACGAGCGTTTCAAGTTCCGTAGGCTCAACGCTTATGGACGAGCCAAACATTTCGTTTACTTTTTCAACAGCATATTTTCGCTGGTTGAGAGCGTTTGTGTAATTTGCCTGTATAATCATATCGTTGGCGCTAACTTCGCCCGTCAACAGGCGCTCGCGCTTTTCAATGTTTACGTTCTTAAAGCCAAGATAGGTCAATATCTTATTTTCAAACTCTTTTAGTGCGCCTTGATAGTTGTTTACTTTGAACTCTGTTTCCGTGTTATAAACTTCGAACGGTTTTTCCTCGGAAATATCGACGTTCTTTTTGCCTCGTCTACGGCGCATTAAAACGAAATCTTTGAACGCTTGAACAAGCGACTTCTTTACGTCCATTGTTTTAATTTCGCTTTCTTCGCCGTAAAACACAAACGGCTGGAATTGTGCGTTGATATTTTGACGAGAAACATCGTCGAGGCTACAAATATAGCGAATATCATAGAGCAAGTGCATGAGCGGAATAGTACACGCCATGTCGTTAAACATCAAAACAGAATTGTTCTCGTTGAGATTGCGAACAAAATTGCCGTTTATTCCGTGTACATACCACTCTGTCGGCTTGCCATATTCGTTTAGCTTCCACCCGCCGTCAACGGGCAGAACCATCAATCCAAGCACGGGGTCTTTGAACCACGCACAAACACCTGCAAAAAAGACATAGTATTCGAACAGGTTTTTATCTGCCATCGCTTCTACCATTTCATCGGGCAAGCCTTTATACTCAAAGCGAGAGAGATATACATTAAAGAATTTTTCGAGATATAATATCTCTTTTCTGTTCTGTATATCTGGACAAAATCTGTTCAAAAACCAACCAAAAGAACCAAAGGTTGTTACCATGTTAGCCCCTCCTGGTAGTTTGTTACTTCAAAATTTTCTACTTCACCCGTCCACAAGTGGACACCACTTTGAAACATATTTTGAATATCTTCGGCTATATCTGTTGGTACGCCTGTTACTTCACATTCAGAACAAAGAAAATAATTGAAGTTAGTTCGCTTGTGGTTGAAGTAAATATCATCAAGCTGTAAGAAAGTGTTGTAGCCGTAACGATGAAGATTTATGCCGATTTGTTCCCAATTTGCATAATTTGAAACACCACTTATTACAGCGCTTTCGTCACAAGAAGGAGCACCATAATAACTGACTGCGCCGTTGGTAGTTGTACCGCTTTCATATTGATGTTGCGCAATTTCTTGCTGATACTGTCCTATTCTTTCCCGCGAACGATATATTTCATTTTGTTTTTCATATGTTGCCGCGTCAATGCCAAGGTTTACGCCACTCTGTGCCAATCCCGCTACGCCTTGAATAGCACCGATTACATCACCACTTAATATTTGTCCGACTGCCCCAGCGGCATTGCTAACAACACCAAGTGCTTGATTTGCCATTTTACCTGCTTGTTTTACACCTTGAATCGCACCATTATTTTCTGTAATTCTGCCTCCCAAAGAAGTCTGTAAAGCATTTAATCTTGTCCAATAATCATTAACACTATTAGAAGCAAAAACGAGAGCATTATTAGTCAAGAAAATAGACTGTATTCCCTCATAATTATCTGATGGATTATAAATAATTGTTTGTGACAAATCAAAAGTTAAAGCTATATAAAAATCATCATTTCTATTACATGACAAGGAATTTAAGTAGTTATTTTTTATAAATATGGGATTATAAACGGTTGTCCCTATTTTATTATTTCCGTATTTAACAAAATCTTCGTAAGTTGTTAAACGAGCAAGCGTATCGTCCTTAAAAATTATATAATCATAAGAACTTTGTGGCAATATCTTAAAACTGGCAGGTTGCCACAAATTAAAGAAATTATACGGTAAGGGAAAATATTCTTTCGATACATTTATGGTTTTTATATTGTTTCTATAAGAAGCAGAAAAAGGATTTGATTCAGTCATGCCACTAATATCATTCCGCGGAGGAATTTTAGTAACAATCATGGAAGTAATAAACGCTTGTGTTAATTCGGATAAAGAACAGTATTTTATAGTCCCGCTTTCATCAAGAGATAAAATACTTAATTCGTTTAGACCGCTATAACCATAAATAGCTGGGTATGTTAAAGTTACGCCAAGATTGCCAACTATTTTGCGCTCTCCAAAAGGATAACTTATTGATTGCGGATATCTATCATCAAATTGAGTTAATTCTCCTATATTTGCAACATAAACGTGAAGCCAGTATAAATTATCTCCTTGTCCATAAGAAAACCGCGGCTCATGTTGATACTTTATCAAATTAGAAGTATTAAAAACTTCCTCGGGAGTATTAGTCGTATTTTCAAGAGTTGCGTAATGATTAGAGCCATCTTGTTTTATATCGTTAACGTGCGCCCTTGAACACTGCCCATGAAAATCCATGTTGTCAATACCCACGTTTTTAAGTGCAAAGTACCAATTATCGGTCACGTGAATAATCTGCGTGGAATTGCTTAATGCCTGTATGCGTATGCCGTCAATAAAAGCTCCGAAAAGATAGCCTTTATATGTATAGGTTATATAATTATAACCCCACATCCCCTCATCGGTAACAAGATAAAAAGGATTGTTCGGCACAATATCATCAGAAAGAGTAACAACTTTCTTGACGCAACCGTTTAAGTAATTATCATATTCAGTCGCACCGTAGCATCGGTTTTGTCTTGTTAGTTTTGTTTTATAAAAAATTACGTCCATATAAACACCTCAAAAAAGAGCTGGGCGCTTGCCAATTTCTTATGGTAACCACCCAGCCAATTAGAAGGAGTGCGGCTTATGCCGACTGCGAGAGGGTAAACGAACAGGAGTTGCGGTGCAGAGCATAGCCAATCTTGCCCATGTAGTTAAGCCAAGTGTTGGTGTATTCACCTGCGCCATTGTAAATGCTCCACATATTCGGAGAGTTTACATCATACAGATAAATGCCGCGGCTATCAAGCAGAGCTGCAAACTGACCGCTGGTTGCGGCGTTCTCGCCGAAATCGGGAATTTCGATAATATCGGTGACGCCGAAGTCAAGCTCGTTGTGATAAACAGTCTGCAAAACCGTTTTCATAAGCTGATATACGCCGCTATTGATAAAGAGAACGGAATTACCGCGCATTCCGTCTGCCATAACGCCAAGTTTGTTATAGACGGTAGTGTTCCATTCCATCGCCTTAGCAACGGTGCGAATTTTAGAGACGATATTCAGAACGTCGTCGGACGTCATCTCGTTGCCAACTTCGAAATCAAAATTCTTTGCGTAAATAGACGTGTTTTGAGCGGGAGTTGCATTAAACGGCGTACCGAGCATATTCTGGAAAATCAGCCATCTGTCAAGCTGTAAGGATTCGGGAAGAACGCCGCGAGCAATCTGCACAAATTCGTACATATTATCTTCGCTAAGAAACGCCTTCTGCACATCCCAAATCAGCGTAGTCACAAGATACTGCAAAGAGTAAGAGCCAAAATAATATGCAACGTGGATGTTCGGGTGGTTGATAACAAACGGGTCAACCGTCGTAACGCCGCTATTATTGTTTGCCGTGTTGATAATTTTAGGGAATGCCCTTGTGTCGGCTACATCCACATAAGTGTCGCGAATAATGTCGCCAACTGCAAGGCGTCCCTTGCTAAACCTCTGAAAATCAATCCCGCTATAACGGAAGCCGTAATTATTCGCGCGGGAAATGAGGTTAGTCATTTCCGAATAAACGGCGTTGAGCGTTTCGAAATCGTAGTCACCACTGCCAAACTTGTTGTTGGCAATATCCGTTCGAACACTCTGCGGGATTCTGCCCGAGTACGTCGGAGAGGAAAAAATCTCTCTAAACGTAGCAAG
>JFBN01561421.1_pt1 | contig 12743 bp, 10 predicted proteins | sample 768741 | NCBI WGS metagenome assembly JFBN01 (sample SAMN01983846, study PRJNA193217) | chicken gut metagenome | biome: terrestrial biome; isolation source: ceca of Broiler chicken | host: Gallus gallus | place: United Kingdom: England | collected 2010-09-07
CCAGGATTCCCGGGGCGGTTCACTCTGGCAGGAGGAAGTCTCTTTTCAACTAACACTGAAAGTGCCGTTGTGACAGGCAATGTAAGAGTAAGCAACGGTGATTTCCTCCAGTGATGGAGAAGCGGATGATTAATCTGTTAATCATCGTTCTCAGGGCAGTAGTTGCCGTTGCAAACGCGCTGATTGCTGTTCTGGAACTGATCCGGGAACTTGTCGACTGATAAGCCTGGAAACGTAACTAAGGGCAGGGAGTTACCGCTTCCTGCCCTTTAACAAAAAGAGATCTCACGTTAAAAATTTGTACCCTTCCTTAACTTCCAGTGCCTGCTCCTTTGAGTCAAACATCAGTCTAGTTTTCCCGGAAACACCCCATGAAATGTATTCAACATCTATCCACCATTTTCCATATTCTTCATTTGACATCCTCCCCCACCTTCGCACTTCGTGACTCAGGAGGGGGATTCCCATTAGTGGGTGACGGCTGATTGCTCAGCGTCTGGTTCCTGCTTCAACGGGCGGTCTGACTGCATCGTCCCTCCACAGGCAAGTACGGCGTGCCCCGCCGCTAAAATGTTACGAGCGCCATTTACATCGGCGTTCGCTGTATATCCACATACCTGGCATCTGAATTGACTTTGTGACAGGCGGTTTTCTTTCGCTGTATGACCACAGCACGCGCAACGCTGGCTTGTGTACGCTGGCGGAACAGCAAGCACCTGACCTCCACGCCAGAGCTGTTTGTACTCAAGCTGGCGGCGCATTTCATACCAGCCCTGATCCAGTATCGAACGGTTTAAACCTGATTTTGCCCGGACATTGCGCCCCGGCTGGCTGACCGTACCCGCTGCTGACTTTGACATGTTGCTGACCTTCAAATCCTCAATGACTATCATTGCGTGGTTTTTGCTGACGGTCGTTGTGACTTTATGAAGGTAGTCTCTGCGGATATTTGCGATACGGGAATGCAGACACTGTATTTTGCGTTTCTGCTTCTGCCAGTTGTTGCTGAATTTGACCTTGCGGCTTAACTGTCGCTGAAGTCTCGCCAGCTTCTTCTGGTTTTTCTGAAAACTGTTTACAGGTTCAAAGACTGTGCCATCTGACAGCGTGGCGAGTTTAGCCACGCCAGCATCCAGACCGACTATCGTTGTGCTTGTGTGATTTGGTTCTGCCGTTTCAATTTCAACCTGAAACGAGATATACCACTGTCCCGCTAACTGACTGATTGTCGCATTTTTGATTTTACCGTTCACACGTTGAGATTGCCGGAATTTTACCCACCCAAGACCTGACGGTAGCTTCACTCTGCGATTTTCAAGGCAGCAATATTTCTCAAAGTTCACAAAACGGATTGAGTCTCTGCCCTCATTTTTTCGTTTCCATACCGGAGCCTTAGCTGCGAGCTTTTTATCAAAACAACGTTTCCATGCGGTATGCAGGTCTTTCAGCTTTTGTTGCAGATTGTCGGTATAGGCATCCTGTAAGAAGATGTATTCCGGCATTTTTTTCCACACTGTAATCATCCGGTTCAACTCGAAAGCCGAAGGTAACTTTTCGCCTGAGTCAAGTATGCGCTTTGTCTCCGCAAGACCTAAATTCCAGACAAAACGGGCGCAACCGCATAACTGCCGCAAACGCTGCGACTGTTCAGGCGTTGGTTCCAGTCTGAATTTGTAGGCTTTCAGGATTAGCATCATCATTCAGTGTGTAGTAGATTTTCTTGCAATATTACTGCTTTTACGGCCAACCTCAATGCAAAAATATAAAATCAATCGTTCAAGACATGCTGCCTTCCTTTTGCATGTTCATCTTGTCTTTGTAACAAAATACCGTCGAAAGATACTGGGAGAGTTACACTGTGCAGCATTTCATCAGTATGCAGCAGAAGTCTGCCGTGATTTTGGGGCAGAACTTAAAGAAAGTAACGGAGACGTCGATCATGTCCACATGCTGATCGAATACCCACCAACAGTGCAGCTTTCGGTACTGGTTAACTCACTGAAAGCAGTGACATCCCGCCGTCTGCGAAACGAATTTCTTGATTTGCGGGGGGCATACGGAAAAGCCGTGCTCTGGTCTAGGTCATACTTTGCTGGCTCCTGCGGAGGTGCGCCGCTGGAAGTTGTTAGGCAATACATTCAACATCAGCGTGGCTGATCACCCTTCGGGCTTTTCAAGCCCGTCCAAATTCCCCTCCCGCCTTATGTCGGCGGGAGTACCCTTTGGAAGTTAAGATGGCCCGGATATTACTTTTTTGACAAAGGCGTCTACCAGATTCATTGCTTTTTCCTTTTTGTGTTGAAAATAATTAATGCCAGAGCACAGCGAAAATAATGAATGCGCTGGCTGTGATAATTGCGATTTTCTCCCATATGATATTTTTCTCATGGGGGATTCTACGGAGATTATTTCTTCGCATTGGAATATATTGGATATGTTTATTCATGAATAAGAGCAGGTGTGGGATTTCCTGCTCTTTTTGTTGGGGTTATTTTACATGCTTCCAGACAGAAGCCGGTACTTTGTCGTACAATTTGTTCATTGTCAGTTCCGCAAGGCGATGATCAACTGCAGAGTTGAATGCTTCTATTTTATCCGAGGCTAAAGTGCCCTGGTTTTTAGCAATAATTTTCTCAAGTGTATTTAAGCTGGAACAGCGACGTAACTGATATAACCATTCCTGTTTTGTTTTTGCCATAAATAGGTCCTTGGGTTTATTTAATACGGCATAAGCTATGTGTTGTTGCAAACAAAAGCCGGCTCATCTGAACCGGCAGTTATGGAGGCTGCTTATCTTAAAATACTTCAGCTACAGGCATACCTGCAATCTGCTCCCACTCCTTACGCTTTTCCTGAATCAGGCGAGGAAAGTCGACAGGGTAATCATATCCTCGACTTGCCATTGCGTGCATGGTGTTTGATGCTGTTTCTGGATGAGCACACCATGATGGAACAGGAACCATTGGCAGATTGATGTATTTCGTATGAATTTCCAGTTTTTTGTCGTCTGTTACAGTACGAGTGAAATTATGAATGTCAAAACCGATAACATCCATAATGTTGCCTGGATAGATACGGACATACAACATTGTGCCATTTTTAAGGTCAATGCCGAAATAAGCTCCCTGGGTTAAAGATAATCCCTCATACCCCTTCTCTGGAGAGTAGAAGCCTGACTCTTTTATTGTTTGTACAACTTTTCTTATTTTTTCTCTCCTTGTTTTTGCACGTGAGTACATCCATATGCCTGGCGCAAGTAATAAGAACCAACTACCGAAAGTGACAACATAATCTTCGACCTTATTTCCGAAATAACGATCAGAACATAGCATTTCGGTAAAACCTAATGCGCAGAACAGAAAAAAAGGTATTCCAAGAAAGAAATAAGCTTTTCTTAATACATAATAAAATAGCCACCAGGTTGGAAATCTGTCTGTTGTTTCTTTTTTAGCTTTCATATAATGCCTCCCCTCGTACTATCTATTATTTTAATGCCGATGGGGAGGTTGTGCAATATTTATATTGATATTATCCTTTTATTCCGTCCTTGTCGTCACTTCCTTTTGTATTATCTTTAAGACGATCTGTTTTCATTCCAGGAGTATGTCGGATATTGCGACTTCCTCCAATAAATATTTCTTTAACAGAATTTGCCATGCTGCCAAGCGTGTTGGCTCCATCACGTCCCCCTAGGAAGTTAATAACATGATCAGGTAGGTAGGCCTGAAGGGCAAATATGGCAGCTACAGTGGTTGTACAAATTCTGGCGTATATCAGCAAGAAACCAGCAAGACTGAAAATACCGGTCAGCGAATTGAACTGTACGTTAACCAGGGCAGCGCCAAATAATGCATTCAGTATTGTGCCTACGGCGATGATGGCTACAGAAGCAAAGAAAAAACCAAAGACCATGATGGGCGGCCTTATCATACTATCAATTAAGTATATATAACCGTAGGCTGCCCGACTTCCTCTGTCTTCTGATGTCCCGAGATGTGTTGCAGCCCACAGCGGCCCGGCGGTACATCCTATTAATACGCTGACTATCCAGTTCCCGATGCCTGTCATCCAGAAAATAAACGGAATGAATGGCAGGTAAATTGATAAGGAAAATCCAGCACAGAACATCAGGAACAAAAGAAAATAAACAGGTGGTGCAAGTGCTTCAAACAGCGCGGTAAGCATCGAAGCGGCACCTGTTAGTGAGTTAAAGAATTTTACAAGAATTGAATCTTTGCCACCGGCAACGACAACTCTGGCCGTTGTATATATAGTCCAGATTCCTTCTGCACTTACCATTGTTATATCTCCGATATTTTTCATTTTTATCAGAGGATTAATTTGAGCACTGGTTGTGCCTGTGCCACTTGTTTCCGTTGCAATCCTGTTAGTGAGACTAACAAGGGGGCCCATAATTTCAGACAAGGCAGATTTCGGTACAACGCATCAGGTTGTTTTTCCGGCGTGTAGACAGCAGCAAAAAGCGGTTCTTCCCGGGTTTTCAGATGAAACTGCATAAGCTCCGGTGCGGGGCGATTCGTGCTGTCAGCATCGTGGTTTACCGCTTCACCATAACCTGCAAAGCGTAAACCTTTGTCGGTCAGCGCATTGATAACCAACTGACTGTTGTCGGCCGATGGGGTGGCCAGTGCCGGATACAATGTGCCGTTCAGCCGGACCACACCCTGCAGATGTTCATCGGCACTCTGGACAAGTAACAGGTTGAGTTCACGCGTATCCTTATCCACTGATCCCAGAACAGGTGTCAGCTTGTCAGGGGCTGCGCTGGTTATTTCTGTTACCTGATTCGCGTTCTGTGGCGCGGAGACCGGATGTCGGTCTTCACCGATAAACAGATGTGAGCCGACGTTTTCTGGCATACGTAACGCTTTCATCTCTTCGGGCCACCCCTGGCTGATTTGCGCAGCCACTTTCATAAAGGTTTCGACCGGAATCGCCTGAATACGCTGACCTTTATCCGGATTATCATGTGATACCGAGATCCCGTTGGTAACTGACTCCATGGACCACTTATTCCGGAAACGTGCTTTTTGCTCTCCCGGGAGGATGAATTGTTCGCGGTTCTGAAGTGTCAGTGTCACCACGTCACCTTTCTGATGGTTTTTGACCAGACTTTCCAGTTGTTCCCCCCAGTAGAGTTTGCTGCCACTGCGGTTTTTAAGCTCAACAAAGAAACTCTCTCCTTTGCCGGGTGCATATTCAGCACGACCAAAATTGTGCAGTACGGCAGTCACGCTCTCTCCCGGGCGAAGTTTTCCTGGTGGTTCTTCGTCTGGTGCCACATCTGCCGTTTTGCCTGGTTCAGCCGGTGATGGTGCAGAGGCGGTGCTGACGGTTGATGCTTCAGGGGCAACAGGGGACGCCGGGGATTGTGTGGCTTCTTTTTCCTGAACGGGGTCAGGGACAGCCGGTTGTTCTGGGGTATTCCGGTTAAGTTCCGGTGTTGGCTGATGGGTGACAACTGCATCCTTACTGACAGCCATTTCCTTGCGTAATTTTTCTAGTTCAGCCCGTTGATCTGGCAATTTCATCCGGACATCGATGTTGTGCTCGATAATCAACTGCATTGCTTTTTGCTTAAAGGCATCACTGCCCGTCAGCTCTATGACGCCCCCATAAAATTTGGTGGCCACAGCAAGTGCGGCCAGAACGCTGCGATCGTCATTGCTGGCACCGTTGACCATTTCCAGCCGGTTTACCCGGTCAATGAAGGCAGGTTTGCCATCCAGTTTGTACAGGACGGTTCTGTCTGCTCGTTTTTCCCAGTCAAGCTCTTTAAGAATTTCGTCCATGTTGAGCGATATCGGTGCATCAGAACGTTCCGGGGCGTAGACAATACTGTCAGGTATCGGTGGAGTCGTCGTGGTTTCCGCTGAGGGCGTGGGATCACTGTTCTCATGTGCCTGTGAATCCGTTTTTTTACGCGTAAAAAAGCCACGCGCTTTGTCGAGAAACGATGAAGTATTATCAGAAGGTGATGTGCTCTGAACAGGTTGCTGTGGAGTGGGTTCATCCCGGACAGCCGGTTCTGCAGTATCTGTTGTGGCCTGAAGTTCTGACTCATCTGCCTGAACGTGGTCTGTGTCCGGTTGCGACGGCATATCACTGTTTTCCTGCAGATGCTCAGGATTTTCATTGTTCATCAGCTCCTGATATGCGCTGTAGTTTTCGTATTCTTCGGGGCCATCTGACTCAGGAAGGAACGGCTCTGGCTGAAGGGGAATGTCTTCAGTTACATGGTTGACCGCCTCTTCCCGGGGAGTATCCGGGGATATTCCGGTGCTTTGTTTGTCATCAGGCTCCGTCATCACGGTCATTTCCTCTTTGACTGCATCAGGGGAAGGTGATGGCTCGGCTGATTCATTCATGGTTTCAGATGAGGGACTGTCTTCAGGGGATGCGGGGGCGGCAGCAGGGGCCGGTATTTCAGGTGAAGTGCCGGATTCCTGTTGTGACTCGTTTTTTTCCGGTTGTGACAGTTCGGCTTCAAATTCACGCCAGTCTTTATCTGTGGCCACCGAGACAACTTTTTCCGGAGGTTCCGCCGGATGAGCGGGTTCATCAGGGGCAGATGCCGTTGTACTTTCCGGGGACGCCGGTGATTCTGCAGGGGAGTCCTGAACTACAGAGCTTTCCGTTTGCGCCTGAACGTTATCAGCGTGCCGCTCATCTTTGCCGTTATTTTCAGTGGCGTGACTGGTAAATGACTGTGTTTCGTCAGCAATGTTACTGCTGGAAGCAGCTGGTTGTTCCTGCTGCGTGGCGGACGGCAGAGAAGGTCCCTGGTCATGGCTGTGCCCTGTATCGGGTGATGTTTCAGGATATTCTGTCGGAGTCATGGTTTTTTCCTCAGTGTGGACCGGTGTAAAAACGAGGTTGCCGATCACCAGTGCCTCGCGGATTTCCGGGGTGTTACTGTTGGGGGTGGAAACCCCGATGTGTTCTAACTGGGCGTTGATGACATGCTGAAAAGCGGCCCGTCCCCGGCTTGCGTCCAGGTCATTGAAATCGGTCAGCCCCTGCGCTTTTTCGGCATCGGTGAACGCAGGAAAGATGACCGTTCCTCCTGTCAGTTCTGCGGCTTTTGTTGCACTGACGATACCTTTGTTAACCCGGATTGCATGATCGTTGTCGGCACAGAAGATAAAGGGGCTTTGCGTCCACTTTTGCCGGGCATTTTCGGCAACGGCAATCATGTTGCCTCCATCCACCGTCATCAGTACCGGAAGGCCCGTGGCTTCGTGCAGGGAGGCCGCAGTGGCATAGCCCTCGGCAAACAGTACCGGCTGACCGTTGCGCGGTGTGCCCAGCGCAAACCAGTTACCGGTTTTCTCTGAATCTTTCAGGATGCGGGCATCCTTCCCCCCGGTGACCGGAATACGCTGGTAAGAGCGTATCGCGCCGTTACGGTTACTGAAGGGAATAACCAGTTCATTTTTGTTGTTTACCCGCACCCCCGGTGCAGCCTGAATGCCTTTCCGGGTCAGGTATTCATGTGCTGTGGCCTGCGGCCATTTGTTGACATAGCGGCGGGCATACGCGGCCTGTCGGTTGTACTGTGCTTTCAGTTCCCGCTCCGCGTCCTCCCTGCGTTGCATTGAATGCGCTTTCAGGTGGAGTCTTGCGCGGGGATCTGTCTGTTCTCCGCCGGAGAAGGTCCAGGTGATCGGCGAATCATCCGCGCTGCGATAATCCCTGTACCAGCCGGCAGGTCTGCCGTCCAGGAATCCGCGATATGCGCCACTTTTTTGTCCTTTTTTGTCATCGGCGGTCGGGACACGGTGGATTTTCCCGTCCATGACCGGCAGTTCTTTCAGAACCAGTCCGGCATTCTCCAGAACCTGGGCAAACTCGGTGACCGGATCCCGGACGTGAAGGTTGACTGGTAACGGCAGGCGGACACCATTGTAGTTAAACTGCATCCCCCTGACTCTGGCCAGTTCGTTCAGTAATTCAATTGCATCACCTTCCCAGTCAAAGGAAAGGCGATCGCTGTTAGCTGTCAGAAGATGAGACCCCGTTGAAACCGGAAGTTGGCCGGAAAATACACCTTTGTCCCATAATGTGTACTGAGTGTGCCGGGTAACCGCCACATCAGAGGCAGCACCGTAGTTACGCGGAACAGGAGTATGCTGAGAAGGGGAGTTGCAGCCAGCCAGAAAAAGGGCGGCAAGACACCCCGCAGGTATAATACGGTTCATAATAATTCCTGAGCAGTTAAATCAGAATGGGATATACCGGTGCTCCGGTACAGACAGGATGATGTTTGTTTCCGGCTATACTTGCGTTACCGGAAATAAATGCCAGTGTGGCCAGGTAAATAGCCTCATAGTTTACTGAAGGTGATTATTCCTGATACTGGCTGGTTGATGTGTCGTCAGACATAAAACGAATATGAGCGTAATCTTTAACGCTCCGCGCCGAATCGATCCATGATGGATGACTCGACGATTTATGAATCGAACGTACCGGCGCTTGTCCCTGAAACAGTTCCCGGCCCTCGTCCGGATAACCTGCAATTCAGACAGGCACATGTGCCCGTACACTCTTGTATCTTACTGAGTATATCAGAATTTATGTAAATTCAAATATCCTCTATGCCTCTTTGTTGTATTTTCCGTCAAGTATGAGCCGGGTACCATCGTAATGCATGATCAGAGCATCAAGGTACGCCGGTTTGAATTTCTTGCCGAGCCTATCTCTGGCCAGAAATGATAAACAATGATTATGTGTCATTATTACTATGTTCCTTTTATGAGATTCTCTTGCGATTGATTCAAGCGTCTTATAAAGATCATTATTGCAGTCTGATAAACTGTCCATAACGACGGGTTCTTTACCGGAGAAGAATTTTGCAGTTTGTATGGTTCTTACCGCATTGCTGGAGTAAATATCATATTCACTGAAGATTGTTGCGAACTTAATACCTTCCTGCTGTGCTTTCTCTGTACCGGTAATAGTGATTCCGCTTTTATCCGAATAGCATGGCATATCTGAACGGTCGCAACGTTCTCCATGGCGGAAAAGGAAAATAACGGTGTTATCAGCATTAATTTCTTTTGCCTGTTCCAGGGTGATATCGGGAAGCGAGCTTTTTGCTTTTGTCACTGCCGCTACCAGGAAAACAGAAAATAAAAGAATGAATGCTGTTTTTGAATAAGAAGAACGTGGTTTCATCATGTTATTTAAACTGAATATAAAAATACCCCCGGGTTTAGTGCCGGGGGCGGGGACAGTAATCAGAAAGTGAACTGAAGTTGTGCCATTGCACCGTAATCGTGGTCAGTTCCTACCAGGCCGGAAACATCGATATGTACGACGTCAAATGGAGAGATACCAACGCCAGCGGTGAAGGCGCTTCCGGAGTTTGATGCCATGTTCTGACGATAACCGGCACGCAATTGCGCCCATTTCCATGCGTTAAATTCAGCACCAACACTTGCAAACTGACGTTTGCTGTCAGAAGTGAAGCCACTGGCAGGAGTCAGATCAATGTCAAGAGCAGTGGTAAACAGGTCATTATGCCAGGATACACCGGCGGTTGCCTGCGGACGAACTTTGAAGGTTTCTTTAAAGCCATTGACGACTTTAGTATCAATACTGCGTGGAATGATGTTCTGGGCAACAAGACCGACAGTCCAGTTGTCATTCAGGTCTGTATAAGCACCAATATCGGCGTTGAATCCGTTTTTCGTGTTGTGGTACTTGTCACCGTCAAAATCGTCTTTGTCGTAATCACGAACCGTTACGTTGTAGTTAAACAGGTCCACACGCTGATATTTTGGTGTGACGCCAAGAGACCATTTTTGTCCGGCCGTTTCCAGTTCTTTGGCAAATGAAATTCCGACGTCGGTAATTACAGCTGCACGCCCGAATGCGCGTGAGGTCAGGGCATTCTTATCGACGTCGGTAATTGTTCCATTGGCAACTTTGTCCAGATAATCCAGGTCTGCATCGTTTACTTTTCCGTTTACGCTGACAGTTCCGTAAGACTTGACCATAAGGGCAAACGGCAGAGTGTCATTTGCCATGGCTGCTACAGCTGATACACCTACCTGAGCATCTGCATTGATATTGCGGAATTCCTGCAGACGATGTTTAAGATTTGCCGCTGCCTGTTGTACGCCATGCTGGTTATCTACAGCACTGTCAAACAAATCCCAGTCATCTTTAACATCATCAGCTTTATTTGATACATCATCAGGATCAGCAACTTGTGCCCCAACAGACGGCAGAAGAAGGCTGAAATCATCATTGCTGTTGTGCTTTGTCAGTAAAGCCGGGTTTGCCAGAGGTGCCACACCATAATGGGAAGATGCTACCCCGGTACCACCCATTGCATCGTTACGCGCTTCAAAATATGACGTCGCTGCTGCAGCGTTAAAGGAAAATAATACAGCAGATGCAATGATGGTGCGGGTAATATGATTTTTCTTCATCATTTAATTTCCTGTTTATCAGAATTTAGACAAAACAACGCTATGACACGGATGTGCCGTAATTTTTACTTTGGTACTATCTGGTATTTACCAGGGTAATAAAGACGTATTAAATAAGCTAACAGGTAGTATTTGCCCTGTAATAAGGTTCCCGGCAAGGCCAGGTCTCAACGTGACGCGTCGCAAAGACATTGTTGTATTCTGCCTGGTTGTATATTCAGTTAACCATTTTCTTTTTTCATCGTTCAGAAGTGTTGGTGATAATGATAGTGCCGGATATATTACAGAGCCATTTATTTCTTTTTTCTGTCTCAATATTACCCCGCAATATTCTCTTTTCGTATTTCCTGCGAAGGGGAAACTATGCCAGAAAATAACTTCAGTGTTGCTGCTATCACTAATAAGCATTCTGAAATTATCAGCAGTATCTGGCCATTCACCGGACAACGCTATCGGATAGTTTTCATGGCCATTCAGCCAGTCCGGATTGAGATTAAAACATTCAGCAAGATGTTCGAGAGCGTCAGCTGAAAGATAGTCTGCAAGTCTGGCCGGGTCCTGTATAACCGTGGAGCGGATATTCCATGGCGACAGCAATGTTGCCAGTAATGGCGCATTTATATCATGCGACAGCATGATGTATTCAATTCTGCTTATTATGTTTCCTGTGGTGTTATCCGCAGGCATAAACATATTATGAAGAGCATCCTCAAGCAGGATTCGGGTTAAATCAGCGGTGGATATGGCTAATTGTTCGCTCATTATCCCCAGAACTTCTCTTACCCCTTGGGGGTAACGGACCTGCAGAGGTGTCGGGTTTATCTGACGACCGTTGATGAGTTTTTCGCCGATTGCTTTTTTGTCCAGCGAGAGCATCATTCGGGCCGCAATACCGGTCGTATTCAGTCTCATTGTTCCTCCGACTGAAAAAGTCTTTTCAGCTCATGTGGTTATTGTATCTTCGGTGTTTTTTCTGGTGAAACGAATAATTTCGATCATGCAGATCGAATGTGTTTGGCGAGTTGTTGCAACTCGCCTTTCTGTATGTGTTTTGAATGATGTTTACAGCGGGGTGCTGCCCGGGTTCAGAGGGCAAATCATAATGTAGTCAGGGTCGTTAACAGGTAACGCTCCGGGAGATGGGACACGTTCGCCTTTCTGTGCTGCAATGGCCAGTGTACGCAACAAAACCTCACTGGCGCGGTGAACTGCTTCCTCTTTCGTTGTGGCAGTGACGTGAAGGTTATCAAAATCACCGATCTCAATACGATGCGCTTTCTGCCCATTTTCTTCATCGATGGTCGTGATATGGGCAGGATACGGCACAAACCATGCTGCCACTTTTTGTGTCTGCCGCCGGCGGGCATCAAGCTTACTGACCAGTTGCCATGCACGAAGATGAGTATACCGTTTCAGCATATTCATGGAACGATGTCCTGATATTGCAGCAATCTCCATTACATTCAGGCTACCCAGTTCGAAGAAGCGGCTTATTGCTTCATGCCGTAGATCGTGAAAATGCAGGTCCTCGATGCGAAGTCGTTGTGTGGCTATTCTCCAGGCATTTTTAAAGCCGGATGCGGTGTAATCAAAAACATTGCCGTGGAGATTAACGGGCATCATCTGAAGAAAGTTACGGGCACGTCTGGACAGAGGAACATCCCGTGAGTGACCGTTTTTGGTTTCAGGTAAATGAGCCACACCGTGGCGCAAATCAATGTGCTCCCAACGTAAGGCCAGTATTTCGCCCTGCCGCATGGCTGTCTCAAGGGCAAGATGGAAAATGACATACAACATCAGATTTTTTTCGCGGAAATAGCGAGAAAGGCGACGTTCTTCTGAAGACGTTAGCCGGCGATCTCGTCCCGAGGATACTTTCGGCTTGCGAACCAGTTCAACCGGGTTAGTACGACAGGTTCCCCATTCAACACGAGCAATATTGAACAGAGATGACAGAAGGGCGAGTTCAAGACGTACAGTATTACCTGTAATGGGTTTACCCGTTCGGGGGTTGATTTCTGCTAAACGAACGTCTCTGTATGTAGCAATATCAACGGTTGTTATTTCGTCCATATTCCGAAGGGCAATGGGATATCGCTTGATAACATTGCTCCGGTAAAACTCCTGTTGATGCCCTTTCTTGTGAACAGAAACTGTTTTCAGGTACTTATCCAGTGCGCGTGACAGGGACATTTTACGGATGCGTGGAGACGGCATGCTAACCTCAAAAGAGGCAAAAAATAATGCCAACAATCATTCTCTGCAAGCGTGCCAATCCGGTAC
>JFBN01432717.1_pt1 | contig 12692 bp, 9 predicted proteins | sample 768741 | NCBI WGS metagenome assembly JFBN01 (sample SAMN01983846, study PRJNA193217) | chicken gut metagenome | biome: terrestrial biome; isolation source: ceca of Broiler chicken | host: Gallus gallus | place: United Kingdom: England | collected 2010-09-07
CCGTATTTCTTACGCTCTTTCATGCGCGGGTCACGAGTGAGGAAGCCAGCCTTCTTGAGGGCGGGACGCAGAGCCTCATCGTAGACGAGCAAAGCGCGGGACAAGCCGTGGCGGATAGCGCCAGCCTGGCCGGACACACCGCCGCCGTTTACGCGAACAACGATGTCGAACTTGCCTTCCAGCTCGTTCAGGGTCAGGGGCTGACGAACGATCAGCTTCAAGGTTTCCAAACCGAAGTAATCGTCGATGTCACGGTCATTGATGGTGATTTTGCCGGTGCCGGCGTACACGCGAACGCGGGCAACAGAATTTTTACGACGGCCAGTGCCGTAGAAATAAGGTTTCGTCTCGTACATTTCCGGTGCCTCCTATTACAGTGTGTAAGCTTCGGGCTTCTGAGCCACGTTCTTGTGCTCAGCACCCTTGTAAGTGCGCAGGCGCTTCAAAGCAGCAGCACCCAGCGTATTGGAGGGCAGCATACCCTTCACAGCCAGCATCATTGCCTTGTCGGACTTCTCGGCCATCAAGGTTTTGTACTGAACGGCCTTCATGCCGCCGATCCAGCCGCTGTGATGATAGTAGTACTTATTGATCAGCTTGTTGCCGGTCAAAACGGCCTTGTCGCAGTTGATGATGACAACGTGATCGCCGCAGTCAACATTCGGCGTAAAGGTAACCTTGTTCTTACCGCGCAGCAGAACAGCAGCGGCAGCAGCAACGCGGCCCAGGGGCTTGCCTGCGGCGTCGATGACGTACCATTTGCGCTCTACTTTACCAGCTTTTGCAAGTGTGGTGCTCATGGTGTTTTCCTCCTAAATTGGTTCTATGCTTAAACGATATTCGTTCCTGAATTTCAGGCGCAAGTAAGATTATACTCAAAAACCTTCTGCAAGTCAACACCTTTTTCCTGTTTTTTTAATTTAGATTTCGCTATCTTCCATTTACTCTTGTTTTCTCTTATTTTCTCTCGTTTTCTCCGGTGCGATTTTTATTTTTGTTGTGCATTGTTCCGACGTACCGAATCTTTTTTTGTCATTTTTTACAGCTTTAGGCAGGTTTTTGACACACCCGTTCGCTTTTTGCAGCTTTTGTCAAAAATCCGTTTACGAATTCATAAAAAAAGTTTATACTGAAAAGTACGCGAAAGAACAAGCGGCAGAACGCTTCTGCCGCTGCTAGGGGGAAACTCGTATGAAATTTGAGCGCCGCTGCTGGGCGCAGGTAGATCTCAGCGCCCTGCGCCACAATTTTCACCTGATTAAAAGTCTGACGCCCAATGCCGACATCATGGGTGTCGTGAAAGCGGATGCCTACGGCCACGGCGATTGGGCGGTGGCTTCCTTATTAGAGCAGGAGGGCGCAAAAGCCTTTGCCGTGTCCGGCTTTGAAGAAGCCGTTCGACTGCGCCGCACGGGGCTGCGCGCACCGCTTTTGATTTTAGGATACACCGGCTGCGAAAACGCTGCCGCATTGGCACAGCACCACATTACTCAAACGGTATTTTCCGCGGCTTATGCCGCCGAGCTTTCGGCCCAGGCGGTACAGGCCGGGGTAACAGTAGACATTCATTTAAAGGCCGACACCGGCATGGGACGCATCGGTTTTTCGGTGATTGACGATTTTGAAACGGCAATCTCTGAAATGGAGCAGGTTTGCTCTCTGCCGGGCTTGCGTGTGCGCGGGCTGTTCACCCATTTTGCCGCCGCAGATTCCAACGCGCCGCAGGATAAAGCCTACACCGCTGCACAATACACCCTTTTCAAAAAGACAGCCGACACGCTTCGAGCGCGCGGCTGCGCGCTGGAGGTTTGCCATTGCTGCAATTCTGCGGGAACGATTTCCCTGCCCGATTACCACGGCGACCTCGTTCGCCCCGGCATTATTTTATATGGAGAAAACCCCTCGGAGGATGTTCGGTTGGAGGGGCTGCGCCCTGTGATGCAGCTCAAGGCGGTAGTGTCCATGGTAAAATGGGTTTCGCCGGGCGACTTCATCAGCTACGGCTGTACCTTTCAAGCTGAAAAGCCCATGCGCCTTGCCACACTGACCATCGGCTATGCCGACGGCTACCCACGGGTACTGTCTAACTGCGGCGTGGTTTCGCTGCACGGCAAGCCTGCGCGTGTGACGGGGCGTGTGTGCATGGATCAAATGATGGTGGACGTCACCGAGATTCCTGAAGCTGCCGCCGGGGACATTGCCACGATTTTTGGCGATGCACCCGCCATGAGCGTATGCGAAATTGCCAAAGCAGAAAACACCATCAATTATGAGGTGTTGTGCGATATTGGGCGGCGTGTCCAGCGCGTTTACATCGACGAGGGAAAAGAAGTTAAATTTGTCAATTATCTGGAAACAGAAAAGGGGTCCGGCAAATGAAAAAACTGCTTGTTGTTGTGGATTATCAAACCGATTTTGTCACCGGCGCACTGGCCAACCCTTTGGCGCAGCCATTGGAACCGGCCATTGCCGCGCGTGTATCGCAGCACTTAGCTGAGGGCGGCGCGGTGATTTTCACGCTCGACACGCACCCCGATGCTTACGGCGAAACACGCGAAGGCCAATTTTTGCCTGTTGCTCATTGCGTTCGCGGCACCGAGGGGTGGCAGCTGCACGGCGCTCTGCGCACCTATATGGATGGCATCCATGACAATGTGATGCTGGTGGAAAAGGGCGCGTTCGGTTCGGCTTCCCTGCCCGGCGCAGCCATGACGCTGTGCGGCGGCACACCGCAGCAAATTGATATTTGCGGCGTTGTTACAGATATTTGCGTGATTTCTAACGCCATCATGCTTCACTCGGCGTTTTTAGAAACACCCGTCAACATTTTAGCCGATTTATGCGCCGCGATGAGCCAAGAGCAGCATGAAAACGCGCTGAACATTCTGCGCGGCATGGGATACGGCATCGTAAGCGGCTGACAAAAGCCCTACTGTGCTTTCACGCGCACCGATACGCCCGCAGGCACACAAACAGCGCTGTCATACTCTGTCTGCACCCATCCAAAACCTTCACAAAGATGGTCGGGGCATTGGCTGTCGATAAAGCGGATTTTACCGTCTTTGACTTCCAGCGTTACGGGGAGCTGTGCGTCCTCAATGTGATAAATGCCGTCTGTTTCTAAAGAAATGGTCTGCGTTTCTCCGCCGATTACCTCTACCAAAGCGCTTTTTCCCGGCTGTGCACCAAGGCGCATCAGCCACAGCCCTCCGGCAAGTGCAAGAATGACGACGGCGAAGATGATATTTTTTGTTGTTTTTTTCAAAATTGTTCTCCTTTTGGCTTGCGAAACAAAAATCATACCTTATACTATAATAAAAGAAAATCAAAATGCAAGGAGTTTTTCACCATGACTGAACAAGAATTGCTCACGCGCATCGACCGCTTTATTGCGGACAACGAGGCGCAGCTGTTTACCGATTTAAAAACCTTGATTGATATTAACAGCGTGCGCGGTGAAGCCGCACCGGGCGCACCGTTCGGCCTCGGAGTACGCCGTGCGATGGACGCCGCGCTGGAGATGGCACGCCGCTTTGGGCTTGTGACCAAAGACTGCGAAGGCTATCTCGCCTATGCAGACGTTCCCGGAACAAGCGAAAAACAAATTGCCACCATCACCCATTTGGATGTTGTACCCGCGGGCAACGGCTGGAACACCGACCCCTTCTGCATGACTGAGCGCGAAGGCTTTGTGCTGGGGCGCGGCACAGCCGACGATAAAGGCCCCGCGCTTTTGACGCTCTATATCGCCAAATTTTTCCGCGACCTGTGCGACGAAACGGGCGAGCCTTTGCCCTACACGCTGCGCATTTTGCTGGGCGGCGCAGAGGAAACCGGCATGGAGGACATCGACTACTATTTGGAGCATTACCCGATGCCCGCCTTCTGCTTTACGCCGGACGGTGAATTCCCCGTAGGTCACGGCGAAAAGGGCGGCTTTGGCGGCCACTTTGTGAGCGCACCTTTGCAGGGCAATCTGGTCGATTTTCAGGGCGGCGTTGCTGATAACGTGGTGCCCGATTTGGCACATGCCCTTGTGCGTGCTGATTTCGCAGCCCTGAAAGAAAGCAGCGGCATTACGCTCACCGACGAAGGCAATGGGGTTGTGCGCGTAACGGGACACGGCAAAGGCGGCCACGCCTCGATGCCTGCCGGAACGGTGAACGCGATTGCACTGGTAGCCAACTATCTGCTCGACAACAAGCTTTGCACGGAGCAGGAAAACGCTTATCTTTCCATGCTGCGCCGCTTGATGGCTTCCACCGACGGTTCTTCCTTCGGCATGGCGGCAAGCGACGATATTTTCACCCCGCTCACCTGCATCGGCGGCGTCATCACAATGAAAGACGGCGTTCTGAGCCAGTCGATTGACGTGCGTTTCCCCACCGGCATTACCGTGGAAGAAATGACAAACGCTTGCCGCGCTTTGGCCGAAGAAGGCGGCGCCAGCTTTGAGCCGGGCGAATCTCGTCCGCCGTTCTATGTCAGTGCGGATTCCCCCGAGATTGAAGCCTGCATCCGCTCGTTCAATGAAGTGACCGGCCGCAATGATAAGCCCTTTACCATGGGCGGCGGAACATACGCCCGTCACTTTAAAAATGCGGTCAGCTTCGGCATGGAAGAGCCCGAGGCAAACTACCCCGACTTTGTCGGCACCATGCACGGGGCAAACGAAGGCGTTCCCAAGGCACTGATGCTGCAATCGCTTAAAATTTATCTGCTTGCTGTTGCGCGTTTGATGCAGCTGGAGTTCTAATTTGCGTTTTACCGCCGCAGAGGTGTTGCCTTTGCGGCGGTGCTTTTGCTTATATGCGTACCAAAAAACGTACTTTCAAGGCAATAGAGCCCGAAAAAGGCTTTATTTTTTTTACAAATGTGAAAGAACTTTTCAAATTTAGTTGAAAAGCCCTCCCATAAGACCTATAATGACAGTGTATCGTTTGTTTTACGGCTTGTTGCATAGACTCTTTTTAGGCGTATAAAGCAGACTAATTTGTGTGAACCAGAAGAAAGGGGATTTTCATGAATCGAAGACATTTGCTGCGGCATCGTCTGATCAGCGCCCTTCTCACAGCGGTTTTAGTGCTTGGCCTTATGCCGGTTTCGGTATTTGCCGAGCAGGTTCCGCCTGTGACAGCGCCGGACGTATCTACCCAGCCGCAAAGCCCTGACGCTTCCGAAGCAGGCTTCACCATTTGGACAGAACCTGTCTTTGCCAGCACGTTCGACCCCGCGCAGGAACCGCTGATTGCTTCCTATGCTAACAGCGTTTATACGGGCAGCTATCGCGACCAGCTGAGCGAGCTGGAGCAAGCGGCCTATGACTACGTGGTAAGCAATCCGGTGATCACGACGGCAGAGTCGCAAAAGAACCCTGTAAAGCTGTCCGTGCAGGCACAGGCTGTTTTAATCGCCGGCAGTGGTGGAAAGCCAACGATTGATTATCAAAATGTGCCGGAATATCGTGCGCTGATTGAATCTTTGCAGAAGGCTGCCTATGCTGTTTGCTACGATTACCCCATGTATTCCTGGATTTTAAATGGCGGTTTTTCCGCTGGCGTACTCGTTTCTTACCCCGGCGGCAGCCAAATTGGGGACACGATTACCATTACCTTTACAGGCGCTTATTACAATTTCAAAAAGCCCTCTTACTACGACCAGATTTCCTCGGTTGATCAGAAAATTGCTGAAATTGCAGCCAAAGTGGACAAAAGCGCTCCTCGAAAAGACCAGTTGAAAACCCTGCACGATGAAGTGTGCCGGTTGACAGATTACAACTATGATGCAGTTAAACAAGACCCCTCGCTGAACAGCGACTGGCTGTATGCATGGTCCCCCTACGGCACGTTTACCGGCCAAAAGGTGGTGTGCGAGGGCTATGCCCGCGCGTTTAAAATGCTTTGCGATGCCCTTTCCATTCCCTGCGCATTGATCAGCGGTTCTGGAAACGGTGAAGCACACATGTGGAATGCCGTACAGATGGAGGACGGAAAATGGTATGGCGTGGACGTCACTTGGGATGACGGCGGCGCAATTTCTCATACCTACTTTTTGAAGCCGTCCGCCGATTTTACCGACCACATCCCCCAGCCGCATCTGCAGCTTGTGTATCCGGTGCTGAGCGACACTGAATATGTGGGCCAAAAACCGACACTTTCTGTTACCGGCAACGCATCCGATTGGACAAAAGAGGATGTCACCCTCGTCGTAAAAGTGGCAAACTTTGCCTCCGGCGTACAGTGCTTCTACCAGCTGCCCAGTGCTTCTGAACAAGCGGTTTCGCTGGATGCCAGCGGAAACGGCAAAGTTACTGTTTCACAGGAAATGAACGGCAATATTGTGTTCATGTTAAAAGACAGCGGCGGAAATCAGCTGGGCAGCCAGCAAGTTGCTGTGAAAATTGACCGCACAAACCCCGTTATTTCCAATGTAACCCTCACAGACACAGGCACACCGCTGTCTGCCCGAATTGCCACAAAAAATCAAGTGCGTGTATCCGCTACTGTTACTGACAGCGCCAGCGGTGTAAAAACTGTACAGGCAGCTGTGGGCAGCGATGTATACCCCATGGAAAAGAGCGGCGATACTTACAGTGTTGTGATTGACCGTGAGTATGCAGCGCAGACCGTCAAGGTAACAGCGCAAGACGCTGTGGGCAATACCGCCGAAAACAGCGCCGGTGAGAGCGTAACCACGGATAAAACGCCGCCCTCTATTGCGCAGCTGAGCGTAAAAGAAGGCTCTGTTTCCGCCAATGCTGCAACCATTAGCGCCGCTTTGGGTGAAAATGCAACGCTTTACTATTTGGTACAGCCTGCATCCCAGGCAGCTCCCGATGCACAGGCCGTTCTTACCGGCGGCCAAAGTGCCGGCGTTGGTACGAATGCCGTAGAGCTGAGCGTGGACGGCTTGGCTCCCAATACCGCCTATGCAGTATACGCCGTTGCACAGGATGCTGTGGGAAATGTTTGCGGCGTGACCACCGTTTCTTTCCAAACCCAGAAAGAAGCCCTGCGCTTTACGGGCAGCTTGACGGCAAAAGGAACGTACGGCGTAACGTGGAACGAGCTGAACATTACTGCATCAGCTGACGTCACTACGCAAGACGGAAGCGTTGTTTCCGGCACATGGCGCTGGACGAATGTTCCCGCCGACTTGCCCGAAACCACCATTCAACAGGCATCCGCCACCTTTGTTCCCGACAAAAATGCGGAAAACTACAACACACTGACTGCTGATGCCGCAATTACCATTGCAAAAGCACAGGCAGATCAAGGCATGAAAACAGCAAACGGATTGATTGTTGCCGGCGTTCCCGGAAGCGCGGTTTTGCCCGCATTGCCCAAAGGTGCAAGCTATGGTGCGCCCGCCACGACCGATTCACAAGTGCTCAAGCTGGCCGTCAACGGCACACAGCTGACTTATGAAGGCAGCGCCGATGTGGCAGAGGGCACTTCTTACACCGTCACCGTTCCGGTAACCGGCGCGGTCAACTACGAAGATTACACGATTACCGTCACCCTGCTGGGCACATCGAAAAAAGTGCCTTCCGGCCAGCCCGCCCTCAGCGCTGATACGCTGACTTACGGCGAGCCTCTCAGCACCATCACCTTAACCGGAACGATGACCAGCGAAGGCGCACAAGTGCCTGGTTCTTTCGCATGGGAAACACCCGACGCTATGCCTTCTGCCGGCACCTTCCAAGCAAATTGGATTTTCACGCCCGAAAATACCAATTTGTATGAACAAGTAAAAGGCACCGCTTCTATTGAAGTGGCCCGCAAGGAGCTGACCGTCCGCGTAGCAAGCGTGGAAGAAAAGGTATTCGATGGAACCACCACCGCAAAAGGTACTTTGACACTGGAAGGCGCTGTCAAGGGGGAAAATCCCACTGCAACGGGTGACTTTGCTTGGACAAGTGCTGCGGCCGGTACTTCCACAGTTAATATCACCAATATTATTTTGGCAGACAGCTGGGCCGCAAATTATACTGTTCCGGCCTCTTTCACGGCTCAAGATGCTCTTACCAGCATTCAGCCCAAAGCCTTGACGGCTGCCGCTTTTGACGCACTGGCTTCCACGGTGTACACCGGCAAGGAGCAAACCCCTGCCTTAACCGTTTTGGATGCTCTGCTGACAAAGGATGATTATCAGGTTTCCTATCAGAACAATCTCAATGCAGGTACTGCGGCCGTTACCGTGACCGGCCAAGGAAATTTCACCGGCACGGTGTCGCTTTCCTTTGAAATTGAGCCTGCTTCTCTGAGCTATTCCATCGCCGACCAAACGGTAAAAATCGGCAACGGAACCGCCGATCTCTCGGCACAAAAAACCGCTTCGGGCGTGAATAATGAAACGGTAAACGGTGCATTGGCTTTCTATGCTGATGCAGCTTACACCGAGGTGCTCCCGACAGACTACACCTTTAAAGGCGCAGAGGGCGACAAAGTAACGCTTTACTGGACGTTTACGCCCGATTCCTCTGCAACCAACTACCGCTCCGACGTTTTGAAAGGAAGCGTTGTGCTCACACTGGCTGAAAAAGAAGTACCTGTGCTGACCGCCGCTTCGTTTACCAAAACCTACGACGGCCAAACTGTGGCTGTGGAGCAGCTGACCCAGAACGCCACCGCCAAGGACAGCAAAGGCACTAACATCGAAGGTACTTGGAGCCTGGACGGCGCCACACCCGCCTTAAAAGACAGCGGCACCTACTCTGTTACCCTGCACTTTGCACCGAAGGACACGAAAAACTATGTTGGCGCTTCGATTGCCGTTTCCGTGCGCATCGACCCGCGTCCCATTACGGTTTATCCGCAGCTTTCTACAAACCGCATCACGGTTTCGGAAAACATCCCCAGCGTAAGTTTGGTATATGCCAATATCGTTTCCGGTGAAAGCTTTGCGCTGAAAACCGAGCCGATTTTCAATGGCTTGCCTCCAAAAGGTCAGGCCGGTGAGTTCTATGTGCTTTGGGCAAACCAAGCGGCTATGAAGGCGGAGATGGAAGCACTCGACATGGCCAAAAACTACGTCATCAGCTATGCAAACACCGTAAAATTGACGGTTGTCAATGCGCAGCTGCAACCGGGCAGCACCAACGCTTCCCGCGTTGAAATCGCAAACGGCTTAACCCGTGTACCGGATGGCTTGGCCAACACCGCTTTCAACACCGTGGATAAGGTTTTTGCAGAAATGGTGCGTGTGGCTGCTCAAATCCTGAAGGGCGCCACACAAAGCAATACGGTTTTGTATGATGTCACTTGGGTCATCAGCAATGATAACAGCGTGACATGGCGCGAAGCGCAGGCACAAGACTTCCAAAACAATGGCGGCTTGACCGTGCTTCTTCCCTATCCGACAGGCACCAATGCAGCCGGCTTTGATTTTGTTGTCACACACATGCTCACGCAGGATGGCGGCGGAAGGCGCGCCGGTGAGGTAGAAATGCCTCAAGTGACCAAAACCGAAAACGGTCTGCAATTTACCTTGACTAGCCTTTCCCCGGTAGCAATCAGCTGGACGGCAAAAACAACCTCCGGCGGAGATACTTCTCAGCCGACCACGCCGCCCGCAACAACACCTCCCACAACGACAACTCCCCCCACAACGCCCAGCACTTCGGGCACGACAAACACCGTCATTGCACAGACAGATGATGCATCCAACGTTGCGCTTTGGATGACTGTTTTGGCATTGAGCGGCGTATTGGGAACCGCACTGTTTGTATGGGAGCGCAAATCTCGTAAAGAAAACCTCTAATACAGCTTTCTACGAAACAAAAAACACGCCCGCAGCTTGCTGAAACAGCAGCTTCGGGCGTGTTTCAGTTTGTTGAAAAAGCTTCGCTTTTTCACAAACTGAAACCTTATCTAAAAAGGAAAAGAGGCTTAGCCCCCTTTTCCAAGCCTTTTTCCCCTTGCAGCCCAGGTTCTTTCTGAATCAGGCGGCAGTTTTTCGACAGTCTCAAACGCCTAAAACGAGAAATATCACAATGCTGTGAGCATCGGCAAAACAAACAAATTCCTTGTTTTCTTTTTGTGCATAATTTTTATTGACGAATGAAAGCTTCTTTGCTATTATATTGCCATAGAAATATCCTTCAAAAGCAATTTCACAGAGGTGATTCAAATGGGAATCGCATCTTTTCTTTTGGGTTTGTGTATTTCTATGGGCCTGTGCTAAAACAAAAATTGTGAGGGGATTACAATGAAAGTAAAAAAATTATTGGCGTGCTGCTTGCTGTTTATCATGGGCATGGCATTCATAGGGTGCAGCGGCGTTGAATCCAGCCAAGGGAAAGCGCTGGAGCTTTATCAAAATTTATTCGCCGGGCTGAGCGAGGACGAATATGAAGCCTATCAAGCATGGCAAAACAGCGCACAAAGCACCGGCGAGGGGCTGGGCATGGTTTCCGCCGACCCGGACGCTCTCCCCGACTGGCTGAAAGAGCGCTTTGAAAGCACCACCACCCCGGAGTGCTTCGACAATATCATAGGGCAGACCTTATTTACCGTTCCTGTCACTGCCTATGAAAAGGGTTATACCATCGAGACCCCGCAGACAAAGGTGACAGAAACCGAGAACGGCTATGATATCAGCGGTACGCTTTCCATCAAAAAAGACGGCAGCGAACAGCAAGTGGATGTTTCCGTTTCCATTCAACTGAACGAGGATGGGCGCATTAGCTTTGTTGACATTTACAACCTGTCCAACATTACAACCTTGCTTGCATAAGCAAAAAACCGTGAAGGCTGTTGCCCTCACGGTTTTTTATTTGCGTCATAGCTTATGCCAGCAGCGGCTTGACGCCAAAGAAGTACGCCAGCACCACCAAACCTAGCAGAATGCGGTACCAACCGAATACCTTAAAGTCGTGCTTTTTGACGTAGCTCATCAAAAACTGAATCGACAGCATGGAAACAATAAACGCCGACAACATGCCAACGAGCAGGACAATCGCTTCCTGAGGGGTGAAGTCCAGCCCGAATTTCAGCACCTTAATCAAGCTTGCGCCGAACATGACGGGAATAGCCAAAAAGAAGGTAAACTCTGCCGCCATGGTTCGCGTACAGCCCAGCAGCATGGCACCGATGATAGTAGAACCGGAACGCGAGGTGCCGGGAATTAAGCTGAGTACTTGAAACATACCGATGCCGAACGCCACACCCCAGCTTAAATCTGCCAGCGTATGTACGCGCGGCTGGGCGTGGCGGTTTTCAATCCATAAAAAGATAACACCGTACACAATCAGCATCGCCGCCACAACAACGGGCGTGTGAAGATGTTCCGTCATCCAGTCATCGAGCGGCAAACCGATGATCATAGCCGGCAGAATGGCAACGAGAACCTTGAACCACATCACCCATGTTTCTTTTACGCAAAAGCGGTCAACAAGATAAGAAGGCGTGCTTTGCCCCGCGGCACGCGCCAAGCCGGAACGGTTGCAAAACGGCCAAAGCTTTTCCCAAAAAATCACTACAACGGCCAAAATTGCGCCCAGCTGAATCACGACGTTAAACATTTCGGTAAAATCATCGCCCAGCCCCATCTGGATAAACTCGTCTGCCAAAATCAAATGGCCGGTGCTTGAAACAGGCAGCCATTCCGTGATTCCTTCTACAACGCCCAAAATCAGCGCCTTAATAATTTCCAGCAAATAAAACCTCTCCTTTGTTCACATACTTTGCTTTACAGCATATGCCTTTTCCTGCACTGCCATCACGCTTTTTCGCTTTGCTGTGCTTTTACGGCTCCAGCTCCAACCCCACGGGGCAATGGTCACTGCCCATAACATCGGCATAAATGACGGCATCTTTCATGCGGTCTTTCAAGCGTTCGCTGACGATAAAGTAGTCAATGCGCCACCCTGCGTTTGTAGCGCGCGCCTTGCGGAAATAACTCCACCAAGTGTAGGCGCCGGTAACATCCGGGTAAAAATAGCGGAAGGTATCCACAAAGCCGCTTTGCAAAAGCTGCGTCATCTTCGCGCGTTCCGCGTCGGAAAAGCCCGCGCTGTTGCGGTTCGTTTTTGGATTTTTCAGGTCAATTTCCGTATGGGCAACGTTTAAATCGCCGCAATACACCACCGGTTTTTTTGCGTCCAGTTCTTTCAAGTATGCCAGCAGATCGTCCTCCCACTGCATCCGGTAATCCAGCCGCGCCAGCTCATTTTGGCTGTTCGGCGTGTAAACATTCACCAAATAGAACTCCTCAAATTCCAGCGTAATGGCGCGCCCCTCGTGGCTGTGTTCCTCTTTGCCAATGCCGTAGGCGACACTCAGCGGCTCACGCTTAGTGAAAACGGCGGTGCCGGAATAGCCCTTTTTCTCGGCGCTGTACCAATATTGAAAATAGCCCTCGGGCGAAAACTCCGCCTGTCCGGGCTGCATTTTTGTTTCCTGCAAGCAAAAAATATCGGCATCCAGCGTTTTGAAAATCTCGGCAAAACCTTTGCCCAGCACCGCTCGAAAGCCGTTGACATTCCATGAAATCAGCTTCATTTTTTCACCCTCCTGTTGCTGCGTTCAGTTTTACAGTATAGCACACTCCGCGGCAAAATGATAGACCACAGGGCGTTTTTACAAAGTAATCCGGCAACAAAAAAAGAGAGGGTGCTGCCCCTCTCTTGAGACTGTCGAAAAACTGCCGCCTGATTCAGAAAGAACCCAGGCTGCAAGGGGAAAAAGGCT
>JFBN01011419.1_pt1 | contig 12671 bp, 11 predicted proteins | sample 768741 | NCBI WGS metagenome assembly JFBN01 (sample SAMN01983846, study PRJNA193217) | chicken gut metagenome | biome: terrestrial biome; isolation source: ceca of Broiler chicken | host: Gallus gallus | place: United Kingdom: England | collected 2010-09-07
GACCGTGCCAGCCGCTCTGTCTCCTCTGCGGCATGACGAAGCGCTTCAGAGAGCCGCTCCCGCTTCCCCGTCTTTTCCCGGATCTCCTCCAGCTTCTGCCGGTGGGACGCCGAGGCCTCATCCAGCCGGTGCTGTGCTGCAGCCCAGGCTGTCTCCGCATCCGCCAGCGCCTTCCGGGCCTCCGTCAGTGAAGCGCGGCACGCTTCCTTCTCCTCCGATGCCGCCGCCAGCGCCGTTTCCGCTTCTGCTGCCGCCTCGCCATGAGAAGCCGCCAGCCGGCGCAGCCGGTCCATTTCCTCCGCTCCGTGACGGCGCGAGGATTCCTGCACCCGGTAATCACCGTCGATGCGGTCCATCTCACGCTGCTTCGTCATGGCCTCTGATGCCGCCGCCCGGTAGGCCTCCTCCCGGTCCGCCGCAGCCGCCTCCATGGACGCCCGTTCCGCATCCAGCACAGACAGCTTCGTATCCCATTCCTGCTTCTCTCCGGCCATCGTGCGGTGTTCCGTCTCATACCGGGCCCGCATCCGCCTTACCGAAGAGAGCTTCAGCAGAGACGCCGTCGCCTCCGCCGCCTGCCGTTCCTTCAGAAGAGCCCCGAAAGCGTGCGCCTTTTCCGCCGCCGCCGCCATCGGGCCGAGCTGCTCCTCCAGCACCGCCATGAGATCCTTCACGCGGTCCATATTCTCTTCCGTGCGCCGCAGCTTGCCGAGGCCTTCTTCCTTCCGCATACGGTACCGGCTGATGCCTGCCACCTCTTCGAAAATCAGCCGCCGTTCCTCCGGCCGTGCGGACAGCACCTGATCCACCCGGTTCTGCCCGATGATGGCCAGCGATCCCCTGCCGAGACCCACTGCCGCGAAAAGATCCTGAATGTCCTTCAGACGGCACGCCCGCTGGTTGATGAAGAAATCACTGTCCCCATTGCGGAGCACCCGGCGCGTCACCGAGACCTCCGCCGTATCCAGCGGCAGCTCCCGGGCGGAATTATCCAGCACCATCGTGACCTCCGCGCCATTCTTTGCCTTGCGGGACGCCGATCCTGCAAAAATGATGTCCTCCGCCTTCTGCCCGCGGAGATTCCGTATATTCTGCTCTCCCAGCACCCAGCGCACCGCGTCGGAAATATTGCTTTTCCCGCAGCCGTTCGGCCCTACGATGATCGTGATCCCCTCTGCAAAGGAAATCTCCGTCCGGTCCGCAAAAGATTTGAATCCCTGCAAAATGAGGCGAAGCAGCTTCATTCCATCTCTCCTTATCTGTTTCAGTCAATCTTACTTATTATATAAAAAAACGGACCGACGCGCCATGCACCCACAGGAAAAGGCCCCGTACCTTCCGTACGGAGCCTTCTGCTCTGCATTTCTGTATTTGTTTTCGTTGATTAGAAATGATAGGATGCGCTCAGGGTCCACGCGTTGTTCGATACGCTGTCGCCTTTCTGCCAGCTGTACCCAATGCCGTAGCTCATGTCGTCGCAGTCCGTCGTTACGCCCACTCTTGCAATGAAGCTGCTGCTGTCTGCCGTATCATAGCTGAAGCTGTCTGCTCCTCCCGGCACAACGACCGTCTGGTCGGCGCTCCGGTCACCTGCGGTCCATACGTAGCCGATCCCTGCATACGGATGAACGCTCCATTTCCCGTGGCTGATGGAAGCCGTGTAGTTCACTCCTACCGGTACGATCACCAGATCCTGATCGTCTCCCACGTAGTGCAGTCCGTTGCTCGCCGTGAAGTCGTCCGTGGAGAGACGGAGATATCTCAGGCCCACGTACGGGGTGAGGGTTCCGTTTTCTCCTGCGGCATAGTCCTTCAGGGCTTTCACACCTACGCTGATGGAGTCGCTGTCCGGGGATGCCGTGATGGTCTCTCCGCTGTTCACCTGCGTCACATCATGGTCGCCCTTCATGTAGGAGATGTCTCCCAGCAGGGCATAGCTGCCGCGGTCGAACCGGCCGTAAATGGAGGCTCCGTAGTAATCCGAGTCGCTCTTCGTCGTGGCAAAGCCGTTGGAACCGCTCACATTGCTGTCTCCATAGGTCAGAGCCACACCGGCCGTAGTGCCGCCATTCTTATAGAGGTCCACACCGGCGGTCACGCCATTGTACTGGGCATCATAGTCTCCGCCGAAGCTGAGGCCGTTCACATTTTCCTTGCTGTGGAAGCCGTAGGCCCATACATCCTGATCCTGACGGTTCATGAGATGGCCGGATACGGCGTCAGAGAAGAGTCCGTTCATGGTGTAGGTGCCATGGGCCATATTGGCCAGTCCGGAAAAGCCGGCAACACTGTTCAGAGCAGCCTTTACGGCGTCAGTGTCAGAGGCATTATTGGTGATGAGAGCGGTCACGCTGTCCATATTCTTTTCCGTAGCAGCCAGTGCCACATTGGTCAGCACGGAGCCTCCGAGCCGTTTAGCAGCTTCGTCCTTGTCAACTGTACCGACGGTCATTTTGTTGTCTTTAAAGGTAACATCCTGGAGCAGATTATCCGTGCTGACATGATCCTGAAGATCTTTCGTTAAATCTGCATTATCGGACAGATTAACCGTTATTGTTTTTCCAGTCTCTAAGCCATCGACCATAATGGAAGCAGTATCTGCCATAGTAACAGATCCTGCGCCGCCAGTCGTAATGAAAGCCTTGCTCCCCGTCAGGTATTTTTTGTCTACATGGGTAGTCGTATTATTTTCAAAGGTCAGGTTGCTGTTCGTACCGGAGACATTGACATAGCCGTTGATATTTACATCCGTTGCCGTCTTTCCATCTCCCAGAGTCAGGCTGCTATTGGCACCGGAGACGCTGATTGCATTGCCTTCTTCGGCACCTGTAGAAACCGTGATCTTGCCACCATCCTGATTAACTGCAAGCGTAAGATTGCTCGTTGCATCACTATTCATAGCAATAGCCGAATGCCCGGGTGACGAAATCGTTACGTTCTGTCCTGTAATAGTGCCGTTCAGCGTTCCGCTAGTCAGATTTGTCTGGATCCCATTTCCCCCGGTGATATTGACATCGCCGTTTGCCGAGGCAATCTCAAGAGATGAAGTGTTCCCATGTGCTTTAGTCATATATACAGCAATATGATCTGCAGCGGCTTCTATATCCACCCCTTCATCTCCGGAAATTTTAATACTGGTATTTCCTTCACCAGTCCAGTTTCCGGCCTTATCATTGGCCTGTACAGTATCCCCATTCGTCGACGTCAAAGTCACCTTTCCGTCTGCATGAATGGCTACACCGGCGGTCTTTTCACCACCAAGAGCCATAGCGCGAACAGCCGTAGTATCTGTATGAATATTTACATCTCCATACGAATCGATACTAACGGAATCACTGCTCCCATCAGCACCATACTGAGCACTGATGCCGACTTCCGTTGTATAAATATTTACATCACCGACATTTGTCATAGTGACATTGCCGCCGATCGTCTGAATGGCGTAATTATCTGTACCAAATGGGGTATCCGCCGTCCCGATATTGACGGAATCCACATCCTGTATAGTAATGGCTCCTCCATTCCATACGTTCAAACCGACAACAGCATCTGTTGTATCAGAAGCAGCAGCAGAATTGATGTTCAGAGCTCCCAGATTGGAAACAGTCAATTTCTTGTCAGTACCATTCGCATAGATAATTCCATGTTCCGTTGCGTTCGGGGTAGTTGCGTGAGCCGCAGCATCCGATACAGATACGGTGGGACGAGACGCATCACCGGTAATGGTAACAGTTCCAGTAAGATTTGTATTGGTACCAGTGCTCGTATATTCCGTATCTTCTGTAACAGTTGTGCTGCCGGAAGTCGGGAATTCGGCCGCCGATGCCGCGCCTCCTGTCAGAGTGGCTGCAATCATCGCGGTGAGGAAAATTTTTGTCTGTTTTTTCATACAATGACCTCCTCTTTTCATCCCATATATAATGGATGTTTAATATATTTCTATTGTACTCCAGTTCCCCCCTCTTTTCAATTTGTAACCACTCAAAAATAAAGATTCATGAATCATAATCACTCCATAAATATACATTATCCTGAATATAAAAAAGGCTCCGTACCTTCGTACGGAGCCTTCCGCTCTGCATTTCTGTATTTGTTTTCGTTGATTAGAAATGATAGGATGCGCTGACCGTCCACGCGTTGTTCGATACGCTGTCACCTTTCTGCCAGCTGTATCCGATGCCGTAGCTCATGTCGTCGCAGTCCGTCGTCACGGCCACTCCCGCAATGGGGTCACAAATCTATTTAGTGCCGTACCACTGCACCATCATCAAAATGTTATATGCATCCCAAAACGGATAAATTATATACGTTATATATTTTTTATAAGAAAAGAAAATAAAAAGTCGTCCCTCCAGAGACGGTCTTTTTTTCAGCGGCTCACCCAGAGGCTGCCCTTCAGGGTGAAGCGCCAGGGAAATTCCCTGCCATAGGTGGCATAGTCTATATGTTTTCTCCGTGATATTTCGATCTCACAGGGGGTGCCGGATTCCACATACAGCGGGCCGGTCACGAGATCCGCTCCGTACAGGCTCCGGTCGATAGCCATGGCGAGACAGAGCCGGCCCGGTCCGCAGGTGAGGGCGGTGCCCTTCGCCTTTCCCCGACGCTGCCGGATCAGTTCTTCCCCTTCTACCGGCTCGCCGGCGCGAAGGAGTACACAGCCTGCGGTGCCTTCCCCGTCGCAGCTGATATTGAAGCAGCAGTACATTCCGTAGATCAGATAGACGTAGGCGTGTCCCGGTTCACCGAAGAGGACCTCCGTGCGGGCTGTGCGACCCCGGTAGGCATGGGCGCCGTCATCCGGCCTGCCTTCATACCAGCCGCCGTAGGCTTCCGTTTCCGTGATGCGGAGAACGGTCCGTCCTTCGGGCATCTCATGGACGAGATGCGCCCCCACAAGGCGGCGGGCGGTGTCGACCGCGCTGCCAGCGTAATCAGCCCGGGGCCATCTCACTGTACGCGCACCTCCGTCCCCAGCTGGAGCTCTTCCGACGGATGGAGCACGATCCGGTCTCCCTCCTGCAGGCCGTCCAGAATGAGCCTTTCCTCTCCGAACAACGTGGCTACGGTCACGGTGCGGATATCGATGAGATTGTCCTCATTGACGATCTCCACCCGGTCATCGCCGATAAGGGCCGAGGCGGGGATCACATAGCCTTCCACAGACTGCCCGCTGTCGATGCGGATGGTATAGGTCTCGCCGATATGCATTTCATTGTCCGGGTTGTCCGCCTGCACCTTGTAGACGGTATAGGCATCACCCTCGGGATTCGGCTGGGGCTTCAGCTCACCATACCAGAAATCGTTGTCTCCGCGGATGGTGACGGTCAGGGTCTTTGCTGTCTTGGCTCTGTCCAGTATGGCATCCATTTCCGCCGGAATCTGGATGCTGGCAATGACCGGCGAATCCTGACGGATGACCAGCGCGGTCCTGCCGGCGGCCGCTTCCTTTGTATCCGATATGTAATTCTGTGCGATGACGCCGCTGATGGGCGCCATGACGGTGCAGTCACTGATGGCCTGCTGGACAGACTGGAGTGCAATGCGCGCCGCCTCATCTGTGGCCGGTGCTGCTGCCGGTACGACGGCATTGCCCCCGCGGCGGGCTCTCAGACGGTTATATTCCGCCCGGGTGATGATGCCCTGTCGGAGAAGGGAGGCTTCCATGCTGTCATCCACCGGAGGCACTGCCGGTGCAGCGGGAACGGCGGCCGCTGCCCGCCCCATGAGGTCGGCCTTCTGCGCTTCATAGGGCGAGGCGTCGATCTGAAACAGGAGCTGTCCTGCCTGCACGGCGGTCCCGATATCCGGTATGTCCGAAACGATCTGTCCCGACACCCGGGGAATGATCTCCATGGCATGAAGGGCATCAATCTTTGTTTCCGTTTCATAGACGAAGGGCACCATTTTCTTTTCCGCCGGCATGACCTTCACAGACGGCGTCCCGCAGCCGGACAGGAACGCCGCAGCCGTGAACAGGGCCGCCAGCAGAAGCCCCTTTTTCCCGTTTCTCATCGCTCTGCCTGCTGAATGTCTCCGGCAATGATATCGGCCAGCGCATCCATGGCGGCATCTTCTTGCGGGCCCGGCGCCGAGAGAATGTGCACCGGTTCTCCGAGGAGGGTGCAGTCCTTCCACGTGCTGACCATTTCTTTCATGATCTTGCCGGCAACATTGGGCGCCCAGGAGGAATTGCCCATGAGCGCCACTTTTCTGCCCTTCACGAGGTGCTCCCCTGCCATGGCGAGGAAATAGCGCATCACCGGATAGAGCCCCATATTGTAGGTGGTGGAGGCAAAGATGAGATGAGAGTATTTCATCACGTCTGCCATGGCAAAGGCGGCATCGGTCTTGCACAGGTCGACCACCTTCACCGGAGCCACGCCGCGGGCGCGCAGCTTCCATGCCAGGGTCTGCGCCGCTGAAGCGGTATTGCCGTAGACGGAGGTGTAGAAGATCGCCGCGCTCCGCACTTCCGGCTCCCACCGGGCCCAGCGTGCAGTCTGCTGCAGGATGAGTGCCCGGTCTTTTTCCTCCCGGAAAACCGGGCCGTGAAGCGGCGCGATGTACCGGATCGGCAGATCAGCCACCTTCTTCATAGCTGCCAGCACCTGCTGTCCGTACTTGGAAACGATGCAGGTATAGTATCGGCGCGCCTCATCCTCGTAGTCTTTCCGGTAGTCCGCATCGTCCGCAAAGGCGCTGCCCTGCAGGGCACCGAAGCAGCCGAATGCATCGGCACTGAACAGGATATGGTCGGTCTCATCATAGGTGAAGGTCACCTCCGGCCAGTGCACCATGGGGGCCGCGAAGAAGCGAAGCGTATGCCGCCCCAGCGGGAGCGTCACCTTTTCTCCGATCACCACATACCGATCCTTCATGGGCCGGTGGAAGAACTGCTCAAACATGCGGAGAGCCTGCGCGCTGCCGGCGATCTTCGCCTCCGGATAGCGTTCTGCCAGCGTCAGCAGGGAGCTGCTGTGATCCGGCTCCATGTGATTCACGATGATATAGTCCAGATGCCGTCCGTGCAGAAGATATTCCACATTGTCCAGAAAATCCTCCATGACCAGCGCATCCACCGTATCGACCACGGCGGTCTTCTCATCATCGATGAAGTAGGAATTGTAGGATACCCCGTGCGGGATGGGGATGATATTTTCAAAACGGTTCGTTACAAAATCATTCACGCCTATCCAGTAGACGTCTCTGGTTATCGGCTGTACATGATACATGATCGGTCTCCTTTATCAAACGGAAGTCTGACTTCCGGAATATCTCATTTATTGTATTTCAAGCGCTCCCCCATTTCAAGCGGCGGAGGGCATACGAAAAGACGGTCCCGAAGGACCGCCTCTGCTTATCTCAGGATGGATTTCAGGAATGCCTGCGTTCTTTCGCTCTTAGGATGTCCGAAGATCTCCTCGCTCGTCCCTTCCTCCTCGATGTGCCCGTCCACCATGAACAGCACCTTGTCCGATACAGACCGGGCAAAGGCCATTTCGTGGGTGACGATGATCATTGTCATTTTTTCATCGGCCAGCTGATGGATGGTCTTCAGTACCTCGCCGGTGAGTTCCGGATCGAGTGCACTGGTGGGTTCATCGAAGAGCATGATCTCCGGATTCATCGTCAGCGCCCGGGCGATGGCCACACGCTGCTTCTGCCCGCCGGAAAGACTGCCGGGATAGACGTCCCGCTTTTCCCAGAGGCCGACCTTTTTCAGCAGCCGCTCCGCCGTGGGAAGCACGTCCTCCCGCTTCATCTTCTTGACGTAGATCGGTGCGGCCAGCAGATTGTCCATGACGGTCATGTGGGGAAACAGATTGAAGGACTGGAATACCATGCCCATTTTCCCCAGAATCTTTCTGGCTTCGCTGTCTCTGGCATAGACGACCTTTCCATTTTCCTCTTTCACGAGGCAGTCACCTTCGACCCAGATGGAGCCGCCCTGGATGGTCTCCAGATTATTCAGACAGCGCAGGAAGGTCGATTTGCCTGCACCGGAGGGGCCGATGATGGACACCACTTCGCCTTTTTCCACGGACAGGCTCACGCCGTGGAGGATCTCCTGATTCCCGAAGGATTTCCGGATATTCTGCATCGTAATAAAAGCCATCGGGATCACCTCAATCTTCATAGACGGCGTAGCGTTTTTCCAGCCAGCCGAGAGCACGGGTCAGCACGAAGGTGCACACCAGATAGAACAGAGCCGCCACGATAAAGGCGGTGGTATCGAAGTCGCGCTGTACGATGGAGCGCGTCACACGCATGAGATCGTTCATGGCCAGTACATAGACCAGCGACGTATCTTTCAGCAGAGTGATCGTTTCATTGCCCAGCGGAGGGATGACCCGCTTGATGACCTGGGGCAGTACGATGTGCCACATGGTCTGCCGGTAGGTAAATCCGAGGACCTTGGCCCCTTCGTACTGGCCGCGGCTGATGGACTGGATGCCGCCGCGGAAAATTTCCGCGAAGTACGCCGCATAGTTGGCTACAAAGGCCAGGATCGCCGCGGAGAAATCATCGATCTGGATCTCGATGCCGGGAATCATGGGCAGCCCGTAATAGATAAACAGAATCTGAAGCATGAGCGGTGTGCCGCGCATGATGTAGATGTAGAATTCTGCAATGCGGCGGAACAGCCCCAGCCTGGAAAGGCGCACCAGCGACAGCAGGATGCCGCATGGAAGGGACAGCACGTAGACGATGATGAAGATCTGCGCCGACACGCCGAGCCCTTCTATCATATTCGGCAGAATGCCGAGGACATAATCCAGCATATAAAACCTCTCTCCTGTGAAATGCGAAAGAGACAGACAACTGCCTGTCTTTTTCGCTTTGCCATGTTACTGTATCATAATACACTGCCTGCCGGTTTCCCGCAAGCGGAAGCAGCCTTACTGTTTCACAGAAAGGTCCGTACCGAACCATTTCTCGGAAATCTTGGCGGCTTCCCCGCTTTCTTCGACCTTGCGGAGGCCTTCATTCAGCAGATTGACCAGCTCGGTATTGCCTTTCTTCACGCCGACTGCATAGACTTCATTGGCTACGACGCCCGGCAGTACACGGAACTGTCCCGGTTTCTTCTGCATGTAGTAATTGATCAGCACGCTGTCGCCGAGAACGGCATCCGCACGGCCCGATTCCAGATCCATGAAGCAGGAGGTGAAGTCCGGATACAGCTTCCACAGCGCGAAGGAGTCACGCACCTCCGGCTGCTTGTCCATCGCGGTCTGGCTGGTGCTGCCTTCCTGAGCGCATACTTTTCTGCCGGCCAGCTGTTTCGCATCGGTGATGTCCGAGGAATTCAGAACAACGAAGACCTGCTTGTTATTCAGATACGGTTCCGTGTAATCGAGGACCTTTTTCCGTTCTTCCGTCACGGTGAGCCCGTTCCAGATGGCATTGATGCGGCCGGACGCGATTTCAGATTCCTTGCTGGCCCAGTCGATCGGTTTGAATTCGATCGGCACGCCAATTTCCTTGGAAACAGCCTTGCCCATATCAATGTCGAAGCCCACGATTTCTCCGTTTTCATCACGGAACCCCATGGGGGCAAAGGTATCGTCAATGCCGGCTACGATCTTGTCCGGCTTCTTCGGTGCGCTGTCTGCTTTCTTGTCCGCAGAGCTGCCGCAGCCTGCCATGAGTCCGGCCACACCGGCTGCGAGAATTCCTGCTGCAATGATTTTTTTCCAGTTCATATTGATGCTTCCTTTCTTTACCTGCTGCTTCTATTGTCTGCCGTTCTATATCAGATGGTGATATCCTGACCGAACCACTTCATGGAAATTTCGGACGAGGTGCCGTCTGCTTTCATTTCTTCCAGCGTTTTGTCCAGCCGTTCCTTGAAAGCTTCATTGTCCTTGGCAATGCCGACGCCTACGGGCTGGCGGTTATAGCCTGCATCCACCACGCGGAAGCCTGCATTATTTTCCTTATTATAATAGAGGGCTACCACCTGAGAAACGATCATTGCATCGATGCGGCCGATCTTCAGATCCATGAAACCGGAAACGTTATCCGGATACAGCTTCAGTTCCTTGAAGGAGGCCTTCACATCCGGTTCGCTGTTGATGGCGTCCAACCCGGTGCTGCCTTCCTGCGTTGCTACGATCTTGCCGGCCAGATCTGCCTTGGACTGGATGGGAGAATCTTCCTTGACCAGAATGATCTGCACGGAATTTTCATACGGACGGGAGAACAGCATGTTCTTTTCCCGTTCCGGCAGAATGGTCAGGCCGCTCCAGATGGCGTCGATCTTATGGCTGCGCAGCTCCGTTTCCTTGCTGGACCAGTCGATCTGCTTGAATTCAATATCGCTGCCCATGCGCTTGGCTGCTTCCTTTGCCATATCGATATCGAAGCCCACGAGATTGCCGTCCTTATCCTTGAATCCGAAAGGAGGGAAATTATCATCCAGTCCGATGACGATCTTCTGTCCTGCTCCTGCATCCGCCGCAGGCGCTGCCTTTTTATCTCCGCCGCAGCCGGCAAGCATGCCTGCCGCTCCCAGGAGCACCGCACCGGCCAGAATCATTTTTTTCCATTTCATAATCATTTCGTCCCCTTCCAGTTCTTCATTTCTTTATCCCTGTAAAGAATTATTTGTATGACGTTATCCTACACCATCCGTCTCATCCTGTCAATACTTCTTTATGGTAAAGAAAAAAAGAAAATTTACGAAAATCATACGTCCTCCTGCTATCCTGAAAAAGGAAGCCCCCTTTCCACGGGGCCGGATGTTATAATACAGATATTGGAGAACCGATTTCTCCGCAGGAGAGTGTGATAGCATGACAAATCCCATTGAATTTGATCTGCGCATCGGAAAGCAGAAGCCGTATTCGGCGCAGGGCGCGCCCTGTCCTTTCTGCCATCCCGATACGCTTACCCATATTCTGGAAAAACGAAGTGATATGATCTGGCTCATGAACAAGTATCCTGTATTTCATGAGACCTGGCCCACCGTGCTGGTGGAAACGGCGCAGCACGACAGCGATATCTCCCTGTATAGCCGGGAAAAGCTGCACGAGGTCATCGCTTTCGGCCTGGAAAAGTGGAAGGAAACCGCGGCGCGGCCCGAATTCAAATCGGTCCTCTATTTCCGCAACTTCGGCCCCCGTTCCGGAGGTTCCCAGCGTCATCCCCACTCGCAGATCATCGGCTTGTATCACTACGATTACAAGGACAATATCTTTCCGGAAAATTTCCTCGGCCCGCTGATTCATGAGGATGAGGACTGCTATGTGACGCTCTCCGATTATCCGGTGTGCTGCATGGCGGAATTCAATGTCATGCTGAAGAAGGACGGCCATACGGAACATTTTGCTGATGCCATTCAGCAGGTGGTGCGCTTCGTCCTTCACGACTTCCCCATTCCCTGCGACAGCTACAATTTATTTTTCTATTATATCCGCGGCCATGTGCGGGTGAAGATTTTCCCGCGGTATACGGCCAGCCCGCTGTACATGGGCTACCGGATCACACAGGTCGCCGATTCGGAAAACAGAAGCCACATGCTGGAGATCCTGCATTCCGAACGTTATTTTGCTGATTGAGACTGTATTCATGAAACTGTACGCCTTCAGTGATTTCCACCTTTCCGGAGATCCCCCGGCCAAGCCGATGGATATTTTCGGAAGCAACTGGAAAAATCATCGACAGAAAATTGAAGAAAACTGGAAGAAAACCATCCATGCCGACGATGTGGTCATCATCGCAGGAGACCTGTCCTGGGGCCGCAACCTTTCGGAAGCGCTGCCGGATCTTCTGTGGATCGCCGCCCTTCCCGGACGAAAAATCGTCGTCCGGGGCAATCACGATTACTGGTGGGACACCGTCACCAAAATGACCAAAGCCACCAACGGCGCCTTTGAATTTCTGCACAACAATATGATCCGCCTCGGCCCGCTGGCACTGGTGGGCACCCGCAGCTGGATCCCTGAAACATCGAGAAATTTCACGGAAAATGATGCGGTCATTCTTCGAAGAGAAGAAGGCCGCCTGGAAAGAGGCCTGGAAATGGCCGCCCGCTCCGATGCAGAACGCATTGTATGTATTCTTCATTATCCGCCCTACGATGACCGCCGCTGTCCCATGCACATCCTGTCCATCATGAAAAAATATGGTGTGCGCGATTGCGTTTTCGGCCATATTCACGGCGAAAGAAATTTTCACAATATTCCCACGAAGCTGGAAAATATCCGGCTCCATCTGACATCTGCTGATTATCTGAATTTTCAGCCGTATTTTATCTGCGAGGTATCCGATGGCACACAAACTGGCAGAAGGCCGCCTTCTCTCCGGCTACATCTACGGAGATTCCCGTACCGGAGAATATGTGTATTTCCCCGGAAGCGAACTGGATGCGGAATCCCCCGTCGCCGTCTATGAGACACAGGACGGCCGCCGGGATATCAGCCTGGACGAAGCGCTCTCCCTGATCGAGCATCGGAGTCTCCGCCCGGTCAAACATCCCGTTTTCGGAGAACGAACCATATAACAAAAAGGGAACTGCCTCTTCAAAAGGACAGTTCCTTTTATTATGCTTTCGCCTTTGCCTATCCGGGCGTGGGCCTTCTCCCGCGCATCACCGGCATCGAGACCGCAGGCCTCGTCTTTCTCCCCGTATCCTTCCCGGTATGCAAACGGGAGATCGGCCT
>JFBN01305873.1_pt1 | contig 12650 bp, 12 predicted proteins | sample 768741 | NCBI WGS metagenome assembly JFBN01 (sample SAMN01983846, study PRJNA193217) | chicken gut metagenome | biome: terrestrial biome; isolation source: ceca of Broiler chicken | host: Gallus gallus | place: United Kingdom: England | collected 2010-09-07
TTTTGGGTAGGGGTGAAGATCATCATAAGCCCCATCCATCATCTACTACTAAGGTTTGCCCTGTGATAAATCTACTCTCATCGCTAAGTAAAAACACCAAAGTTCCACATATATCATCTGCATCTAACATGCCTTTACTCGCACAACATTTTCTATAAGCTTTTAAAAAAAGTTCGTTTTGATTGTCTAAAATTCCCCCGCTTGCTAGAGTATTAACACGTATGTTTTGATTAAAAAGCTCTTTAGCTAGCCAAGAGCTCATGTGATTAATCCCTGCTTTTATCACACTGTATTCTAAAGAGCTTTGCATGGAAGTGCCTTCATAGTTTTCAAATTTTGGCGCATAAACTCCCATGATGGAGCTAAGATTGATGATATTACCATGGCCTTGTTGTTTAAAAAATTTCACAAATTCTTGAGCGGCTAGCATAAAGCCTGCTAAATGTAAATTTAAACTTTCACAAATTTGTTCGTATTTGAGTTCATAATAAGGCGTTTTACCCCAATCTTTGCCAAAAGGATAGCTTGAGTTAACAAAAGCATCGATTTTGCCGTATCTTTCTTGACTTTTTTGAAGGGCGGTTTGTAAGCTTTCTTGTTTAGTGATATCAAGTTCTAAGCTTAAAAGTTTTGTTTTAAAATTTGTTTCTAAATTTTCTTGCAATTTATTTAAGCGTTCTTTGTTGATATCTGCGAGTATAGGGATACCTTTGCTAAGAAGTATTTTTTGACAAAGCGCTTTACCTATACGCCCACAAGCTCCTGCTACAAAGATGATTTTATTTTCAAGCATTAAAAATCCTTTGGCGATAAATTTTTTAAAGAGATTAAAAACTCTACGATTTTAAAATCAAGCTCGCTATCAATATCAAAAGCCGTGCTTTCATCCATTACAAAAAGCCCTGTTTTTTCTCCAAAAACACTATCATTTTCTAAAAGATAATCCCTTTTAAAGATATAAATACTAGCGTTCATATCGTAGCATTTTGGGGCACTTTGGCGAGTGGTAAAATTTCCTTCTTTGGATTTTACTACCTTGTTATTTTGTATTTCTACGAGGTTAAAATAAGGATTGCGTCTAGCAGGAACTGCGGTGATGAGATTGGAATTATCATTTTCAACAAAACTTTCATAAGCTTTTTTTATATCAAGGCTTGAGCGAAGCGGGGCTGAAGCATCTAAGTCTATGAGAGTTTCAAAACGCGTTTTAAAATGCTCTTCACTTCTTAGCAAGGCATCACGCATGACAGGAAGTTTTGCAGCCTGATCATTGGCAAGATGAGCTTCTCTTTTGAAAAAAACTTCAGCACCATATTTTTGGGCTACACTTGCGATTTCATCACTATCAGTACTTATGACTATGTGTTTAAAAAGCTTTGAATTTTGAGCTTGTATGATACTATGAGCTATCATTTCAAGTTCGTTAATCTTTCTAATATTTTTGTTTTTAACGCCTTTGCTACCACCCCTAGCACAAATAGTACATAAAATTTCAGCCATTTTTTTTCCTTACTTCATCACAAATTTCAAGCACTTTTAAAGCCTGTTTAAGATCGCAAAGTTCTTTGTTTTTTTCAAAGACTGCTTGATGTAAATTTTGAAGGGTTTTTATCGTATCGTTTTCAAAATTTAAGACTTTTTGACTTTGATCTTTGTGATAAATTTCGATTTTATTGTTTATCAAATCGGCTTTAAAGCTTTTTTCTAAAGTATGGATGGTCATTTCTCTTTTGTTAAATTTAGAAAAATAGTCTAGTTCTATATGAATTTTAGCTTCTTGTGAATTTTTTAAAGCCAAAAAGGCAAAATCATCGCTTGTTATGTCAAGCTCTGAAATTTTAGCATTTTGGGAGTATATAAGCTCTAAGTCTTTAAAAAGAAAAAAGGCTAGATCGATTTCATGAGAGAGATCGAGTAAAACCCCACCACCTAGCTCTTTTTTAGCGCTGTAATTTTGCCTGTAGTCTAAAGCTCTCCAATGGGGCAAATAAGAATTACAAACCAAACTAGCAAAATAAATTTTTTCACCTTTTAAAAGCCTTTTTAAAGCGACAATCACAGGATTAAAACGTTGTAAATACGCTACATAAATGTGATTTTTTGAGCTTGTGAAATTTTGGCTTTTTTCAAATAAAGGTTTTTCTACGAGTATGGTTTTATCTTTTACAAGCTCATCTAAAGTTTTTAAGGTGTTAAAATGCTCCGTAGTGATATTTGCGATGATAAAAAGATCAAATTCGTTTAAATCACATTCTTTCAAAGAGCGATAAATTGGAGTGTTTTTAAATTCTTCTTTTTTAGCACTTAAAGAAAGCAAACTCACTTCATGATTTAAATTTTTTAAGGCTAAAAAATGCTTTTTTCCTATGCTTCCAAAGCCTATGATTAAGACTTTCATTTAAAATCCTCATTGGCTTTTAAAAACTCATCCGGCCTTCCAATGTCAATCCAATAATCGTTGATGATATAGGTATTTACTTTGCCTTTTTGCAATACAAGTTTGATGAGTTCGGGCATGTCTAAGTATTCATTTTTAGCAATTAAATTTAAAATTTCATTTTCAAGTACATAAATCCCCGCACTTACTAGGAATTTTTGGGTAGGTTTTTCTTCTATATTTTCTATAAAACCTTGTTTTTGAGTGATCACTCCATAAGGAATTTGTTGCTCAAACTCACGCACGCAAACGCTCATTAAAGCTTTTGATTTTTTATGCGCTTTTAAAAGATCATTAAAATCAAGCTCGGTTAAAATGTCTGCATTCATAACGATAAAACTTTCTTTAAATTCTTGTTTTATAAGGCTTAAAGCCCCTGCTGTGCCTAGTTTTTTACGCTCTTTAATATAAGAAATTTTAACCCCAAATTTTTGCCCTTTTTGAAAATAATCTTCTATGATTTGTTTTTTATAATTCACACAAAAGATAAAATTTTCAAAATTTTGATTTTTAAGTCTTTGGATTATGCTTTCTAAAATGGGTTTTTTGCCTACTTTTAACATAGGTTTTGGAGTATCTTTAGTCAGCTCTTTTAAGCGAGATCCTAAGCCTCCAGCCATGATGACAATGGAGTTTGGATTGGTTTTTAAAAGCGATGAGACAGATTTTATGGAAAGAATTTGCCCTTTTTCATCTAAAACAGGAAAGTCATAAATATCGGTTTTGGCAGAAAGTTTTAAAAGTTCTTCTTTGCTTGTGTTTTCTTTTATGGTGATGGGATTTTTAGTGTAAATATCCTTGATACTGTCTTTTAAAGTTTTGCCACCAATTAAAGCTTTTCTGATGTTTGAATCACTAATGACTCCTAAAAATTTATCCTTTTTATCAACTATAATGCCTAGTCTAACGCGTTCTTGCCCGACTATTTTTAAAGCTTCTTCTATGCTAGAATGAGGGATGAGTTTAAGTTTGTTTATATCCACGCTAAGCCTTATAAATCGATGAAATTTTTATGTAAAATTGTATCTAAATTTACATTTTTTAGGCAAGTTTTGATGATTTTATTGGGATTTTTATCATTATCATAAGGGTTTTTAAAATTTTTTAATTTTTGTTTAAATTCTTTGCTTTCTAATTTTTCAAAAGCTTGATCAAGATCATTGATTTCACAATCAATGATATTTTGAGTTTTTAAACGCCCTTTTTGTCTATCGCCTATGTTAATGCAAGGAGTTTTAAAAAAAGGACTTTCGCTAATGCCACTTGAAGTATTGCCCACCATAGCTTTGGCTATTTTCATAAGACTTAGGTATTTTTGTGAGCCAAGATTGTCAAAAAGTTTAGCTTTGTGTGGGTTTTTTTGGCAATAATCTTGTAAAATTTCATTGATTAAAAGTCCATTTTCATCGGCATTTGCTTTGGTAAAAATCAAACTTGCGTTTTTAAGGGTGTCAAGTTTTTTAAGTAGGGTTTTAATCTCTTTTTGAGTATTTTTTGGCTTTAGAGTTAAAGGATGATAGGTGATTAAGTAAAGCTCTTTATCCAGTTTCATTTCTAAGGCTTTTTCTAAATCTTTTTTGCTTAAAAAATTCATATTTTTTATGATAACAGAGGCTAAAGAGCCTACATTAAAAACCCTTTTTTCTTCTTCTCCAAGTTGTAAAAGCCTTTTTTTATAAATTTCATGACTTACAAAATGTAAATGCGACATTTTTGAAATGCTATGCCTTATACTATCATCAATAGCCCCTAAAGTAAGCTCTCCGCCACATAAATGCACTAAGGGTATGTGCATCAAAAGACACACGCTAGCTACGCTAAGCATTTCATAACGATCGCCTAAAATCACCACTATATCAGGTTTTAAGTCTTCAAAAGCTTGACTAAAAGCACTAAAAGCCAAACTCATGCTTTTGCAAAGGCTTATTTTATCATCGTTTGCAAGCAGGATAGGGATTTTTTTAGTGATTTTAAATTCTTTTTCTATTTCTTTATAAGTGAGTCCAAACTCAGGGCTTAAGTGTGCTCCTGTAGCGATGATTTGAAGGCTTAGATCTTTATCGTTTTGAATTTCATGACATAAATTTCTTAAAAGATACCATTCAGCCCTTGTTGCACTTATAAGCATTATTTTTTTAACACCTTTCCTTAAGGAGCATGAAGCTTTCAGCGTATTTAGCATTCGCTAAAATCCCCCCCCCCCATAGTACAACCACGAAAGGTAGCTAAAGCTTTTATATTCTCAATGCTTCTTGGAAAAGGTGCTTTGCCTAATTCACTTTTATAAATTTTCATTATTTGGCATTTTTTTTCAAAAAAATCACTAATATCTACAAAAACATTAGGTATAAAACTTTGATGTGTTAAAGCGGGTGCAAATTCGCTTTCGCTTAAGGTTTCCATCATTAAAATTTTTTCTATACTAGGGTAGCGAAAACTCTTAGTGCATGAAAAAGCAGTTTGGAAAACAATTCTATGATCGCTATGCACATCGTAAGCAAAGGGTAAATAAAGAATATTAGGTTTAATTTTTTCAAAAATTTGTGAAAATAAAGAGACAAGATGGGCTTGGCTGTATTGATCTATTTTTGTCGTTTTAAGTCCTAGCCTATGTATGCTTGTAAAAGCATAGCTTTTAGAAATTTCTTGAAGTTCTTGCTCTCTTGTATCAATTTGTTCTTTAGAGAATCCTTCATCTTCAAAAATATCTGTGCAAAAGATGCAATGAATTTCATCACCTTTTGCTTTATGCTTTAAAAGAGTTCCTCCAGCTCCTAAGGTTTCATCATCAGGATGAACTGCTATAACCAAAACTTTTTTATACAAAATTTATCCTTTAAAGTATTCCCCATTTTTAGGTAAAATATCAAAATTATGCTTGGTTAAAAGTATGGCTCCATCATAACTTTTAACCAAAATTCCTTTTTGATTGACTTTTAAAATTTTACCACATTCTAAATTATTTTGTGAATTTTTAACGATTTTTGCTTCGTAGATTTTATAAATTTTATTATTATATAAAACTTCAGCTCCTATATAAGGAGGTGCTAAAGCACGAATGAGATTATAAATGGCTAAACTATTCATCCTAAAATCGATTTTTCCATCTTTAAAATCTCTTTTTCTCCATGCATTTCCCTTTGTTTGTTTATAAGATAAGGTGTATAAAATACTTTTAAAATCTTTATTTTTTAGACTTTTTTTATAAATTTTTAAAGTAAAATCTTCTATTTGTTTAAGGGCTTTTTGAGTGATTTTTTCATACAAGCTTTTAGCATTATCTTTAGATGAAATTTTAATGCTTTTTTGACTTAAAATTCTACCCGTATCCGCTCCCTTATCCATAACAAAAAAGCTTGATCCACTTTCTTTTAGATTTAAAAATAAAGCCCATATTATAGGATGTCTTCCACGATTGCAAGGAAGTTTAGAAGGATGAAAACCTATGATGGGGTATGAGTTTAAAAGTTCTTTTTTAATCAAAGAACTCCAGCCAAAACAATAAATAATATCAGGCTTAAGAGAATGGATAAATTTTAAACTTTGAGTATCGTTAATATCTTTTACATGAAGACAAGGAAGATTTTTTATGTCTTGTTTAAGATCATAAAAATCACTATTAAAATTGGATTTTTCTTTGGTGGCTATGCCTACAACTTGTAAATTTTCATTTTGCAAACTCAAGAGTTTTTTTAATGCAAAATGTGAAAATTGAACACAACCTATGAAAAAAATTCTCATTTTTCAAACTCCGTAGAAAAATCAATATCAAAAAATTCTTTTTTCAGAATATTTTCAAGATTAATTTTTTTTAAAATTTCCTTTGTTTTTTTAGCAGCTCCTGCTTTTCCATAGGGATTTTCAGTATTTTTTAATTCTTTAATGAAATTTTTATCATTAAGTTTTTTAAAAGCTTCTTCTATGCTTTTAAAATTGGCCTCGCAGTCAATTACAGATTTTGCTTTAATGCGTCCTTTTTGTCTATCGCCTATATTAATGCTTGCTATTTTAAAACTTGGAGCTTCACATAAAGCACTAGAAGAATTTCCTACAACTGCATTTATAAATTGCATGGAGCTAAGATAGTTTAAAGCACCCATAGAAACAAAAGCTATGCAATTTTTATGACAAGAGCAAAAATCGTCTATCATTTCATTGATAATGCGTCCATTGGTATCTGCATTTGACTTGGTAAAAATAAGTCCTAAATTTTCTTTTTTGTATTCAAGATCTAAAACTTTTAACAAATCTTGAAATTGCTTTTGAGAGCTTTGGTATTCTAAGGTAACAGGATGAAAAGTGATAAGAAAATTTCTTTTTTCAAAGGTGAAATTCAATGCTTTTTGAAGTTCATCTTTGCTTAAAAGCTTTAAATTAGCGATATTATCAAGCCCAAATCCACCTACATTAAAAACACGTAAAGGGGATTCTCCAAGTTGAATGACGCGTTTTTGGTATTCTTTTGTAGCCACAAAATGCAAATGCGACATTTTGGTAATGCTATGGCGTATGGCTTCATCGATCAAACCCCAAGTTGCTTCTCCACCATGTAAATGTGCTACAGGGATTTTACAAATCATAGCGCTGGCTACGCAAGAAAAAATTTCATACCTATCTCCTAAAACCACTATAATATCAGGCTTTAATTCGTTTAAAGTTTCAGCAAAAGAAATTTGAGTTAAACCCATACTTTTGCAAATTCCAATTTCGCTATCACTACTTAAAAGCATTTCTACTTTTTTAGTTATTTTAAATTCTTTTTCTATTTCTTTATAAGTCAGTCCAAACTCATGGCTTAAATGTGCCCCTATAGCGATGATTTGAAGGCTTAGATCTTTATCGTTTTGAATTTCATGACATAAATTTCTTAAAAGATACCATTCAGCCCTTGTTGCACTGACTATACAAATCTTTCTTTTACTCACGGATAAGCTCATCTTCTTTGTAGTTTTTTGTAGCAATTTTACCTAAAAACTCTTCATATCTCATAGCACTTATACCATTTGCGGGGCGTTTGGTAGTAAGATTTTCTTCGTTAAAAATTTCTCCTTTTTGGATATCTTTTTTAGCGACTAAACTTTTTCTTACTATGTTGATATTTTTTCTTTCGCTTTTGCTTGCTTTTTTTATGCCATCACCCATAGCCTTTTGTATTTGTCTTATTTGAGTACAAAGCGTTTTTAGTTCATGGGGTTCTAGGCTTGCTTTATGATCAGGCCCTGACATATTTTTGTCTAGAGTAAAATGCTTTTCTATCACACAAGCTCCCAAGGCAACCGCAGCTAGGGAAATGTGTATGCCTTGAGTGTGATCAGAATAACCCACATCAAGCTTAAAAGCGTCTTTTAAGCTTTGCATGGCTTTAAGATTGACTTCATTAAAAGGGGCAGGGTATTCTGTAGTGCAGTGTAAAAGAGTGATATTTTGGCGTTTAGTGCCATTTTTACAAAGCACATTTAAAGCTTCTTCTATCTCGCCTAAATTTGCCATACCTGTTGAAAGTATGATTTTTTTATTAAGCTTTGCAATTTTTTTAAGATAGGGTAGATTGGTGATTTCTCCGCTTGGAATTTTAAAGATTTTTAAGCCTAACTCATTTAAAAGATCTACACTTTCAAGATCAAAAGGAGTAGAAAGAAAGGCAATATTGCATTTTTTTGCGTGTAAGATAAGCTCTTTATGAGCTTTAAGATCGAGTTCGAGTTGTTGTACCATTTGAAGCTGACTCTCATCACTAGCTATGGTTTTAAGCTGATAGGGTGCTTTTTTAGCCTTTGTGCTGATACAGTTTTTGGCTTTAAAACTTTGAAATTTAACAAAATCAGCCCCTGAATCTGCTGCGATTTCTATTAACTTTTTAGCTAAATTTAAATCACCATTGTGATTGACTCCTGCTTCTGCGATGATTAAAGTTTTTTTCATAATTTTTATCCTTATAATTTTTAGTATATAAAGCAAAAAATATTCCAATATTACTATATGTTTGATAGACAAATTATAGGTTTTATTCAAAAAATATCATAATTTATATTTATAGCAATATTTTTTACACACTCTTCCTAAAAGAAAAGTCTAAATTTCTAAATATTACCCCCCCCGCTCATTTTTTGTATATATTTTAAAATTATATCCTATCTTTACCTCTCCTTTAAATTTAGTAATTTTTAAAGTACCATCTTTAGTGCTTACGATGAAAAAATTTTTTTCTTTTTTAACAATTTTTCCTATTGGAGCATTAAAAATTTTATCTTTGTAAATTTCGCTTTTATAAATTTTTATTTCTTTTTCATCTATAAAGGCACTAGCACCTAAATCTTTGGTATTTAAAGCACGGATAAAATTAAAAATCTCTCTAGTGCTTTGAGTCCAATTTATAATTTCATCACCTTTTTTTCTTTTGGGGCAATAAAATCCCCCTTCTTTTTGTTTATAGGCTTTAACATTATCTTCTAAAAATAAAATAAGACTTTCATATAGCAAACTCGCACATTCTTTATGACATAAATTCAAAAGAGTGGTATAATCATCACTGTCTTTTATCTCATAGGTTTTTTGTAAAATAATATCATCTGTATTAATACCTTTGTCGATAAAATGAACACTAATGCCAAATTCTTTTTCATCATTAATTAATGCCCAATTTAATATATTTCTACCCCTGTAAAAAGGTAGTTTACCTGCATGACAATTGATATTTTTCTAGGATATAATTTTAAAGCTCCTCTTTAAAAATTTGATCAAAACTCATAGAAACTAACAAGTCGTTAGAATATTTTTTAAGCTCATTGAGAAATTCTTTAGAGTTTATATCGATATGGGTATAACAAGGGATTTGGTATCTTAAAGCAAGTTTTTCTAGTTTTATATCTTTAGTTTTTCTTAAAACGATGAAATTAATTTGAATTTGTGGGTTTAAAGTATTTTTAAAAGACAGATTCTAGTCCATTTTCCATCGGCAAAATATCCTATTTTAAGCATATCATTTCTTTATTCTAACGCTACTAGGTAAATTAATCAAGCGTTTTTCTAATTTTTTAGTGTTTATAAGCTCATTGCTTTGACAGTTTTGAAAAGCTTTTAAACTCGGTAAGCTTTTCCATACAGGACGGACGAAAATATTATTTTTCAAGCATTCTTCTAAAAAAATATTTCTTAAATTTTCATTTTTAAAAAGCAAGGTATTGAGCCAAAAATTGCTTTTTTCATTGCTTTTTTCATCGATAAATTTACATTTATCGTGATTTTTAAAAAAATCCTTGTAAATTTTAGCAAGTTCTCTTTTGTTTTCTAAAAAAAGTTCTAAATTTTCAAGTCCTGCAAGCAAGATTGCTGCGTTTATATTGCAAAGACGGTAATTATAAGCTATCCTATCATGATCGTATTCGTAAGGATGGGGGATTTTAGCTGTGGTGCTAAGGTGTCTTGCAAGTTTAGCTAAATTTTCATCATCGCTTAATATCGCCCCACCACATCCACCTGTGATGATTTTATTGCCATTAAAACTTAAAATTCCACACTTTCCAAAAGTGCCTAAGGCCTTGTTTTCATAGGTGCTTCCTAAGGCTTCTGCGGCATCTTCAATTAAAAGGATGTGGTATTTTTCACAAAGCTCTTTGATGGCTTTTATATGAGCGCTTAAACCAAAGGTGTGCATAATAACACAAGCTTTGATGAGTTTGTGTGTGGTTTTGTTATAGCTAAGATTATCTTTTTGATAAGTTTGATTTTCTAAAAAATGCTCTAAAGCCTTAGGACTTAAACTTAGAGTGTTTTCATCTATATCTAAAAAAACGGGTTTTGCACCTGTATAAGCGATAGCATTGGCCGTAGCGACAAAGCTTATGCTTTGAGTGATGACTTCGCAGTTTTCATCGATACCATTAGCTAGTAAAGCGATATGAAGGGCTGCTGTGCCTGTATTTGTAGCGATGACAAAGCGTGTTTTGGTTTTTTCTTTTAAAGCTTCTTCAAAACGCGTTACAAATTCTCCCACGCTTGAAACAAAACCGCTATCAATGCACTCTAAAAGATATTTTTTCTCATTGCCTATAAAACAAGGCTCATGTAGGGCGATACTTTCTTTATTAAAAAGACTTTTTATAAAAGAAATTTCTTTTTTAAACATTATAAAGCTCGCTTTTATAATTTTCTAAATTTTCTTTAAAATACTCTATGCTTTGTCTCAAGCCTTCTTCTAGACTTATTTTGCTTTGCCAATTTGTAGCTTTTTTAAGCTTGTTTGCATCGCAACAAAGTCTAAAAACTTCGCTATTTTTAGGACGCAATCTTTGTTCATCTTGGATGATTTTTACTTTAGAATCTAAAATTTTTTGTATGAGATCAAGTACTTCTTGCATGGAGTATTCCACTCCTGAGCCTATATTATAAACTTCTCCAAAATGTTTTAAATTTAAAAGAGAGATAAAACCCTCGCAAGTATCTAGCACAAAATTTAAATCCCTTTTAGGGCTTAAATCTCCTAGTTTGATTTCCTTTGCTCCACTTAAAATTTGTGTGATGATGGTAGGTATGATAGCCCTTGCGCTTTGTCTTGGTCCATAGGTGTTAAAAGGGCGTGCAATATTGACATTTAAATTAAAAGAATTATAATAACTCAGCGCCATCATATCTGCAGCGATTTTGCTTGCAGAATAAGGGCTTTGAGGTTGTAAAGGGTGTTTTTCATCGATAGGTACATAAAAGGCTGTGCCATAAACTTCGCTTGTTGAGGTGTGGATAAAATGTGAAATCTCGTTTTTTTTAGCTGCTTCGAGCATATTTAAAGTGCCATTGACATTGGTATCCACATAGCTTTGTGGGGCTGTGTAGGAGTAGGGGATGGCGATTAAGGCGCCAAGATGAAAGATCGCATCTATATTTTTGGTGATTTTTTCGCAAAAAAAACTATCTCTTAAATCCCCACTTACAACTTCCATGTCTTTTAAAAAAGGACTTTTTTCTAAATGTCCCCAAAAATTAAAAGAATTATACTGGCTTAAAGCTCTGACTTTAAAACCTTTTTTGATCAAACTTTCACAAAGATGAGAGCCTATAAAACCATCAGCACCTGTAACTAAAATATTTTTCATGTAAAATCTCCTTGTTTTAAAGCATCGCCAAATTCTATATCTTTAGTGGCTTTTTTTCCCAAAAGTTCTTGATAAAATTTAGGATGTAGTCCAAAAGAAGGACGCACTGATTTTACATTTTCTTCACTGAACATTTCACCTTTTTTGATATCCTTGCTTGCATATAAGCTTCTTGCAAAAACACGGTTTTTAAGAGCTTTTTCATCTAAGTCTAACTTACCATCACCTAAAGCACTTTCAGCCTGTCTTACTGCATCTACCATAGCTTTAAATTCATCAAAATCAAGACTAAATTTACTGTCTTCGCTTTCTATGTTTTTGTCTAACATAAAATGCTTTTCTATCACTCTAGCTCCAAGTGCTACTGCCATAACAGGGGCTAAAAAACCAAAGCTATGATCACTTAGTCCCACTTCAACATTAAATTTTTCTTTTAAACTTACTATGCCTTTTAAATTCATATCTTCTATGGCAGTAGGATAAGCCGAAGTGCATTTTAAAAAGATTAAATCAGGATTTTTTTCTTCTTTAAAAATTTCACAGATTTTAAAAAGTTCTTCTTCTGTAGTAATGCCCGTTGAAACGATAGTAGGTTTTTTTTCTTTGGCGATTAAACGCACGAAATTTTCATCATTAGCCTCAAAAGAAGCGATTTTATAGGCTATAGGATCAAAGCGTTTTAGAAATTCTAAATCTTCTTTGGCAAAAGGACTTGAAAAACAAAGTATGCCTTCATTTTGTGCGGTTTCAAAGATTTGAGAATGCCATTCATAAGGAGTTTTTGCGCTTTCGTAAAGCTCATAAAGTTTTCTTTTATCCCAAAGCCCACCCTTAATAATAAAATCTTCTTTGTTGCTATTTAGAGTCATGCTATCTGGAGTGTAAGTTTGAATTTTTATCGCATCAGCACCTGCTTCTTTGGCAGCTTTTATACTTTGAAGTGCCATCTCAAGACTTCCTGCGTGATTGGCGCTAAGTTCTGCGATGATAAAAACCTTTTTATCGGTGTTAAAATTTCCTATTTGCATACTTTTCTTTCTTTGGTAAATTTCCTGACTAAAATGATATATAATTATATTATATATTTCTTCAATTTATATATTTATATTATATAAATATTACAA
>JFBN01308375.1_pt1 | contig 12637 bp, 12 predicted proteins | sample 768741 | NCBI WGS metagenome assembly JFBN01 (sample SAMN01983846, study PRJNA193217) | chicken gut metagenome | biome: terrestrial biome; isolation source: ceca of Broiler chicken | host: Gallus gallus | place: United Kingdom: England | collected 2010-09-07
TTCCACAAGCCCATGTACCGCGTGAGCTTTGAAGATGGATCAACCGTAGATGCAAGCGGGGACCACATATGGACAGTGCAAACCAAGGACAGCCGAAGGACGGCACAGAGGGTCCCGAAACGGAGACGCCGGAACAAGCCGCAAATCTGTGAGCGCGGCGGTTGGTACGAGCTGACAACAGAGGACATGCTTTCCGATTTCTGCCACACGCGCAAGGATGGGAAGGGACACGAATACAAGTATCGAGTCCCTCTCCAGAAAGCTGTGGAATACCCGCGCAAAGAGCTTCCGGTAGATCCTTACGTGCTTGGCGTCTGGCTTGGAGACGGGAACTCGTCTGGACAGAACATAACGGTATCAGACGATGACTTAGATGGAACAAAAAAGCGGATAGAAGAACGAGGGTACACATGCTCTGTCATTCGTTACAAGAATAGAGCGTGTGCAATAAACATTGACCCGCATCCTCGAGGGTGTTCCAGAAAACTGTATGATGGAAGCTTCCGTTACGATCTCCGCAGTCTTGGCGTGTTGGAAAACAAGCACATACCGGAAATCTACTTGACGGCATCTGTGGAACAGCGCAAGGATTTGCTGTGCGGCCTTATGGATACAGATGGAACTGTGTCGAAAACCGGGCAATGTACATTTACGCAAAAAAGCAAAATCGTCGCACAGCAAGTTTTGCAACTTGTCAGAAGCATGGGCATAAAAGCGTCCATGAGAGAAGTGGACGCAACATGCAACGGGAAACCGGCCGGCTCTGTATATTGCGTACACTTTTTTACCAGCAAACAAAACCCATGCTTTTTGATGCCAAGAAAGTACGATCGCCTCAAAGAGAAATTGTCTGCCAGAATGAGCGCAAAAAGCATTACCGGGATAGAACCGATACAAGAAAAACCATCCAAGTGCATTATGGTGGACCATCCGTCACATTTGTATTTGGCTGGAAACGGATTCACGGCCACTCACAACACCAGCTTTGCAGCCTCTCTTGCATGGGCGCTGTCCCTGTGGTATCGACGGAGCGGGTCAAAGACTTATATTGCAGCAGCCGCGCTCATGCAGACGCTGGAAAGCTTCAATTTCCTTGACTACAACGTCAAGCGCATGGGAGAAGATCAGAAGGACGGGGGACATGTTCATGTAATCGATAACAACAACGAGCACAGCATGGAGGCCGACCTCGGCGACGGCTCGTTTTACATCCGTGCCCTTGCGGCCAATCCGGATGCTCAGGACTCCCTTAACTGCAATATCGCTATATGCGACGAGATACATGCTTTCAAGCAGCCTAAACAGTACAACCTGTTTAAAGAGGCGATGAAAGCCTATACCAACAAACTCTTGATCGGTATATCCACAGCAGGAGACAATGAACAGGCATTCCTCGGCCAGCGGCTTAAATATTGCCGCAAAGTGCTCGACGGGACTGTAAATGATGAGCAATATTTCATCTTTATGTGCTGCGCCCCGGAGGGCATAAAAGACGGGACGGTCGACTACACCGACCCCGAGGTGCATGAGATGGCAAATCCCGCTTATGGCGTGAGTATCCGCCCCGCTGAAATCCTCAACGACGCCTTGCAAGCGCAAAACGACCCGCAGCAGCGTAAAGATTTTTTTGCGAAGTCATTGAATGTATACACCAATGCCCTCAAGGCCTACTTTGATATAGACGAGTTTCGGCACTCTGATTGTCAATATGATTGGACGTTGGACGAGCTCGCGAAACTGCCGATTGACTGGTACGGCGGCGCTGACCTATCTAAACTACACGACCTCACAGCAGCAGCGCTGTTCGGCCATTATAAAGGCGTTGATATTATCATCACCCACGCATTTTTCCCGGTAGTGGCTGCGCATATAAAGGCGGATAAGGACAATATACCGCTGTTCGGCTGGGCACAAGATGGCTGGCTGACTCTTTGCAACAGCCCGACTGTAAATCATGCCGACGTGGTCAACTGGTTTGTAGACATGCGCAAGCGGGGGTTCAAAATCCGACAGGTCGGCCATGACCGCAAATTCTGCCGCGAATATTTCCTCGGTATGAGACAAGCGGGCTTTAAAATCCTAGATCAGCCACAGTATTACTATCGCAAATCCGAGGGCTTCCGCCATATCGAGGCGGCTGCGAAAAACGGCAGGCTGTATTACCTACACTCTGAGGCGTATGAGTATTGTGTTGAAAATGTCTCCGCAGTTGAAAAGACAGACGATGCCATACAGTACGACAAGATACAGCCGGAGCACCGTATAGACCTGTTTGATGCCTCGGTATTTGCGTGTATCAGATATCTTGACAACATGGAGAAATCCGAGAAAGCGAGGAAATGGTTTGGCGAAGAGACGAAATAATCGGCAGCGAGCCCGAGCTGAGCCCGCAAACAAGCGCAGTGCTGCGTGGTTGTGCTCATCGGAGGCGTTTGACACGCTCACATGTCAAGGCTATACCTCATTGGCGCAGAACCCGGAGATTGCCGCCGGTGTGGACACTATCGCACGGCTGATAGGCTCCATGACTATCCACCTGATGCTTAACCAGGAAAACGGCGATATCCGTATAAAAAACGAGCTATCGAGGAAAATCGACATACAGCCCAACCGCTATATGACGCGAGAGGCATTTATCCACTGGATAGTGCGGACAATGTATCTCGAGGGCAACGGCAACGCTGTTGTCTATCCGTACACCCGAGCCGGCATACTCCGAGATTTGCAGCCAATCCCGCCTGCTTATACGGCATTTGTACCGGACGGCTGGGGATACAAGATTATAGTCGAAGGCACGGAGTATGCACCTGACAGATTGCTGCATTTTGTGCTCAATCCCGACAGTCTCTATCCATGGATGGGGACAGGTTATCGGGTATCTCTTGCAGATGTCGCCAATAACCTCAAACAGGGCGCGGCGACTCAAAAGGGATTTATGTCCAGCAAATGGAAGCCGAGTATTATTGTCAAGGTAGACGGCTTGGTCGATGAGTTTTCCAGTCCCGAGGGACGGCAGAAGCTTCTGGACAGCTATATTACAGCAGGCGGCGCGGGCGAGCCTTGGCTTATACCGGCTGAACAGTTCAGCGTTGAGCAGGTCAGGCCGTTGACTCTCTCAGACCTTGCGCTTGACGCAATGGTCACGCTGGATAAACGCACGGTCGCCGCTGTGCTGGGTATACCGCCGTTTGTCCTTGGCGTGGGCGACTTCAACCGTGACCAGTGGAATAATTTTATCAATACTACCATCATGCCGCTTGCCCGTGCGATCGAGCAGGAGATGACCAGCAAATTGCTGTACTCGCCTGATTTGTTTTTCCGCTTCAATTCGTGGAGCCTCTATTCATATAGCATCACCGAGCTCGTGAGTGCGGGCGCTGAGATGGTGGACAGAATGGCTCTCCGACGCAACGAGTGGCGCGGCTGGCTCAATTTGCCGCCTGATACGGACATGGATGACCTGCTCGCGCTGGAAAATTACATACCCGCCGACAGGCTGGGCGACCAAGGCAAACTTGTACAGCAGGGAGGTGAGTAATATGGAACGACGCACAATAATAGCAAGAGATGCTGCATTCCAGACCCGCGCAGAGGACGGCAATCTCTATATTGAGGGATATTTTGCCGTATATAACTCTCGATACGACTTGTGGGATGGAGCTTATGAAACCATCGCGCCGGGCGCCTTTGACGGCGAAACCGAGGGAGATGTGAGGGCGCTTTGCAACCACGACACTACGCTTGTGCTTGGGCGTACTACAGCCGGGACACTCACGCTCCGAGTTGATGAGCGCGGTCTGTGGGGCTCCATAATCATCAATCAGGCAGACCAAGACGCGATGAACCTATATGAGCGTGTCAAGCGCGGAGATGTGAGCCAATGCTCTTTTGGCTTTGACATCATCGAGCAGGATGTGCAGTATCAGGACGGCGAGCCGACTGTATGGATAATCCGCAAAGTAAAGCTATATGAGGTCTCCGTCGTCACATTCCCGGCATATCAGGATACATCGGTGAGCGTCCGAAAACACGATTTTGAGGAACTCAAACGAAAACGCGGCGAGGTGTGGAAGCACCAAGCACTTGAAAAACTGAATAACATTATGAGCCATTGAGCCGATTTGCAGAAATGCAGACCGGCTCATTTTTTGTTACGAAAGGAGATTTGTAAATGCTTAAAGCTCTTATGCTCCGGCGCTCTATCGAGGCCAAGCGCGCCGAGCTCAAAGCGCTCGAGGAGCGCGATGCAGAATTTACCACCCGTGAGGCCGAGCTTGAGACCGCTATCAATGAGGTAGAGCCCGGCAACGCTGAGCAGGAAGCCGCTGTCAATGCCGAAATAGAAAAGTTTGACGCGGATAAGCAGGAGCACGAAACCGCCAAGCAGACGCTCAGCGCTGATATTGAGAGACTTGAGGGCGAGCTCGAGGATATTGAGCGCGATGCCCCCAAGCCAAAGACTCCCGAAAAAACTGAAATGAGAGGTGCAAAAATGGAAAAAATCAACATCCGTGCGCTCCCCATGAATCGCCGCGCTTTTGATGCGCTGAGCATGGAGCAGCGCAACGCTATTGTCGCCCAGGACGACGTCAAGACTTTCCTTGCTCAGCTGCGCAGCATGAAAGGCCAGAACCGTGCTATTACTGGCGCGGAGCTGACTACACCCATCGTGTTCCTCGAGCTTATCAGCGAGAACATGTATCGCTATTCCAAGCTGCTCAATCGTGTCCGCGTCCGCAATGTAAGCGGTCAGGCTCGCCAGACTATCGCCGGTACTGTGCCGGAGGCCGTCTGGACTGAGATGTGCGGGGCAATCAATGAGCTGAATTTTGTTTTCAACCAGATCACTCTGGACGGCTACAAAGTGGCCGGGTATGTCCCTGTGTGCAACTCCCTGCTCGAGGATAACGACATCAACCTTGCAAGCTGGATTGTGGAGATGCTCTCCGAGTCCATCGGTTACGCCATGGACAAGGCTATCCTCTACGGCAAGGGCAGCGCCGCAAAGATGCCGCTCGGTATTGTCACCCGCCTTGCGCAGCAGTCCCAGCCGAGCGATTATCCCGCAAATGCGCCCGCGTGGGTCGATCTCCACACTTCCAACATCCTCAAGATAGGCGGCTCGAGCGTCACCGGCGCGGAATTCTGGTCTGCTCTGATGACCGCCACCGGTGCTACTTATACCCGCTACAATCGCGGTACCATGTTTTGGGCGATGAACTCCAAGACTTATGCCCTGCTCAAGTCCAAGCTCATAACTTTCACCGCGACCGGCGATATCGTGGCCAACCTCTTTGGCAGCTTGCCCATTGTTACCGGCGATATAGATGTGCTCGAGTTCATCCCTGACGGTGATATTATCGGCGGCTATGGCGACCTGTACCTGCTCTCTATGCGCTCCGGCATGAGCATCGAGAGTTCCTACGAGGTGCAGTTCCTCCAGGACAACACTGTCTATCGCGGCAAGCAGCGTGCCGACGGTATGCCCATCATTCCCGGCGCGTTCGTGGCCATCAACATCAACAATGAAGAGGTCACCACTGTCATGGACTTTGCAGCTGACAACGCAAATGATGCACAGCTCTCTGCGCTGTCTATCGCCGGTGTGACTCTCAGCCCGTCTTTCGACCCTGAGACCTACTCTTACTCCGGCGGCACCGCTACCAACAACAGCGCCAAGGTTGAGGCTACCGCCGCACAGGCAGGCGCGCAGGTGGCTATTGCCGTCAACAGCAAAAACCTCCGTAACGGCGGTACTGCTACGCTGACTGCCAGCACCGCCAACACCATCACCGTAACGGTCAAACAGGGCAACGCTGTCCGCGTGTATACCGTGACTGTTACCGGCGCGGCTGCCGGCTGATAAGAACGGAGGTGTAGGACTTGGTTGATGCTGAAATTTTGACTGCGTTAAAGGTAGATCTCCAGATATCTACCGATAAGATGGACGCTTATCTCGGCAATGTGATAGAGGCCGCCAAGTCCTACATTGCCGCTGAGGGCATACAGCTCAACTGCTCAACCGGTGACGGGATGCTTGTGGAAATGTACGCCGCGTATCTTTACCGCCGCAGGCGAGAGGAAAATGTGACAATGCCGCGCATGCTCCGCTGGGCGCTCAACAATCGCCTGTTCGCACAGAAAGCGGGTGACGCCAATGGATGATGTTATTACCCTCATTGGCGTCACTCGTGGGCAGAACAGCATCGGCAACTATGTGCAGACCGGCGAGACTCGTCGGGAGATATATGGGTCTGTGGGGTCTGTGAGCCGCGCTGAGTGGTTCCAGGCGGGACATGCCGGGTTTAATCCCGATATTGTTTTCGCTACGCCGCTCGTCAATTACGAGGGCGAGAGCGAGGCCGAATATCGCGGCACCATTTATTCCATATATCGCACCTATTATGTCGAGGACACCGACGAGATAGAGCTTTATCTCACTCGAAAGGCGGGAGTGCAATGAGCATAAACGCCTCGGATTTTGCCAAGGCAGTATCCTCCGAACTGGCTGAGTATGCGGCGGACATCACCACGGATGTCAAAAAATCGGTGAAAGAAGTCGCCAAAGATACCGTGCGTGAGGTCAAGAATCGCAGTCCCAGCGATTCCGGCGCTTATCGCAAAAGCTGGCGGTCGGAGGAAGTAGAGGTCACAAGATTCAGCCAGACGATGGTGATACATAACAAAACACATTATCGCCTGACTCATCTGCTCGAAAACGGCCACGCGCTTGTTGGTGGCGGGCGCACAAAAGCACAGCCGCACATTAAGCCCGCCGAGGAATTCGCCGAGCGTGAGCTGATGCGAAAAATTGAAATCAAGATCAGGGGGTGACGGTGTGAGTCTTGAAGAAATCAAAACGCTGCTCGAGAGCACGGGCTTGCCCGTAGCTTATCGGGCGTTTCCGGTAAAACAGGCTCCACCGTTGCCCTTTATCTGTTTTCTGTGTGATTACAGCTCCAACTTTAACGCAGACGACACCGTGTATCTGCCTGTTGAGCACATAAACATTGAGCTTTACACGGAAACCAAGCGGCCAGACCTGGAAGCGCAGCTTGAATCTGTCCTGGATGACCTCTGTTGGGAAAAAACAGAGGAATATCTGGATGACGAGCGCTGCTATGAAATCATCTATGAAATTGAGGTGTAAATATGCCAACAAATACTCCTAATAAAGTCAAATTCGGCCTCAAGAATGTCTATTATGCATTGCTCACCATCGAAGAGAATGAGGCCACTTTTGGAACTCCGGTGCGTATCCCCGGCGCTGTCAACCTGACCATGGACGCCCAGGGCGAGCCGTCTACGTTCTACGCCGATGATATGGCGTATTACGTCACCGCAGCAAATGACGGTTACAGCGGTACGCTCGAGATCGCACTCATCCCCGATTCTTTCCGTACTGATGTACTCAAGGAGAGCCTGGACGAGACGGCCAAAGTTCTGACTGAAAACGTCTCCGCCGAAGCTGCGCCGTTCGCCCTCCTGTTTGAGTTCTCGGGTGACCAGAAAGCAACTCGCCATGTGCTGTATAACTGCTCCGCCACTCGCCCGAGCCTGTCCGGCGCAACTACAACTAACACCAAAGAGCCGACGACCGAGAGGCTGACGATTACTGCCACTCCGCTTCCGAACGGTAATATACGGGCCAAGACCACGGCTGACACCCCTAAAACCCAGTACAACGCATGGTATACATCCGTGTGGCAGCCCACACCGGCAAGCGCGGGCGTTGGAGGTTAATCAATGGAGAAGATCATCGAGATAGACGGCAAGCAGGTAAAATTCCGTGCGACGGCGGCTATCCCTCGCCTGTATCGTATCAAGTTCGGCAGAGATATCATGCAGGACATGAAAGAACTCGCGGGTGCACTTGAGAAGTCCGAAAAAGGCGAAGAGAACATACCGCCCGAATTCCTCGAGGTGTTCGAGAACGTAGCGTTCCTCATGGCGCGCCATGCGACTCCTGATATGGAGGCGACCACAGTTGAGGACTGGCTGGACGGCTTTGATACGTTTTCGATCTACGTTGTCCTGCCTCAGCTGCTTGAGCTTTGGCGGCTCAATAATCAGACTCTTTCAAACGCTAAAAAAAAAAAGCAGGGCCATCGACCGTGAAATGACAACTGCGCTATTTTTGCTGCGCGCGTCACAGATCGGCATATCTATCCGTGACCTTGACCTACTCACAATAGGCATGGTCACGGACATGATGATAGAGGCCGGCAATGACCATTGTGAATATGAATATCTTCCAACGCAGGAAGATTTTGACAAATTCTAAGGAGGTGGCCGCATGGCATCTAATCGCCGCATAAAAGGTATAACGATAGAGATAGGCGGTGACACCACCAAACTTGACAAGGCGCTCGAACGTACTAACAAAGAACTAAATACTACACAAAGTAATCTGCGGGACGTTGAGCGCCTGCTGAAAATAGACCCCAAAAATACAGAACTGCTTGCGCAGAAACAGCGACTTTTGGCTCAGTCCGTAGAAACGACCGCTAAACGCCTGGACACTCTGCGGCAGGCAGCGGCCAATGCGGACGAGGCACTTAAACGCGGAACAGACTATAAAGCAGCTTATGAACCGCTCAAACAGCAACTTGACACGGTAAGCGCGACTATGCGCGGGCTCGAAGCTAACGCTGAAAGTATGCGTCAAAAACTCGAGTCGGGGGAAATATCGACAGAACAGTATGATGCGTTTACTCGCAAGCTGGAATCCACGCGCGGCGAAGCTGAGAAACTGGAAAAAGCGATTGAGGATGTCAACAAAGAGTTTGCGGGCGCAAAAATTGACCAGAGTCAGTACGATGCTTTGCAGCGTGAAATTATCGACACTGAGGATGCACTTAAAGACTTGGAAAAGCAGGCTGAAATAAGCCGTTCCGGGTTAAGTAAACTCAATGATACTGCGGGGCGCGTTTCAACCGGTGCAGGCAAAATCCGTGATGCTTTTATGCCGGTTACCACGGCGATAGCCGGTATCGGCGCAGCGGCGTTTGCTACTATTCCCGCAACTGATGAGCTGCGCACTGATTTGTCGCGCTTGGAGACTAATGCACAGCAGGCTAGCGTTGGAGTGGATGCTGCTACCGCAGCGTTCGATAAATTGCGCATTATGTCCGGTGAAACGGATTCTAGTGTAGAGGCGGTTTCTAACCTCTTGCAAGCCGGATTTACAGAAAGCAATCTTGAATTGGCTGTTGAGGGACTTGCCAATGCAGCGACCGCCTTTCCTGATACGATAAAAATTGAATCTCTTGCCGACAGTTTGCAGGAGACTCTGGCTACAGGTGAAGCGACTGGTCAGTTTGGCGAACTGCTCGACCGTCTGGGCATTGGAGCGGAAAATTTCTCGGCGGGGCTGGCCATGTGTACCACTGAAGCGGACAAGCAGTATTACGCGCTTGACGCGCTTGTAAACGGCCCATTAAAGGGTACATACGACAGCTGGGCGGCAAATAATGATGAGTTACTTGCTAATCGGCAATCCAGCGTGGAACTCCAGGATGCTATGGCGAGACTGGCAGAGGAAGTCATGCCAGTAGCGACCACGGTTGCAAATCTGGCAGCTGGTTTCCTCGACTGGTTTACTAATCTCGGCGATGGAGCGCAAATAGCTATTGTCTCACTTGGTTTGCTTCTAGCTGCGGTCGGCCCGGTAGCGGGAATAATTTCTGGTATTTCTGGAGCCTTACCAACACTCACTAAACTGCTTGAAGGTGTCAACATTAAGGCTCTCGGGCTTGTGGCTGTTGTTGGTATCCTAGTGGGACTATTCGCGGCAATAGTCGATGCGTGGGATGATATGAGCGGGTTGGAAAAAGTGGTATCGGTGCTCGGTCTCTTAACAGCAGCAGCTTTTGCGGCGGCTTTGGCGTTCGGCGCGTTCCAGTCTGCTTTCTCTATGGGTGTTGCAGTTGTTGGCATTGTTGCTGGTATTGCGGCGGTTATTGCAGCTATTACCAGTGCACAATCCAAGGCACAGCAAGCCGCAAATAGCATGTCGTCACTGAGCGTCCCAGCCTTTGCCAATGGCGGCGTTGTACCGCCAAACGCGCCGTTTCTCGCAGTGCTCGGTGACAATACCAAAGAGCCGGAAGTCGTTGCGCCGTACTCCACCATCAAGCAGGCTGCGAGCGAAGCTATTGCCGAGCGTGGCGGTGGCAACGGAATGGCTGTGGCTGATATATACCTCGACGGAGCTAAAGTTGGCCGAGGAATATTCCCGTATCTGGAAAATGAGCGAGTGCGCGTTGGGGCGCGTCTTGTTGGAGGTGCTGGCAATGGTGGTATTAGATAATGTGCAGTATAAAGTGCGCGTCAAAGTCAATTCGCTGGGGCGGTCATTCCGCATAGACGAGGGAGACCGCTCTGGCACCGTGAAAAGCGGCTATTACTTCCGCGACATTATAGGCACGTACTATGACTACTCCATGGAAGTCGAGCCAGACCCGACAGACCCCGCTGATTATGATGCGTTCTATCAGGCTATCAGTGCGCCGGTTGATTCCCACACACTCACAGTGCCGTATGGACAGACGACCATGACTTATAACGCCATGGTGACATCCGGCAATGATATGTTCAAGGACAAAGTAGGCAGCGTCAACCGATGGACAGGCTTGTCGGTGCAATTTACGGCAATTGAGCCGCAAAGGAGGCCGACATGAGCAATACTGTCAACAAAATAGTTTACGGAGCACTGGAATTCACCGACGATGAAATAATGGACGGTGAGGCATACAAGGTCACATCTCTGCTCTGCGACACACTCGAGATCGGCACACTTACCATCACACTTTATATCACCGATGACATCGTGGGAGCTGCATTGACGGGTTTCAAGCGTAATGACAAGGTGCAGTATTTTTACCGCGATGTGCTGCGAGGAACGTACTATATCGAGTCAGTACAGCGTACAGGACGATATACATATAGCATATCTGCCAATGATGGTATCGCGCTGCTTGAGCAGTCAAATCATCTAGGTGGTATATATACCGGCCAGACAGTGGCCGAGGTCGTGGCGGACATCTGCAACATACCCTATATAATCCAAAGCAAATTTGCCGATATTGCCCTGTATGGCTGGCTCCCCATAGCCACGAGACGCAGCAATTTGGCGCAGGTCATGTTCGTCATTGGAGCTAATGCGAAGACCGACCAAAACGGTGTGCTACGCATAGAGGGCCTGTGGGATGGTGTATCATCCAACATTGGGCAAGAACGCATATTCCTCGGCGATACTGTAACCTACGCAAGCAAAATAACGGAGATATCAGTCCTCGAGCATCAGTATATACCAAGTACAGAAGAAATCACGCTGTTTGAGGGCACAACGCAGGCGGGGGATGTCATCCAATTTTCCGAACCGGCTTATGATCTTACAGCAACAGGATTCACGATTACGTCTAGCGGCGCTAATTATGCCGTAGTAACAAGTGGCAATGGCACGCTCACAGGCAAAAAGTACGCACACACTACAAGAGATGTGCGCGCAGCAGTCTCTGAGGCTGATGTCCCGAATGTCGTAGAAGTTACCGAGGCAACACTCGTCTCACTCACCAACTCCGCCGCTATTGCCGACCGTCTGGCTAAGTATTACGAGCAGATCGAGTCACTTGGACAAGATGTCATATATGCGGGTGAGGAGCCGGGCGATGTAGTAGGTTTTCTGCACCCGTATGGCGAGCAGACTAAAGGCACCGTGCAGAGCACTATCATAACCATGGGCGGACGTCTCACAGCCAATGAGCAGATACTTATAGGCTATACTCCGCCACAGTCTAGCGACGTCGAATATTACGATGAATTCGAGGTCATTACAGCAGACGGCGACTGGACTGTGCCGGACGGTGTTACTCGTTTGCGTGCCGTACTTATAAGCGGCGGTACCGGTGGTGAGGCTGGATACGACGGCAGCGGCAATACTGTGGGCGATTTTATGGATACAACCACAGGAGTCAGCACAAACCCACGGCATAATCGTTATTCCGTGCCTGCCCTCTCAGGTGAGGGTGGTGCTGCTGGTAATCCAGGAAGCGGTGGAAAAGTATATCAGGCTGACATAGATGTAACGCCTGGGCAAGTTATAGCAGCTGTCATTGGCAAAGGCGGGCAAGGAGCACCTATTGGGCAAACCGGGACTGCCGGTAGCGCAGGCAGTGCTACAACTTTCGGTGACCTCACTTCTGACGACGGCGCATCAAGCGCCGATGGCTTTTTGGAGTTGACGACCGGTGTTACCTATGCTTTGCCTGGAAATACCGGCGTCGCTGGCGGCAGAGGTTCGGGATATCAAGATTCCAGCGGCGAGTCGCCACCTGTGGACGGCCCAACAATAACAGTAGACGGCGTTGAATATAAGCCGGGCACACAAGGGGCCGAGCTTAATGATGAGCGGACAAATTATGAAGCAATGGCAGAGGGCGGCTATGGCGGCGGCGCAGCATACAAAGCCAACGGTGGGAACGGTGGAGATGGCATTGAAGCCGATACAAGCAGTAGGGGCGATATATATGTTGAGCCGGGCGTCGGAGGCGCTGGCGCGGATGCTTTAGCGCCACCTAAAAAAGCGAATTACGGCTCTGGCGGTGATGGCGGCAACGGAGGCGGCGGAGGCGGT
>JFBN01432788.1_pt1 | contig 12636 bp, 16 predicted proteins | sample 768741 | NCBI WGS metagenome assembly JFBN01 (sample SAMN01983846, study PRJNA193217) | chicken gut metagenome | biome: terrestrial biome; isolation source: ceca of Broiler chicken | host: Gallus gallus | place: United Kingdom: England | collected 2010-09-07
TGCATCAGCAGGACGGAGAAAATTAAGGTCGTTAATCAAGTGGTGAGGCTGACCTTGCTCACCCACTCCTGTTTTTTTAATCTCTCTTTGTCCTCTTTCTGTTTCAGAATAAGTTGTCAGCAATCTATTTACATTTTGTTTGTTTGTATCTTGATATTCTCTACTACCATATCTTATAGTGCTTCCATCATTGGCTCTAACTTTCCAAGTGTAGCTTTTATGAAAATTATCATACTCTGCCCCCACATTCTTAGCTACTTTAGGATAACTTAGCATTTCTTCTGTGGTTACCATACCTCTAAGGTTTGGGTTATCCAAATGTTTTTTAGTTTGTTTCTCCATAAAGTCTTTATCTACTTTGATATTACCTACATCGCTTTTAACTTGTGTGTGAGCTTTGTCATTCTGTAAAACTTTATACATTTGTGAGCTTTCTTTTTTGCTTTGCCTGTCCCAAGCAATATCCTTGAGATTTTCTAAGACTTGTTCCATTTTTTCAATAGTTGTCTTGTTTTTTTCAAGAATCTCTTTAGCTTCATTAACATATTGTTGCAATATGGAAACTTGCTCTTGTAATTTTTCTTTCTCGCTCATCTAATAGTCCTTATGTTCTTTAATCTATCATAACGCCAACGCTATTCTTATCAAAGAGGCTTACTGTTTTATTTACACTTTCTTTTATTTTATTTACCTCTTTTTTTACTTCAAGATTGCTTTCTTGCATAGGTTTTAGCTCTAAAACTACATTTTTAAATGCGTTATTTGCTTCTTTCAAAGCCATTTGATTTTCCTGCATACTAGCAACATTATTAATAATTGTTGTTCTTGTTTCCTCTAATTCTTTTTTTATCTTCTTTATTTCATTTAAAAGCCTCTTTTCCCTTCTTTCTACCTTTTTAATTTCTTTTTCTTTTTTGAGATTTTCGTCCTCAAGCTCTTTTTTGGCGTATTCTAAGTCTTTTAAATTTTCTTTTAATTCATCAATAGAATTTTTATCTTTCGCAATTTTTTGAAGTTCATTTTTTTGTTTTTTATTCTCTTCTTCTAATTCTTTATTTCTAGCCTCTAATTTATTTTTTTCTTCCAGCATTATTTCGTTAGGATTATTGCTGCTTTGTAGTTGCTCAATATATTTTTTATTTTCCTCTAATTCAGCCTGTAACTTAATATTTTCTTCTTTACAGCTGTTAATGTTTTCTTCTGAATTGGATAATTCGCTCTTAACCTCTTCTAGTTCTTTACTAAGGCTTTTTCGTTTTTCCTCTGAATCATTTAAATAGCCCTTGTAAATTTCTATATCTTCCTTTAATTTTGAATTATTTTCACTTAATTCCTTTATCTCATTTTGCATCTTTGTGGAGTTTTTACCCTGACTATCTTGAGAAGCTATAATATCTGATAAGTCATTTTTTAACTTGCGATTCTCACTTACTAGATTTAAAAGCTGATTTTCTGCTTCCTCTTTATTTTTTTTCAAGATTTGAAGCTTTTTGTTTAATTCTCCGATTTCTCCATTTAATTCTTCTTTTTCCCTATCACATCTTCTCTTTGAAGCATTTAGTTCATCATCTTTTATTATTAGCTCATTATCTTTTTGTTTGATTTGTCTTTGTAAATTATTGTTTTGTAGCTCAAATTCTTCTACCTGTTTTTGTAATTCATTTTTAAGGCTTTCAATGCCTTTTAATTTTTCATTAGCTCTTTCAATCTCACTTTTTTGAGAATTTAGTTCCTCTATAATTTTTTCTTTTTCTTTGATTTTTTCTTCAAAAGCAGCTTTAGCTTCTTTATTTTCAATATTTAAATAGTCTTCATTTGACGGAGTTTTTCTGCTTAAAATTTTTTCAGCCTCTTTAATATCACATTTAGGCTTACTAATCTCTTCATCCAATGCTATAAGTTTAGCTCTCCACTCTTCATTTAAAGGTAATTCTTTCTTTGGTATTATTGTTTTTATACCAAAACTGTAAATGTTTTTATTAAAAGTATCTAGCTCTTCTTCTTTGATATTTCCTTCAGCAACAACAATAACTTCTATCATTTTTCTAATTTTTTGCACCTGTTCTGCTTGAACACCTTTAGACTGAAAAAATCCAGAAAACATCTATTCTCCTTTATAAATTTTCAATATGCTTTGATTTGAAACGCATCTTTTTAAAAAATGCACCAATTTGTTTAATGAAAAATGGAGAATATTGGTCTCCATTCCTTGTAAGTCCAAAAAAGAATTTATAAAAAAACATTGAAAACACCAAATAAGAAACCAAAAAGCTTACTAACCCCTCAAAAGCAAAGAAACAAACAATAAAAGTAATAATATTTATTCCGCTACATAAATAAGCTTTTAGTCCTAACTTAATTCTGTATTGATGAGTATTCAAAATTTCTTCTAAACTCATTTTGTCCCCTAACCCATTCTTTGGATTTGGATATTTTCTTCATTAGCTGCTTCTTTATCTACAATGTCTTTTAGGCTATCTTGTAGTTTTTCAGATGCAACATTTGTGATATTGAATTTCTCTAATAATTCTTTTGGGTTTATTTGAATGCTGTCTAAAACCTTTGTTACATTCTCAGAAGTTATTTTTCCTTCCGCATAATCACTTGCTAAACTTAAGCCTTTATCTACCAAATACCCAACAGCTCCAGCAATAATGGCTTTTTTTGCGACATTACCCACAAAGCTATTTTTCTCTTCTTCTAAGACAATATCATCTATTATTCCCTTTTTCTTATCAAGATATTCATCGTATATGTGTTGATTTTCTTTCATTTTCCACAAATTTTCTTTGAATTTTCCCATTAAGTTCTCTTTTTGTGCTTCATAGAAACCACGCTTAATGCTTTCAAGAATTTCTTGTAAAAAGGAAAAAGTATTAACTGTTCCACCAAAATCAGATTCTGAATAATTTATTTTATTTCTTTCTTGTTGGTTTTCATAGTTTTCATTAAAGCGTTTTCTCATATTGTCAAATAAACTACCAGTTTTAGCTCCAACGTTAGTCATTTTTCCTACTGTTTTTCCTATTGTCATTCCTATTCCCATTTTTTATCCTTACATAAAATTTTTGTAAGCTAACCAAGCAATTACAATTATTATTAAAAAGAAATTTACTATTTGCAGTAAATTTCCTCCTCCATTACTTTTTTGCCCAGAAGGTATAAGCTTTACTATCTTATCAACCACTTCTTTTTCCCTTGCTTTAAGGTCAGTTTTGAATATTTCAGACAAAATTTTGGAGTATTCACCGTCCTCTTTGGCTTTTTTATTGGATTCCATTTCTTGTCCCCATTCACACGTTGCCATCTCAAAATTCCTAGAATCTCTATCTATGCTTTTAATTCTTTCTTCGATACTGTCCCTAAAGGATTTGTAGTTTGTTACAAAAACAGTTAAGTTTTCTTCACCTTGCCTTTGTTGCTCTGCAAGTTTTTTAACTTGTCTTTCTAAATCTCTAAGCCTATCCTCCACTTATTCTTCTCCTATTAAAAAATTCCTGAGATAATTGAAGAAATTTCTTGTTTAATAAGGTCAGTTGCTTTATTTGTAATTTCTTCTATTTCTGCATCCAACAAGTTCTTTTCTTTATCTTCTTCAAACTCTTGGGACATAATTACTTCTTTATCGGCTATAATCTCAGCAATAGCCTGTTTTCTGTCCCATTTCTCACTAACTTCAGCGATAATTTGTGCTTCTTTGAGTTGTTGCTTTTTAATATCAGCAATCATCTCTAATTGAATATCTTTTCTTTGCAATTCCACATATTCTTGTGTAGGGATTGCAAGATGATTACTAGCTCTCTCAAGAGAAATTCTTTGCCCAATCTCACTGGCTTTTGCTAGTTCAAATTGTTTTTTCTTTTCATTTAAGTAGTTTTTTGCATATTCTTGAGCATCATCTGGGCTTTTATCTGCTACACCAGCAGCTATTACACTAGAAATTGAAGAGCTAGAAGTTTGATTAGCATTACCAAAATAGGCAGATGCTAATTCTGCTACTTGTTCTTTATAAGCAACCATATCCGCAGGGGCTTTAATGTCAGATATTGTAACACTTTCAATGCTCTTTGCTCCAGCTGTTTTCCCATACTCTTGTATGAGAGCAAGAACCTTTTGATTGCCACTTGAGAGGGCTGATTTTATTGCACTATCTGCTCCCATTTTTCTAGCAATAGTTGAAACATTCCAATTTTTTAAATAGTCTTTAACTCTTTGTCCATTTGGGAGAGTTGTTTTATCGCTAATTTTCCCATTTTCAAAAGTATGTTCTGCAACATCAGAAGCCGTTTTTGATACAGCATCTTCAAATTGCCTTTGTTTTGCATCACAAAATGCTTTTAATCCACTCAAACCAATTTCTTTACTTTTTTTAGTGAAACCTGGAACTGGCGGTGCTAAATTACAAACATCAACCTCTAAATTACCAACTGCATCTAAAATGCTACACGCATCAAAACTTCCTGCATTAAAATCTGGCTCATAACAAACACCAACTAAACCGTTTGTTCCTTTATCTAAAGTATTCCAAATATCATCAAAAAGCCCTCCAATATCAATAGCTTGAGCATAATTTAAACTGCCCAAACAACATACACCCACAATTAACGCTTTTGTCTTTTTAATCATTTAAGCTCCTTTCGCTAATTTTATTACTGAGTAATTTGTTATATTTTTCCATTAGAAAAATAATTTCCTTTTCTTGTTTTGCTTTATTCGCTAAAATACCGACATATTCGCTTAATACTTCTTTCTCTTTTTTTAGTAGTGCATCTTGTTTTCGCAATTCTTTGATAAATTCTGCTAAATTATTTTCTATTGCAGAGAAGCCACTATTAATAGTGGCTTCCACTTGTGCTTTTCCACTTTGTATTTGCCAATGACAACTAACATAATAGCACTTACTAAAAGCAAAGCTCGTAAAAACCGTCAGCAACAAAAAAACTTTTTTCACGAAACACCTACTGCACTGATTGCAAATAAAACTCATTGATAATGTCAGTTATTTTTCCGAAATCTCCAAAGAGAACCAACGAAAATAAAGAAGCAACCAAGTAGAATGCAAAACCTCCCAAAATAGCATAACCAGCTGTTGAGAGAGCTAATTTCCAAGCACCCCCTTGATTTTGACTATCAAGTTTTTGTTTTGTTTGCATAAAACCATATATAGCAGAACCAACCATACAAATAAGAGGAAGAACAACAGCAAATGCCCATTTAAGAATAATTCCAAGTGAAGTTTGTCCTGTATTACTTCCTTCTGTTAAAGTGTTTTCAATATCTGAAAAACCATCAACACCAAATGCAAAATTTGCAAAAAGTCCAAAAAGTAAGAAAGCTAATGTAAAACTTTTTCTATTCATATCAATCTCCTTGCCCTATAACAATTCAAGTTCTTTTTTTGGTGCAAATTGCACTTTTTTATAGCCCATTGACTTATCATTTACGAGCCACACTAAATCTCCTGCTTTATTTTTAATAGATTTACCTCTTAGAAGCGTTAGATATTCTTTTCTTGCCAGAGGCATTCCAAAAATATCTTTTTTGCCGATAGTCCCATACCATAAAATAAACTCGCAATCTGGATTAGAACAACGAAGATGTGTTTCTTTTTGAGTTGCTCTTTCTCTTCCTACTCCTATACTTCCACCACATAAAGGACATTTCTTCCCATCTTCACTAAAATTCATACCTTCTCTTGCTTGTTTGATTTCTTCTGTCATTTCCATAATTTTCTCCTTATATTTTTTGCTATTTACTATTTTTCTATTTTTTCATTACCGACTAAACTCTCACTGCCAACCTATGAAGCCTTAGCGATAAATTGATTCCAAATTTCATTGATGTATTGAACCAAATCCTTACCGTCTGGCATAAATAAAGCAACCGTTGCTATTTTTGCCCATAAAAAATAAAGCATAACCGCTACGATAGTTGCCAATATTGTCCATACACTAGAGGACAAAATATCTGCTCTATAAACATCTTTTTTTGCTTGTAAAATTCCATAAACCGCCCCTAAAAATATGACGACAAGAGGAATAAAAGCAAATATAAATTGGACAGCAATTTGAGTAGCATACAATGTGATGTATGCACCTTCTGCTTCAACTGTTCCATTTGTAACTCCAGCTATTGAAAATACTGAAGCCTTATCGAAAGTCCAAAATATTTTAAAAGCTTTATCTTGTAGATAGTTGGTTGAATATGAAGAGCCTATAATATCCATAATCTTAATAGTTGTCATAAATGCTAAACAAGAAATCGTATGGACTAAAAAAGCCATTAAAAAAGTTCCAATTACATCTGCTCCGCTTGTTGTTTCCCTTTTTCCATCCATAATAGCTTTAATCACTACAAACAAAAAAGGCAACGAAGCAAAAACTATTGCACTTACACCAAAAACATAAGCACCAGATATTAATTGTTCTCCTAAACCACTAAACACATTAAGCCTTTAATAAGATATTTATTTCAACTAAATCTTCTTCTATCTTCTCTAATTTCATTAAAGAAGCTTTTACCTTTTTACGAAGCATTATCTTATACTTCTCTTCTATTTTATTTCCTACACTTAACACCTCCTTATTTAAGATAAGAATCTGATTTTTAGGAACAATTACCTCATTCCCACAAATCTCAACTTTTCCATTTTTATTCCAATTACTTAAAGTTCTTTTGGTAATACCAGCAAGAGAACAAAAAAGTTCTTTATTGATTTTGACATTTTCAAGATTTTCAATATTGCCTTTTATCATTAAGCCGACTCCTCTTGTAAGATATTTGGATTTGTGCTAAAGACTTTCATCTCTTCCTCAGAAATTTCAAACTTAATATGTGCTACACCTGTTTTATATATGATGCAGAGTTCATATCTCTCTGTATTTGCCAATGCTTCTCTAGCATTATCTTCAAGAGAAATAGCTTCTTCCATTTCTTTGATGACTTTTAACTTTGTATCTGGAGTTAAAAGAACCATTTTTGTATCTATGTTTTTCAAGATTCCTTGAGGAATATGCTCTGCATTTTGAACTATCAAACACAAATGAACATTGTATTTTCTAGCTTCTAATGCAACTTTTTCGAACATTGTTTCAAAAGCGGCAACTCTAAAGAAGTTTTTTGCTTCTTCTACGGTATAAAGCAGTTTTGGAGCAGGACGTCCTGCTCTTTTGCATTTCAATGCAAACTCCCTATCTCTAAGATAGGTTTTTTGGAAAATAGCCATAAAAATAGGCGTAAATAAAGAAGATTCTTTAAAGTTATTTAAATCCATTGAAATAACATCTGCTTCTTTTAAATCAACTTTGTCAAAAGTGCTAAAGATTTTTAATTTTTCAACTGCATTCAATTTCCCTGCTAAAGAGGCATAAGCGGCTCTATCTTCAGGTTTAATTTGCATATTATGGCTCTCAGTTCCTGCCTTATTTACAATATCTCTTAATAAAGGTTTTTTGAGGAAATTGTATTTCTCTTCTTTAATATCTGATAGGAATGTTGCTTCTCCATAACCCAACTCAAGCAATTCTTTGAAAAGCTCTGGATGTGTATTTTTGATTGTTAATATGTTGTATCTTTGAAATTCTTTTTTTTCATACAATTCTTCAAGCAACACTTTAAAAGCAGCAGCTTCTTTAATCTCTAAAGGCTCTGCATTTTGAGATGACAAAATAACACTAATGAAATCTGTTGCAAATTGTATGTCTGCTTGATAAGCCTCCATAGAATCTTTATCATCTATGTTTGGTTCTTCAAGTGCAACAACATTGTAAGCAAATCCAAACAAACTTGCTTCAATCTGAGCAACACTATTTTTTGGATTACTTCTTAAGAGTGCAATGAGTTTTTCGTTAGAATAACCAATATCAAAGTCTCTAATTTTTACATTACCTGGATTATTGCCCAAATTATATGCTTCGCCTGTTTTAAAATCTAAAGCAATCATTTGTGCCATAATCTTTTGTTTAGAAACAGATTTACCAGAACCAGAATCGGCAATAATGCAAGAATGCGGATTGTCATTTTCTTCTGAAAAAGAATAATTTATAAAGCCTTTGTTCTTATCAATTCCAAAAAAATCTGGGAATTTTGCATTCTTCTTTTGGACACAAGAAATGAAGTTTTCTAAAAAACTATCTTGAACTAAAAAGTCAAAGTTTGTATCCCTATATTTTAATGGGGTTTTTCTAATCAAATCAGTTCGATATAGTTCTTTTGGTATAAAGGCAACTTTATAATTTGTTCCAATAGCTCCAATTTGTTCTGCTGAATATCTTTTTAGATAGGCAACACTATTAACTAAAACTAAGTCTTGTTCGCCTTGTTCATATTTGTCTTTTAATGCAACAAATGGCTCTTTATTCCCATTGATTTTAGTAATCTGTATTAACCTGTCAATATAATTCATAATGCGTTTTTGATTTAAATCAAAATAAAACCATATAGCTCCATCAAAATCCATTTGAAAAATTTTCTGAATATCGCTTTTTTTCATATTTAAATTTTTAAAAGCTGTAATAGTGTCTATTTCGTTTAAATCTTTAAAAACAGCCCCTCTTGCCAATCTTTTAAAACTCAAAAATTCTGGTTCTTGAGTATCTCCTTCCTGTTTAATTTGCAAACTTCTTTTAATTTGCTTTGAATCTATATAGTAAGAATTTTGCAACATCAAATCGTGAATTGCATTGGCAATCTCTAAACCACTCATCAAATCTATTTTGTAGTAATTTGCTATGCTTTTAATGAGGAATTTATTGTGTGAAAAAATATATTGCCTTTGCCATTTTCCTTGTTTATGCAAAACATAGAACAAAAAACCATCATCTGCTTTTTTATATTCTCTAAAAAGCTCATCCAAACCATCTTTACTGAAAAAATTATTAATTGTTGAGCTTCCTAAAAGCTCAATTCCATATAATTTTCCATTTGGAGTATTTAAAATAACGCTATCTTCATCTATTAAGTCTATGCTCAATCCAAAGTTGCTTCTATACTCATTCATAAAAGTATAAAGTGGTGTTATCAATCTATCAAAAAAACAAGAACCCATATTAATAGTTGGGTCTTTTTTCTTAAAACCAAAATATGTTCCAGCTAATGCTAAAGCTCCAAATATCCCTTCTAAAATCATCTAACACCGCCAAATGAAGAAATAAAGCTATTTTTAACTTTTAAATAATAATCGTATGAAGATTTCTCTCCAAAACCTTTGTTGTAACATTCCAATATTTCTTTTAAACTCTGGAATTTAGCGTTACAACCTTTTAAAACTTGTGCCGATTTGTAAATATTGTATTTTGGTTTAAAGATATAGGGCAGTTCTTCACTAGAAAAATTAACAGAATTAATTTGCATAAGCCCAACATCAACTTTATATCCCTTATTAATTAATTCTTTTGCAATAAGTTTCAAAGTGTTTTCATCTGCCCTAACTTGAATTAAATTTTTATTTTTATAGGGCATTATGATTGTCTTTGCATTTTTAAAATTGAAGTCCTTTTTTTTGCTGGTAAAAGCTATGACTAATGGGTCAAAATTACTTTCTATTTTTGCAATAGAATAAAGTAATTTTGAATCTATCTGTTGCATTTTTCCAATTTCTTTAAGAGAATTTGCTATATTCTCTTCACTGAAATCGGCAAACATAGAGCTACAAAAAAGAAGCATTAAAAATACTTTCCTTATCATTTATCAGCCTTTGCAACTGGTGAAATACGCAATCTCTCAATTCTCATTCCATAAGGATTGACATCGCTAGATTTCATTAAGTCAAAACTACCATTTACAGAGATTTTAAAAATACCATCTTGAGAAATATACTCATCTTGAGAAAGAATATAACTTTGAGTATTTACAAAGATGCTCAATTCCATTGCAAATTTATTTTGATTGTATTCATATTTATCAAGCTTATAATCTCTAATTGAAATGTATTCTGGCAATTTATCTTGTGCGATAGCTGATATAAGCCATCTCAAATAAGAAACAAAATCTCCGACTGCTTGTTTATTGATTTCTATGCCTTTTTCTGGGTCAGCTTTAGAATCCAAGAAGTTTCCATAAATATTTGCTAATGCAGGAATAGAATTAACAACTTCTGTGATATTTTTAAAGCTAGATTTGGAAAAATTGTTAGTTAATTGAGAGCGTGAAAAAACAAAATTATTAACCATTATAGAAACAGCAAATTGTTTTAAATATTCCGCTCTCAAAGGTTCTTTTGCAACTTTAACAGCTCTACCATCTAATGTTGTTAGAACTACATACCCATTATTTTCAGCAACTGTTTTCTCTAAGCTTGTCATTCTTTTGGTTAATGTGCTAACTTGCCATACAACCATAAGAAATACAAAACATACAAAGAAAAAAACATATTTCCAATTTTTAGAAAAAAACTGTTCGCACTTAAAGCTTAATGTTTCTTCTTTCACTTTTCTCTCCTTACATTAATCTGTGAGGCTTGGACTGACATTAAAAATTTGCAGATTTGTATTGCCCACTAAAAACTCCTAATATTTTGAATGACATCATCAAAATCTTCATCAAAATCTTCTTTTTTTTCTTCATTAAAGTCTGGATTTTTTATTTTTTGCAATTTATTTCCAATAAACCTTAATTCTTCAAGTTTTTCGGGATGCTCTTTGCATACCTCTTTGATTTGAGCAAGTTCTTCTTCATTAGAAAGAAGCCTTTTCATTTCCCTTATAAGCTTAACAGCTTGTAATCCTTTTTCGCTTATTTTCATTATTCGTCATCCTCTTTTACTTCTTGTTGCAATGTTGCAATGAGGGCTTTTAATTCTTTAACAATATCTAGTGTTTGACTATCATCTTTTGGAGCTTTAGCCTCAATGCCTAATGCTTCATTTTGGATTTCAACCAATTCTTTATACTGCTCTTTACTTACCATTAATATTGCATCTAATATCTCCTTGCTTAAAAGAGTAGTATCTTTAATAGCCTCTTTAACATTCATAGCATTCTCACTCAAGCTGTCATTGATAGCCAAATAGGCATTAATTACATCTTGATTAATGCTTGAGAATGCTGTTTTATATGTTTCCATCAATTCATATTCTTCTTCTTTTTTATTGGGCTTTTCTAAATACAGCTCATTAATTAAATTTACAACAAGAGGCATTTTAATCTTAGAAGACAATGCTTGTCCTTCTTTATCTCTAATATTGCAAATCTCTGCTATTTCCCTTTTTAGATTTTCTTCTCTCTCTTTTTTTAATAACTCTAACTCTACTTTTTCCTTATTGAATGCAAAAAGCTTTTCTAGTAACTCTCCTGCTTCTACTTTTACTTCTTTTGATAAATATGCCATTTAAATCTCCTTTTAATTATTTACAAATCTTAAAGTTTTTACAAAAGTCTTTTTTCTCTTGCTCTGTAAAAAATAAAACATTATATGTTTCACCTTCATCACTAAACACGACATTTGCCCTTTTTAAAACATCTAAATTTTTTGATGTTTTTTGGATTTGTAGGGTATTTGTCATAATAGAATCGTTTGGTTTCTGAGGAATATCGTTTATATTGGAATCTCTATCACTAAGATTAACCGAGTTTTTCTCTTCTAGTGTTAATTCCAAATTATCAGCAGGATTAATCTCTCTAATTGGGATTTCACCAAATCTTGCGAATAATCCCTCAACATCTATTGCTCTTTCAATTTTACTTGGCGTAACTCTTAATTTTATACCTCCCTCATCATCAGATTCTTGCCACACTTGTGGAAAAGTTACATTTTGATTAGCAATTAAAAACTTTCCAATTTCGTAGGCTCTTAATTCGTTTTCATATTTTTTCATTATGTTTTTAGCTTCTTCATAAGCTTTTTTAACACCGTGATTAAAGCCCTCGTTGTAGCCCATTTCATAACCTCTTTGATAAAAGAAGTCTTCTGTGCTTTCTGCAAGTGCAGGAAGTGATAATGTTGCTGCTAAACTTGTAACCAAAAGCATTTTTTTCATTTACTTACCTCCATTAATAAATTTTCTTGTTTCATCATCAATACTTTCAACCTTGCTTAAATCCCAATTAGATATATCTTGGTTGAATGCTTTAGCTTCATAGAACATACCATTCATTTTTGCTACATTGCTGACATCCCAATAGCTAATGTTTTGGTTGAAAGAGGTTGCTCCTTGAAACATAGAAGTCATATCCTTAACCCTGCTGACTTTCCATTTAGAAATATCCTGATTAAAGGATTTTGCTTCTCGAAACATACAAGCCATATTTCTAACCCTGCCGACTTTCCATTTGGAAATATCAGCATTAAAGGATTCTGCACCTTCAAACATATAAGCCATATTTTCTACATTGCTGACTTTCCACTTACCTATGTCTTGGTTGAATGCTTCTGCACCTTTGAACATAGCAAACATACTTTCAACATTACTGACATCCCACTTGGAAATGTCAGCATTGAAGGATGTTGCTTCTCGAAACATAAATTCCATATTCTCCACATTACTGACATTCCAACCTGATATGTCTTGATTGAAAGAAATTGCTCTAGCGAACATCTCACGCATACTTTCAACATTACTTACATTCCAAGAGCTAATATCTTGATTGAAGGATTCAGCACCAGCAAACATATCACGCATACTTTCAACCTTACTCACAT
>JFBN01306932.1_pt1 | contig 12563 bp, 18 predicted proteins | sample 768741 | NCBI WGS metagenome assembly JFBN01 (sample SAMN01983846, study PRJNA193217) | chicken gut metagenome | biome: terrestrial biome; isolation source: ceca of Broiler chicken | host: Gallus gallus | place: United Kingdom: England | collected 2010-09-07
TTTCTTCATATCTGTTTCCTCCTCATCTAGTTTTACCGATCATAAACTTCTTTTCGGTGACCTATGCCCAATACAAGCACAATAATCTTTTCGTCCTGTATCTCAGCAAGCACACGGTAATCACCTATTCGGTATCTCCATTGACCGCTTCTATTTGCTGTTAATGCTTTCCCGAAGGCTCTCGGATTTTCGCATCCCTCAACATTTTTTCTAAGCCATCCAATAATCAGGGCTGCTGTGTAGCGATCCATCTTTTTTAACTGCTTTTGGGCTTGCTCCGTCAAAATGACTTGATACTTCACCGCAGCCCCAACTCCTTTTCTACCTCATCCAACGTATACGTTTTTGGATTAGCCTTGTACTCAGCGTAGGCGGCTTCGTATGCCTTTAAATCGCATTCATCTTCTATTCGCTCAATTACGGACTGTCGTACCATTTCTGATACGCTGATGCCTTTCATTTGCGCGTAGTTTTTAAATAGTACACCATCCGCTTCTGTCAGTCTTAAAGCAATCATCATAACAATCACTCTCCTTTGTTATACATTGTATAACAAAAAGAAAGTTTTGTCAATAAGATACGGCAATATTTTTAGCGTTTTAGCGTCAAGACGTTTTAACATTAAAGCGGTAAAACGCCTTAACACCACATTTATATAATACTCAGCTAATCGGCTGCGTGTGGCAAAATAAAAAAGGCATGCAAACGTGACCGTCTGTGTGCCTTTTGCTTTGTCGTTTTTTGTGGTATAATGTTCGGGCTACCACCCCTAGACAGGTAGAGAAAGGGGGTGCGTCACATGAGCGAATTACTCACATCTTTTTTTCTCTCTGTCTTGGCAAGTGTAGTTGCCTACTACATCTGCAAATGGCTGGACGGAGATAAATAGCTGGTAGCCAGCCTTGGGATTAAGCCACCCACCCAGAATGGAATAGAAAAGCCCTGGAGTTGCGACCTCCAGGGCTTTTTGCGTGCCACATGAGCACTCACATCTTTCTTGCCTACTGGCATTATATCATATTCCCATTTGATTTGCAATGATACACTTGAACAGAAAAAACTTTTATAAAAAGCGCCTTAGCGTTTTAGCGTTTAAGTTCCAAAACGCCTTAATGCTAAATCTATATCAAAGGAATTGCATATGAAAGCACACTGATGCCGGCAAGGATGGGTGGTATTACAAACAATGCGTCTTTATTGTCTTTCAGATTTTGAAAAGCCTTATTGATTTTCATTTCTTCCCATTCCTTTTATTGATTAAAATAATATATCCTTTCAGCAAACAGCAATTCCATATGCCTAATATGATAATAATAATCAGGATCAGCGCCTTTTTTAGATAAACAGGGAAAGGAATTGCAGTCGTACTCAAAAACACGCTAATCGCAGCGAGAGTGGGTGGCATTATAAACAATGCAACTTTATTGCTTTGCAAATTTTGCACCGTCTTATTGATTTTCATTTTCGCCTCTTTCAGTTTTTTCATACTCATTCACTCCTGTACTGGACGCAGCGAAATTCATCATATTTCAGCCTTAAACGCTTTAGCGTTTTAACGTTTTAGTGTTAAGGCGTTTTAATGTTGAAGAATTAAAACTCCTTTCCCAAAATCTAGCGGATAGATTAACTCACCCAAAGGTCTGTATCATCAGGCTTTATTTTAAAAATTAGCCGATCATAATAAATCCTAAGTAGATAGCTAATAATTCCTACTACAATTAATAGCACACCTTCTTTCCACATATTGTATACACACAACCCAACCCCACCAATCATGCATACAAAAGTAACGATTTTACAGATGATTTGTACAATCCAACGTAGGGAAACTAGCAAACGAAAAAGTATATATTGCCCATGCTTTTTCACTGTAATATTCTCCTGTCTGTTTCCTTTTTTCTGTGTTGCTACTTGAGAAATAAAGATCAAGATAAATCGGGGAGTTCCTGCCCAGCCCCCGGCAGCGTCATATCCACCGTGGGCGAGTAGCCTACGCCGCAAACAGGACACGTTCCTGCATCCGAGCCGTTGCCGTGGTAATGCTGGGGTTCCGGGGCAGGTGTCGGAGTGGGTGCAGGAGCAGGGGAGGGGGTCGGAGTCGGGGTCGGCGTCGGTGTGGGCGTCACAGCAGGTGTCGAAGGCGCAGCGGCTCCTCCGGTTGTCCCGGTGCTTGCCTGTCCGCCGCTTGTCTGGCCGCTGCCTTTATTTGTGTTTGCGCTGTTTGTGTTACTGCTCTGCTGCTTCACAACAGGCTTCTGTACAGTCAAGCTATATTCTGCTGTCATGCTGTCCCGATACGTTACCGTAATGGTCGCATTGCCTGCCGCCTTTGCCGTGACATTGCCATTCTCATCCACCGTGGCCACTGCTTCATCGCTGCTCTCATAGCTCAGCTCCTGCGCCTGTGCCGCTGCCGCTTCCTCCGGCACGGTGTAAACTTTCAGCTGGGTGCTGTATCCAACGGTGAGAACACCGCTGTCCTGCGCAAGCTTAATGCCAGTAGCAGCGACACCGACCGTCACCTTTGTTTTGGCTTCAACACCGTTTACGCTGGCGGTCACTTCACACTCACCCTTGCCGACAGCTGTCACCGTGCCGTTTTCATCCACCGTGGCAACTTCTTCATCGCTGCTCTGCCATGTGATTTCGCCCACGCCGTTTTCCGGCTTCTTCGCAATTTCCAAAGCTTCGCTCTCTTTGCCGCCCACTTCAAGCTCGATGCTCTCCGGCAGGCCGATTTCTTCAATCAGCGGCAGAACGGTTACTTCACACTTGGCTTCCTTGCCATCCTTTGTTTTGGCGGTTACAGTTACCTTGCCGCTCTCTTTTGCTTCCAGCATTCCGTCCGCGCCGATGCTCACCGCATCGCCGCTCGCCGTCCATGTGATGCCCGCTGCTTCAATCGCCTTTTGCTCCGCCGCATCGTCCAGCTCCTGCGCACTGAATACATAACCAAGCTCCATTGCCTGGCTCTCGCCCTGCGCAATCTCCAAGCTTGCCGGCAGGGTCAGTCCGTTCACCGTCGCCCCGCCGCAGCCCGTCAGCATCACTGCCATTGCAATCCCTACCGCCGCAATCTTCCATTTCTTCATATCTGTTTCCTCCTTTTCCATTAGAACAAATCGCTGTGCGATCCCGTTCGGGTGAGATACAAAAATAATTCATTCCCATCAATTTCGTAAATCAGAAGCCAGTCTGGAGTTATGTGACACTCACGACACCCAACGTAGTCCCCGGACAGCCCGTGATCCTTGTACTTCTCCGGCAACGGCTCTCCTGCCGCCAGCTTTTTAATAACATCTGTCAACAGAGAAATATCAAAGCCTCGCTTTTTTACCCTCTTTAAGTCCTTTTGAAATTTTGAGGTTGGCCTTACGTTATACATCGTCAGTAAGCTCCTCCATCATCTGATCGACATTGACATAGGTCTTGCCATAGCCGGGGTCAGCTTTCATTTTTTTTACTTCCTTGATCGCTTCAATGGTTTCAGAATTCGGCACATCTCCACTGATTTCAAATGGGATTCTATATTCCCTCACTGCCTTTCGCGCAAAAATATTAATCGCTGTTGTCATGGTCATTCCCATATCTGTACAGAATGCCTCAAACTGCCGTTTCAAATCCGCATCCATACGAATATTGATATTTGTATTAGCCATAAGATGAACCTCCCTTGTTTTATGTTATTCACATTATACACCCTTTTATTTACATTGTCAACACAAAACAGGGTGTTCCTATACAGATTTTGATTGGTATCTGCATGAATCTTATAGAAAAAGCTCCCTTTCTCTATAAAACAAATACCAAAGACAGGCGACAGGAACAACGGCTGCTGCCATACATAGTACAAATGTCAGCACAGCATATTTTGTAAGGAGAAATGGTAAAATACAAAAAAGAAACGCAATACACCAAACCTTTTTTGCATCGGCGTTTTCCATGCTAATCAGGCACATTTCCGCTTCACACTTTTTCAGTGCCTCTCTGCAAGACAGATCAAGACGTTTATGCTCACTTCGCAGCTTGTACAGATCCTTCTCTGTCATAAAGTGATGGTAAAACCAAAAAACCGAGAAACTGATCACACCGAACGAAGCAAGAGGACAGCTAAAATAAAAAGCTGCTGCGACACCCAAAGCCGCCGCAGCAATTCTCAAAGAAAGCTGTATGTAATATTCCCGCTTTAAATCAATCGATTTCATGTAGCTGTATATGTCCATCAAATCATTCCCCTCTTGGTTTTAGTTCATAAAAAACTCCCCTGTAAGTTGCTTTACTGCTTACAAAACCCTTTGTTGAGATACATAGATTTCCAGTAGGGTGTCACGAATTTGTTTTTTGATATTTTCGTCCAAAATTGTACAAATTGGCTCGAATTTATCTCCGATTTTGCGTGCAGGCATGTTAATAAAAGGCCCGTTCGGCCCTTGGATAATTTTAATTTGATGAATTATAATTATTTTACCAAGAATCACATCACAGGTTGCCTTTACAGTACCTGGCGTCTTTAATAAGCAAAAATTCTCAATCCCAATTTTCACGTTACTAATCCTTTCTGTAAACTCCCCCCTGAAGAACAACTTCAAGGGGGACAGTTTGTATTTGACAAAAAATTAAAGAACATGGGTAGCATGTTTGCTGTGAGCTTGATTTAAAAACGTATTACCCTTCCACGCAAGCGCTTTTATTTTTTCAGCAAGTGACATTTTTTTTTGCGGTAATTCCTGTAAAGATTCTGAGCTGCTTGGTTCCTCCAATTTCAAGCTGTTCAGCTCTTGTACATATTCTGATGGAAGCGCCGTCGTGGTTGTTTCTTGTGATTTGGTATCCATTGACACTTTCTGTGCCGAATACAGCGCATTCTGCTTCGGCGCAGTCATCGAAACTGGTGTCGCTCCATCTTCCCGTACCGCAAGCGTAGAAACCGGCGTCACATTTTGCTCTCGTGACACAACAGGTAGATCATCTAAGTTTCTAATTTTGCGACCATGCATCTGCACTTTTGCCTGCTCTAAACGATGCTGGATATTATTTTTTCTAAATTTGCAATCGTCGTTCCAATCTTTGAGCCTTGAAATCTTTTGATCAACGACAATACCGCGATCTAAAAGTTCTTTACTGATTCGTTCCATCGCTTTTAATCCGGCTTCATCATTATCCAAACACAATGTTACTTGCTTTATCGCGTGATCTTGGCAATATTGATGAATGGCTAGTGAGCTTACTCCACACAACGCTACATAGCTGTGTTTCTGCCAGTTATACGGATGCAGCGTAATATACGAAAGCAAGTCGATGGGGGCTTCAAATGCGAACAAATGATCGCTTGTACCATTCCAGTGAAAGCTATAATGAGCATTGCTTCCAGTGAGATTACCTCTGTATCGATTTTCAAAAGTATGTACAGAACATTTATGCGCATGTTTTGGGGTTCCTTCACTGTCGATACCCACAAAAACAGCATTGTGAAAAATATTACCGTTTTTACTTTTTTCTTTACTCTGGTAAATCAAACCATTTTTTGCAAACTCCTGCACAACCGCTCCATCCAAAGATCGAGTTTTGGTCAAATATGCTAGAGTTTGTTTCATGTTGTCATCTTTCTCTGGAAGTGTAAATTCAATCGCCGGTTCTTCCTCTTTCTTTGCCGCAGATTGATACTTGAGAGATTCTAAAGAATATCCTGTCCCTCCCAAAAGCCTTCCCACTGCTTCTTGAAAGCTGAGTGAATAAAATTCTTTCACAAAGTCAACAGAATGACCCCCTCGCGTTTCAGCAAAGTCATACCACTTATTTCCGGTAACGACCATACTATGATTATTTTTCAACCTATAGCTGCCGATTCCAGCCTTCTCAAGCGGCTCTCCATTTTGAAGCAAAAAATCGTGTAAATCCACTGAATTAGCTACCTCAAGTTGTTCTTTGGAAAAATACATATTATCCACCTCATCTTTCTTTAAAACCAATCACTGAATTTATTCCTATTCACAGCAGTTACACCTAGCGGAATTGTCACATCTGATTCCACAATTGCAAATCTGACTTTCATTTTTAAGTCAAGTGTCAATTTTGACTGTAAGGTGTTTTGTGTATCTGTTAAATTAGGATTTTCAATCGAAAGAGAAAAATTTTCAATTCGGAAAATCTCAGAACCAGACTCTTGCTTGACTAGAGCCTCTCCAACTTCCACAAGTCCAAGCTGCTCTTGTAAAAAGCTTTTTACTTGCAGCTCAAAAGCATCCTCATCCCATTTATCCAGAGATTCATTATATGTATACGCTCCGGCAAATCCTTCACGTTTAGAAGCAAATGTTTGCATAGCGTTTTCTGTAACAGCCGATATTGCCGTTTTTTGCATTACTGAATGAACAGTCCTTGTAACCCCTATAACAGACAGATTTTGGAAAACCGCAACCACCACTGAAAAAAGAAAAAAAATCACAATCAAAGCCACGATGGAGCCATCGCCTGAATCATTCCCTATCGCTCTTTTGAAACCTTTTAACAACTTTGAGCATCTCCTTTACTATTTAAAGTATCGCTCACTGGTTCCTTGCCTAAAAATCCGAATTGGAATATCATATCTCCCATATTCTAAAAATTTAAGCTCATAAGTGCTTGCAATCTGTAGCTTAATATCTCCGCCAAGCTGAACCGTATTTCCTCTGAAGTACTCTGTCCCGTCCCAAGACACAGAAAAATCTGTCCCAATTTCTTCCTTCAAGGAGTCAATTTGAGCAGAAAGATCTGTTGTACCTCCAATTTCAGCACTCCGTATCAATTTTTCGGCAGCTGCATCAAGTTGTGACTTTACCGAAAATACCGGTAATATTGAAAACGCAAACGCGACTACCGACATTAAAACAAAAAAACCGACGAGAAAGCCTATCAAGGCGGACCCATCGTTATTGAAAAATACTTTTTTCATTGTTCTGTTCCTCAAAGAAAAATTGTGGCCGATGCTTCGGAAAAGTTGATTGCAAGAACACCAAAAACAATAACAAACACAGCACACAATAACAGAATCGAACCAGAATTAAGTGTCGGGATACTTTTTTGAACCCTTTTTTTAATTTGCGCCAATTCCTGCTGCTTCAAGTCATAGTGCAGCATTTTAAAGTACAGCGACTCATCATTACCGCGAATCACACCAATCAAACCGCGAACCAGACTACTGATACCACTGATATTAAGGCGTGTCTGCATACGCATCAGCGCGATCTCGTAGTTTCCTGTTTCCATGTCCGATAAGGTAACTTCAATTTCCTTTTTCATCACAGGCCCGGCGATTCGAGTGTAATTTTTTAAAATTCTGACAACATCTCTCGATGCAGCGAGTTCCGCAGAAAACGTAGCCACCATTTGAGGTAATTCTGCTTCAATTTTTTCTTTTATCTTCAAGTGAGTCTGATGTAGCTTCTTCTGCTGATCCCAAATCATCAATATTGGACAACACACAGCCATAACTAGCAAAGGCTTCACAATAAAAGCTCCTGCGGCACAGATAAGCATCAAAAGAATGCATTCCGAAATTCTTTTGTAGTAATATGTTCTCGGTGTTTCTTTTACATCAGACACATTGATAAACTCATCCAGCTTTTCTTCCAAAACCTTTGGTAATGGGATAATTTTTTCAAAAAGCTGGGCGAGGGCGCCGGAAAAGGTCTTTCGCTCTCGTTGATATTTATAAATTTTGGAAATTCGCAGGTTCTCTTTTACAGGAACCAAACCTACAAAAAGCGCACTTATTTGATAAATTCCAATGGCCGTAAAAAAAACAGCCAAAAAAAGCGCAAAATTCATGCATTTACAACTCCCTTCAGCTGATGGTTCGCCTTATTTGCTCGAAGTATTGCCAATAGGTTCAACGTCGCCCAGACGGCTACCGTAATCTTTCCTCCTTCAGCGTGGATTAGAATATCAAACCAATCTGGGCTTAAAAATGCCATTAGGACTGGTGTTACCAAGGAGCCCGCCAGCATGATGACAAATGTATTTCGGTGTTCGGATATAAGTACATTTGTTTCCGCTTCAATCGTTCTCCACTCAGAAAACCGATCTAAAATTCTCGGCAGATTCACTTTCAAATTGTGATCTCGTTCACATTGGACAAGAGTATCAATCCACTGCCAGAAAACGGTGTGTGTAATTTCATTTTTCATACTGTTCAGTGCCGACGGAATATTACTATCCAGCATAGTGGCTTTTACAAGGAATCTCTGAAAAACACCAGAAATCGGTTCGGCCATATATTCAAGGTTTTCTTCAACAGCTCTTAAAACTGTATGATTCCCTCGTAAGTATGATGTTGTAATGGCATTCAAAGCTGCTTCCAACTTGTCATTGACCTCTTTTTCTCGTTTACCCCAAAATAACTTGAGGAAAAAGTATGGAATAAAGGCAAAGGTAATGGACAAAGGGGCCATAAGGTAGTAGTTTTTCAGGCTGCTGCAAATCATAATGCTCAACATCACTACTGCCGCCGTAATGCCCCAAAACACAAAAACAAACTGCTTATGACCAAGTAACGTAAAAATAATTTTCACTTCAAAAATCATTTGCTGAATGAAATTTCTTTTCACTCGCTTTGCTTCTTTTACCTTCTGTTTTAAACTTGGCCTTTTGAAATCTGGCTTCACGTTGAAAAAAAGAAGCATAGAAATAAAAAACAGAAAAAAAGATAATACTTGCATTTTTAGTGTCCCCCTTCCTATTCAAAAAATCTCTGGATTGCAGCATCTTCCATTCCGTTCGCCAATAATCGCTTTTTAAGCGCCTCGCTGGGAGTATTTGTTTTTTCAAAAACACCATGGACTTGTCCGTCATGATTCGATGTAACTTTAAATTGATATAGTGGTCGATAAACGATTTGCCCGTTTTCCCAAGACGCCTCGTTAATCTGAGTTACACGCCGACGATTGTCATCCATCTTGCAAATGAATGCAATAATAGGAAATGCCTGAACCACTAACTGCATAAGCATTTGATCGTCCATATTTGGATACATCATTTTGCATAATGATACTAAGCGAAAATATGTCTGCTCCGCATTGTTAGCATGGGTTGTAGTAATCACACTATGTCCCGTATTAGCCGCATTGACAGTTTGCATTGCCTCTTCGCCTTTGCTTTCACCTACAGCGATATAGTCTGGATTCATCGTCATAATGGTTTCCAGCAACTTATTCTGACTGATATTTTGCTTGGGGTCGTCCGAGAAACGAGTTGACAGATGTACAACATTATTTTTTATCACATCATTTTCCACCTTGACGCAATTAAACTCTCTGGTCCCTTGCTCGATTGTAATCAGGCGTTTAGAATCTGGTACATGTGACAATATCCAACTTAACAGCGTGGTCTTTCCACCACCGGTAGCACCAGCAATACAAATCGAAATACCATTTGAAAAAAATTGAGCCAACATATCCAACATTTCTTCGGTAGCTGTGTTAAATTTTAAAAAATCTTCTTTCGTAAGGTTTTTAGGATTCACCTTACGAATCGAAACCGCTAACCCAGCATTATCATCTGTAACATCAAACCCCGCAACGGTAATGCGTGTGTTTCCCGATAGATGGCCGACTTGGATGCATTGTGCGGTATCCCAAATCATATTGCTCTCCCGGAGCATTTTGCGAACAAGATCGACAGCATGTTCTCGTGATCGGAAAGCTTCTTTCGCCGGCACGACTGAACCATCCGAATAGGTAATTTTGACATCTCGCCAACCGTTTATGTTAATCTCTTCCACATCAACTCTTTCCAAATATTGATCCAAAAAAGAATAACCCATCATCTCACTGATTAAGCGTTTGGTAAGAGCCTTTTGCTCAAGCTCGTTGGCAGCAAATTCGCTTTTTTGAATGAAATTCTGGATGTAGCTTTCTAAAAGCTGCATCTTTTCATCATCGCGATTTTGAAGCAATCTGGAGAGAAAGTTACCATAAGCTTCACTGAGATGCTGTTGTGTTTGTGATAATATCTCGTAAAAATCCATTTGAGATTTTCCTTCCATTTTTATTTATGGTCTGCATCCCGGCAATCGAGCCGTCGCAAACGGCTTAACATCTTCCGTTTAGGATTTGCTGGTCAAGCAAAACAGTGTTTTATGCACTGGAGCAACAAGATGTATGCGCTGGTCGTTAAAATCAACAGGGAGATTATTTGCAAATAATCTACATACTTTGTTCCATGCTGAGATGCTTTTATTCTGTTTTCAAGGTACAAGTGAAGCAGTTTCGCCAAAAACTACTTCCTAGGAAATAAATCTCTTTTTTAGTTTTGAGGCATTTGTATCAAGTTATGATAACCTCCTTTCATACTTATCACTTTTGCAGTCAAGTACAAATGCCCGAACATCTTGTGGCAAAGTTGATAAGTCGTAATCTTCAACTATATCCCTTACCTCTTTGGATAAGGCAACTTTACAGTCGAGACTTTGTGCCATTTGAATTTTTTGTCTCAACATGTAAACATGTTTGATTGTCGCATCTGGAAGAAGCGGTTTGTGATAAATTGAATTAAAGCAAGCGATGGAAACTGCCATTACACACAATCCCGCCGCGACTAAAAAACTCCTTTTTTTCATTGTTTCAACGATAAAATGTACTCTCGAACTTGGTCGAAAGGAATATTTGCTTCCTTCAAGCAGCCTTGAATTTCAATCACTTGCAGCTTTTCGACCTCGTCAAGTAACGCTTTTTTCCTTTCATGAAGGCGCTCTATTGTAGCGTCTAATTTCTGTATTTGCTGCTTTTTGCTTTTGATTTTTTCAGTAAGTGAAGATGCCATAATATTTTTCCTTTACTCAATAACTCCTGGATTTTGAAGATAAAGCATTGGGTTGATGCGTGTGCCGTTCAAATGCATTTCAATATGTACATGGTTTCCGGTTGAATTGCCGGTGCTTCCGACATAACCGATCAGATCGCCCGCGTTGATAACCTGACCATCCGAAACTACAAATGACGCACAATGCGCATATCTAACAGCCAATGAACCATCTGGAACGCTTCCCGTTATGACGAATGTATTTCCATACGACCAATGGCCAGTTGTACTTGTTACCGTACCGGATGTAACGCTATAAATCGGGGTTCCATACGGCTTTGGAATATCAACTCCAAGATGAAATTCTATTTGTTCGCCGGTCACCGGATCAACCCGATAACCATAAGGACTGCTGACGGTCCATGCTTCTGGAAATGGGGAACCAATACTTCCTATGTTTCCGATACTACCTCCACCAATTCCAATATTGTTCATCTCATTGAAAATGTCGTACCTTTGCATTTGCTCCTTACCAAAAGATGCATTTTCTTGAAACCATTCATCAAAGGTCATTCCATCAAGCGTTACAGTTAATGTGCGGAATGTTTTTGTTTCCTCTTCAATAACTGTTTCGGTTATTACGTTTCCATCCTCATCATATGTAAACTCTCCATCATCGTTTAAAACAGGCTTTTCTACAGTGTTTTCAACGGTTTCAATTCGCTGGCCTACCTCATGCGAAATAGTAAATAGCGCTCCTATGATGGTATCAATTTCGCTTTTTACATCCTCAAGGTTAAGCTGAGCTTCATACTTTGCACTAAAGTAATTGACTATTTTTTGTGTTGGTTGAGAAAAAGGCGTCACTTTTGCATCCAAAAAAACGTCCTCGTCCAAAACATCATCGAAATCAGGTGAATGAAGCCTTTTATAATTCTGAAACTCATAACCGATAGCTGTGCTTTTTTCGGTTATGTACGCATGAATCTCGGACAAAGTTTCAGGACTCGCAGCATGTTGTGTCATGAGAAATCCCGATAAGCTTCCTCCCAGTACACAGACCAGAGCCAAAACACCAATAACTATCAATATCACCGGAGCGGCCGCAAAAAAACTCACAGCAGCCCTAATTATTTGACTGCCCGCAACGATGAGCTGCTTTGAGAACTGATAAATATTTTTTACTCGATCCCCTGTCTGTTTTGCTCTCTTTGCTCTGACAAAAGATTGCCTGGCTGCCTGCATTGTTTTTTTAAACTGTGCTGCAAGCGACATCGATTTGTTCATTCCAGTGAGTGAACGCTCTATCATTCCTTTGCTTCTAATCCCTAAATTAACGGATTTTTTAATATCTTCTAAGGCTTCATCCTCATTTTCTTTGTTTGATCTGCCCGTCCAGTCCAAAACAGCATTCTCTGCGTGCCAATAAAGGCGCTTTGTAGCAGATGTTTTTTCAACCAAACTTTTTTTTGATTTGACAGGAAATGAATTGCTGGACAAATCGTTGTTCGGAAGATTCTGATAATTTGTAAAAGAATCCCTGCTCGTATCAGAATTATTTGCTTTTGCTTGGGCTAAAACTTTTCGCTTGGGAGCCCGAACTGGTTCCGATATGTGTTGCCTGTAAAAGTCACCGTATTTTACTTTTACATTCGCAGATGAAGGCGCCGGTGCTGTACAGCCGCTCTGTGCGCTGTTTACGCTTGCGCTCAGCACTCCCTCTGCCCCAGGCAACACCATCCTCGCAGCGGACGATGCAGCCGCTGTATGGTCGCTCTGTGCGCTGT
>JFBN01306797.1_pt1 | contig 12538 bp, 11 predicted proteins | sample 768741 | NCBI WGS metagenome assembly JFBN01 (sample SAMN01983846, study PRJNA193217) | chicken gut metagenome | biome: terrestrial biome; isolation source: ceca of Broiler chicken | host: Gallus gallus | place: United Kingdom: England | collected 2010-09-07
CATGGCTGTACCTCCTGAAATGAAAATGCTCTAAGTGACTGCTTCACTAACCATGACCAAAAACCATGATTAAGAAGTCACTTAGAGCATACATCTCCCAAGACAAGGATTTTTATGTTCACCAACCCGAACAATCCCACGGGTACGGTTTACAAGAGGGCAACGATGGAGAAGCTGGCGGATTTCTGTATCCGGCACAACCTGATCTGCATTGTGGACCAGTGCTTTGAGGACAGCGTGTATGACGGAAATGAGTATGTCAGCATGATGTCTCTGCCCGGGATGTTTGAGCGCACAATTACCATCGGTTCCATTTCCAAAGGAATGGGGCTGTGCGGTTTCCGGGTTGCGTATATTGTGGCCTCCAAAGAGATCACCGATGTGCTTCACCAGACGGCGGTGTTTGTGATCGGAGCCACAAATACCATGGCCCAGGCGGGCATTACCGCCGGCCTGCGGGACACCAGGTTTATGGAGGATATGCGCCAGGAGTGGATGGCACGTGCCCGGATTCTGGGGAAAATCCTGGACACCATCCCGCATATTTCTTATGTAAAACCTGAAGCAGGCTTTTTCTTTTGGGTGGATACCTCTTTCTACGGGACGGATGAAGAAGTGATTCGCTATCTGGTGCAGGAGGCCAATGTTCTGGTCAGCACCGGCGCCGCATACTGTGACCCGACCCATATCCGCATCATTTTCGGAACGCTGCAGGACAGGGAAGAGTGCATCCATGCGGTGGAACTCATCAAGGAAGCCCTCGAACGGCATCCGAAAAACAGGGCCGGTTCTGCCAGTGCAGAAAAACAGTAATTCGATGCAGAAAATCCCGGTAAGGGACTGACTTCCAGACTTGCAGGAGAAGATGCCGCGCAAGACATTTTCTGCCCGGGAAAACACCGAAAGGAATCGCCGGCTGAGATTTCTCAGCCGGCGATTCCTTTTGGAACGTATGGACAAAAAGATTTCCGGGCCTGCGGGGAAACCCTATTCAAGACAAGATTGCTTCTTTGAAGCATCATACAATTCAGCAGGTCATTTGAAATTTTCTTGACAAGTCAGTCCAGGTAGGGTATAGTGGGACATACTGAATTACAAGAAAGGAGGCGAACAGAATGATGAACTTGATTTACAACCGTCGTATGATCGTTACTGGCCGAGGGAAAACTCTGTCCGCCTTCTTGCCCTGCCCTGGGAAATAGGTGGGTTTTGTTTTGATGCGGAAAGCGCCCCCGGCTGGAAAAGCCGGGGGCTTTTTTGTGCCCCAAAAGGAGGAAATCTTTTGAAACAATCCAAACAAACGCTGATCTGGAGATTCTTGCGGCCCTGTCTCTGGATCTTTGCGCTCACCCTGGTGTTTTCCATGGGAAACACGGTGCTGAGCTCGCTGACCCCGCAGGTGGTGCGTGTGGCGGTGGACTCCATTCTGGGCGGCGAACCCCTGCCCAAGGTGGTGACGACCCTTGCGCCCGATGCCCTGCTGGCCGCAGGGCCCCTGACCCAGCTGCTGGCCGCGGCGGGATTTTTGCTTGTGGTGGCGGTTTTGTCCGGCCTTTGCACCTACGGCAGCCGGATGGGAACCGCCATCGGGTCGGAAAATTTCGTCAAGGCGCTGCGGGATGCCTTGTTCCGGCACATCCAGCGCCTGCCCTATGCCTGGCATGTCCGCCACAGCACAGGGGAGATCATCCAGCGCTGCACCTCCGACGTGGAAGTGGTGCGCAATTTCGTGACCAACCAGTTGCTGGAAGTCTTCCGGGTGGTCTTTCTGGTGGGCTTCTCCCTGGTGGTGATGGCCTCCATGAACGTCAGCATGACCCTGATCGCCGTGGCTTTTCTGCCGGTCATCCTGCTGTATTCCCTCTTTTTCTACACCCGCATCGCCAAGCGCTTTCTCACCGCCGACGAGGCGGAAGGAGAGCTCTCCACCCTGGTCCAGGAAAACCTGACCGGCGTGCGGGTGGTGCGGGCCTTCGGCCGGGAAAAGTGGGAGGTGGACCGCTTCGATAAGAAGAACCAGCGGTTTGCCTCCCTGTGGATCCAGCTGGGAAAGCTGCTCAGCGCCTACTGGGGCATCGGCGACCTGATCACAGGCCTGCAGATTCTCACCGTCATCTCGGTGGGGGTGGTGCAGACGGTGCACGGGCAGATCACCCTGGGCGAGTTTCTGGCCTTTGTCTCCTACAACCAGTCCCTGGTCTGGCCGGTGCGTGGCCTGGGGCGGATTCTCTCCGAGATGAGCAAGGCGGGCGTTTCCATCGACCGTCTGGCCTATATCCTGGATGCCAGCCCCGAGGAAGAACCCGCCGACGCCCTGACCCCGCCCATGGATCAGGATATTGTCTTTGACCATGTCTCCTTTGCCTACGGGGAGCAGCCGGTGCTCCAGGATGTGAGCTTCACCATCCCCGCCGGCAAGACCTTTGCCGTGCTGGGGGCTACGGGCAGCGGTAAGTCCACCCTCATGCACCTGCTGGACCGCCTCTACGACCTGCCGCCGGAACAGGGAAAGATCACCATCGGCGGGGTGGATATTGCCAAGATCAGCCGGTCTTATCTTCGGAAAAACATCGGCATTGTGCTGCAGGAACCCTTCCTGTTCTCCCGCACCATCCGGGAAAACATTGCCGCGGCCCGGCCTCAGGCGACCCTGGAGGAGGTCCGCCTCCATGCGGGGACGGCCCAGGTGGATCAGGCAATCCTGGAATTTGCCGACGGCTACGACACCATCATCGGCGAGCGGGGCGTCACCCTCTCGGGCGGCCAGAAACAGCGTGTGGCCATCGCCCGGACCCTGATGCTGGATGCGCCCATCCTGATTTTTGACGACTCCCTCTCCGCCGTGGATGCCGAGACCGACGCCAAAATCCGGGACGCCCTCCATCAGGCGAAGGGCTCCGCCACTGTCATTCTGGTCTCCCACCGGATCACAACCCTCATGCAGGCCGACTGCATTCTGGTATTGCAGGACGGCCGGGTGGCCGAGTGCGGCAGCCATGACCAGCTCATGGCCCGCCATGGACTTTACCGTGAAATTTACGACCTGCAGATGACCGGGGAGGACCGGGATCTGCTCTTTGGCCAGGAAGGAGGGGATACCCATGGCCTATGAGGAGAAGGAATACACAAAATCCTTTGATATCCGCTCCTGGAAAAAGCTGCTGCCCTTTCTGCGGCCTTACCGGGGGATCATCGCGGCGGTGCTGGTGCTCAATGTATTCTGCGCCGTCATCGACATTGCTCTGCCGCTCTTCCAGCGGTATGCCATTGACCAGTTCATCCAGACGGAAGAACTTTCCGGCCTGCCTTTCTTTGCTCTTTTCTACGGGGTCATCATTGCCCTGCAGGCGCTGTCGGTCATTCTCTTTACCCGTCGCTCCATGCGCATTGAGATGCAGGTGGGCCGGGATATGAAGCGGGCCTGCTTTGTCCACCTGCAGACTCTGTCCTTGTCCTATTACAATGTCACGCCGGTGGGGTATCTGCTCTCCCGCATCATGAGCGACACCAACCGCATTGCCGGCATGATTGCCTGGAATTCGGTGGACATGCTGTGGGCGGTCTTCTACGTGCTGGGCGTCTTCGGCATGATGTTTTTGCTGGACCCGGGGCTGGCCGCGGCAGTGATCCTCATTGTGCCGGTGATCTCCCTGCTCACCGCCTGGTTCCAGGACCGGATTCTCCGCTGGAACCGTCGGGTGCGCAAGATGAATTCCCGCATCACCAGCGCCTACAACGAGGGCATCATGGGCGCCCGCACCTCCAAAACGCTGGTCATCGAGGAACAGAACAGCCAGGAATTCGAGGCAGTCACCCAGGATATGCGGGTCTCCTCCGTGCGGGCGGCCCGGCTCTCTGCCGTCTATATTCCGCTGGTCCTCTTTTTCAGCTCTCTGACTACCGCCATTGTGCTGGCCCGGGGCGGGGCGATGGCCCTGGAACACCGGATGCTTATCGGCACGCTGTCGGCCTTTACCTCCTACGCGGTGGGCATCTTTGAGCCCATCCAGCAGATTGCCCGAAACATTGCGGACATCCTCTCCCTCCAGGCCAACATCGAGCGGGTGATGGGGCTGCTGGAAGAGAAACCCCTCATCACCGATACCCCACAGGTGGAGGCAAAATACGGCACGGTCTTTGCCCCCAAAAAGGAAAACTGGGAGCCCATCCGTGGGGACATCGAGTTCCGGGATGTTTCCTTCCGCTACCCCGACGGCAATGAGGACGTGCTCAGCCATTTCAATCTGAAAATCCCGGCGGGCTCCACCATTGCCATCGTGGGGGAGACCGGCGCGGGCAAAAGTACGCTGGTCAACCTGGCCTGCCGCTTCTTTGAGCCCACCTCCGGACAGGTCCTCATTGACGGGAAGGACTACCGGGAGCGCAGCCAGCTGTGGCTGCACAGCAGCATCGGCTATGTGCTGCAAAGCCCCCATCTGTTTTCCGGCACGGTGATGGAGAACATCCGCTACGGACGGCTGGACGCCACCGATGAGGAAGTCATCGCGGCGGCCAAGGCAGTCTCGGTGGACCAGATCGCCCAAAAGCTGGAGAAAGGCTACCAGAGCGATGTGGGAGAGGGCGGTGACCGCCTCTCCACCGGCGAAAAGCAGCTCATCTCCTTTGCCCGGGCTGTGCTGGCCGACCCCCGCATCTTTGTTCTGGACGAGGCCACCAGCTCCATCGACACCAAGACCGAGCGCCTGATCCAGGATGCCACCGAGCTGCTGTTGAAAGGGCGCACCTCCTTCCTCATTGCCCACCGTCTGTCCACCATCCGCCGCGCCGACCTGATCCTGGTGGTGCGGGACGGCGCCATTGTGGAGCAGGGAACCCACGAGGAACTGATCCGCAAAAAAGGCTATTACCGGGATCTCTACCGCCGCCAGTTCGAACAGGAACGGATGCGCCGGATCTGATCCCATCCAAAACAATCCAGTACAAGACGGATGTGCTGCGGCATTGCCACGGTGCATCCGCCTTTTTTGTTTGTTGCAGCGAAAAAGGCGCGGCAGGCAGGGGAAGGCCATGCCTTGACAGGATACAGCGGAAAGTGTAAAATGCATCGTAAGCGAACAATCGCATACGATGCATTTATGGAGGCGATACCATGATTGAGGCGTCACAGTTCAAAACCGCGTCCGTCATTGTGCGGCTGGGCAATGCGGTGACCTACTACCGGAACCGGAAAATGCAGGAATACGGCCTGACCTCCGCCCAGGGGGATGTGATCCGGGCCATTCTCCATGAGCCGGGCATCACAGCGGCGGAGCTGAAAAAGCGGCTGGGCCTGTCCCAGTCCACGGTGGCGGGCATACTGGAGCGGCTGGAGGGCAAGGGACTGCTGGAAAAGACCGCGGTGGATGGGGATGCCCGGAAAATGAGCCTTCATCCCACCGCTCGGGGGCTGGAACTGGAGAACATGCTCAAGCAGACGGCTTTGGAGACCCAGCGCCGGATTATGGAGGGCATGACGCCGGAGGAACAGCGGGAGTTTGACCGGCTGCTGGAAATCGCCCTGGCCCACATGTCCGGTTTCCGGGAAAAAGGATGTGAGCGGGATGGATGAAAACAAGGAATTGTTTGAGACCATGCCGGTGGCCAGAGCCCTGACAAAAATGGCCATTCCCACCATCATCAGCCAGCTGATCACCATGATCTACAATCTGGCGGATACCTATTTCATCGGCCAGACCAACAATCCTTACATGGTGGCAGCGGCCTCGCTGTCCTATGTGCTGTTCTTTATCCTGACGGCCCTGTCCAATCTGTTCGGTGTGGGCGGTGGCAGCCAGATCTCCCGCCTGCTGGGGGAACAGCGCTTTGAGGAAGCCAAAAAGGTCTGCTCTTTCAGCTTTTACGGGACCATCTGCATCTCCCTGCTGTATTCCCTGGGCTGCCTGGCTTTTATGGATCCTCTGCTCCGGCTGCTGGGAGCGACCGACAACACCATCGCCTATTCCTGCCAGTATACCCTGTGGGTCATTGTGGTGGGCGGTGTTCCTTCCTGCCTTTCCATGACCATGGCCCATCTACTCCGAAGCGAGGGCTATGCCAGGTATGCCAGCTATGGCCTCAGCGGCGGCGGAATCCTCAATATGATCTTGGACCCGCTGTTCATGTTCGTCATCATGCGCCCCGGCCAGGAAGTCATGGGCGCGGCCCTTGCCACCATGCTGTCCAACTGTGCGGCGCTGGTCTATTTCGCCCTCATGTTTCTGCATCTGCGCAAAGATACGGTGCTGTGCATCTCCCCGCGGATGATGCTCCCCGGAAAATCCTCCGTCCGCAATGTCTTTTCGGTGGGCATTCCCTCGGCCATCGGCTCCCTGATGGCCTGCCTGTCCAACACGGTGGTCAACAAGCTCTCCTCGGGATATAACGACTACGCCGTGGCGGCTATGGGCATTGTGAAAAAGATCGACATGCTCCCCATGAATGTGGGGATGGGACTGTGCCAGGCCATGGTCCCCATGGTCGCCTATAACTATTCTACAAAGAACTACCGGCGGATGGGCGCCTTTACCAACGCGGCCCGCCTGTCCGGAGTGGTCTTTGCCGGCATTTGCATTGTGGTCATGGAACTCTTTGCCCCGCAGATCATCACTTTGTTCATCAATGATGCAGAAACCGTGCGCTACGGCGTGGATTTTCTGCGCATCAATGTGCTGGCCACGCCCTTGATGATCTGCAACTTCCAGATGAGCTATACCTTCCAGGCCATGGGCAAGGGCGCGGAATCCCTGCTGCTCACCTCCTGCCGCCAGGGCATCATCAATATCCCACTGCTGTTTCTCATGAACCGGCTGGTGGGACTGTACGGCATTATCTGGACCCAGCTGCTGGCGGACAGCATCACCATTGTGATCTCTTTCCTCTTCTACCAGCATACCATGAAAAAGCTGAGACAATCCCTGGTGGGATAAGAACATACGACGCAAAGGGTGCAAAGGCCTATATCATGGATGACGGCACCTACTACATCACCATCGGCCAGGATGCCCACGACGCCATGAACAACATCCTGCAGGCCAAGGGGGTTCAGGCCAACGGCAATGTGGACCTGGTCAAGGAATACACGGTGAACACCTTCACTGTCATCGACAAGGACCTGCTCACCGGCAACCCCATTACCAACCAGTTTGACTACGCAACGCCCGACGACGCTGTCTACCTGACCAGAGAGAACTGGGCACTCATGGATGACAACAGCCTGGTTTACGGCGATGTGGCCCAGACTTCCGCCAACGGCGTCCTGAGCGCCACCCATGTGCTGAGCGATGATCTGAAAGCCAAGATCGATGAGGTCGGCTGGGCATCTTCCGGCATCCCAGCCTCCGCAGAAAACAATGAGGACGTGGTCTGGGGCAAGGAAGGCGACCTGGAACTGATCCAGCTGCGCGGCAAGGACTACGATGATCCCATGTGGGACGACCTGCTCGACCAGATCAAACTGAGCGAGGCCCACGAGCTGATCGCCACCGCCGGTTACAACACTGCTAAGATCGAGTCCATCAACAAACCCAAGACCTTCGATTGTGACGGTACAGCCGGCCTGTGGAACATGCTCAACGGCTGGGCCGCATTCGAATTCCCCTCCGGCACGATTATCGCCACCACCTGGAACAAGGATATCCAGCAGCGCTACGGCGAGCTGATCGGTGAGGACGGCCTGCGCTCCGCCGCCACCGGCTGGTACGCTCCTTCCTTCGACCTGCACCGTACCGCTTTCTCCGGCCGCAACAACGAGTACTTCAGCGAAGACCCCATCCTGTCCGGCTACTGCGCAGCCGCCATGTGCAAGGGCGCTCTGTCCAAGGGCATGATCGTCTACATCAAGCACATCGGCCTGAACGACCAGGAAACCAACCGTAACAACGTCTGCACCTGGGCAACCGAACAGTCCATCCGTGAAATCTACCTGCGTGCCTTTGAGATGGCCATCAAGGAAGGCGGCGCAAACGGCGTCATGACCGGCATGAACCGTATCGGCTACATCAAGGCCATCGGCAACTACAGCATGACCACCGGCATCCTCCGCAACGAGTGGAACTTCCACGGAATCGTCGTTTCCGATATCACCTCTGACGGCACTCTCACCGACGGCATGCTCTCCTCCGGCGCCGACACCATGCTGACCACCGGCATGTGCCTGCTGACCACCACCGACGAGAACAAGTACCAGAACCTGATGCGTGAGGTCATGCACCGTGTCTGCTACAACGTCGTCAACTCCAGCGCCATGAACGGCATCACCGTGGGCAGCAGCGGCGGCTCGGAAGGCTTCCCCGTCTACATCATCGTGCTGGCAGTCGTGAATGTTCTGATCGTGGCCGGCTTCATCACCGCCGAGGTCTTTATGGTCAAGGCATACAAGAAGCAGAAAAAGGAGAGTGAAGCAAATGGCTAAGCCGAAACACAATTCAATCTTCTATGCCCTGCTTGCCCTCATCGGCATTGGCGTGGTACTGGAACTGATTGGCGGCCTGCTGCTTTCTCCCCCGGTAGGCATCGGCATCAATACCAATATCTCGCCTGTGACCTATGTCGGTCTGGCACTGGTCATTGTGGGTCTGATCGCATACATCGCCATCTGCGTGGTGTCCAAGAAACTGACCTACACTCCAATCCTCAAGGATATCCTGATGTTGGGCAGCATTATGGCATTCATCCTTTCCTGTATCTTCATTGGTTGTGTCATTGTCTGGCCGACAATCTTCCCGGCAAACGGATAACTGACCGCTTCTTCTGAACAGAATGGGAGCCCATCCATGGATGGGCTCCCGTTCTGTTTTCTTGTGTTTTGTATCGGGACACCGACCTGCCTGTCCGGATGGAACAGAGGATAGCAGCTTTATTTTGCGGGCAACAGAATGGCCAGGCGGAACTGTCCGTCCTCTGCGGAGAAGGCTGCATTGCCGCCGTATTTTTTGGCAATGTGCAGGATACTCTTGATACCGAACCCGTGATAATTTTTCCCCTGCTTGCTGGTACAGGGCATGCCGTTGCGGACGATCAAGTGGCCGGTGTAGGGGTTGAGAAACTCGATGTGGATCAGTTTTCCCTTTCTGCTGACGTGGATGGAGATCACCCGTTTGGAAGGGTCCGCGATTTTGATGACGCTCTCGATGGCGTTGTCCAGTGCATTGCCAAAAAGAATGTACAGGTCAACCGGGTCGATGAAATCCAATGTCTCCCCATTGATAGAAAAGTCGAACTGAACGTTATTCTTTCTACACAGGTGTTCTTCCTCGGTCAGCAGTGCATTCAGCACGCCGTTCCCCGTCAGCACTGTGTTGTTGTAAACCTGAATCACCTTTTCCAGGTCCGCATATTTTTCCCGGATTTCAGGGCTGCAGTTGTTCTGTATCACAAGCTGCTTGAGCGCGGCAGCCTGATGTTTGAGGTCGTGGACCTTTTCATTGATGTACTCCACATTGTCGCGGGAAATCTGGTAACGATACAAAGACAAGGAAGCTCTACTAACTGGTTGATTTTTCTGCGTAATCGGAAGAATCGCTGCCCACGACCCGCTCTGCCGGCAGAAGAATGTGCAGAAGGAACAGCCCGTCCTCCGCCTGTACCGACATGTAGCCGCCGTACTTTTCGGCGGTGCGGCGAATGCTTTTCAGGCCGAAGCCATGGTACTCCCGATCGCTTTTGGTGGTGGCGGGCAGATCGCCCTCAAACTGAGGCTGTCGGCCATAGAAGTTCTCAATCTGAATCTTGACCAGATCCCCCACCCGGAAAATCTCGATGGAAATGACCCGGCGCTCCGGGTCACTCAGCTGGCTGACGCATTCCACCGCATTGTCCACGCCGTTGCCCAGCAGGGCGTACAGGTCTACCGTGTTCATGCCCTGCAAAAGCTTTCCGTCGGCCACACAGGTCATGGTGATCTGGCGGCGCTCGCACAGAAGGCTCTTTTCGGTCAGAACGGTATCCAGAATGGTATTGCCGGTGCGGACGGCGCAGTCAAAGACCTTGACCGATTCCTCCAGCTCGTCCAGAACCGAGGCGGAATCCTGAAGAGAATTCTGGCTGCGCAGAGCGGCAATATAGTGTTTCAGGTCATGGTACTTGCAGTTGAGCAGATCCAGATTTTCCTGGGCGGCTTCCAGCTGTACCTTGCGCTGATGCCAGAGCTGCCGCTGGGTGGCCAGTTCCTGCTCTACAGCGGTGCGCTTTTCCTCCATGGAACGGGAGTAGAGTACCGCCATCACAAAAAAGCCACAGATTACCTGGAACAGGGTGAAGGCGTTGTAGCCCTCCGTCTGGCGGGCCCAGATGGCGATGGGCTTGATCACCGTCACCAGGCAGGCGAGCAGCAGGGCAGAGCGGAGCTGCTCCCGGGTCAGGACCAGATGCCCCTCCACCGACAGCCGGCGGGCCACAAAAAAGTACAGCCCCAGCAGCACCGCCAGGTCAAACACGAGGGTCAGCACAATGCCGTCTGCGTCCGTAAACACATTGATGTCCAGATAGTAGGTGACCACCTGGGTGGCGTCAAAACAGAATTCCCTTGCCAGGAAGGACCAGATGGAGAGATACAGCGTCTCCTCCCAGTCCAGGCCGGTACAGAACCTGACGCAGGCACAGATCAGCCCGAAGGCAGCAAAGGGGCGGACAAACCAGTAAGCGTCAAAGGACAAGAAATCTGTGCCCCAGAGGAGCAGACCATAGACAGCGCAGCTCGCCGCCGCAAAGAGAACAAACCGGGGGACAAAGGCCTTCCCGCGGTTGATTGGCAGGACAAACACCAGTACGGAGACAAAAATGGTCACAAAGTTCAGCAGGATAATCCATTCCACGGTCAGATCCCCCCAACAAATTGTGTCAGCGCGGCAAGAAAGCCTTTTTTCCGCGCCCGGCTGACGGCCAGTTCATCGCCGCCCACCCGGACGGTATCGCCGCCGATGCCGGTCACATGGCGCATGTTGACCAGATAGCAGTTGTTGCAGCGGTAGAACCCCGGATCGTTCAGCTGTTTTTCCAGGGCGGTGAGCGTGCCGGATACCAGGGGATAGACGCCGCCGACCGTGTGGCAGAGCAGGCGGTGGTTGCTCACTTCGATGTAATACACATCGGATACCGATTCCCGGCGCATGCCGTTGGGGACGGAAAGGACAATGTACTTTTCCCGGCGGCGTTCCAGCCATCGGGTGATCTTCTGGAATTTCATGGCGAAGGCGGGATAGGTGAGGGGCTTTACCACAAAATCGTAGGCGTTGACCTCATATCCCTTCAGAGCATACTGGACCATGTTGGTGATGAAAATCAAAACCACGTCCTCGTCCAGGCTGCGGATGCACCGGGCGGCTTCCATGCCGTCAATGCCCGCCATCCGGATATCCAAGAGGATGATGTCCCAGCCGGGACGGTAGTGCTCCACAATATCTGTGCCGCTGGAAAAGGAAGTGACCTCAAATTCCACCTGCCACTGCTTGCTGAACCGACCGATGTAATCTTTCAGCTGATCCCGGCAGGACTGTTCGTCATCCACAATGGCCACACGCAGCGCCAGACACACCTCCGCACAAAAATAAACGCTCGTTTTTCTGTATTATATCGGGAAAAAACATCTGCCGCAAGATTGGACCCGGGGCGAGAGAGTCCCGCAATCCGTTCATTTCTGTACAGCCGGTCCGGAGAACTTGTGTGACGATTTTGCAGTCTGGTATAATAGTAGCATCGTAAAAAAGGGGGACAGAGCATGTTTCGCGTTGCTGTTGTGGAGGATGAGGCGGCCATCCGGGAGGAACTGGATGGCTATATCCGGCGCTATGGACAGGAGAGCGGAGAGACCTTCTCGGTGCAGCAGTTCACCCGTGGGGAGGATCTGCTGAACGGATATGACAGCCGGTTTGACCTGATCTTCATGGACATTGAAATGCCCGGCGCGGATGGAATGCAGACAGCCCGCCGCCTGCGCCAGCTGGATGACCAGGTGGTGCTCGTGTTCATCACCAACATGACCCAGTACGCCATTCAGGGGTATTCCGTGCAGGCCATGGACTACATTCTCAAGCCGGTGTCCTATCTGTCCTTCCGCCTGCGGTTCGCCCGGGCACTGGGGCGGATCGACCGGCAGCGGGAGGCCCAGATCCTGCTGGACTGCCCAGGGCGTCAGGTCCGTGTCCCGGTGCGAAGCATCCGATACGTGGAGGTACAGCAAAAACGGCTTTGCTACCACACCGAGCTGGAGGACTACACCCTGCGGGGAACATTGAAAAGCGCGGAAGAACAGCTGACGAATTTCCCATTTGCCAAGGGCAATTACTGGTACATCGTCAATCTGGCCCAGGTCACCGAGATCGGCCTAAGGACACTGAAAATCGGGGAGACGGAACTTCCTGTGAGCCGGGGCTGCCGACAGGAACTTCTGGCCGCCTTCAACCGCTATCTGGGAGGTGGTGGGCAGCAATGACCCTGACAAATCTGTTGCCGGACGGCCGCTACTACGTCAGTTTGTGGATGGTGGCGCAGGTGCTGGTATTCGGCTGCTGCTTGCCCCACCGCAGCCGGTTCTGGCTGCGGA
>JFBN01306498.1_pt1 | contig 12516 bp, 10 predicted proteins | sample 768741 | NCBI WGS metagenome assembly JFBN01 (sample SAMN01983846, study PRJNA193217) | chicken gut metagenome | biome: terrestrial biome; isolation source: ceca of Broiler chicken | host: Gallus gallus | place: United Kingdom: England | collected 2010-09-07
TGGCGGCGTTCACTGCCGGGACGCCCGTGTGGAACAGTCCGGCGATTTCTGTGGCGGTCATCCATATCTCGTTACCGTTTACGCTGATCGTGTTGTCCTCTATGATGATTATATCACGTTTCATGGCTTCTCTGTTTTAGATGGTGCAACCTGCAAATTCCTCGATGCCGTTCAACCTTGCCGCAAGGTTTTCCATGTCTTGGTTGAGCTTCTCTTTGGTGATTTTCGCGTATATCTGTGTCGTCTTTATGCTCTTGTGTCCCAGCATGGAACTCACCGTTTCGATGGGTACGCCGTTGGAGAGGAACACCGTCGTGGCTGCCGTGTGGCGGCTCTGATGCCACGTGATATGCTTGGTGATGCCGCAACGCTTGGCGACGGAACGGATTCCGGCAAGGCACGTGTTGTAGTGGGGAACGGGGAAAATCCTGCCGTTCCCGCACAGACCCCGGTATTTGTCGATGATGCGCTTTGCGATGTCGAGCAGGCGGATATTGGACACCACGCCCGTCTTCTGGCGGTTGATGTTTATCCACTCGTGTTCGTCGAAGTAGGTGTTGGATGTTCTCTTCCGTCAGGTTGCGCATGTCGGCGAACGACAAGCCGGTGAAGGCGCAGAACAGGTAGAGGTCGCGGTAAAGCTCCTGCTTGGCGTTTTTCAGCCTGCCCTCCATCAGCAGCCGGATTTCCTCTTTCGTCAGGAAACTGCGCACAGTTTCCTCCTTCTTGATTTCGTACTCCCGGAACGGGTCGCGTGTGAGCCACTCGTTGTTGATAGCGATGAACACCATCGTCCGCAAAGGGCAGACATACAGCCACACGGTGTTGGTGCAGCAGTGCTTGTCCGTGCGCAGGAACATCTCGAAGTCGGAGATGAAGGCGGGCGTAAGCTCTTTCAGCGCGATGTCCTTCACGCGGTAGCGGATGGAGAGGAACTCTTGCAGGTGCTTGTAAACGGTCTTGTATTTCAAGAGTGTACCTTTGGCTTTCATGCCGGCCTCCACCTGTTTCTCGTAGTCCTCGTTGTGCTGGCGGAACACCTGCATCAGCGTGTGGTAGCGGTGTTCCAGTCCGAGAAAGGCGTTCTTGACCTTCTCTGCCGTGACAAAGTTGTCACGCTCCATGATTTCCTGATAATGTCTGTTGATGCGTACACGCATCTTGTCGAGCATGCGGTTCGTTTCGAGTGCCGCCGTGCTTCTGCCCGTGACACGTCCCCCTTTGGTGTCCCACAGCTTGGGATCGACGGTCAGTTTGCAGCTGAACTGCATCTGGGTGCCGTCCACCGTGATGCGTCCCATGACGGGAACTGTCCCGTCCTTTTTCACTACCTGACGCTTGAGGTAGTAGATTACTGAAAATGTACTCTTCATCGTCCTTAATTTTTTTAGGTTCAAAATTAGTTGGTGAAGAGTCCGTTGTCGGTACGCAAAACGGGGAGGAACGGCGCAATCTTTTTCCGTAACCGGATTTGTTGCGTGGGTTGTCAGTAACTCACTAATCCTTAACGCCTTGTTTCGCTATCCGTGTCCGTTTGTCGCCCTTTCGGGCATGGTTACGGACAAGTAACGTAGCGGCGTCCTGATTTGGCTTCAGCGGTGATTGCGATGGCTTCACGAATAATCGGAAGCACGACTGAAACCCTTGTAACTCAATTCTATCACTATATCTTTCCGCATTTCACTTTTTTGTAGTAACTTTGTACCCAAAAGACCAAACAAAGTTAATGAATATTTACAAAAAAGCAATATCCGCCCTCTTTTTGTTCGCAACTTTGCCCCTCGTCTCCGCGGCCCAGCTCCGCATCACCAAGGAGGAGTATATCGACCGCTACAAGGCGATCGCCGTAGCGCAGATGGAACGCTACGGCATTCCGGCGAGCATCACCATGGCACAAGGCTTGCTCGAATCGGACGCCGGCAACAGCTGGCTCTCGCGCGAATCGAACAACCACTTCGGCATCAAGTGCAAGACGAACTGGACCGGCCGGAAGATCTATTACGACGACGACGCCAAGGACGAATGTTTCCGCTGCTACCCGTCGGTCGAGGCTTCGTACCACGACCATGCCGAGTTTCTCGACTCGCAGCCCCGCTACGACTCGCTGTTCGCCTACTCGTCCACCGACTACAAGAGCTGGGCGCGCGGCCTCAAGGCCGCCGGCTACGCCACGGCCCCGGACTATGCGCAGCGACTCATCCGCATCATCGAGGAGAACCAGCTCTACCTGCTCGACCGCGAGGACGGCATGAAACGCTACGACGAAGCCCGCAGCCTCACGAGCACCGACCCGCTCGACTGGCTGCCCGACCAGAGCACCGTGGAGCGCGCGGCCGCCGCCGATTCGGGCATCGACCCCGACCAGTACCGCGTAACGATCAATGCCCACAACGGCTACAACGTCTACATGACCAACGGCGTGCACTACGTGCTGGCCAAGGAGAACGATACGTTCGAAAACATCGGGCGACGCTTCCGCCTCTCGGCCCGCAACCTGCGCCGCTTCAACGACCTCAGGGGCAAGGCGCAGCCCGTAACGGGCGAAGTGGTCTACATCGAGCGCAAGAAGAAACGCTGGGAAGGGAACGCACTGGTCCACACGGCCCGCGAAGGCGAGACGGCCTACGCCGTCGGCCAGTCCTACGGCATCCGCACCCGCTCGATCGAGCGGCTCAACCGGCTCAGACCCGGAGAGGTGATCGAAAAGGGCCGGCAAGTCAGAATCCGCTGAAAACAAAACCTACGATAATCTTTTATGGAACCAACCTCCCCGAGGAGCCGAATCCTCGACGCGATCGTCCGCAAGTCCACGCTCAAGCAGCGCGTTTTCGACAACACGTTCGCGGCTTTCAACGAACTGAAGGAGACCCTGCTGGAGATGGCGTCGGAGATGGACGACGAGCTGGACGGCAAACTCGACCGCCGCGTACGGCTCGAATACCGCGACCGGGGCAAGTTCGAAGCGCAGATGCAGATCGCCGACGATCTTCTGATCTTCCAGATGCACACCGACGTCTTCGAATTCCCGGAGGACCACGCCGTCCGGCGAACCCCCTACGTCGAAGCCGATCCGGACAACTCCTACTGCGGCATCGTCAACATCTACAATTTCCTTTCGGACTCGTTCAAGTTCAACCGCAATGCCGACGAAGGCTACCTCATCGGACGCATCTTCATCAACCGCGAACGGCGCTATTTCGTCGAAGGCAAAGGCCAGACGGGCGTCAAGGCCGCCTCGTTCGGCACGGCCGAAATCGGGCGCGAAGCGCTCAAAGGCATTCTCGAAGCGGCCATCGCCTTCGCACTGGGCTTCGATCTTTTGGTACCTTCGTACGAAGACGGCAAACGTGTTACGGTAGACCAGTTCAACACCAAACTCGATAACTCGAAGTTCGTAACGGGCAAACGCTTGGGATACGAATTCGACACCGAAGACATCTGACCCATGAAAAAACTGCTGACCCTCGCGGCGCTGGCCCTCGCGGCCGCGGCCGCACATGCCCAGAGCTACGACGAGATCGTGCGTCTGCGCTCGATGAACGAGACCGTGCGGGGCATCCGCTCGATGGCCGACGGCGTACACTACACCGTCTTGGAAGACAACACGATCCGCAAATACGCCTATGCCGAAGCATGTGCGGGCGAGACGCTGCTGCCCGAGACGCCCGACAGCTTCGCGATCGCCGACTACCAGCTCTCGCCCGACGAACGGACCATTCTCGTCGCCTCGGGCAGCGAGCCGATCTACCGCCACTCCTACACCACGCGCTACTACCTTTCCGACGCACGGGGACTTCGCCCCATCATGCTCGGGATCGACTCCACGCGCGACGCATCGTTCTCGCCCGACGGCCGTCGGATCGCCTTTTCGAGCCGCAACGACCTGTGGCTCTACGACATCGAAACCGAGAGCGTGCGCCGAATCACGCAGGACGGCGCTTGGAACCGCATCATCAACGGCACGACCGATTGGGTCTACGAGGAGGAGTTCGGCTTCACCAAAGCCTACGCCTTCTCGCCCGACAGCCGCCGGATCGCCTACCTGCGTTTCGACGAGAGCGAGGTCCCCGTCTTCGAAATGATGCGTTTCGACGGCAAACTCTACAACGAAGCCTACACCTTCAAATACCCCAAGGCCGGCGAACGGAACTCCACGGTGGAGCTTTGGCTCTTCGACATCGACACCGGCGCCCGCACGCGCATCGACACCGGCGCCGAGACCGATCAGTACATCCCCCATTTGGGCTGGACCCCCGACGGGCGGCTTTACTTCTACCGCGTCAACCGCCTCCAAAACCGGTTCGAGGTGGTGCTGTGCGACGCCGACGGATCGCAGCGCACGATCTACGAAGAACGCTCTCCCCGTTACGTGGAGCGCGTACACGCCTCGACCGTAACGTTCCTCGACGAGGACCGCTTCGTCGTCATGGAGGAGACCTCGGCCGGGCGCATGCACCTCTATTTGTACAGCATCGGCGAGGGTCTGCTCCACCCCATCACCCGAGGCGATTGGGAGGTTACGGGAATCGCCGGCCTGACGGACAAACGCATCTACTACCTCTCGACCGAGGCATCGCCCCTGCGCCGCGACCTCTACAGCATCACGCTCGACGGACGCAAGAAACGGCGCCTCACGGGCGGCGACGGCTACTACACGATCGCCCCAAGCCGCGGCATGAAATACTACATTTCGACCTTCTCCAATGCCTCGACCCCCAACCGCGTCGAGATCCGCACGGGCGAGGGCAAGCTGGTCCGCACGCTCCGCACGAGCGAGGCGCTGCGCAGCGAACTGGCAGCCTCGGAGCGCCCCGTCAAGGAGTTCATCACGATTCCCACCGAACGGGGCGACACGCTGAATGCATGGATCCTGCGGCCGCGCGGATTCGATCCGTCGAAACGCTATCCGATCCTCATGACCCAGTATTCGGGTCCGGGTTCGCAGCAGGTCGCCGACCGCTGGTCGCTCGATTGGGAGGATGCCCTCGTCGACGCGGGCTATGTCGTGGTCTGCGCCGACGGACGCGGCACGGGCTTCCGCGGCGAAGCATTCAAGAAATGCACCTACGGACAGCTCGGGCGGCTCGAAGTCGAGGATCAGCTCTCCGTGGCCCGCTACCTCGCGGCGCAGCCGTGGGCCGATCCCGCACGGATCGGCATCTACGGCTGGTCCTACGGCGGATTCATGGCGCTGGGCTGCGCGCTGAAGGGCGACGGGCTCTTCAAGATGGCGATCGCCGTGGCTCCCGTTACCTCATGGCGGTTCTACGACTCCATCTATACCGAGATTTACAACGGACTGCCGCAGGACAACCCCGCGGGGTATGACGACAACTCGCCGCTCAACTTCGCCGAGCGGCTCGACGACACGCACACGAAACTGCTTATCGTCCACGGCACGGCGGACGACAACGTACACTTCCAGAACACGATGGAGATGGCCCGCGCGCTCAACCGCTGCGGCAAGCAGTACGACATGATGGTCTATCCCGACCAGAACCACTCGATGATGCCCCACGACATGCGCAACGTGCGGCAAAAGATGGCGGAGTACACGATCGAGCACCTCTGAGGCCCTGCAACGGCGGACTCCTGCCGGAACGGAGATGCCGCATGCGGGAGAGCATCCCGCATGCGGCATCTTCGTTGCGAAGGGCGGCCGACCGGCTCGGACGAAGCTGCTGCCGGAGCCGGTTCGGAGCCGGCAATGCGGGCGCATCCGGATCGCGCAAAGCACGAACCGGCTCCCGACAGGGAGCGATCGGAGCGCAGAGAGGCGGGACCGCAAGCGACGCGGAGGCGGCCGCGAACGAAGCCGCGAGGAGCGATGACGACGGATTCCGTGCGAAAGGAAGCGTCCGACAAGTCTTTACACCCTCTGAGGATTCGAGTTCGGAAATACCCCCGGATAGCAGCAGGCACAAAAAAGGGCCGACTAAACCTGTTAGACAGCCCATCAGACAGCCCCGATCCATACCCGGACGAATCGTTCGCGGCTTGCGGCGCCCGATCACGCAAACGCACGAGGGGCTTCCGACGAGTTTTCACCCATCCGGGAATCGTCCTTTCGGGGAAAAGTCTCGGACAGCGGCACGAAAAAAAGAGAGGCTGTCTAACAAGTTTTTTTTACGCTCAGAGAATCGCGTATTCGGAAAAGTTCCCGAATAGCGGTACGAAAAAAGGGGGGGGGTAACACGTGTCAGACAGCCCTCCTTCGTCCTTATCTCTTTTCGTAGCGTTCGCCGACCGTCTTCCAGTCGATTACATTCCACAGGGCGGCGATCGCGTCGGCGCGACGGTTGCGGTAGTCGATGTAATAGGCATGTTCCCACACGTCGAAGCACATGAGAGGCTTCATCCCGTAGCGAAGCGGGTTGCCGGCATTCTGCTCGCTCATGACGGCCAGCCGGCCGGCCTTGTCCTCGACCAGCCAAACCCAGCCCGAGCCGAAGAGCGCCGTACCGGCTTTACTCATCTCAGCCTTGAAGTTCTCGAACGATCCGAAGTACTTGTCGACGGCCTCGGCGAGCTTGCCGGTGGGAACGCTCTGCGGGGCGGGCGAAAGGGTGTCGAAGAAAAATTCGTGGTTCCACGCCTGTGCGGCGTTATTGAACAGCGCACCGTCCGACGAAACGACGATGTCTTCGAGCGGCTGCTGCGCAAAAGGCGTATCGAGGGCGAGCTCGTTGAGCTTCGCCACATAGCCCGTATAGTGTTTGTCGTGGTGGTAACGCATCGTCTCCTCGGAAATGTGGGGCGCCAGCGCATCGTAGGCGTAGGGCAGGTCGCGGGTTACGAACCGCGCTTCGGTTGCCGTGTCGGTTGTCATAGCGGTAATGAAGATTAAAAGTGATACGATTGACGGTTGCATAGGCCGCAAAAACTATTCCGCAACCGGTTCGAACGCCCATTTTCCCTCGCCGCACACGGGACAGATCCACCCGTCGGGCAGATCGTCGAACGAGGTTTCGGGAGCGATTCCGTTCTCGGGATCGCCCGGCCCGGGATCGTAGATGTAGTCGCAGACAGTGCAGCGGTATTTTTTCATAGGACCGGTTCGTTTTTGCGATCATGCTAACAAATATAATACCCATATTTGTATTTATCCGGAAATTTTTTGTAATTTTGGGCAAAATGCTTACGAACTATAATCTCTAAAACCTTTTTACAACTATGGAATTGCCGTACGCAGAACCCTACAAAATCAAAATGACGGAACCCATCCGCCCCTCGACCCGCGCCGAACGCGAACAGTGGATCCGCGAAGCCAAGTACAACCTCTTCAAACTGCGCAGCGAGCAGGTTACGATCGACCTGCTGACCGACTCGGGCACCGGCTCGATGAGCGACCGCCAGTGGGCCGCCATGATGACCGGCGACGAGAGCTATGCCGGTGCATCGTCCTACTTCCGCCTCAAGGAGATGGTCGGCAAGCTCTTCGACATGCCCTACTTCCTGCCCACGCACCAAGGCCGCGCCGCCGAGAACGTGCTCTTCTCGGCGATCCTCAAGGAGGGCGACATCGTCCCGGGCAACTCCCACTTCGACACCACGAAGGGCCACATCGAGTTCCGCCGCTGCCACGCCGTAGACTGCACGATCGACGCCGCGGCCGACACGCAGCTCGAAATCCCCTTCAAGGGAGAGATGGACCTCGGCAAACTGGAGAAGATCCTCAAGGAGAACCCCAAGGAGAAGATCCCGTGCGTGGTGCTGACCATCACCAACAATACGGCCGGCGGCCAGCCCGTTTCGATGCGCAACATCCGCGAGACGTCGGAACTCTGCCACCGCTACGGCGTGCCCGTCCTGTTCGACTCGGCCCGCTTCGCCGAGAACGCCTACTTCATCAAGACGCGCGAGGAGGGCTACGCCGACAAGAGCATCAAGGAGATCGTACGCGAGATTTACAGCTATGCCGACATGATGACCATTTCGGCCAAGAAGGACGGCGTGGTGAACATGGGCGGTTTCGTGGCCATGCACTCCGAGGAGCTCTACCGCAAGGTAATGCAGTACAGCATCATGTTCGAAGGTTACCTCACCTACGGCGGCATGTCGGGCCGCGACATGGACGCGCTCGCCGTGGGTCTGGACGAGAACACCGAGTTCGCACAGCTCGACGCCCGCATCCGGCAGGTGAAACTGCTGGGCGACCTGCTCGACGAGTACGGCGTCCCCTACCAGCGTCCTGCCGGCGGTCATGCGATCTTCATCGACGCCAAGAAGATTCTCCCCAACCTGCCGAAGGAGGAGTTCATCGCCCAGACGCTCGGCATCGAGCTCTACCTCGAAGCGGGCATCCGCGGCGTGGAGATCGGCTCGATCCTTGCCGACCGCGATCCCGAGACCCACGAGAACCGCTATCCGAAACTGGAGTTGCTGCGTCTGGCCATTCCGCGCCGGGTCTACACGGACAATCACATCCGCGTGATCGCCGCCGCCTGCCGCAACATTTACGAGCGCCGCGAGTCGATCACCTCGGGCTATAAGATCACGTTCGAGACCCCGATCCTGCGCCACTTCACCGTGGAGCTGGAGCCGGTGAAGAAATAACGGCTGCTCCGCTGCCAACGACAAGAGGCTGTCTGACAAGTCAGAGACAGCCTCTTGTCATTTGCAGCGCCCATACAAAGGGTCTTTCCCGGCAGACTACCCGCACGGTTGGGCCCTCTCTCGTTCGAACGTTACGCACGCCACGGCCCCTCTCGAATCCAGTGAAGACGACCGCAAACACAGGGATATTCCGCCTCATATCCCCGTGCGGATGCTGCTGCATCGGCAACCCAGACCGAAAATGAGTTCTGCCGAGGGGAGGGGCGGCGAAGATTTCCGGCGGAGTTCGGCAAGGGTTTTCGGCGGGATTCGGCAGGAGTTTTCGGCAAGGGTTACGAAGAATGTTTTCCGGGGCCTCGGACACTTGGAGGGTATTCGTTAAGGTAATCCCGACAATGCGGCAAATCCGGCCGGAACCACCGCTTTACCGGCATGCGGCAGGGGTTCTGCCGAGGTATTCGCAGACGGATTACAGGCAATTTTCAAGGGCTCTTTCGACCGGTGCCGCAATTTCGGTTCGAACACCCCGTCCGAGCAAGGCACGACATATCCCGATGCTGTCCGAACGAAATCGCAAACCGTTTGCAACCTTCGAATCAGGGAAATAGGCTGTAATCTGTTGCTCCATAATTCGTCTGCCTGCTTTTCCCGCTCCCTGCTTTCGACGTGTCCCGCCCGGCATGTCTGTCGCAAATCCGAACGAAAAACCCCGACGCACCGACTGCGACGGGGTTTTCGTTCGGAAAGCGCGCCGGACTACAAGGCGCCTATCTCATAGAGGACCTTGTTCGTCTTGCGCACGGCATCGGCCGATGCGGCGAATTTCTCGGCCTCCTCCTTCGTAAGGTCGATCTTCACGATCTTCTCGACGCCCTTGCGGCCGATCACGGCCGGCACGCCGATGCAGATGTCCGACTGCCCGTACTCGCCTTCGAGGTAACAGCAGCAGGGCACGATCTTCTTCTGATCGTGGAGAATCGACTCGACCATCATCGAAGCCGCAGCGCCCGGAGCATACCATGCCGACGTACCGATGAGTTTGGTCAGCGTAGCGCCGCCGACCATCGTATTGGCCACGGCCTCCTGCAATTTCTTTTTCGACGCGAACTGTGCGACGGGCACGCCGTTTACCGTCGCCTTCGACAGCAGCGGCAGCATCGTCGTATCGCCGTGGCCGCCGATGACCATGCCGTCCACGTTATTGATGTTCGCGCCCGTGGCTTTCGCCAGATAGCATTTGAAACGCGACGAATCGAGCGCGCCGCCCATGCCGACGATGCGGTTCTTGGGCAGCCCCGAAGCCTTCAGCGCCAGATAGGTCAGCGTATCCATCGGATTGGCGACCACGATCACGATCGCACGCGGCGAATACTTGATGACATTCTCGATCACGCCCTTCATGATCTTGGCATTGGTGCCGATCAGCTCCTCGCGGGTCATGCCCGGCTTGCGGGGAATACCCGAAGTGATGACCACTACGTCCGAATTGGCCGAAGCCTTGTAGTCGTTGGTCGCACCGACGAGTTTCGTATCGAAATCCATCAGCGTCGAGCACTGGTACATATCCAGCATCTTACCCTCGGAGAGACCCTCCTTGATGTCGATGAGAACCACTTCGCTCGCCACCTCACGGCAGGCCATCACATTCGCACAGGTAGCACCCACGGCGCCTGCGCCCACAACGGTAACTTTTGACATAACAATTTGGTATTTATAGATTTCTATGTTTCGTATCCTCCGTCAACGGCCTCCTCGTCGCCTTCGAATCCCCTTCCGGACCGAAACCGTGCCTCGATCGCTGCGGGACCGCTCCAATCGCCCCGTCCGTCGGCAAAGCGACCTCAACCGATCAGCTCCTTGTACTGGTCGGCGCTGAGCAGTCCGTCCACTTCGGCCGGATTCGACAGGCGGACCTTCACGAGCCAGCCTTCGCCGTAAGCGTCCTTATTCACGACGGCGGGATCGGCATCGACGGCCGGGTTGAACTCCAGAATCTCGCCCGAGACGGGAATGAAGGCATCGCTGACGGTCTTCACGGCCTCGATCGAGCCGAAGACGTCGCCGGCGGCGAGGGTCTCGCCCACGGTCGGCACGTCCACGAAGACGATGTCGCCCAACTGGCTCTGGGCGAAATCGGTAATGCCGACATAAGCCGTGTCGCCTTCGACGCGGCACCATTCGTGATCGTTCGAATACTTCAGGTTTGCAGGTACGTTCATAATGCGTTTCTATTTTAAGTGGTAGTTTTCGGGTAAAATTCATGCAAATATAAGTGTTATTTTCGTAACAGCAAGTAATTGCGGCGTTATTTTACGACCCGGTCCTCAAAAATTCCCGCCCCGCTACCGTCCGCGGACGAACAAGGTTCGAATCGGATCGGCAGCAAGACCGCAACGCAGGCCCGGCCCGTCTCGGTCGGCCCGCCGCTTCGGTCCGAACCTGCCTCAAGTCTCCCGCGCTTCGGTCCGAATTCGTCTCTGTTCCTTCTTCGGGTCTCACCGTCGGATCGCCTCGTCGGTCCGGCCCGTTCGCCGCCTGCTGATCCGCCCCCCCGGTTCGGGCCGTGCCGCGGACCGCGCCGGACGCCTTTCCGCTGCGCGACGCGCGCACGGCGGGGCTCCCTGTCCCCGGCCTTACCGGCGATTTTATATCATACCCCCTCGAAGTTTTCCGCCCCGCAGCCCGCACGAACTTGCAGAGCCGGGAAAAATCGCGTACATTGCAGGTGAAGATCGAGTGTGCACACTTAATATTTCTCGCCTATGAATAAAAAATTGTTACTCCCGATCCTATGTGCTGCCGCGTGGTGGCTGCCGCCGTCCTGTTCGGTCGACACCGCACCCTCGGAGCCGCCCGTCCGGGACGGGGCGGGCCTCACCGCGGCCGCGGCCCGCGAATTTTACGAAACCGCCCGTCCGGTCCGCACCCGCTCGGGAGAAGCGACCGCCGGGGCGCTCACGCTCGGCACGTTCGAGCCGCTGTGGGATGCCGCCCTCCCTTCCGAGAGTCTGAATCTCGAAGCGGTGGACGTTCCCGTCCGGGGCGACTGTCTCTACCGTCTGCCGGTGGGGCGCGACAGCCTCGGGCGCGAACTCGGACTGCGCATCGCGCACCGCCTCGTCGTCCTGCGGCAGAAGAGCTCGGGGAATATGTGTTCCTATCTGATCTTTTACCTGCCCGACAGCTGCTATGCCGCGGCCCGTCCGCTCCAGACCGCCGAGCTGTGCGAAACGCTTCTGAGCTGTGCCGAGAAAGCCTCGTTCACGGGGCTGGCCATCTACACGCGCACGGACGGCACGCCCGTCGCGGCCCAGCGCTACGACGAAGGCATGCCCGGAGCCGGAGCGTTTCTGTTCGACGGGCGCTGTCCGGCGAGGGAGAACCTCGAACGGCTCCGAGAGGTGATCGGGACGGTGGAATTGTGGAAGTGCGGTGCGGCAAAGACACGGGGTGTCGGGGGCATCAACTCCATCGCTCCCGTAATCGTATACGGACAACAGCCGATACGGACGATCGTCATCGAAGTGCCGCCCGTGCCGGCCGTCGATGAAGGTGTAACGGAGTTCACGCCTTTGTTCCCGGGCTTCGCAGGAGGACCCGGAGGCGGTGCGGACGCCGACGGAAACACCAAGTTCCGAGGCAACGAAAACATACGGACCAAGGACCCCGACGTACTCGAACTGCTCGACGAGTTCATGCTGGACTGCATGGGACGAACTCTGATCCAAAACCTGAACTATACGATCGAAATCGAGAACGGGGAAGCCAATTTTTTCAACGCCGAGGCGGTTTTTCCGAAAATCACGCTGACGCAAAACCCTCGCAAACACGACATACACGATGTGATTCTGATGGAAGAACTCCTGCATGCCTATCAATATCAGGTGATGGGGCGGGATATATATGCCCGACAGATGAATTGCGAAATCGAAGCCAAATTGGGGTGGTATATGTACAGAC
>JFBN01301025.1_pt1 | contig 12509 bp, 9 predicted proteins | sample 768741 | NCBI WGS metagenome assembly JFBN01 (sample SAMN01983846, study PRJNA193217) | chicken gut metagenome | biome: terrestrial biome; isolation source: ceca of Broiler chicken | host: Gallus gallus | place: United Kingdom: England | collected 2010-09-07
CATCACTATGATGAGCACGGGGTCTGCAGCTGCGGTCACCATCACCATGACCACGACGCCGACGAGGTGTTCACCAGCTGGGGCCGTGAGACGGCCCGCCGCTTCACCCGTGAGGATCTGGACAAGGCCCTCACCGCTCTGGACGGCGGCGAATACGGCCAGATCCTGCGCGCCAAAGGCATTGTGGACGGCGGCAGCACCTGGTATGAGTTCGATATGGTCCCCGGCGAGCATGAGATCCGCGAGACCACCCCGGATGTCACCGGCAAGCTGTGCGTGATCGGCTCCGACCTCAAGGAGGACGCCGTGGCCCAGCTGTTCGGTGTCTGATCCCAACCTATCATAGATACAGGAGGCTGCTATGGCGGCAAAAGAGATCCCGGTATACCTGTTTGTAGGTATGCTGGAAAGCGGCAAGACCCGCTTTATTCAGGAAACCATGGAAGACCCCCAGTTTGACTCGGGGGACAAGACGCTGCTTCTCGTCTGCGAGGAGGGCGAGGAGGAATACAACTCCGACAAGTTCGGCTTTGGCGGCGTGACGGTGGCCACGCTGGAGGACAAGAGCGAGCTCAACCGCAAAAATCTGGAGGAGCTGGCAGCCAGGAGCGGCTGCGGCCGTGTGGTCATCGAGTACAACGGCATGTGGCTGATCCAGGATCTGGTGGATGCCATGCCGGAAAACTGGCTGATCTATCAGTGCCTGGCCACGGCGGACGGCACCACCATCAAGACCTACGCCGGCGACAACGCCATGCGCTCGCTGCTGCTGGACAAGCTGCGGGTCAGCGAACTGCTGGTGGTCAACCGTGCCGAGCAGGTCAACGATGACGAGAGCCGCCAGCTCATCCACAAGCTGGTGCGCCAGGCCAGCCGCCGCTGCGACATTGCCTACGAGTTCGCCAACGGCTCGGTGGCCTACGACGATATCCCCGACCCGCTGCCCTTCGACGTCAACGCCCCGGTCATCGACATCCCGGAGGAATACTTCGGCGTCTGGTATATGGACTGCATGGACGACATGAAGAAGTATGACGGCAAGACAGTCAAGTTCCTGGCCCAGGTCTGCCAGACTTCCCGGGCGGGCAAGGACAGCTTTGTCCCCGGCCGCTTTGCCATGACCTGCTGCGTGCAGGATATCCAGTTCGTCGGCTTCCCCTGCCGGTACGACGCCTACAAGGCGCTGAAACAGCGGGACTGGATCACCGTCACCGCCAAGGTGAACGTCAAGTTCCACCCCATCTACAAGGGCCAGACCCCCGACGCCACCGGCCCGGTGCTCACCGCCCTGTCGGTGGAGCCCGCCCAGGCTCCCGCCCAGGACGTGGTCATGTTCAGCTGATTTTTTGAAAGACAAAAACCGGAGACTGCACTGGCAGTCTCCGGTTTTTTGCATGGTGCAAAGCAGCAAACTCAGGATTTTGTCCGCAGGCGGGCCCGCAGCGCTTCGTGGGACAGGGGAGTGACCCCGCTGTTCCGGATTTCGTAGATGGTGTCGCAGTTGCGGATGGTGGTCAGCCGGTGGGCAATGACCAGAATGGTCTTGTTGCCCTGCAGGCGGTTGATGGCCTCCATCACGGCGGTTTCGGTCTCGCTGTCCAGGGCGCTGGTGGCCTCGTCCAGCACCAGTACCTCAGGATTGTGGCAGAGGGCCCGGGCAATGCCGATGCGCTGCCGCTGCCCGCCCGACAGCTTTACGCCCTGGTCGCCCACCATGGTGTCCAGGCCTTTTTCCAGGCTGCGGACAAAGGTGTCCAGCTGGGCACTTTCCAGTGCCTGCCAGATTCTTTCCTCACTGATTTCCTCCCCCTCGGAGCCGAAAGCCACATTGGCGCGGATGCTGTCGTCAATGAGATAGATATTCTGCGGGATGTAGGCGACCAGCTTGTGCCAGCTGTCCAGATTGTCGAAAATACTGTTGCCGTCCACACAGACGCTGCCGCTCTGGGGCTGGATCAGGCCGAGGATGATATCCGCCAGGGTGGTCTTGCCCGAGCCGGAAGCCCCGATCAGGGCCACGGCACTGTTTTTGGGGATGGTAAGGCTGACATCCTGCAAAACCGGCCGGGTCTTGCCCGGATAGGTGAAGGTCAGACCGCGCACCTCCACGGCATGCTCCAGCCGGACGGGCGCACCGGTCTGGGCAGGCAGCTGCCGGTGCATGGCGTTGGCACGGCGCATGTCGTCGGCCAGGGCGTCCAGCCCCGGGATGGAGGCCAGCACGCTGCTGATGTTGCTCATGATCCGGTTGAAGGAGGGCAGCAGCCGCATGGCGGCCATGGCAAACACCGACAGCACCGAAATGTACTGGGCAATGGGGGCTCCGCAGGCGATCTGCACGGCGATGATGCTCAGCAGTCCGCCGATGCAGGTGATCTCGATCATGGGGCGGGTGAGCATCTGGTTGAGGTTCTGCTTCCGGTCCGCCTCGGCAAAGGCGTAGTTGGTGTCGGCATAATTGCGGTAGAAAAATTCTTCCCGCCCCATGACCTTGATCTCCTTGATGCCGTGGAAGGTCTGGAGCAGCCATTTCTCCTTCTCTGCGTAGAGGGTGCGGAAGCGTTCCCCGCAGATGGCCAGCCGGCGGCGGTAAAAGCGGGTAAAGACCAGGACAAAGGCCCCCATGATGATCATGAGGGATATCATGGTCTGCGGCGATTGCACCGTCAGATAGATGATGAGGGTCAGCGCGGTGAAGCTCTCGCACAGAATGTTGAGCAATGCCAGGATCAGGGCAAAACACAGGTCGATGTCGGCGGAAAGGCTGCGCAGCAGATCGGTCACATTGTGGTCGATGAGGTTGAGATAGTCCTGCTGCATGTAGATCTTCATCATCCGGTTGGAGATGCAGGCCTTGTTGCGGTAGGTGAAGGCAAACTGAAGATTGTACATGAACAGCAGATACAGGTCCTTGAAGATGTACAGAGCGATCAGAAGCACGCAGTATTTGATGATGAAGTCCCGGACATCGGCGGCCGCCAGAATCTGTCCCAACAGGGCATAGTAACCGCTCTGGAGAATGTCGGCATCCATAATGACGTTGACCAGGGGCAGTATGGCGGAAACGCCCAGCAACTCCAGAAAACTGCCCAGGATGAAGGTGATGAGCAGAAACAGCAGCTGCCATTTCTGTCTGGAGTCCAGAATGTAGTTGAGTTTTTTCAGCATAGGTGCCACCCTTCGCAATCGTTGTTTCAGAAGCCGGAGCAACTCTCTCTCCGGCAGGAACCCGGCGCGGACAGAGTCTCCGTCCGGTATAAAAAGATACAGAACCCGGTGTCTTTTCTGCAAGGGGACACGTTGTCGGGAAAGGACGAAAAAACGGCCGGATATGCGTTTACAGATGTAACATAATACCAAATTATTATAACATAGGAAAATGTATTTGGCGATAGTAAAGTTTGAGGAATCTGTGGAAATGCCGGACGGCAGGAGAGCGGGGAATGCTGTACAACCGGCCGCCCCATGGAGTATAATACAAAAATACGACACAACAGGGAAGGAACACGGACTATGAAAAGGCTGGTCATCGGAATATTGGCCCACGTGGACTCGGGCAAGACGACGCTGAGCGAGGCGATGCTCTACCATGCGGGAGCGCTGCGCAAGCTGGGCCGGGTGGATCACCGGGACGCCTTTCTGGACACCGATGCCCTGGAACGGGCCCGGGGCATCACCATTTTTGCCAAGCAGGCGGTGCTTCGCCTGCCCGATACCGAAATCACCCTGCTGGACACCCCCGGCCACGTGGATTTTTCCGCCGAGGCCGAGCGGGCCCTGCAGGTCATGGACTATGCCATCCTGGTCATCAGCGGTACCGACGGCATCCAGAGCCATACCGAGACCCTGTGGCGGCTTCTGGAGCGCTACCGGGTGCCGGTGTTCGTCTTTGTGAACAAGATGGATCTGGCGGGGGCCGACCGGGCCCTGCGCATGGCCGAGCTGCGCCGCCGCTTCGGGGACGGCTGCGTGGATCTCACCGCCCCCGACAGCGCCGACGACCTGGCCCTGTGCAGTGAGGAACTTCTGGAGACCGTCACCGCGGGCAAAACGCCCACAAAGGACCAGCTGGCCGGGGCCATTGCCCGGCGGGAGGTGTTCCCCTGCTTTTTCGGGGCAGCGCTGCGCCTGGACGGGGTGGATGCCCTCACCGACGCCCTGGACACCCTCACCCGCCAGCCCCAGGCCCCGGCGGAATTCGGCGCCCGCATCTTCAAGATCACCCGGGACGACACCGGCACCCGCCTGACCTGGCTGAAAGTGACGGGCGGAGAACTGAACGTCAAGGCGGAACTCTCCTCCCGCCCCGACGCCCGCGTTTCCTGGCAGGGCAAGGCCGACCAGCTGCGGCTCTACTCGGGGGCAAAATTCCAGCCCATCGGCAAGGCATTGCCGGGAGCAGTCTGCGCCGTGACCGGCCTGACCGATACTTACCCCGGGGAGGGCCTGGGCTTTGAGCCCGATGCCGCCGCCCCGGCCCTGGAACCGGTGCTGCGCTACCGGGTACAGCTGCCGGAACACTGCGACGTCCACACCGCCCTGCGCCAGCTGCGGGAACTGGAGCAGGAGGACCCCCTGCTCCATGTGGTGTGGGACGAGCGCCTGGGGGAGGTGCACCTTCAGTTCATGGGCGAGGTGCAGATGGAAATTCTGCAAAGCCTGCTCAAACGCCGCTTCGGGCTGGAAGTCACCTTTGACGAGGGCGGCATCCTGTATAAAGAGACCATCAACACCCGGGTGGAGGGGGTGGGCCACTATGAGCCCCTGCGCCACTACGCGGAGGTGCATCTGCTGCTGGAGCCGGGCGAGCCGGGCAGCGGCATCCGGCTGGATTCCTCCTGCCGGGAGGATACCCTGGCCGCCAACTGGCAGCGGCTGATCCTCACCCATCTGGCCGAGAAAACCCACCTGGGCCCCCTGACCGGCGCACCGCTGACCGATGTGCACATCACCCTGGCTTCCGGCCGGGCCCACCCCAAGCACACCGAGGGCGGGGACTTCCGCCAGGCCACCTACCGGGCGGTGCGGCAGGGCCTGCGCACCGCCCAGGCGGCGGGAGGCTGCGTGCTGCTGGAACCCTGGTACGAGTTCAGACTCCGCCTGCCCCAGGAGAACGTGGGCCGCGCCCTGGCCGATATGCCCAAACTCTGCGCCGAGTTCGAGGCGCCGCTCTCGGAAGGGGAGACGGCGGTGCTCTCGGGCAAGGCGCCGGTGTCGGAACTGCGGGGCTATGCCCGGGAGGTGGCGGCCTACACCCGGGGCCGGGGCCAGCTGACCTGCCTGCCCTGCGGCTACGCGCCCTGTCATAATCCGGAGGAGGTCATCGCCGCGTCGGGCTACGATGCCGACGCCGATACCGACAACACCGCCGACTCGGTGTTCTGCTCCCACGGGGCGGGGTACAATGTCCACTGGGACGAGGTCCCCAGCCATATGCACCTGCCCAGCGTGCTGGACCGGGATACCCGCATCGCCCGGAGCATGGCCCAGGAGGGGGACCGCAGCGCCCGGGCCGCCCGGGCGGCGGCCTACCGGGGTACCCTGGCCGAGGACAAGGAGCTCATGGCCATTTTTGAGCGCACCTACGGCCCCATCCGCCGGGACCCCCGCCAGGCCATGCGCCCGGTGAAAAAGCAGCCCCCCGCCCCGGCGGCACCTCAGACGCCCGCCGCGCCCCGTCCCGAGGGCCCCGAGCATCTTCTGGTGGACGGCTACAACGTGATTTTTGCCTGGGATGACCTCAAGGCCCTGGCCGCCGACAATCTGGACGCTGCCCGACGCAAGCTCATGGACATCCTCTGCAACTATGCGGGCTACCGCAAATGTGTGCCCATTCTGGTGTTCGACGCCTACAAGGTCAAGGGCGGCAGCCGGGAGGTGGAAAAATACCACAACCTCTACGTCGTCTACACCAAGGAGGCCGAGACCGCCGACATGTATATCGAAAAGACCACCCACGAGATCGCCAAGCAGTACCGCACCCGGGTGGTCTCCTCCGACGGAGCCGAGCAGCTCATCATTCTGGGCAACGGCGCCCTGCGGGTGTCCTCCAAGGCATTCCGGGAGGAGGTCCGGGCCGTGGAGGCGGAGATCCGGGAATTCCTGACCCAGTAAACCGCATACAGACAAAACAAAACCGCAGAGCCGGGCAGGCTCTGCGGTTTTGTTTTGTACAAGGCGTTATTTGTTTTTGTGGATGCGGACCACCAGCCCGGACAGGGCCAGCAGGCCGATGAGGTTGGGAATGACCATCAGGCCATTGAAGAAGTCGGACAGCTCCCACACCAGGTCCACCTTGAGGGCGGAACCCACCAGCACGAAGAGGACGACGATGACGCTGTACACCGGCAGCATCTTTTTGCCGAACAGCGCCTTGAAGTTGACCTCGCCGAAGAAGTACCAGCCGATGATGGTGGAGAAGGCGAAGAACAGCATGCAGATGGCGATGAAGATATCGCCGAAAGCGCCGAAGGACTGGTTGAAAGCCCCCTGGGTCAGGGCGGTACCCTGCAGCCCGGTGGGGATGAGGCCGGAGGTGATGACCACCAGGGCGGTGAGGGTCAGGATGACAAAGGTGTCGAAGAAGACGCCGATCATGGCGATGACGCCCTGGTCCTGGGGATGCTCCACCTTGGCGAGGGCGTGGGCGTGGGGGGTGGAGCCCATGCCGGCCTCGTTGGAGAAGAGACCGCGGGCCACGCCGTAGCGCATGGCTTCCCGCACCGTCACGCCCGCGATGCCGCCGGCGATGGCCTGGGGTTCAAAGGCCAGCACAAAGATCTGGGCAAAGGCGTTGGGGATGAGATTCCAGCGCATGACCAGAATGATCAGGCAGCCCACAATGTAAAAGACCGCCATGATGGGGACCAGCTTTTCGGTGACGAAAGCCAGACGCTTGACGCCGCCCAGAAAGATGAAAGCCGCAATGACGGCAACCACCGCGCCCACGGCCAGCTTGTTGACGCCGAAGGCATTGTGGAAGGCATCGCTGATGGAGTTGGACTGGACCATGTTGCCCATGAAGCCCAGGGCCAGCACGATGGCCACCGAGAAGAACCCGGCCAGGAACTTGCCGAACTTGCCCTTGAAGGCGGCGCGGATGTAGTAGGCGGGGCCGCCGGTGACCTGACCGTCCACGGTGGTCTTGAAGGTCTGGGCCAGGATGGCCTCGGCGTAGATGGTGGCCATGCCGAAGAAGGCGGATACCCACATCCAGAAGATGGCGCCGGGGCCGCCGCCGGCCAGGGCGGTGGCACAGCCGGTGATGTTGCCGGTGCCCACCTGGGCGGCCACGGCGGTGGTCAGTGCCTGGAAGGAGCTCATGCCGTCCTTGCCGGCCTCCTTGCCGTGGAGGCTGAACTCCCCGAACATGCCCCGCAGTCCGTGCCCGAACTTGAAGATCTGCACAAATCCCAGCCGGATGGTAAAGTAGATGCCGGTGCCGCACAAAAGAAACAGCAGCAGGTTGTTCCACAAAAAGTCGCTGGCCGAATGGACCAGCAGGGTAAACTCTTCCATATTTCCCACTCACTTTCCTATTCCTATGCTCTCGCCATCCCGGCCGCACCGCAGCAGCCCGGGATGGTCACCGCCCGGGAATACACCTCCGTCGGCGGCGCGTCGAAACATAGCGTACCATGTTTCTTTGATAAAGTCAAGTGTGCACGGACTGCGAACAGCTTTGCTTGCAAAGGCGGGCGCTGTATGGTATCATCAGAAAAACGACGGAAATCCATCCAAAATTTACAGGGAGGCACAGGAGTATGAAAAGCATCAAACCCGGCCGGGGCCCTTCCGGAATGGAAGTGGTCTTTGGGGTATTCAGTGTGGCGTTCGGTGTGTTCTGGACGGTGCTGGCTTTCTCCATGACCCGGGGACTGGGCCTTTTCGGACTGATCTTTCCCCTGTTCGGCGTGTTCTTTGTGGTGATGGGCCTGACCCGGACTGCCTACTCCATACACAATGCTTTCGGCAAAAACCGGTACTCGGAGTACGACATCACCGACGACGGGGAGGAACCGGACCCCTTTGATCCCCGCAACGCCCACCGGGAGGATATGTACCGGGACAACGCTGCCCGGTCCGCACCGTATGGCGCAGGCTCCTCCGCCCCGGCGGGAGGCTTCTGCCCCTACTGCGGCGCGCCGGTGGAGGCCGACTATGAGTTCTGCCGCCGCTGCGGAAAAAAGCTGTCCTGACCGGGACAGGCTGACAGACAACATCAGAAAGACCGCCCCGCCGGATATGGATGCCCGGCGGGGCGGTCTTTGCGTTTTTTCAGGCAGGGGAGGGCTTCAGCCGGTGCCTGCGTCCTCAAACTGGGCGCGGTAGAGGGCACAGTAGGCGCCGCCCTTTGCCAGCAGCTGGGCGTGGGTGCCCTGCTCAGCCACGCAGCCGTTCTGCAAAAGCAGGATCTGGTCGGCGTTCTGGATGGTGGACAGCCGGTGGGCAATGACAAAGCAGGTGCGCCCCTGCATCAGGGTCAGCATGGCTTTCTGGATGCGCTGCTCGGTGCCGGTGTCCACGTTGGAGGTGGCCTCGTCCAGGATCAGCATGGGGGCATCCAGCAGCATGGCCCGGGCGATGGTCAGCAGCTGGCGCTGACCTTTGGAGATGTTGGCGCCGCCGTCCTGCAAGACCGTGTCGTACCCCTGGGGCAGGGACAGAATGAACCGGTGGATGTGGGCGGCCCGGGCGGCCTCCATGACCTCCTGCCGGGTGACGCCCGGTTTGCCGTAGGCGAGGTTTTCATAGATGGTTCCGGTGAACAGCCAGGTATCCTGCAATACCATGGAGTAGGCCTGCCGCAGGCTGGCCCGGGTCAGGTGCAGGATGTCGCGGCCGTCCATCGTGATGGTGCCCCGGTCGGGGTCGTAGAACCGCATGAGCAGGTTGATGATGGTGGTCTTGCCTGCACCCGTGGGTCCCACAATGGCGATGGTCTGGCCGGGCCTGGCAGTCAGGCTGAGCCCCCGCAGCACCGGAGCGTCGGGGGAGTAGCCGAAGTCGATGTCCCGCAGGGTGACCTCACCGCGGACGGCGGCAGGGTCCAGCGTTTCGGCGTCGGGGGCGTCGGGGGTCTCCTCCGGCTGATCCAGCAGGGTAAACACCCGCTCCGCCGCCGCCAGGGTGGACTGGAGCTCGCTGAACAGGTTGGCAAACTCGTTGATGGGCCCCGAAAATTTGCGGGAGTAGAGCACAAAGGAGGACACGCTGCCCAGGGAAATCCATCCCGCCATGTAGAGCACTGCCCCCAGCGTGCTCACCAGTGCCAGGGAAAGGTTGTTGATGAATCCCACCGAGGGCCCCGTCATGCTGGCAAAGCAGTCGGCGCGGTAGTTGGCCTCGCAGGCGGCGGTGTTTTTCTCGTCGAACCGGTGGAGGAATACGTCGCCCCGGCCATAGGCACGGATGGTCTCCAGGCCGCCGGTCATCTCCTCGGCGTAGCCGTTGAGCTCTCCCAGGGCGATGGACCGGTCCCGGTAGAGGGGGCGGACCTTTCTGGCCCGGTAGCGGGTGAACAGGATGGAGGCCGGAATGGTGAGCAGGAAAGGCAGGAACAGGAGCGGCGAGATGCTCAGCATCATGAAAAAGGAACCGGCCACCGTCAGCAGATTGGCCATCATCTGGATCAGGTCGGTGGACAGCATGGTGCTGATGGTGTCGATGTCGTAGGACAGCACGCTCAGGGCGTCGCCGATGGCATGGCTGTCGTAAAAGCGGACGGGCAGCCGCATGAGGTGCTCGAACACGTCCCTGCGCAGCCGGTAGACCACGTCCCGGGCGATGCGCACCATGAGAGCTGCCAGCAGGTAACTCAGCGCCGCCGAGCTCAGATAAGCGATCAGCATCCACTTGGCATAGTAGAGCACTGCGTCAAAGTCCACCTGTCCCTGACCCGGGCGCAGGGCATCCACGGCGTAGCCGCTGAGTTTGGGGCCCACCAGCGCCAGCAGGTTGCTGGCAATGCTGATGAGGATGGCCAGCGCCAGCAGACGGCGGCAGCCGGCCAGATAGTGCCACAGCCGCCGCAGAATGACGCCGGCGCTCTGTTTGGGCCGCTCAAAGGATTTGCTGGGACCGGCGTGACCGCCCAGACCTTTGTTTTCTCGCATGTCAGTCCACCTCCCCCATCTGTGCCTCGGCAATGGCGCGGTAGGCCGGGCAGTTCTGCATCAGGTCCTCGTGCCGTCCCTGGCCGATGACGCTGCCCTCCTCCAGCACCAGGATGAGGTCGGCGTGGCGGATGGTGCTGACCCGCTGGGCCACGATCACCTTGGTCACGCCGGAAAATCCCCGGGCCAGGGCATGGCGCAGGGCGGCGTCGGTCTTGTAGTCCAGCGCCGAGGAACTGTCGTCCAGGATGAGAATCTCCGGCTTGCCCGCCATGGCACGGGAGAGCAGCACCCGCTGCTTCTGCCCGCCCGAAAGGTCGGACCCCCGGGCGGCGATGTGCCCGTCCAGCCCGCCGGGGCGGGTCCGGATAAATTCTGCCTGGGCATTTTCGGCGGCGCGGAGCATAGCCTCCCGGTCAAGGCCGCGGCCGAAATCAATGTTGTCGGCCAATGTTCCGGCAAAGAGAAAATCGTTCTGGAACACCACGCCGAACATTTTGTGCAGCTCCTGGGAAGGAATGCTGCGCAGATCCCGGCCATGGATCAGGATGCGTCCGGCGTCGGGGTCATAGGCCCGCAGAAGCAGCCGCAGCAGGGTGGACTTGCCGCAGCCGGTGGGCCCGATGATGCCCAGCGTCTGGCCGGGCTGGAGGGAAAAACTGATGTTGTACAGATCCTTTTCCGCCTTGCCGTAGGAAAAGCTGACGCCCTCAAAGGCAAGGTGGGCGTTGTCCGGTGCGGCGGGAATGGGGACGACCAGCATGTCGTCGGGGGCGGAGAGCACCTCCGCCACCCGGCGGCCGCTGGCAATGCCCTTGGACAGCATGACAAAAATGCGGGAGACCGCCATCAGAGCGTTGAGGATCATGGTGAAATAGCTCAGAAAGGCGATGATGGCCCCCGGCTGGCTCCGGCGTTGACCCGCAGGGCGCCCACCACCACCACGCCGGTCAGCCCCGCGTTGAGGATGGCGTTGATGAGCGGGTTGGTGGCGTTCATCAGCAGCCCGGCCCGGTATTCCCGGGCGGCGGTCTCCCGGTTGGCCTCGTCAAAGCGGCCGGTCTCGTATCCGGTCTTGGACAGCGCCTGGATGACCCGGATGCCCGCCATGCTCTCCTTGGCACGCCGGACCATGCCGTCCACGGCGGTCTGGGTGTCGGTGTACAGCCGGATGCCCCGGCGGGACAGCGCCCACACCCCCGCCACCAGCAAGGGCAGGGGCAATACCAGCACACAGGCCAGCACCGGGTCAAGGAACAGCGTCATGGCCACGCCGCCCAGCAGCATGATGGGGGCGCGCACCGCCATGCGCTGCATGCGGTCGATCATCTCGTGGACATGGTAGGTGTCCGACGTCAGGCGGGAGATGAGGGAAGGTGTGGTGAACCCGTCCACCTGCCCGCTGGAAAGCCGCAGCACCCGGCGGAACAGATCAAACCGGATGCGCCGGGTGACCTGCCGGGAAATGCCGGTGGACATGCGGTTGGCGATGATGTTGAAGACAAGCCCCGCCGCCGCACAGGCCACCATGCCGCCGCCCCACATCAGAATAGCGTTCATCTGTTTTTGGGGAACGAGGTCGTCCAGAATGACCTGGAGCATCCAGGGCAGAAGCAGCTCGGCCAGGGTGCCCAGGACCTTGATGACCATTTCCAGGGCGATGCTTGCCCGGAACGGCATCAGATAGGAGAAAATGCGTCTCATAAAATTCCTCCCCGGAACAGTGTGGCAGGTCAGACAAGGGACTGGGCACGGTCAGCCAGGCGGGCCAGCAGCACATCCAACGCCTCCCGCTCCTCGTCGGTCATGCCCTCCAGCAGCAGGGAGCGCCAGCTCTTCCGGGCCGCCCGCACGGCGGGCAGCACGGCCTGGGCCTTGTCAGTGGGGTAGACCTCCACGGCGCGGCGGTCGTCGGAACTGCGGCGGCGGGTGACAAACCCGTTCTCCTCCAGTGAGGTCATCTGCCGGGTGACGCTGCTGCGGTTGACGTGCAGCTCCCGGGCGATCTGGTCCTGGGTGATGCCGGGCTTGGCACAGACAATGGGAATGTAGGAACTCTGATAGGAACTGAGCCCCGCGCTGCGCAGGGCCTCGTCGTGATAGAGGTTGGCGCACCGGGCAATGGTGTTGATGTAACGCATGGTGTAGTGATCCATCGGGCATCCTCCTGCGGGAAAAACTGTTGCGTGTTGAATTGTTGCACATGCAATTATTATGCACGCAACAATTTTTTCTGTCAAGCGGGGAAAATTTCTCCACGGCCGGCAACCCCCGCGCCGGTGGAGAAAGCAGCTCTCTTGACAGGGAAGAGTTGCCTGTGGTAAACTAGATTCGTTAGCTAAAGCTAACCAGTGCGCAGACCGGCCCGAACCCCCGGGCAGACTGCGGCGGAGG
>JFBN01306154.1_pt1 | contig 12490 bp, 14 predicted proteins | sample 768741 | NCBI WGS metagenome assembly JFBN01 (sample SAMN01983846, study PRJNA193217) | chicken gut metagenome | biome: terrestrial biome; isolation source: ceca of Broiler chicken | host: Gallus gallus | place: United Kingdom: England | collected 2010-09-07
TGCCGCCGACGGAAGAGGTAAGAATCTGGCCCAGCAGGCCCTCCGCATCGCCGGAGCCGGTACCGCTGGATAGTTCTTGCGCAGCCCGCTCCTTACAGACCTCGATGAAGTCCTTGATGTAAGGCCAACAGCGAACCAGAATCAGATTTGTCGCACGGCATCGGTCTTTGAAGTCTCGGCTGACCAACGCAGTGTCCAGTTCACTCAGCAGGGAGAACACCGTCTGCACACGCTCATCGGACAGCGGTGTCCCACCATATTTGAGTTCGCCCCACAGCATGTAGGACAATAGGGCAGACCGGATGCTCAGCCAGATATGACCGCCTTCTTCTTCCTGCTCGATCAGCTCTTCAATCGTTGGGGCATCTTTGTGGTCGCTTGCCCGCACGGCCTCCAGGCTGGTGCCAAGGATGCCTGGGTAACCCAGCAGCATTCGGTTCTCTATGTAGCCATCCTCCAGGATGTTCAGGATGTCGTGGACAACTCGGGACAGTATGGCTTTGTTCACAGGGTCTGTTTTCTGGTAATCCCACAGATCTGCCTCCGCCATATGCTCCGTGGTGTTCCTGAGAGACGGCGCCTCCGGAAACCATTTGCCCGCCTCCAAAAAAACGTGATATGACTGGCCGGTGAGGAAATCGGTATAGAGCGCATGTCCAAGCTCGTGGGCAAACAGGCCGCAGACCTGCTCATACCGCGCCTGCCGGCCTCTATGCCGGGTCACCCTGGGGTTCCCTGCATTGATGAGGATATTATTGTTGTCGGTGCTGGCCAGTTTCGGCTCCTTGGGCTTCCAAATAATGCGAACCTTGATCCGGCGCCGGTAGCCGTACCGCCGCGTCTGTGCGGCAGTGATATCGGCAAAATGCGTGGCCAGAATGCGCGAGGTGAAAAACTGGCGATCCGTAATTTTTGACTGCTTTTGTGCAATCAGTTGCTTGATTTTCTTATGATCCACTCTTGCCAAGAGTAGCTATCCTCCTTTCCAAGTCGTTAGACTGCTTTCTTGCGTTTGGGTGCAAAGATAGGCTCCAGCACAGTGGCAAGCAGCGCGTTCCGGTCTTCCTCATCGGCAGTTGCCTTGCTGACGATGGTATAGAGCGCGGAGGTATAGGGATCACCCGTGATCTCCGTGCTCATAATCCAGTCGATGAGGCTGCGCATACCGCAGTTGCCGTCCGAGATACCATTTTTGCGGCAGTAGTCGGCCATGTCGGCCACGACCTGGACCATGAGGCCCACCATGGCGTCATCCTTACAGCCTGTGATGCTCATGGCGCGCTGTGCCATAATCTCCGGCGGCGGCAGTTCGATGTCCTGCGTGAGATTCATGCGGTCGAGTACGGACTGATTGACGCCGCGGCAGCCTTCATAGCTGACATTCGTCGTCACCACGACCACGGCGTCCGGATGCCGGTGGATGACCTCGCCTGTTGGCAGGGTAATGGAGCCGTCCTGTTCCAGCAGGGAGTTGAGGCCCACCAGTACGCCGGGCTGGACGATGGTCGTGGGCTCCTGTATCTCAACTAAATACCCGTGCTTGAGGGCGCGGATGAAATCAGTCTCAACATAGGTAAAGGTCTGCCGGCCGGCCGCAGTTTCCGGCTTCACCTTGCACAACTGCTGCAGCTTATCGGTAACCATCTCCAGAACCAGGCCCATACAGTCCTGCGCCGTGGCATTGGTCTTTTCCACGCCAGCCAGTTTCTGATAAGTGCCAGCCGGATCGTAGTCCATGTCATCGAGGTCTGGCAGCTCCATGAGCTTTTTCACATTCTCATATGTGATACCGCCCATCTCTTTGAGCTGCTGCCGCTGCCGATCCAGTTCAGGGGTGCCGGTGGACGGCCCCTCTGTATCTGGAAATACTTGGCCAATAAAGTCGAACACCTCGGTGTTTGCGGAGCAGGTATACTTCATGTATGGTAGGTTGAGACCCGCAGCGATGGCCCTGGCCCCCTCCGTCTTGCCGGTTCCGGCAGGGCCGCGTAGCAGGAAATTACGCATGGGCATTGACTTGCCGGTGGACTGCTTAGCGTGCTGGCAGATAGTGATGACCTCCTCTGGCAGCACATACCACGGCTCCAGGACAGGTACCAGGGACTGTTCATAGGCCGAGAGGGTACGCCCCGGATCCAGCACATACTTGCCGACAAAGTCGCTGTGTGGTGTTGCCGCTTTGATCTCCAGCTTGGTGGGGATGTTGGATGGGGCCAGGATGGTAAACATACCGGCCGTCACGTTGTCCGGTCGGAAGGATCCCGCGTCAATGTGCGTGGTAGAAACCCGCATCACATTTCCAGACCCGTCTATATTGACAGGCAGGTGTGCTGCGCAGCTGCTGTCGTTGACGCGCCGGTATGCGTTATCGCAGAGAATGGCCATATGCTCAGTCGCTTTGCCCAGGTCCGGGAAACCGGCCTGATAGTCGCTCTCCAGCAGAGTCAGCTGCTGGCTGAATTCTGCATCCGTCATCAGTGCCGGGAGCATCGCCATCATGATCGCGGCGCCGTCCTGCCCAGTATTTCGGAGCACGTACGCCTCAATCAACTCCGTGTCTTTATTGTAGATGCTGGCCAGGATGGAGCCGGACGCAGGGTCATAGACGGCCAGATGGTAGATATCCGGGCCTGAGGCGGACTTGTATTCTGCTACGTCCTTCGAGCCACAGGTGCCTACCGCGCCAGGGCTGGAGCCGTCCCTGCACTTGAAATAGGAGAGGACGGCCTTCGCCACCGTGGTACAGAGAGTGGACTCCGTACCATCTCCGTACTTGGAGGATACTTTGACCTTTTTCTTGACCTTGTTAAAAGGCTCGGGCAACGGGCGGCTGAACGAAAACAGTTTCGAGCTCATTGTGATCACACTCCTTATTGCGATTTGATTTGTACCAGAATCCCATCGGCCAGCGGTTCCGCGGCGGCGAAACCGTTGCGGATCAGTTCTGTGCAGATGTTCGGCCAGCTGTCCCCATGCGGCAATTGTTCGGCCGGGATGCGGAAGCTGTCCTGGCCCTGCGCGATCACCTCATTGCACCGCACGTTCAGGCCCTGCAGGTTTGCATCCACCCATTCAAAGGCCAGGAGCCCGTAGTCGACAGACTCCTGCTCTGGTACTGCTTCTTGTGCATCTTCCTGCTCTGTGGAATCGGGTTCTTGCAGCCGCTCAGACGTTGCATAGTCCAGTCCGCAGAATTGCAGATTGTGGACCTGTACTAATGCACTCTGATATCCGCCGGCGCGGTTGAGCATAATCCTCAGCGCCTCGCCATTAGCAAAACGCTCTCTGGCGTTTGACACACTCCAAATCCAGCGACCCTCCGGATACTGTTTGGTGACCTGCTCCGTAATCCGCCGCTGCAGCAGTACAAAGGCGCTGTTCAGCACCGTCTCCTCCGAAACGGGCACGTCCGGCTGCGGCGGTGCTGGCGGCGGCATGGGCGGCGCTGGCTGCACCGTTTCCTTTTCCAGATGGAACAGCAGCCAGAACACATAGACTACCATGCCGCCCAGAATGAGCACCAGGACCGGCCACAGCTGGAGGATATACATCAGCAGGGCCAAAAGGCCAAGAATTGAGAACACATTACGCCTTCTTTCTCTTTTTCGGTCGCGGTTCATTCCGCGCAGCCTCCTTCGTTTTGGCAGATAGAGATACACCATGCGTCCACCGTGCCCGGGCATCTGAACAAGTGCAGCCATCGGCGCGGTCTTCGGACCATCCCGGTCACCCAGGAGAATGCAGACTTGGTTTTTCGCCTTTAATCCCTGAGCAGAATTGACAGCAGACTGGAAAGCATGTCTTGACGGGTATAGCTGGAACCGATACTGTCGCCAAGGTTCCAGCGCCCGTGTCAACTGCAGGCGCTGCTCCCTGGTGATCGCATCACCCATCACCCGGCGCAGCACCACATCCAGTTTTTTCGCTCTGCACATCGTGCTTTTCTTCAAAAATGCCTGGTTTTTCAGATCAATCACCCCCTGAAACGCAAAAAAGAGCGCACATGGAGTGGATCAATCCGACTTCATGTGCGCTCTTTTACGCCTGTATTTCATTTTATTGCTGGAACTCAGTCCGGGAAGTAGGGATTGCCCGCCCCGCTGAAGTTCTCAAAACCCGTAAAGTTCCCAGGCATGGGGTCGACCGGCGTTTCCTGCTGAGGTGCCGGGGCGCCGTATGGTACCTGCGGATCCATACCGGGATAGCCTTTGGTCGCAGTGCCGGGTGTTGGATAGCTCGGCTGCCCTTGGCCGCTTGTCTCCTGTGCGCTTCCGTTCTGCTCCTTCTTCTGACTGCCGGAATAGGAAAATCTGATGTCATCCAGACTTATGACAGGCGCAGACCGCATCTCCCCAGTGGTCTTATCCTGCCAGCGTTCCTCATCGTAGTCGCCGGTCAGGGAAACGGTCGACCCTTCCTTGAGCTTCATCTTCTTGATGCGCTCGCAGATGTCGCCGAACGCCTTGACCTTCAGGTTGACCCATCGGTGGTTGTTCTCTTCGCGACTGTCGTATTTGCGCTTACCGATCTGGAATACTGCAAACTCGCCGCCGTTCTCGCTGTTGAAAAAGCGGATCGCCGGCGCACCATCATACCCCTTGGAGACAATGGCATCCGATATAAAGATCTTCATCATAACTGTTCTGCTCCTTTCCGCAGGGCTTACCCTGCAATCAAATAAAATTATTTCAACCTGTGTTCGCAGGCAGAAAACAAAAAAGTGCCAAATGGCGCATAAGCGCCATTTGACACTGTGATACACTGGAACTTTGTTTTCAGATCGAAAACACGGTTACTATTGACCTGATTATAACATGATGAAATGGAAAGGTCAATATTCTCCCGCATCCGTTATGCTATCCATCAGAGTCCTGTCTCTCCGGCGCTATGGCCAAGTAGGCATACAGGCGGTGGATGCCCTGCCATTCATAGAGCGGCGTGGTATCGGAGATATAAAGCTTCACGGTCTCTCCCTCCTGCACGGTGACATGACGGTTGCGGAGCACCACCTGCAGGGCCTTCCCATCAACCTCCAGCAGCAGCGATTTCATCTGCTGGCGCACCGATGTACGCTCTACTTTCATAACTGTCCCACGCAGGATGAGGTACTGCCCCTGTGTCCCTATGTGATAAAGCCGCAACGCACTGAATGCCAACAGAGCGGCACCCAGTAGAAAGGGTACAGATATGATGAGAGAGAAGAAGAATAGCACCACCACGGCCAGCACTAGAGCCAGGAGCGCCAGCCCCGCCTGAATCATTAGCTGCCGCTGCAACGCAGGCGGGAGCATGTGTAGAATCCGTTTCATGGCTGTCTACCTCCCACATTACACCAGAAACAAGCTTCCGGCGCGTAGCAATCGCAGAAGTGATGCCAAAAGGGCGTCACGCGCTGGGGAACCTTCCATTTTAGATTCCAGAACTCCATCGAAGATGGTGTCCTGGTCATAAATACGTTCTGTTAGGTTCTGACGGCCATCCTCACCCAGCAGGGCGGGCACAGGTTCTGTATCCTGCTCCTCCAGTCGAATCAGCTCGCTGGCTGTGAGCCTCAGCCCCGCCTGGTCAATCCAGGTCCAGACTCGGCTGTCTTGTCCCGGCTGCACCTCATGCTCCTCCTGATTGGGACAGATAATGCAGCCGGAAAGCAAACGGTAATTTGCCAGATTACCGTGCTCTTTGGTGGTGACGGCCAAGCCGGACTGCTCCAGTCGCAGGACATAATGGAGTTTTTCCGCAGGCACAGACTACGGCGCCTGCCTGGCTGCGGACCAGAGTGCTGCCATCTCATAGCCGAGCTCGAAAATGCGGCCGACATGGGAGACCCGGAAGCCGCCGCCCGCCTTCTGGACGGGCAGTCCCTTGGACAAATACATCATGTTCATTCACCTCATCCGTGTTGCTGTTTGCTCTATTACACGGGTGGATGGATGTTTTTACAACAACGTCATGAAGACAACGGCCAGAAGGATCACACCGAGCGCGCCCACCAGCATGAGTGCTGTCTTTTTGAGCATCTCCGGATCCATGCATTCCCCCTGCTGGCCGGCGTCAATGGGCTCTACATCGTCATAGTATCCGTCATAGTTGATATCCATGGGGTTTTTCTTCCGCCTGGGCGGCCGCTGCAGCTCCTGCCGGGGCCGTTTTCCCCGACGCATAATAGGCGGTCTGTCTGCCGGACGCTTCTTCTTATCCGGCTGCGGACGGGCTGCCCGGTCTGGCTCTTGCTGCGGGACCTGCCGGCCGCATTCAGGGCAAAAAGAGGCGGCGCCCCCCAAGAGAGAGGCGCCGCAATAGGGACAGAACTTCATATGATCCACTCCTCGCTATATAATAGGTTTCCAGCGCAATCGCTGTCCATCCTCATGCGCAGGAGGGGACAATAGGATTATAGCATCAAAATATCCGCGTGTCATCCGCACCGACTTTGCCATTTGTACTGCCATAAACACTGCCAAACGCGCTTGCAAAGCCCATCTGCTGAGGCGCTTCGGGCTGCGGCGCAGGTGCGGGCGTTGGCGGCTGCCGGGGTGGCTGCGGCTGTGCCCGTTTGGCCTGTCTTGCAGGCTTTTGGCCGCGTCCTTCCAGCCGCGGCGCATGGATCGACTGCCATTCTGCCGCATATTTGGCGGCCAGCCAGGCGCGGTAGTGTTCCGCTGCGGTCAGCAGCAACTCGTTGAGCTGCCGCCAGCTGAGGATGACGGAGACATGCTGCTCCGGCTTCGTTCCAAACCTGGGCACGATAAGCCCCGTCTTATTCTCCTCGCCAGGCCCGGAGTCGGCTGTGAGGAAGTAGTCGGACTTGGCTGCCGTTGTCAGCTTTACCACCCGGGACAGGCTCTTCCCGTCCGAGCGCGCCCTTCCATACTTGGCCAGCTGTCTGGCCGAGGTGCCGCCCAGATGCTCGTATAAGGGCTCCTGCTTCCGTGCCTGCTTGTATTGCTGCATCCGCATATGCAGGGTGCCGGATGCGGCCTCCTGGGCCAGGGCGAGAAACTCAGGAATATCGACATATATGTTGATGTTGTTTGTATACCGTTCACCCTTCGGCAGAGTGGTATCATAGCTGACGAACTACAGGTGGACTTTATCCAGGTGAAAGCAGTCGTTCTTGATCTCCACAAAACAGCTCTTGGCATCCTTACGGATGATCTGCCCCCAGTTGTCTGGGGTGGATGTTCGGTTATCCTGCTCCATGCAATTCCTCCTCTCCTGCTGTTTCAGGCGTGGACTCGTTTGAGTCCGCCTCGCCTGCACTCAGCTCTCGGAACATCTCACACAGCATGTTCAGCTTTTCCGCCGCCTGCTCAAATTGCGGCATGAAGTCCTGTTCCATATCGTAGTCGACATAGAGCATCCAATAGATATGGCTCCACAGCTCATTCAAAGTTTGCTCGGAGCATTGGCGTTGCTCCAGCTTCCGTATCATCGCGCCAAGATTTGCCGTCACCAGAGACCACTGGATGAAGAACTCATCATCCTCCGGGATATTGAACCGAGCCAGCCAACCGCGGATGGTATTGACCCTTTTGGCAGAGCCGCAGTCGTGGTCGTTGAGGATGTAGCGCACACTTATATTCTCCCGGGTAATCTTTGTATCTGTATCCTTGATCCCATCAAAGACACCAACACGTCCCACGGGGAAAAGCGCACAGACCGTAGGCTTGCAGTCGTGAACGCGGCATCGGCCGTCGTCCAGCAGCAGCGGGCAGCGCCTCTGCGGCCCGACGGGCACCATATGGACCAACGGGATCCTGGACGAACGGCCAATGTAAACTTCCGCACATAAATCAATGACCTGCCTCGGTGCAACGCCCAGTTTTTTTGCAATATTAAAAATGTCGCGGGGCGTGAATAGAATGGTATCCTGGTTCTTGCAGCACTTACCGCACCTGCGGCATTTGAATCGGAATTCTGAGTCCAGATCCAGCAGATACTGCTTCATCTCCTCTGGCGTTTTGGCCTGCTTCAGTTGTTCCCTGATATCCATGCCATGATTTCCCTCCATAAATGAGTTGCGGGGGCCTCCAGCAAGTGGATGCCCCCGCAAAAGTTGTGTACTTGTATGGTACCAGACAGATGGTTACGCCTCGATGCCGGCATCTGCCAGCATCATCAGGAACTGCTGCTCCGTGAGCGTGGTAACGCCCAGGGACTGCGCCTTGCTCAGCTTGCTGCCGGCATTCTCGCCCACGATCAGGTAATCCGTCTTCTTGCTGACAGAGCCGGCCGGTTTGGCGCCCAGGCTCAGCAGCTTCATCTGGATTCCGTCACGGGTGTAGTTCTCCAGTTTGCCCGTGGCCACAACGGTCTTTCCGGCAAAGGGATTGCTTTTCGTCTCAGTCATAGTGGTTTCCTCCTTCAGAAATGTGAGGTGTCTGAGTGCAGGGCGCCAGAGCTTGGCCTCCTCCACATCGTTGTACCAGGCATAGATGTTGTCGTGCATGACCTGCCCGAAATCCTTCAGTTAGGTGAAATCGAAATCCGATAGGATGGCCTGCTCAAATTTCTCCCAGGAACCGCCGAAATATCGGTTCAGGATGCGGCCGGCATGACGGCCCACTTCCGGGATCCCCAGGGCGGCGATGAACTGGTTGAGCGTACAGGTGCGCCGCTGATCCACCGCTTTTTGGAGCCGGGCAAAGGATTTTTCTCCAAAGCCAGGCGTAGCGATGATCTCGTCCTTATGGCGCTCCAGCTCGTAGAGGTCGCCAAAGTTCTGTACCCAGCCATGCTGTACGAAGGTCTCCAGCGTCTGCTCCGCCAGTCCCTCGATCTCCATGCGGGTCTTGCTGCAGAAGTGGACGAACTTGCGGATCAACCGGGCCGGACAGGCCTCATTCTCACAGTAAAGCTGCCGGGTCCCGCCGCTGCTCTTGCGGATCCAGAGCATACTGCCGCAGCACGGGCAGACATTAGGTACTGGACAGCCGCCGCTCTTGGTCATGTTTTCCGCAATCTGCGGGATAATCATGTTTGCCTTATAGACAGTGATAATATCTCCCGGCCCCGGCGCCAGGTGCATGAAGTTATCCAGGTTATGGAGATATGCATGGTTCACCGTGGTGCCATCAATCTTTACATCGTCGAATACCCCGGTGAGGCTGACCATGCCGGTTCGGGTGGTAGCTACCTCCAGTCGCCGGAATTTGGTGGTATACCTGGTGTCCGGCCATTTGTAGGCAATCAGCCGGTTCTCGTGATGGCCGGTGGCGCCCAGGGAACGGCCATAGGCCAGGTCATCGAACTCGAAAATCAGACCATCCGTTGGGTATGCGTATTCCTTGGGCTTATATTGATCCATCGCCTGCTGGATTACATCTTCAGAGGCGCCGGCTGCCAGAATTGAATAGCCCACAGTGGTGAAACCCATCTGTGCCAGGAAGTGCAGATTCTCCCATTTCGTGCTGCCGCCCAGATGGCCGCTGATGAGGTCGAAGGCCATAAAGGCCACACCGCGCTTCCGGCTCTCTTCCGCGTCCAGCTTGCGGACACTGCCCGCCGCAAGAGCGCGCGGGTTGGAGTATTCATCATCCAGCGTCTCATTGAATGCGTTGAAGGTCTGCCAGCTGATGACGCCTTCGCCGCGCACCTCAAGCGGTTCCGTGCAGGGGATGGTCAGGGGAACATTCCGCATGACCCGGACGGTATGGGTGACGTCCTCGCCTTCCAGCCCATCGCCGCGGGTAATGGCCTGTACGAGCTTACCCTGCTCATAGCGCAGTACTAGGGTGAGCCCATCCAGCTTCCAGCTCAGGATGGCTCTGTGCCCGGCCAGGAACTGATGGATGTCCGACACTGACTTGCACTTATCCGCCGAGAGCATGGGGCGGGTGTGCCGCACTGCGGTCAGGCCCTCCAGCACCTTCCCGGGCACCTTCTGGGTGGGCGAGGAGGACAGGATAATCCCCGTTTCCTTCTCCAGCCGGATCAGTTCTTCATACAGCTGGTCATAGGCCAGATCCGGCATAATCGGGGCGTCATGCTGGTAATAGGCCTCGTCCGCCTCAGTAATGGCCTGGATGAGTTCCCGCATTCGGTTGATGTTCTGCATCAAGCTTCCTCCATTCAGTAGATTTTCAAGCACTGCTGTTTGACCTCGGCGACCCGCCGGGAAACTGCATGCCGCTCGGCACTGCTAGCCACCTTGGCATCGTCCAGGTCCAGGATCTCCACATCCGCTTCGGCCAAGGCCGGGCCGACATAGACTCCCTGGACGCGCCCATCCTCCACCACAATGGAGACGGTTCTGTTCGGGGGTACTTCATAGCCAGGCGACTTTTGTTTGGAATTCAATCGTTACACCTCCTTTGAAATAAAAAAGGGACGCATTTCAGCGTCCCAGATTGTGGCCCGAAGGCCCGATATATATAAAAAAAGCTCCCAAAGGTCGAGAAGACCTCTGGGAGCTTTGAAACACGGCTACTGTGATCGCCGGTGGCAATCAACGGATACTTTATGGCGCTATTATACCCGACTGCCGGTGGAAAAGCAAGCCTTATCCAAATCGGCGGCATCACCTTCAGCTGAAGCCTTGCATTTTCCGGCGGGACAGGTTATACTAAATTTATCAGTATCCGAGCCAACCGGCAAAGTACACCGTGTTTCATCTGTGCCATCGCCCTGTGGGGACGATGGCATTTTTTGTTTTCTCTGCCGTTTCCGGCAACAAAGCGAGCAGGACAGACAGCTTCTGGCCCTGCTCGCTTTTTGATATAGATCTGCTTCCGGTCCGGAAGCCTGACCCTGTGCTCCGGACCGGAAGGTCCGTTCACATATACACCTCATCCATCATCCGAAAAAGAAAGAAGGACTGCGATTATGAAATATCAGGAGCTGGAACGTATTTTCCGAGCCCATGAGGCAGATCGGCCCAAGTATCATTTGGACGGGCTGATCACCTTTTCCGACCTGGGCACATACGAAGACCCCAGCAACACGCAGCGCGACCGCACCTATATCGTCAGCAGCAACAATAAGGCCTACAAGCCTAACAGCCTCGGGTACTCCATCTTTGGCACCTGCCTGAATGGAACTGACACAGGTGTGCGGCTGGAGAGCTACATGCGTGGGCCAGTCGGTTGGATTCCCGGCGAGTGCTGTCTGATCTACTACCAGCTGCTAGGTGTCAATGAGAGGAATATCCTGCCGTCGAGAATCTTCCCATCGCGCCGTCAGGCAATTGACGCCATGATGGATGACCTCTGCAATCACGGCGAACTGGAGTATGCCGATGTATTGTCCGCATTCGACCGTGACGGCGGCCCTGTCGAAGGTAATGACTTTGGGGCCTCCCGTGACTCCGCCTGGCTCAATGCCGATTGTACCGGTAACTGGGATTGGAAGATCCAGCCTGTCTATGTCTTCGATGTGGTGAACATCGCATCCGGCACACTGTTCTCCGGCCCGGATTGCAACGAAGATGCCGCCAGTGCTGGAGCGGAACAAGAAGCCCAGGACGGAGGTGTCTGACATGGCCAAACAGACAATCCGCTCATTCCACTGCCTGTCGTGCCCCAACAGGCATACCTATCTGGAGCATGCCTCCATGCGTGGGCATGGCGTAACGCTCCATTTCGGCGATGAATACTGTGCGGGCAGCAAAAAGTACCGTGTCTTCAAAAAGAAAGACCCTAAAACTTATCCGCCGAGTTGGTGCCCGAAGCGGAAATGGCCCTGCGACTTCCGAGTCTATACCTTCAAGGATTCAGCGTCCTGGTACACGCACCAGCTGTTCCATCGGGATGACGCTCCCAGCGCATATGCCTGCGCTGTGCGCATCAGCGGCACTGTGGAATTGAGGCCGACGGACTTCCTGTCCGAACTTGAGGAGAAGACCGCAAGTAAGCTGCTGGGGGTGAAGGTCAAATCCGGTGAGATCGTTGAGATCGACGATGGCCTGAAAGCCTGCTGCTTCTATATCGGCACGGATGACGTCCAGTACCTGCCTTACTGGGACGCCGCCCGTGCCCAACAGAATCCGTACCTTCCTATAAGTGATGACGGAAGCAAGGACGAGAGTGCACCTGAGGGCGAAGATACCCCTGGAAAGGATGACGGTTGATATAATGCGAACAAAAGATTCAAATGGGAGGATATGAATACGATGGGAAACTCAAACAAAGATCCTATGTCCATCAGGACCCATACCGTTTTCCTTTTCAAAACTACTTACATCTTGAAGATATTCTTCTAAGTCAACTTCGAACTCAATCCCACAATCCGGGCATTCGATAGTTCTGCTAAGAGAAAGTCGCCAATTATCCGGATCGTCTTCATCGTCGGTAAATAATCCGGGAACATTATATTTAATGTCGGCAGCTTCCATTTCCACGCTTGTATTGCCACACGTCAGCAATTCATTCTTCAGTCTCAACCTTCCGGTACTTCCATCTTCTTCGACGAACTCACGGTGTTCACGAATGAATGTAGCGGCCTCACGAGAGAAGCCATTCCTTTGCAGCAGTATAGTTAGTGGATTCGTTGT